>Ga0187819_10000395_pt1 | contig 21578 bp, 21 predicted proteins | sample NC_wetland_sal_i_15_FD_132411 | JGI IMG/M metagenome (GOLD analysis project Ga0187819, IMG submission 132411) | Wetland sediment microbial communities from Neuse River Estuary, North Carolina, USA - SO4_4 | ecosystem: Environmental > Aquatic > Freshwater > Wetlands > Sediment | place: USA...
GCTGGGCGAGAAGAAGACCCTCGGGCCCGGACCGCTCGAGGGACCGATCCTCCAGGCGCTCGTCGACTTCGACCTGGCCTTGGCCGCCCAGGCCCGCGCTACCTTCCAGAAGTCGTTCTCGGTCGCCTACCGCCTCGAGGAGCTCAAGGATTCGACCACGGTCCGGCTCGTCTCCTGGTGCGGAACCGAGGAATGCGGTCACCAGATCGAGCAGGCGATCGAGGGCGCCGTGCTGGGGGTGCCCGAGGGCCCCCTTCCCATCGATCCCGGCCCACTGACCGAGTGCATCGCGTGCGGGAAGATGCACGGGACTCGCTGGACCCTCGCGGGCCGCCCGCTCTGAGCGGGGCGCCCCCCCCCGCGTTACGCGGAGGGCGGGTTCGCGGACGGCGGCTCGGGCCAGAAGAGCCAGAGTCCAGCGACCCCGAACAGAAGCAGCGTGATCACGACGGCGTACACGCCGTTGTCCACCCAAACCCCATACGACAAGCCCCACCAAAGGTAGAACACCACGGCGAGCACGACGAGCGCCCCGAACCCCCAGAGACCGAGCGTCTGGACGCTGGGTAACTCGGATCGGTGCGTCGTTGCAGAGGAGCCGGACACGGAAGCGGCCGCTGACCTCCGGTGCTCCCGATAAGGGTTTGGGGGGCGCGCTACGCACTATGCACCGGTCTCCGACGCCGGTGGCCGTGGGGGGACCACCGACTTATAGCGGGGGACGGGGATAGTCTATCTGAGGTCCGGGATGGCGACGCGATCGACGACTTCCGGCCGGGCCAAACCGTTGTTCGGCCGCGCGGAGATCCGTGAGGGGATCCTCCGACACCTGGACGCGGCGAAGGGCGGCGCCGGCAGCTGCGTGCTGATGGTCGGGGAAGGAGGCGTGGGCAAGACGACCCTTCTCCGGACCGTCACGGCCGATGCCCGGGAGCGCGGTTTCCAGGTACTGGAGGGCGTCGCATTGCCTGCAGACCCTCCGCAGCCCTTCGCGGTCATTCAGGACCTCGTTCGGTCGCTTCGGAACGCACCTCCGACGCTCGAAACGCCGGACCCCGACACGACGAGCTTGCCACTGCTGCTGGCCCCGGTGAAGCAGGACCTGTCGGAGCTCCCACGGCCCGTCGGCCTCTTCGAGGCCCGGTACGGTGGGGAGTCCGAAGACCACCTGCTCGCGCTGTTGGCCGGGCCGGCGGAGCGCGTCGACGAGAGCCGGATCGAGCTCCACGACCGGGTCTCCTCTTTTCTGAGCGACCTCGCCACGCGCGCCCCTCTTCTCCTAACGATCGATGACCTCCAGTTCGCCGACGATTCCAGCCTCCAGTTCCTTCGGGAGTTCGTTCGCCTTCTCCCCGAACGGCGTATCGTCGTGCTCGCCACGAGCATGCCCGAGAGCGAGGCGCCCACCCGGACGGCCTCCTTCCTGAGCGCGCTCGCCGAGACTCCGGGAGTGGTCCGGATTCCGGTCCGGGCGCTCGCCGAGAACGAACTACCGGACTACGTGCGCTGGCTCATGGGAGGGCACGAACCGAGCCGGGACGCGGTCGTCCGATGGTTCACGCAGACGGAAGGAAACCCGCTCTTCGTCGAGCAACTCGTCCGCGGTTCGATGGGCTTTGGCCCGGCCCCCCCCACCCCCCGAGTGGACGCCGGCATCCGCGACCTCGAGGAGGTGCTCCGGGAGCGGGTCCGGTCGCTCGGCGAGACCGATCGGCGGGTGCTAGTCTATGGCGCGGTCCTGGGAAAGGAGTTCGACTTCCCTACCCTCCTGGCCGCCGCCGGCATTGACGAGGAGCAGCTCGCGGAAGCCCTCGACCGGCTCGTTCGCGGAGGACTTCTGCGGGAAAACGGGGGCGAGGTCTACGAGTTCGTGCGCGAGGCGGTCCGGGCCGAGGCGTACGCCGGTCTCACCGAGACACGGCGGCGCATTCTGCACCGCAAGGCCGCGCTGGCCATCGAGCAGGGCTCCCGGGACCCGGAGGGCTCGATCTTCGAACTCGCGCGCCAGTTCTACCTGGCCCACGACGAGACGAAAGCGTTGGACTACAATCGCCGGGCCGCCCAGCTGGCGACCGCGGCGTACGCCTATGACGCGGCGATCGTGCATCTGCAGCGGGCGCTGGAATGCGCTCGACGACTTCCGCATCGAGACCCGGCCACCGAGCTGAGGCTGATGATCGAGCTCGGCCGGATCCTCGATGAATTCGGCGACCTCCACCGGTCGGAGGAAGTCCTCCGGGACGCCGTCAACCGGGCACGGACGGATCCGTCTCGAGAACCCGACCTGGGACTCGCCCTGCTCTGGCTGGCGCGGGATCTGCAGAACCAGGGCCTGAACGCCCAGGCCCGGGCGCTGGCGCAGGAGGCGTTCGCGATCTTCGAACGGCGGGGTAACCAGCGGGGAATCCTCGTCTCCCACCGCGTGCTAGGGGCAGCCAGCATGCGTCTCGGCGAATTTGACGACGCCGAGCGCCACAACCGGGAGGAGGTGGCGCTCGCAGAGAAGGAAGGGGATAGCTGGGAGCGGGGTCATTCCCTCATCGACCTCGCTAACACGATGATCTCCCGAGGCCCGGAAAAGACCGACGAGGCGCTCCGGCTCTACGACGCGGCCGGAGAACTCTTCGCGCAGTCGAAAGACTACGCCGCGCTGGCCCGGGTCCACATGAACCGGTCGCTCGTGTTCCACAACGTGCGGCGGATGGACGAGGCGATCCACGATATCACCCTCGCCGGCGAAGCGGCCGAGCGGTCGGGCTCGCGAATCTGGATGGGGTACTGCGCGCTCAACGAGGCCCAGCTTCGCGCCGAGGTCGGTCAGGTCGACCGCGGCCGGGCCGCCATCGCTCGGGCGCGCCATTTGCTCGGACCCCTGGGCGACCAACTGGCCGAGGAACAGATCACGATGATCGAGGGGATCATCGCGCACACGGCCCGGAAGTTCGACGAAGCGCGAGAGCGGTACGAAGCGGCTCTCCAGAAGGCCCGGGACCTGAAACTGAAACCCGATACCGCCGAGATGCAGCTTCGGCTCGCCATCCTGGCCCTGGACCGGGGCGACGCCGACGAGGCCCGGACCTTCCTCCAGGCCTCTCTCGACGACGATGTCGTCACGCTCCGGGCCGACCTCGCACCGATGCTGGAGAAGCTCCAGCGGTCGCTCGCTCACTGACCCGGTCGTCGTCGAGCCGGACCATGACCGCGAGCGATGTACCCGGCGCTCCGGCGGGCCTCGAAACCCACCAAGCCCCCGACGGGTCTCCGTTACCCGATCGGGCCTCGCCGACCTTCGAACGGGACGTGCAGGCGATGTTCACCCACATCGTCCGACGGTACGACTGGTTCGACCACGCGGCCTCGATGGGCAATGACTATCTCTGGCGCCCGCGGGCCTTGTGGGACCTGTCCCGATTCCGCGTCGGGGAACCACCGATCCAGCGTGTGCTCGACATCGGGTGCGGCACCGGCGACCTCACGCGCCTCACCGCCCGCTACTTCCCCACCGCCCACGTCATAGGCGCCGACTTCACGGAGGCCATGTTGCATATCGCCGACGCGAGAACCCGGCCCGAGTCGACGGCGTCGCGCGTAGGATACCTCCGAGCCAACGCTCGACGGCTGCCGGTCCCGGCCGAATCGTTCGACGTGATCATGTCGGCGTTTGTCGCGCGGAATCTGGTGGACCTGCCCGGCGTGTTCCGAGAGTTCCGGCGGGTGCTCCGCCCCCAGGGCACCGTCCTGACGCTCGAGATCACGGAGCCTTCTTCGCCGCTCATCGGGCGTCTGTTCCACGCCTACTTCGACCACGTCGTTCCCTGGCTCGGCGCGGCCGTGCAGAGCGCGGGTCCCTACCGATACCTTCCGAACTCTCTGCGATCCCTTCCCCCGCGAGAGGGAATGGTCCGCCTGATGCAGGACGCGGGGTTTCCCCGGGTCGAGACGCATCCTCAATCGATGGGGATCGTCACGACCTACCTTGCGGGCAGCAGGCGATAGGCCCGGGGCACGACCGGCCCGCAGGGATTAATGAGCCGTTAGGTTCGGGGAGGCGGGGTTTTCCGTTGACCGAGCCGCCGTTTGATCCGTTCCTCTATGCCCACGAGCATCGGAAGGAGGTCGCCTGGCTCTGCCAGAACACGAACCACCTGGTCCCGTCCGAGGTCGTCCAGCCCGCGCTGATCGCCGCGATTCGCGACCGGTTGTACGAGGGGTACCCCCTGGCCTCCGGTCAGCCGGGTCTCAAGGAACTCGTCCTCGCCGACCTGGGCCTTCCGTCCAGTACGGCCACGATCATCTCCGCGGGCGCCACCGAGGCGCTCTACATGAGCCTCCGCGCGCTACTTCACTCCGGCGACGTCGTCCTCGCGTCCGATCCCAGCTATCTCATCATCCACAAGTTCATCCAGCTCGCCGGAGCCTCGGTCCGAGCGCTCGACATCTACGCCCCACCGTACCGGCTGACCGCCGATCGCCTCAGCGAGGCCGTCACTCCCCAGACCCGAATGATCCTGCTCATCGACCCACTGAACCCGCTCGGCTCTGGATACCCGAAGGACGAGGTCCGGGCGATCGCGGAGGTCGCCCATGACCACCGGCTGCTCCTCCTCAACGACGTGACGTATCGCGACTTCGCGGACAGCCACACGCTCGCCCAAGGCTTCTACCCGGAGCGGACGCTCACCGCGTGGTCCGTCTCAAAGAACTGCGGGCTCGCCGGCCTCCGTCTCGGAGGGATGGTCGGACCGGACGACCTGATCAAGGAAGCGCTGCGTTACAACACCAACGACCTGGGTGTGAACGTCCTCGCGCAAGTGGCGGCGGCGGCCGGCCTGTCCACGAAGTCGCAGTGGTTCCCCGCGGTCCGTGCGACGACCCGGGCCAACCAGGAGCGGATCCGCGCCCTGGTGTCCAGCCTCCCCGATGTCAGCCTCCCCGTCTTCCCGTCGCAGGCGAACATGTTCGTGATCGATATCTCCGCGACCGGCGTGTCTCCTCCCGATCTTCAGCGAGAACTCCTGCTGACCCACGGCGTGTTCGTTCGCGCCGGGAACTATCTCTCGGCGGCGCACGGAGCAAGATTCGTCCGCGTCTCCTTCTCGAATCCGCCGGCGGACATCGACCGGTTCCTCCAGGCCTTCCCGGTCGCCCTGAAGAAACTGCGGAAGAACGTGAGCATGGCTCCACCCTCCGCCTCGGCGGCCGTGGGCCCGGCCTAGCCCGGTTCCCCCGGGCCCGTCGACACGGCGCTCCGGGGCCCTCGGATTCCGGGTCCCCTAGGGTCGCGCGTTGGTCGTCGACCCTTTGGTGCGGCTCTCGGCGAGGCGGGAGGGCCTCTCTTCGGGAGGGAGGAATGTGAAGAGCCTAACATCCGGCCGGAACGGCTTGGGGGCACCCGTGAGGCGATGAGCACCCACCGACTTCGTTGAGCCCGCAATCGTAACGAACGACAATTCGGTGAATCCCGATTCGACGAACCAGTCCCGGATCCTCGGGGTGAGGTCGGGCTCGAATCGCCCTCGTGTCCAGATCACCGTGGCGTCCTTCGCACAAAGCTCGGGGAGGTGCTGGATTGCCCCACGAACGTGGACGTCGCTGATGTTGCCGAATACCCCGCAGAACAGCACGATATCCGCCGGGACCGCACCGGCGTATGCATTGGAGGTGGCGGCATCTCCCAGCTTGAACTCCACTCCGACAAGCCCCGCTCGAGAAGCCCGCTCGCGTCCGGCCTCGAGGAGCTCGGGTGTGAGCTCTACCAGACGGGCCACCACGTCATGGGCGCGAGGGTGGCCGATGAGGGCCCCCAGCAGGTCCCGGCCGTCGCCCGCGCAGGCGCTGATCACGCGGACGGGGCGCGGTGGGTGACGGCTTAGGGCCTCGCGGATCCGGCCTTGGACCACCCGGAGGCGCTCGGCCATGGACGGATCTTCCTCGTAGCTCCGGTGCCACTCCAACCATTCCCCCGTCATGGGTCGAACGGAAACACCCACACAAACTTGTCCTTAATCGGTTGACCCGTCCCGGCCGCCGGTCGAGCGTCAGATTCCGAACGCACTTTTGGCAGGTTTAGACTCCTAGGCGGTCCGGTCCCCTCGGGCCCGGAAACGCTGGTCACTTCGAGTCCCAGTAGCGGTTCCTTCGGGATCGGAGACGGACCCGGAAAGGTTGTGCACGGGTCTTTTAGCCTAAGACCTCATGCTTCGCGATACGTGGTCGGCCACGTGCCCTCGGTGAATGGGCTCAGGCGATGGTCCGGGAACCGTACGACGAAGAGGAAGTTGCGGAAGGGGTCTGGCAGATCTCCGGTTCCCATGACTGGGACGCGGGGGTCAATGCTGTCGCGCTCGTTTCGGGAACGCACGCCTTCGTAGTGGACAACCTGTACCGGCCCGGAGACGCCCGCCGGCTGTTCAAGAGGATTCAGAGCTGGGGGATTGAACCCGATGCGCTCGTGAACACCCATTGGCATACGGACCACACAATTGGGAACTGTCTCTTCGACTGTCCGATCTGGGCCCATGTCACCGGCCCGAAGTATCTCAAGCGATACTGGCCCAAATGGGTCGGTGGTCCCCGGGACAGGCGAGCGGGGGGCCTGCGGCTGAAGCTACCGGATCACCTGTTCGACCGACGGGTCTCGCTCGACCTGGAGGGGGCCGAAGTCCAGCTCATTCACGTCCCGGGACATACTCCGGATTCGATTGGGGTCTTCCTTCCTGACCGACGAATCTTCATCGCCGGGGACACGGTCATGGACCTTCCCTTTGTCTTGTTCGGGGACAGCCTCGAAGAAATCCGCTCTCTGCGTCGGATCCAGCGTCTCCGACCGCGGATGATCCTGCAAGGACACGGACGACCTTGCAGCGGCACCCGGCTGGCCGGAGACATCCGGTACCTGCAGCGAGTTCGAGAGGAGGCGCGCGAGGCCCGACGTGCGGGACTCTCGAAGGAGAAGTTCTTGGAAACGCCGCTAGAGCGGGTCCTGCCCTCTCGGCGGTGTCGTGCCCTCGCGAAGGGATATAGCGAAGCTCATCACGGCAATCTCTGGAAGATCTGGAACGAGATGTCGAGCGCACGCTGACCGACGCGACTCGCGCCGGATTGGACCCGAATAGGAAGTTAATCGAATCCCCTCGGACCCGGCCTCGCGGTTAGATCCACTGCGACGTGTTGCCGTCCGGGACCATACGCCTTGACCACCCGGGAGGCGACGGCTGCGACGGTGGCCTCCATCCGTTCTACCGCGTGGGCCACTTCGGCTTCTGCGGCCGCCACCCCATCGCGGCTGCCCACGACCAGATGTACGTGCATCGTTCCACCGCTGGGCTTCAACAGGGTCAGTGCCCGGGGCACCCACGGCACCGAACTGGGCAGGTAGCCGAGGAAGACCCGGTCGAAGGCGCCGAGCGGCAGGTCTACCTCGCGATTGTCCCCCCGGAGACATTCGACCCGGTCAACCACGTGATTCCGCCGGACGTTTTCGAGCAGGAACTCGAACGAGGCCGGGTTCTTCTCTACCGCCCACACTCGTTCGGCGTGTCCTGTGACAGCCGCCGGGATGCTGAAGTACCCGATGCCCGCGAAGAGATCCGCGACGACCTCGCCGGGTCGCGTCGCCGTGCCCGCTCGATGCCGTTCCGCCCGGTTGCCCCGGACGAACAGGATCTGCTGGGCATCCAGCCGATATCGGATCCCGTACTCCACCACCTCCGTGCGGGCGTCGTCCCCGGCGATCAATTCGAGGTGGGGGATCCGAAGCTCTCCGTGGGTCTCCCCGGCGCGACGTAGCACGGCACCCACGCCTAGCTCAGCGCACCAGGCACCTCCAATCGCGCGGAAATGTGGACGGAGCGCCTCCGGCAGCCGGATCACCACCACCCGGCCGAGCCGCTGGTAACCCGTGGGTAGTCGCTCGGCAACCGAAACGCCGAGGGTCGCGGCGATACGTTGCCGGACCCGCTCGGCCGGTGGCACCTCCGGACGCCCCATCGCGGACGGTGGCGGGCGCCTACGGTTTCGTCTCAGGGCCCCGGTCGAGAATGATCTCCAGGAACTGCTGGAGATGGGCCGTCAGTATCGGATTGTCGGTGAAGCCGGCCGCGTCGAGGTTAGGCCCCGCCAGCAGCGCGTGCTGGTTATCGGCCAACACCTCGGTCGCGAGGAGGTTGTTGCGCGGGATCACCCGGACCCCCTCCGGGATCTTCTGGAGCGGCGCGGTCACGAACGTCACCTCGACGCCACGCTTGACGGCGTGAGCGAATTTCTTTCCGAGTTCGTCCCGCAGGTCGGCGACCTGGGGCGTCGTGAGGATGAACGACTTCGTGGACTGGTCAAGCAGGTCGGCGATCTTGCCGATGACCTTCTCGCGTCCGTTGAGCAGATAGACCAGTTGGGGCTCCCCGTGCTCGGCCGCGATATCGTGGAGCGCCTCGAGCTTCTCGAAGACCTCCTGGATCGACCCCTTGAGCGATTCGGCCACCTCGAGCGGTCGCCGGGGCTTGAATAGGAGCGGCTTTCCGCCCGCTGGCGCAGCGTAGTTCTTCTGCGCCAGGGACTCGAGGACCTTGTAGGCCGAGGTCCGGGGGATTCCCGCCGCTTGGGCGATGGCGGCCGCGTCCCCGATGCCCCGGGCGACGAGGGCGATGTAGGCCCGGGCCTCGTAGTCCGTCAGTCCCACCTGGCCCAGGACCGATACGGCCCGGCGGTACTCCTGGCTGAACTCCGCGCCGAGCGAGACCGCCATCTCCTCGACCGTTGCCATGAGGAGCCTGCCACGGAGGCGGGGGCTCTTTAACCTTCGCGGGCGGCGCGCTACTCCACGGGCTCGGCGAGCTTTGCGAGGGCCGCTGGGCTGAGGAGCGCATCGGCTTCGGCCGCCGTGGCGAGGTGATGATCGACGAGGAGTTCTTTCATCGACCGACCCGTCCGGGCCGATTCGTGGACCAGCTCGGCGACCTTGAGATACCCAAACTGAGGCGTCAGGATCGTTAGCAGCGCCGAAGAGGATTCCAGGTACCGACGGAGTTTCGCCGGATTCGTGGTGATGCCATCAATACACGTCCGCGTGAAGACCGGCAGATACTGCGCGAGGATGCTGCACGAGAACAGCACCTCGTACACGGCGAGCGGCATCATCACGTTGATCTCGAGCTGGCCGGCCTGAACGGCGAGTGAGACCGCGAGCTCAGAAGCGATAACCCGGAACGCCACCTGGTTCAGGCATTCCGCCGCCGACGGGTTCACCTTGCCGGGCATGATCGACGATCCCGGTTGGATCTCCGGCACTCGGATCTCGTCCAGACCGGTCGCCGGGCCGCTCGAGAGGAGACGAATGTCATTGGCGATGCGGATGAGCTCGAGGGCCAACGTCTTGAGCCAGGCCGCGGCGGCGCCGAGGGGCCAGCGGCTCTGCATCGTCTCGAACGGATCTCGTGCCACGCGGAGCGGTAGTTTGCAGTACTCGGCGTAGCGTCGTACCGCCTCACTCCGGAAGCCGGGGCGCGTGTTCACGCCGGTGCCCACGGCATTGCCGCCGAGCGGGAGTTCCGCCAGGACCCCCTCCACCGTCGGCAGCGTTTCGAGGATCCGGTCCAGGACCGTGGCGTAGGCGCGGAACTCAGCGCCGAGGGTGACGGGCATCGCATCCTTGAGATGAGTGCGGCCCGATTTGCCGCTCGCGCGGAACTCTTCGCCCTTCCGGTGGAGGCCGGCGCTCAAGATCTGAACGGCGGCGCGAACCTCTACGAGGGCGAAGAGCGTCGCGACCTGCGCGGCGGAGGGGAAGGTGTCGTTGGTGGATTGCCCGAAATTGACGTGGTCGTTCGGGCTCAGCGCCGAGTACTCTCCACGAGGCTTGCCGAGCAGTTCGAGGCCGCGGTTGGCGAGCACCTCGTTCACGTTCATGTGAAAGGAGGTCCCCGCGCCGGCCTGGAACACGTCCACCACGAACTGGTCGCGGAACTTTCCCTCGGCCACCTCGCGAGCGGCCTGCTCGATGACGCGGCCACGCTCGGCGTCGAGGGCGCCGAGACTAACGTTGACCTCCGCGCACGCCCGCTTGAGCAGGGCGTAGGCGCGGATCAGGTGGGGCGACGCGTGGAGTCCGCTGACCGGGAAGTTCTCGACGGCGCGCAATGTTTGGATGCCGTAGTAGGCCTCCGCGGGAACCTCCCGCTTCCCCAGCGAGTCCTCTTCGGTACGCGTCGAGCCCATCGGCGCGGGGACGGGGGGTTCCCACAAAACCTTAACCCGGCCCCGGCGTAGTCACACTCCAACCGGTGGGCCTGTCCCGTCGGCTCGCACAGGACGACGGGAGATGGTGGACCCCTGGGTCTTGACCAACGACACGATTGCCGGGATTGGCAGCGTGGTCCTCACCCCCTTGCTGTGGATTGGGCTCTTCGTCTGGGCTTGGATGCGACCGGTCGATGCTCGGGCGAGCGGATTCGGCCGAATGGCGTTCTGGCTGCTGCTGCCGGGCGCCTTCCTGAGTTCGTTGGCGGATGTCCCGTTCCTCCCGTGGGCAGGGGACGTCCTTGCCATCAACGTCGGAGGTGCGCTGATCCCGATTGTCCTGACGCTCGTGCTGCTGCACCGCGAGCTGGCGCTCCCGGGATGGTCGCTGACCGGCACGGTCGTTCTGATCGTCGCCGCAGAGACCGCGGTGCAATTCGCGATCGTCATCCTCACGTCGTCGTTCTGGATGGAGCTGCTTGTGCTAGTGACTGCCTCCGGAACGGTGGCCTTCGCCATCGTGGCCCTGCCACGCTGGACGACGCGCCCGGCGGCGCTCCGCGCGATCACGTTCGTCTCTCTCGTGTCAGTGGCGATTTCGTTGACCTTCTTCAGTTCCCAAGCGGTTCCCGGGGTGGGGATCGTGTCGGAATTTCCGTACTACCTGATCGGTCCTGTCTTGGTAGGAGCGGTCGGCGCATGGGTCGCCTTGGCGGTGTGGGGCGTCCCAGCCTACCGTGGCCTCGGGGTGGCGTACGGCAGCGCAATCTTGGGCACGTTGATCGGAGCGGACGTCCTACGCCAGCCGCCGCTCTACACAGGGGCCGGGGGTGAGCTGCTGGCCATCGGCGGGGCCGGTGTCCAGGACCTCGTGTACTTTTCCGGCTTGATGGCCGTCGGAGCCGGCCTGGTGTTCATCATCCTCCGCTTCCGCGGAGCTCCCTCCGATTCCTCCGTGACCGCCACCGCACCGCCTTCGCCGGACCAGGCCCTGCGCACCGCGGCGGGACGACTCGCGAAGGGGGACCCCACCGGGGTCATCCAAGACTCGGTCACGGCGAGCCAGGGAGCCACCGATCGAGTGCGGTCGATCTACCGGTTGCCCGCCCCGGAACAGCCGGCGGCCGCTTGGGAGGGACTCCCGGTCGCGCCCTATGTGGTCCACGACTATCGGAACCTCATCGCGTCCAAGGACGGACCGAACCCCACTCAACCGGAGGCGTTTCGAAGCCTGGCCATGGCGACCCAGTTCGTCCGCCTGGGACGGGACCTCAGTCGGCTCCGGTTTGCCGCCGCCGGCCGTCGAGGATGGGCCGCGGTGGTGGATCTGCTCCTGATCACCGCCCCCGCCGTGGTCCTGTGGACCGTCCTCGCTTTCACGCAACCGGGCGGGCTCGAGGCGATCCTCGACGGGCTCCCGTTCAACCTCTCGGTCATCGGATACGTCGGGTACGGCGTACTCTACTACGTCGTCTGCGACGCCCTGTTCGGTACCACGGTCGGGAAGTTCCTTTTCCATCTGACGGTCACCGACCGCGCGTGGGCCCGCCCGACAACGCTCCAGTCCTTCCTTCGGGAAGCCCCGAAGGCGGTGCCCATCTTCGTGATCGGCGAGCTGGGCGCGCCAGCGCTCCTGTTCTTGCTCCTGGCCCGGAGCTCGGCCTTCACCGTGTCCGGGGTCGCCCTCGTGCTTACCGGCGCGCTCCTTCTCGGGATCGTCATCGTGACCGTGGCGGTCGCCCTCGCCGTGGGAGGAATCCAGGTGGCGCGGGACTCCGAGCGCCAGCGGTTCGGAGACCGCTGGGCCTCCACCTGGGTCGTGGACCGCCGGGTCGTTACTCCGGCATGGGGAGCGACGCGGGCGTCGTCGGCCGTTCCGCCGGGGGCGGGCCCACCAGGCTGAGCGGGATCGATATCGCCGAGACGTTCGCTTCCCGGCCCTCTCGGTTCGTGAGCCGCTCGGTACCGGTCTCGATGCGACCGACCTCGACCTGGCCCTCCAGGAACCGGTGCCGAACCACCTCGACGACGTCGACCGCCTTCGCGATCGCGTTCCCGCGGGCCCGGACCACCACGGGCTCGGCTCCGGAATTGAGCTGCGCGACGACCTGGAACACGTAGGTCATCGTGGGCTTGAGCCCGATGTATACGGTGACCGCTCCGGGGCCCCCCGTTGGCGCCGCCGGCCCCTTGGAGGACATGAACGACGGCGAGAGGGCCGCACTAAAAGTGTTTTGGGTGGAAGAATCTCTCTCTATGGAGGGGGGACGAGGCCCACCCTGTTTCCGGGCACAAAGGCTATGGCAGGAGAGCCGTACGCGCCGCGGGGCCTGCAGGGGTGGCCCAGCTTGGTCAAAGGCGCCAGGTTGAGGTCCTGGTCTCGTAGGAGTTCGTGAGTTCAAATCTCACCCCCTGCATGCCCTTCTCGAGGTGCGCCGATGGCTGACCAAGACCTTCGCTGTCCGTCGTGCCACGAGCGGATCTCGGCGGCCGACACCCGCTGCCCGCACTGCGGGGCGGCCCTCGACGCACTCCCCGAACGCCCGGCGCCGTCCGCGGTTCGGGTAGAACCTCCCGCGAGCGCCCGCAGCAGCCCGGCGACGAAGGAGCTGGCGGTGGCGCCGGACCTGGCCCGTCGATTCTCGAAGCTCCAGCAGTGGGCCGAGCTGGTCGAGCCGCTCGGAATCACCCTCCCGGTCCTCCCTCGGTGGGCCGAGGAGGCCGCCCGTCGCGCCTCCGACCATGACCGGTGGGCCGACGTCCTGACCGGTGTGGAGCGGCTCGCCCAGAACCAGATCCTCTCCGCGCTCGAGGAGTGGCAGCGCGACGTCAGGACCCGGCTCACCCGCCTCGAAGCGTACGCCGTGGACAGCCGGCTCGAGCGGGATCAGATGGACGACGCCCTCCACTTCGCCAAGACCGGCGACATCAGCCGGGCCTTGACGGCCTACCAACAGGTGGACCGGGTCATCACGCTCAAGGAACGGCACCTCGACACGGCCCGCGAGGACCTCGAGTCGGTGATCTCCCTTCTCCGCGATATGGCCGGCGTGGGATTGCGGGTGCCGAGCGACCCCAACGAGCTGGGCCAGGAACTGGAGCGCGAGCTCCGGAGCGGCCGGCTCGCCTCGTTGAAACAACAGCTCCGAGTCCTCCGCGCCCAGGCCATGGAGGAGATCCAGCGAGAGTTGCCCGGGTTCGTCTCCCGGTACGGAGACTTCCTGCAGGACGAGCGGATGCAGGGAACGCCCGTTGAAGTTGAGATCGCCGAGCTCGGCCGCGGTGCGCGTCTCTTCGCGCAGGGCCACAGCGAGGAGGCCCTCCATCGGATGCGCCGGTTGCTCCAGTTGCACGGCTCCACTACGTTCCGGCCCTCGCGTACGCCCGCGGCGCGCGGCGCGCCGTAACCGGCTCAGGGGAACGTCTCGAAGAACCGCACGTCCTCGTTCCATCGGTGCCGGTGCAGCACACCGGCTTCCTTGAAACCGAGGTCGTGAAAGAGCGCCTTCGCTTCGGTGAACCGGTCCAGGGCGTCGACCCAGACCGCGTTGGCGTGGTTCTTCCCGGCCCAGTCCACGGCGGTGAGCACGAGCGCCGTCGCGATCCCCTTCCGCCGGGCATCCACATCGATGGCAAGGTCCACGAGACGACAATTTCCTTCGGAGAACGCGCACCCGACGATTCCCAGGAGGCGCTTCCCCTCGCGCGCGACGAAGTAGGTCACACCCTCCATGCGGCTGGTGAACTCGAGCGGCGTCGGCACCGCGGACTTGAGGAACTCGGCGGGGATTCCCTCGTGGGGGACCTCCCAGACCCGTTTGTAGAGCGCGCAGATCTCCGGAATGTCCTCATGGGAGACCCGGTCGATCACCACCCCGGGCGGGGTCGGGATCGGGTGGGCCTCCGGGGCGGGTTCGGCAGAACTGGGAGATGTCACGGACGGAGCCTCAGAAGATCCACTACGACCGGACAATGGGTCCCCATCTCTTAGGATTTCCCCCGGCCGACGGGCTCGTCACGGGGTGTGACGCGCCGGTGTCCGTGGAAATGGCGTCGTGTCGCGGATATGCTCGCGCCGGGTGACCCACCGCAGGACCCGCTCGATCCCGGTTCCGAACCCCGCGTGCGGGATGCTCCCGTGGCGGCGAAGGTCGAGGTACCAGTCGTAATCCGCGGGGTGCGCCCCGACGGCCTTGATCCGCTCGGTCAATCGGTCGATGTTGGTCTCCCGGCAGCTCGCTCCAACAATCTCGCCATATCCCTCGGGGGCCAGCAGGTCGGCGGCTTCCACCGTGGCGGGGTCGCCCGGCGTACGGAGCATGTAGAACGCCTTGAGCTCCACGGGGAAGTGCGTCACCCAGATCGGTGAGGTTCGTTCGAGGGTCAGCGCCCGTTCCTCGGCGGTGGCCAGGTCATTTCCCCATTTCAGCGGCAGGCCTTGGGCGTTCAACTTCTCGACCGCGTCCTTGTAGGAGATCCGGTCGAAGGGGGCGGCAAGACGCGAGAGCTCGGCGGGGTCCCGGCCCAGCGCGCGTAGTTCGCCGGGGCATCGCTCGGCGAGGCGGTGGAACACGGTCACGAACATCCGTTCGGTGAAATCGATCAGCCCCTCCAGGTCGCACCACGCGAGCTCCACCTCGAGGTGGGTGTACTCGGTCAGATGCCGCGGCGTTCGGGACTTCTCGGCGCGGAACGAGGGCGTGATCGCGTAGACCCGCTCGTGGGGGAACAGTAACGCCTCGAGGTAGAGCTGCGCCGTCTGCCCGAGGTATCCGGGCTTGCCAAAGTACTCGAACTCGAAGGCCTCGGCGCCGCCCTCGGCCGCGTTACCAGTGATGATCGGAGGCGTGACCTCGAGCACATCCTCCTCGGCGAGGAACTCCCGCAGAGCGCCGAGGAAGGCGGCCTTGAGCCGAAACATCTGGACGAACTCCTGGCTTCGTATCGCGAGGTGCCGCTTGTCCAGCAGGAACTCCTCGGTCTGGTCCTTGAAGATCGGAAACGGCTCGCCGGCGTGAATGATCTCGATCTGATCGGCGCGGACCTCCCGGCCTCCGGGGGCTCGCGGATCCTCGGCCACCACGCCGCTGACACTGACCGCGCCCTCGAGCTGAACATGCTCCGCCGCCTGGAAGCGCTCGGCGCCGACGGCGTCCTTGCGGATCGTGACCGGAACGGTACCGGTCCGGTCCCTCAAGCTGAGGAACAGGAGCCCGCCCGACGAACGCGAGCGGTGAACCCATCCGCGCAAACGAACACGCTGGCCTACCGCGTCCTTCGCCCGCACCCGCTCGATAGGGTCGAACGCTACTGGTACTCCCGCCATTTGTGCCCGCACTTCGTGCACTCAAAAATCCGTGTCTCGGGTTCGTCGGCGCCCCGCGTCTGACGAAGAACGTAGTAGGCCTTGGTGTTCCCGCACTTCGGGCAGAGCTCGTCGGCCGTGGGAAGCGTTCCCGACGTCTTTTCCTCCACGACGGCGACGGTTCGCGCCTGCGGAGCCGAGCGACCCACCTCGGCGCCCTTGCCGAGCGGGACCTTCGTCCCGCAGGCGGCGCATACCCATACCCCCGCGGCCTTATCGGGCCGCATCAGGCGCTTACACTTCGGGCAGAACACGAGAGCCTCTCGAGGCCCCCACTCTATTAGACGCTTTACGAACCTGAGGGCGACCGATTCCCCGCCGAGGGCGAGGGTCCCTCCGACATCAGGTCTCTGTTGGCGAAGCCGATGCCGCGCGCATGGAATTTGTAGTGATCGCCGACCGCGCACCCGATGAATGCCCGAGCTCGAACGCGAAAGTGCGAAAGATGATGGGCGACGCCGCCGGCAAGCTTCCGACGCTCGCGAAATCTCTCGGGGTCGAGCCAGTCTTCACGGGGGCGCCCATGGTAGATCACAAGCTCTCTTTCGTGCTCCGGGCCGCAAACTGCGAAGCGGTGCGGAACCCCCTGACCAAATCCGGGATGATTCAGACTCAGACCTCTCACATCTATCCCACGGTCTCCATCGAGGATGCACTGAAGATGGCCGCCGAACTAACACCGACCCACTGAAGCGGATCTAACGGAGAGCCCCCCTCCGTGATGGGGGACAGGGATTGACCCCAGGGACCGGGCTCCAGCGATGACCGACCCTACTCGGTGAGTATCTGGGTGGCCGTGCCGTGACTCTCGGGCGCCGCGTCGGGAGCGGCCACCGAGAGGGGTAGCGGCGACGGTTTCGCGTTCGGGGAGAATAGCTTCCGCATGTGGTCGACCTTCGTTGCGACGTCCGCCTTGCTGCCGAGGTCGTGACGAACGTAGTACGAGCCTTTCACGAAGGCGAGCGCCGACTCGACCCGACGGTGCGCCTCATAGATCGCGCTCGCTTCGCCGACGAGTGCGACGCCCCGTGAGGAGGTTAGCTTCACGCGACCCGCCCCGGCCGCCTCAACGGACCCGAAGCAGAGACGAACGCCCATGTCCTCGATGGATGGCTCATCGAGCTCTATGAGCGCTCCGGCCTGGGGCTGGCTGCCGTAGCCGACGGGGACCACATACTTCGCCACGGTCGCACGGAGCCGGAATCGAACGTAGTCCGGATCAACTCGGCCGGTCGCGACGCCGAGCATCAGCTCGGCGAAGTCGCCGGGCTCGTAGAGCGAGAGCACGTTCAAGGCCTCGGGATCGCCGAAGCGAGCGTTAAACTCGAGGAGCTTGGGGCCTTCCGTTGTGAGCATGAAGCCGCCGTACAGAATCCCCCGGTACGCGAGTCCCTCCGCGCGGAGCGCCGCTACGGATTGCCGAAGGATGTCGAGGGCCCGGTCCCGCTGGTCGGCCGAAAGGAACGGAAGCATGTGGTCTCGCTGGGAGTACGAACCCATCCCTCCGGTGTTCCCGCCCTGGTTGCCCTCCAAGGCCCGCTTGTAATCCTGGACCGCCGGCATCGGGTAGATGCCGGAATCCGTGACGAAGGCCATCTGGCTGAACTCCTCCCCCTCGAGCTTCTCCTCGATGAGCAGCCCGTCCCGGCCGGACGGCGAGGCCAGCAGCCTCTCGGCGTACGCTTCACCCTCGACGGCGGTCTGGAAGTCCGACCCTTGCACCCAGACCCCTTTTCCGGCCGTGAGGCCGGACGGTTTGACAACAAAGGGACCGGTAAAATTCGCGACCGCGCTCTTGAGCTCGGACAGGTTCGTCACCGATTGGAACTTCGGGTTTCCTGGGACTCCCTGCTTCGCGAGAAGCTCCCGGCAAAACCGCTTGGACCACTCGATCCGCGCGGCCGCCCGATCCGGGCCGACTACAGGAATGTCAGCGGCCCGAAGCGCGTCCGCCAGGCCGTTGGCCAAAGGCGCTTCCGGACCGATCACGGCGAGTTGGACCCGCTGTTGGAGCGCGAACTCGACGATGGGGCTGGTGTCGAGGAGGTCGGTTCGGAGGGTGGCCATGGACAATCGCTCGATGCCCGGGTTCGCGTTCGGAGTCGCGGCGACCACCTCGGCCTCGGCTCGGTGGAGTTCGAGCGCAATCGCGTGCTCCCGGCCCCCTCCCCCGACCACCAGGGCTCGCACGAGGAATACCTCGGTCGGGCCGGGACCGAATCCGGCATATACGGTTGCCGTTGGGGACATGGAGCGAGAGGGTCCGGTTCTCGCCGGGGGAATCTTCTTCCCCGCCACCCTTAAGAACCGGACCCCTGTGGCCGCGTCCGGTTTAGCCGATGGAGATCAAGGTCGTCGAGAAGGAGCATGACACGCTCCGGATCGAGCTCCCGAAAGGGGAGGAGACGCTGCTGATCCCGCTCGTCGAGGCCCTCCAAGCCGAGGAGAAGGTCGTCGAGGCGCGTTACTTCCTGGGCCACCCGATTCTCGACAAGCCCACGCTCTACCTCAAGACCAAGGGCGAGAAGCCCCAGCAGGTTCTCAAGCGCGTCCTCAAGGAGCTCGCCGACGGCTACGGCGACACCCTCACGGCCTTCGAGAAGAAGGCCGACAAGATCAAGGCCTGATCCCTTCCCTTTCATCTATGCTCAAGGAGTGCGAACAGCACGGCTACTTCCGGGGCGATACCTGCCCCGTCTGCGGCCAATCGGGGCGGTTCCTCATGGACGACCGCGAGCTTGACCATCTGGGCCGGGTGGTCACAGGCGTCCTTCGTCACTTCCCCGAGAAGTACGGCCTCCAGATGGATCCCCACGGGTGGGTCGCCCTTCCGCAGTTGGTCCGGAACATCTCGAACCAGCACCGGGGATACCGGTGGCTCCGCGTCCACCACATCGTCGCGATTGCTGAGACCGACGCCAAGGGCCGGTACGAGGTCAAGGATGACCGCATCCGGGCCACGTACGGTCATACCCTCGACGTCGACCTCGACCTCCCGACGGACCACATCCCGGAACAGCTGTTCTTCCCGGTGACCGCCGAGGAGGTCGCCATCGTGCTCGAGGTGGGGCTGAAGCCCTCGGACCGAAAGAAGGTCCACCTCTCGAAGACGGCCGAGGACGCCCGGTCGGCCGGTACCGTCCGCACCCCGAACCCGGTTCTCCTCGCCGTGGACACGAAGAAAGCCCAGGACGGCGGCGTGGTCATCAAGCGGGCCGGAAAAACGGTCTTCCTCGTCGATGCGGTGCCGGCGGAGTTCCTCTCGCGGCTCCCCGACGTTCCGGCCGCCGAGTGAGGCCGCTCGGGACTTACCCGAGCACGACGTTCGTTTCGTACGTCGTGGAAACGTAAATCCTCTCGGTGAGGTTCGTACTGGGCGCGTACGGATTCTCGAAGACGAAATAGAACTCGTCCGTGTACGGCGCCGCGAAGACGATGCGGGCCGAGCTCACGTTCGTGTACGGCGGCGCCGCGGCCTGGGCCGCCTGATGAGAATAGAACGCCGCGAACTCGGTTGAGTTGTAGATGAACACCATGGTCTCTGCGGCGACGGGGGCCTCGACGCTGAAGTTGCCCGTGACGTAGTCTTCTCCGGTGATGTTCCCCGCGAGGATGTGCCACCCCCCAGGCGCCACGGCAAAGGTCCACGAACCGGTCAGTGGGTCCGCGTACGTGGTGGGTCCAGAGATTTCGGCCGAGACGATCGCCCAGCCGATCGTGCCGACAATCCCCACTACCACTAGAACGCGGAGCCATCGGAGCAGGACGGCTCGCCGGTGTACGGGCCGGGTCCCTGCCTCCGCCGCCCGGGCGGCCGGCGTTCCCTGGTCCTTCCCACAGGTGGGGCAGATCTTGGCGTCGGGCGGCACGGCGTCGCCGCAGAACCCGCAGCTTCCCCAGCGGCCGTCCGGCACAGAGGTCGCCATCGTGGACCGGGAGGGACCGGGCCCCCGCCCTTTTTCCCCACTTCGTTCGGACCGGGGTCCGTGCGTGGCCCGGCAACTCAGGAAGGCGAGCGCCCGCCGTGTCTACTTCTTCGCCTTGCCGGTGCCGAGGTTCACGATGACATTCTTTCGGCGGGTGTAGACGAGCGGGGCGTCCCGGCCCTGCTCGAAACCGACACCGCTCTCCTTGTACCCTCCAAACGGAGTCTGCGGGAAGGTCATGGGCGGCTCGTTGATCGTCACCATTCCGGCCTCGAGCTGGCGAGCAACCCCGTGGGCGGTGGCCAGGTCGCGGGTCCAGATCGAGGCGAACAACCCGTACCTCGTTTGGTTCGCGAGCCGGAGCGCCTCCTCCGCAGTTTCGAATCGATGAACGGCCAGCACGGGACCGAAGATCTCTTCGCGGACCATTCGGGCCTCCGGGTCCACGTCGGTGACGACGGTCGGCTCGACAAAATTCCCCTCTTGGAGTTCCGGGGACGACGGTCGGCCGCCGCCTAGGAAGATCCGAGCGCCGCCGTCTCGTGCTTCGGTGACGAATCCCAGGACCCGTTCCATCTGGTCCCTCGAAACCAGAGGCCCCATGGTCACGCCCGCCTCGACACCGGCGCCCAGCTTCAGCCCCTGGGCGACCGCCTTGAGTTTCTCTAGAAGGGGGGCCTCCACGCCCGCCTCGACGACGAGGCGAGAGCCGGCCCAACACATCTGACCCGAGTTCTGGAATATCCCGGTGGCGATCGCCCGCGCCGCTCGTTCGAGGTCGGCATCGGGGAACACGACCACCGGACTCTTCCCGCCGAGTTCCAGGACGGTAGGAATCAGCCGGGGGGCGGCTAGCTCCGCGATCCGCCGGCCGACGTCGCTGCTGCCGGTGAACGACACCGACGCGGCGCGGGCGTCGGTGACAAGGGCCTCTCCGACTTCGCGACCGTTGCCCACCACGACGTTCAGGATCCCGTCCGGCACTCCGGCCTCGTGCGCCAGCCGGGCGAATCGCAGCGCGGTGAGCGGCGTCAAGCTCGCCGGCTTCAGCACCACGGCATTTCCGGCCGCGAGCGCCGGCGCCACCGACCGGACGGCGAGCAGCAAGGGATAGTTCCACGGCGCGATATGGACTGTAACCCCGAGGGGCTCGCGCATCGTGTAGTCGAAGCGAGCGCCGGGGATCGGGATCGTCTCGCCCTCGATCTTGTCGGCTAGCCCGGCCATGTACTCGAGCGTCCGGACGACGAAATCGATGTCCCCCTTCGACTCCCGAAGGGGCTTGCCCATGTTCAGCGTCTCGAGCTCCGCGAAGGCCGCGGCCTGTTCCTCGAGGAGACGCGCCAGCCGGAAGAGTGCCTTCGTGCGCGCGGAGCCGTCGCCGCCCGCCCAGCTGGACTCCCGGACCGCCCGCTCGGCGACCTCGAGGGCGTGGCGTGCGTCGGCCACGCCGCCGACCGAGGTCACGGCGAGCGGCTGGTTGGTCGCCGGATTCAGCAGCGTGACCTGCTGTCCGTCGCTTGCGGGGATCTCCTGCCCACCGATGAACAATCCGAACGGAGCGTCGATAGCCGCCGACATGAGAAGGGAGTTGCCAGAGGGTCGGCGGGCTTAATCGTTGCCCGTCGGGGACAGGGTCAGTTTCCGAGCCGGTAGGACCGGCCCTTCCACTGGACGGAGCGGCCGCGAAGGCCTCGGCCGAGGGCCACCAACACGAGGACGAGATAGTATCCGGCTGCGACCGGAAAAAGAAGGCCGTAGGCAGCCGACCCTTTGGCAGCTCGGTTGAACGCCACGTGCTTCCCGAACAGGGCGAGACCGAGGAACGACCCGAACGCAATCACCCAGATGGAACCGGTCCAGAGCCCTATCGGAAGGAGCGTCAGAGGAAGCCAGTAGAAGGCCACCAGCGCCACGGCGAACCCGAGCTCGCGGGCCGCGGAGAAGCGGACTCCGGAGACGGTCTTCAGAATCCCTTCGTACATGTCCTGCGGCGTACGGTACATCCTCGTGGTGACGAGCTCCGGCGTCCACGCGACCCGGAGGACTTTCCC
>Ga0187819_10000397_pt1 | contig 21524 bp, 14 predicted proteins | sample NC_wetland_sal_i_15_FD_132411 | JGI IMG/M metagenome (GOLD analysis project Ga0187819, IMG submission 132411) | Wetland sediment microbial communities from Neuse River Estuary, North Carolina, USA - SO4_4 | ecosystem: Environmental > Aquatic > Freshwater > Wetlands > Sediment | place: USA...
AAGAGCTCTGTGACGAGGTCGCGGATGAAGGTCCCGCGTTATGGCAGATCGACAGCATTGTGCATGATCTCGAGGCGAGCGTTGCGCAGGTCGAAGACGAGGATCGGCGGAGACGTCTCAATAAAGTCATCACCAGGCTGAAGGCATACTAGAAAACCTTTAGCCATCGATTACTTATCAGATTACTTACCTGTAGTCGCCAAGGTAGATTTACGGCGTGCTACCGCTTGCAAGGCCCATTGCCGGAATGGCAAGCTTCCATATCGACGCCACGTTCGTGCGTTTGCCGGTTTTGATTGCTTGAGCCGATGCCAAGTAAAATCATACTTTCATACCGTCGCTCAGACTCAGACGTCATTACGGGACGGATCCGGGACAACCTTGCAAACCACTACGGCGAAGACGCCGTCTTTATGGACATCGATAGCATCCCGCTGGGATTTGATTATCGCGAGCAAATGAGGGATGCGCTGTCCGATAACAAAGTCATGATTGCAGTAATCGGTCCGAAATGGCTTGGTGGCAGGGGTAAGGACGCTCGGATCAACGCGAACAACGATCCGGTCCGGATCGAGCTGGAGACTGCGTTCCAACAAGGAATGCGGATCATTCCGGTGCTGGTCAGCGGCGCGACGATGCCGAAGGCTGCGGATCTACCCCAAAGCTTGCAAGGGCTTTGCTATATCAATGCCGGCGAAGTCGACGGCGCGCGGGATTTTCGTCAGCACATGAGTAGACTCATCTATGCCATCGACCAGATTCTGAAGACAGGCGAATCTCCCCTTTCAGGCCAGATCTCGAAGACCGAACCGGTTTCGCGTAGCGGAAGCCCGCCCGGTTCGAGCCCTAAATGGGTTCCGTTCGCGCTGGGGGCCATCGCCTGCTTGCTCGTGACGGTCGGCAGGGATCTGGATTTATTTTACCGTAGGTTCGGAGAAGCACGACAAGTGCATAGCGGGATACGTTTGGCGCGAAGCCATTCCCGATGATCACGTGTGCGTATCCGTGCAAACTCACGAGCAAACGCTTCAGGACAACATGCTTGCTGGCTCAAGACGCAATCCGAGCGGAGGTCCGTCCGGGCCAGATACGTGCCTAACAGGTTTCGTATGGCGGGAAGCTTTCGAGGCTGACCATGTATGCGTCACTCCCGAAACACGCTCTCGAGCCGTCCAGGATAACCGACAGGGTCCCAACCGGATCGCGCGTTGAGCGAGCTTACGGACCACAACTCTTTGCACTGTCGGTGTCGTTCCGCAATTTTCCTGATTTTGGAACTTAGCCGAGCCGTTTTCGGGTTTGATGATGATTGCGAGCGTGCCCCTGCGCCGTGTTCTTGGGCTTCTATCGCGAGACCATCTTTCGCGACTTTGATATCGACAACATCCAGATCGGCCCGCCTCGACGGGCCAAAAAATGTTCAGAAGCAGTGCAACTCTAGAGCAAGACTTTGTGAACATTCAGTGCCACTCAGCAAGTTCGACAGTGACCCCCTCAGGCCCTTCGATGAAAACTAGTTTGCGCGAATGAAAATCCATAATCTCGTTTCGAGTCTTGAATCCATTGGCTCTCAGCTTGGCAACTTCGGCCTCGACATTATCCACCGCAAAACAAATGTGGTTCATGCCAATCTTGTGTAGGTCGCGGATATGGGGGTCGGCTACAGGATGCGGGTGTTGATAATGTAGGAGTTGAATCTCCGTTCGTGGAGATGCATTCTCCAAAACCAGCGTAACATGATCCGCTTTAATTTCCTGAACACCCATATAGCTTGCAACCGGCTCTCCAGCAATGATAACGGACTTCGCTTCCTTAAATCCCAGGACGCGAAAAAACGCCTTCGCGCCTTCGAGATCTCGCACGACGATCGTAAGATGATCAAAATGCTTCAACATGGTGCGTCTCCTTGCTCAAGGCCGTGATGGTGGGTGTAAAAAGGCTGGTCGCTCGTCGACTGCCGAGCCACCGATACTCGATGATGGGCATCCGTCACTGCTGCAGTGCCGTGAGCGACCATTATATCCGTCCTACGATGATCAAGTTGAATCGCGCCGTCGCATCGTGGAGCGTCGCGTGGGCACGTTGCCGTGACCTCCGCCGCCTGTTTCGCGGGACCTCAGTGACGCTATTTAATGCGTGTCTAGTTTTGGCCTGCTATTGGAAAATATTTGGTTATAGAATTCGGACACTCCTTGGTGAGTCGCATCCATGCGGCGGGTTTGTCGGTGAAGCCGCAGACCTGTCGCACATACGGGAGCTAATTCGATTTTTTTCCGCGAGGAGTTGGACGCGTGGTCAGACCAGCGATTTTCCGAAGGTATGTCCGATGGCTCCTTCAGAATTGACCACAATCCCGCGCGTGACCAGGAATCCGCGGTCGATCCGGCGAAGCGCCGGCGGCGACCGACGACTGCCTGCCGAAGATTCGCATGGCAGCGGAAGGCAAAGGAGGCAGCTGCTTGAATCACGGGGCGAAGAAGAAGGCTAAATAAAAACGTACATACGTGTTTGAAACGCATCATCTCTGGAATTTTTTGGAGTCGAGTAGACGCCGCGCCGCGTCCCGAAAGTCGGCATCGCCATCAGCCCTAGGGCGATGGCGGATAATACCGGCGAAAGGCACGTGTCGAACCAAGGGAGGGGCAATTATGACATTGGTCGAAACTCGCAACCGCGTTCGGAAAGAAAACCAGAGCCGGGTTGTTGCAATCGTTCATCCGGGGGTCGATAGCGCCTTCATCGCTTGGCGATCCGATTTCATAAAGGATTGCCGCGGCTTCGCGCTGAAGCGCAAGATCAAAAGAGCAAAAGGCAGCGCGGAGAGCCCGAACACCGTGGGTGGGCCCGACAAGGACGGCTTCGTAGAGGAAATCGTAGCGAGTTGGGTTGGATTCGCTGACGGCCCGAACGTTGCGCCGGGAACCCGGCAACCCACAACCCAATGGCCGATCCAGAAGTACCTCTGGTCGGACTTTATGGTCAATCCGGGTGACCGCGTGGCTTATTGCGTGGTCCCGATGACTGGACCCGCAAACGGATTGAAGCCGGTGGACGATCTCGCATCCGTTTGGAGCGATATCGTCGAGATTGGCGCTGAAACAGAAGGCAGGGCGTCCTGCTACTTTAACCGGGGCATCGTCGCGAGTCAGTGGCTGTCGCGGTTGCTGCCAGATGCGAAGCCCGGTACCGCGCTTGCCAAAATAATCGCGACGCCCGGCAACAAGACCAGGAATTTTCTTGCCGGACCGATACGCGACAAGCTTCTGCCTCTTCTCAAAGAAGCGAACTCGAAAAAGGGGCACATCTACGCGGCTCTCTTTGAGCTCGACGATCCCGAACTGGTGCCCTTGATCAAGGCGTTCGGAAAGCGGGCGCATATCGTGCTTGGCAACGGGAGCGTAAAAAGGAAGGGGCAGGACGAGAACAAGGCCGCGCGCGCCAAAATCAAGCGATGCGATCTCAAGAACCGTATGACTGCGCCGCGCGCGCTGGCGCACAACAAGTTCTTAGTGCTATGTGACGCCGGCAAGAAACCGCTTGCGGTTTGGACCGGCAGCACAAATTGGACGAAGACGGGGCTCTGCACCCAGGCGAATAATGCGCTGCTTGTACAGAATCCATCGGTTGCGCAGTTTTATCTCGTTCAGTGGAACACACTGGCGAAGGACAAGAATGATTCGCCCTCGTCGCTCTACGAATCGAATGCGAAGCCGCGAACGCCCGCGCGAACCAAGTCCACGACTCTTTGGTTCACACCCATGCATGAGCAACTCGATTTAGAGCAGGCGGGACAACTCATCGCGGAAGCAAAGGAAGGCATTCTGTTTCTGATGTTCAATCCGGGGCCACGCGGTACGCTTCTCAACGACATTATCGAACTCGCGTCACCTTCAAGCCCCCAGTACAATCCGAACCTCTATATCCAGGGTGTGCTAAACCAGAATCCGGGGACGGCGAAAAACCCAGTCACTCTGTTCAATCGCGGGGATCGGATCGAAGCAAACGCGGACGTAGTGCTGCCCGCCGCAATCCCTGGGCCGCTTAAATTTTGGAAGAAGGAACTACTGAAGCTGCCACGCACACATGCTATGGTTCACAGCAAGGTTGTCGTAATTGACCCATATGGCGAAAAGCCTGTCATCATGACCGGTTCGCACAATATGGGGCCGAAGGCGAGTGGCGTTAACGACGAAAACCTGTTGATCATCGAAGGAAACGGGCCACTCGCCGGTCAGTACGCCGGCAAAATCATGGAGATTTACAACCAGTATCGCTGGCAGAGCTCTGTGGCCGCGAGCGACGGCAAGCCAAAATGGGAAGGCTTGGCCGACAACGACAAATGGCAGATATCGGATCCTCCCCAACCTTATGACCGGCGGCGTCTCCGAGAGCTCGACTTTTGGTTTGGGGCATCGGTCCGCTAAATTATTTAGAAATAAGCGCGCCGGGTCTGCAACAATCACCTGTCTTTAAACGTGGGAGGGAAATATGCGACGATGATTGCGACGAACCGCGCTTCTTCACTTGATATAATCTACTATTAAAGCTCGGAAGCGCTCATGGGCGGCGATCGTTCGGGTCGAATCTTCATCTCCTCCGCCGACATGCAAAAAATGCTTGAGGGAGAAAACCTCTTTTCTATATTAGACGAGCCACCGGTTGGTTCCTGCAACAAAAAGGGGTTACAGGATGCAGCAGGTAAGCCAGTCGTCGATATGGTAGAGGTTGGCGTCTGCGGTGGGCAACAAAGTTCTGAACTTGGTTCTTGAACGGTGACGGCGCTAGCGCCTTATTAATGGTATCAAATTTGCCTCTTAGAAGCGGCGCGCGGAGGCGGCTAATGGGTGGTGCGAATGGAACGCGGAACGTACAAATTCGAAGCTTCTGAAAATGGGGATCTCACCAACAGTGCCGCCAATGTTGAACTGCTTCGAAGACTTTGGCGAGATCGGCGCGTAATCGCCGGCGAAAACCTCGGTCCCGGTGATCCTGGTGACTTTGATTTCGGAGCATGGCACGTCGCCTGTCATTTAGCGGCCGGGTGCGGCGTGCGAGAACGTGCAGACGGAAGCTTGTTGTGGCTGCAAATCTCCCACGACGGTAGCACGGACCGATATTTCGCGAGCGTGACGGTTCTCGACGGCCGAAATGGGTATACAGTACCGACACAATCGGCGGAAGGTATCAGCCTCCTGCGAAAATCACAGCTGCTTGGTTTTGTTGAAGGTACCTCGACAGGACGGACGTCGGCCCGCTTTGCTAAAGATCCACCTAATTTATTTAACCTCTGGCGCCGGCAGGATTTTGATCAACCTCCCGGAAGTGATGAGGACGGTGGCCGAGTCTGGGAGCATTGGTGCACGCTTCGCGACATCCGTCCCGAGCACGCGATCGGCACGTCGGTTCTGACCGCTTTCGTCGCGCTGGCCGCAGCTCTCGGCGATCTGTTCATTTCTACCGTCGCTCGGGGTCGGCGTGAATATGGCCACCCCGCCCAACTGAAAGAGATGGTCGCCTCGGGCCTAATGGATCGTAAGTCGGCTCTCTGGGAGGGCACTCCGATGGCGATTCCCTCGAATTTAGAAGCGGTGCTCGAAGACGCGGATCCTGCAACTTCGCTGAAGGCCGCAAAGTCCTTCGATTGGTCGAAGCCACCACGGTATTACATGTTCGCGCGAAAAATTGCCGGCTGGAGCAAGTCCGCCGACGTTGCGCGAGATTTGGGTGCCTAAGGTAAATAAGAAACCAAACTGCTTTTGGGACTCGCGTCTGTTTGTTAGGATCAATAGACCGCCTCGTGTTCGCAGGCTATCCAAATGCAGCCTCCTAATTGCAGATCCCTTGAGGAGATGAGATGAGGCGTGACCAACCTCCGCGCCGACTGCTGCGGGCGATACGTTCTCTCACACGAGGCAGAAATCTGTCGCCGACTGTCCAACGCAGCATCAGCGAGGCTTGCCGGGCGATTCTTCGCGAGTATCGTGCTGTGGCGTCAGAAGGCCGCCTGCCAAACGGCAACTGGCGCGATGCTGCTGCGAAGGCATTACATTATCTCGGCGGAGACGCGGACCTGCCTGCAGTCTCGTTGCTGGATTACAATCATAGTCGGTTCGGTCCCTTTCTCGGTGTGAGCGATGATGGAACCGCTGCCGACGACATTTGTCGCGCGGCGCTTGCTTCCCCGAAGGCCCAAGCGCTTGGCGATCGGGCATCGCCACTGGCAGTCGGCGTCGCGCTCGATGCGGAACGACTGAGCGGTGTTGGCGAGCTGCCGGTAGGACCTGACGAATACTCCAACGTCTGGTGCGCGTGTGCAGGCCGTAATTTGATGACGACAAACATAGGGACTCGCATCAATGCTAGGCACTATCTCCCGCCACCGATCATAACGGTCAGCGACGGGCCAGTGGATAGCGCTCTGGCTTCAGCCGAGGCTGAGCTCGTGGATACGTTCAGCCGCTTTCTTAAAACGCCGGATAACAAACCACGGCCGCTCCTGGCGTTCGTTGAGTTTGAGCTTGGCTCGACCCGCCCTTTCGCTGAACGCAAGTTATTGCTTCAGAAGCTCGTCAAGTACATTAAGTCGGGCGGGATCGCGGCGCCCAAAGTCCACCGCCTCGGATTCAACATTCGAATCGGTTGGGGATTGAAGGGGCGAAATTCTGCACTCAGGGCCATCGATCTTGCACGTGCGGCGGGCATCCGAGATGTGTCGATCGACGGAGTAGTTCGGAAAGAGGCCGATCGAGCGATTTCACTCCCTGGGTTGACCAACTACTTAGATCCCGAGTTAGTCTCACAAATTTTGCGATACGCGCGTCGGAAGGCCGTGCGGGTGCGCCCGTTGGAACTAAGAGATCCCGATACGATTGCTCGATCAATTTGGAGCGCCCTCAATACTGCGCGCTGCATGGGCCTCCATCTCGGAAAGTACAGTCTGTATCCATTGACCCTTGAAGAGAGTGCGATTGTCGTCGGACAAGTTCAACGCTGGTTTTCAGGATGGGCAACTGCGCCCGTCTTTTATGTGGACCAGGGAATCATCAACTCAACGGGCGTGTATGTCGGGCGTAATAGGGCCAACGGGGTTAAAATCTGGCTTCGTGCAATGGCGAGGCAGGGGGTCAAAATCCTTCTCATAGACACGGTTGACAAATCGAAGGGCTGGAAGCTCGTCCGTAGCGGCGACGACCCTAAAGGATTGTTGAGGTTGCATGAAGTCGCGGAAATTGCTGCGCTTGGTCAAACTCTAGGCATCAAAGTGCTTTGGGCGGGAGGCATTACGGGGCCTCATGCATATGAGCTTGGCCGACTGGGGGTGTTCGGAATTTACGTCACCACCGCGGCGGCTATAGATGTCGCTGTAGCTGGAACGTATTCGCGCGACCCTGGCATGGCGAAAATGAAACGGCCTAGCTTTTCTGGAGTGTTGAACGTGAAGACTCTGCTTGAGGCAGGGTACCTGAGCCAAAGGGTGAAGGGTGGAGCAAAGCGCAGTGAGAAGCGACTCCATGGCGCGCAGGACAACGAGGTGGGGCAACTTGACGTTTCACAGATTTCACGAGCCTTGCCTGCGGCGTGGCGCGAATGGTGGCGAGTGAGCAAATGACGGGCGACTGTTTGTGGCTTGGGGAACGCAACGATAAACTGTCCGAAGAGCGGCTAGCCCGCAAGGTCTTCAAGCAACGCGCTCTGCAGGTGGCGCAGGGCTCAACGATTAGAGTCATCGTTCATCCCGATGGCACGTCAGATAGCGGATCCCGAGTAGGCAGCGCGCGATCGGCTCGCCATCTTCGTTAAACATCGCCCTTCCAGTTGGTGTCATCCCGATCCCATACCATGTAGGAAAAACTTTTGGGGATCAGCGCCTCAGCAATCGGTATCGTAATCGACTAACTCTTGCAAATCGTCCCCTTTAAGTGTTGTCCGCAGTATTTCATGCCAAACATCTTTGACCTCTGACTTGGATATCACTTTATCATTGGCCCTAAGCTTAAAGACGAGAGTATACGGGGTCGTGATATTTCTACTAGTCGATGTCCAATCAATGACTGTAAACGTGCTCAAAGCGGGGTCGACTGCGGCTTGAGTCATAATGACATCTATATTTGATGATTTCTTCGTTCCTTCACGAATGGTCGCCACGGCTGAATCCAAGCGATTCGCGTCGCCTTGGAGCATAAACTGTACAATTTCGTTTCTTTCATTCTTCGCGGATCCCGCGAGGTTGTACTTAATAGCCTGCTTCATGACCATGGCCCGGAAACCCACCTGCTGATCATCGCCAGTGACGGTTGCCGAAATAGCTTGTTTTTGTTGCATAGCTCGCTTCGACGCTCTTCCTCGGGTGGACTTTGTCGCCTTGCGTACCTTACCGCGCGTTGTCACTCGGTTTCTCTGTTGTACTTTTGATCGCTTCTTCAACCTAGCCATGATTGGTTCCTCCCAGTGCTGTTCACTCCGTTATTTTGGAAGTCTATCTGCAGGCATTGACGCGGATCAATTGTTCAATCGGGAGCCGCCCCAGTGCTTTGACACGAACTCCCGAACCAGCGCATCGTAATAACGCCTCGACGCGCCCTTGTAGCGACACGCCGGGGATTCCCCAGGTGGACCGGCGCATAATGACCGATTTCTCAGATAGCACCAATCCGTCACGGCTTCCCGCCTTTGGCGTGTGGCAATCATCCACAAACGCAAGGAGACGAAAGCCATGTCCAATTCAAAAAGATTGTTGCCAATGACAGTGAGGTTCGCCGGCCTCTGCGCAAATTCCCGCATCGGCACGCCGACCTTTTGCACCCGCTGCGTGGTTGAAGCGATCTGAAACGAATCAAATAAAACCCTGCGTACCCGAAAGCGCCACTGCTGATCAAGCAGCGTTACTTCGACCGTTCGCCTCGAAATCCAACGGCGCTCGCTCGGCTGGAAAAGGCGGCGTTGAGAACGAGCAGAACGCACTGGCGGCGGAGTCAGGTTTGGTTCGCTATCTTTCGAAGCTTATCGGCGTCGATAGAGAACGTTTGGAAAGCAGCTAATCGTCGGAAAAGGTTGGGTCCCGTCTCAAAGAGTCGTGATATCCTAAATTTTGGTAGCCGGCATTTGCTTCGCCGAGCAGATGCGCCCCGAGGCTCTTTCAGCTGCGGTTAGGCTAGATGGATGTAGAGCATATGCCAGATGCCCCTGTCGAACAGATTTCGCCCGAAGAGGCAATGCAAAATCCTAAACGAGGTATCGGGCTTTGCCTTTCCGGAGGGGGCTATCGCGCCATGGTGTTTCACGTCGGCGCAATATGGCGGCTCCACCAAACTGGACTATTGGCCAAAGTGAACAGGATTTCGAGTGTGTCTGGCGGCTCGATCACTGCGGGCGTGCTGGCGCTCAAATGGAAGGATGTGAGTTCCGAGTGCGCGCACTCATCGTCCAGCTTCATCCGTGCAGTGGTCGACCCCATTCGCGCGCTGGCCAGCGAAACTATCGACGCTGGGGCCGTCATCTTGGGAATCGCGCTTCCCGGCCGCATCAGCGATCGCGTGGCGGCGGCCTACAAGCGGCATCTGTTTGGCGACGCCACGCTACAAGATCTTCCAGACGAGCCGCGCTTCGTTATCAATGCAACGAATGTGCAGTCGGGAGCGCTGTGGCGGTTCATGAAGCCATATATGCGCGACTACCGTGTCGGGGAGGTAAAGCAGCCGATCATCCCGCTAGCGCAGGCGGTGGCCGCATCATCGGCATTCGCTCCCATCCTCTCCCCATTTGAAATGCGTCTCGATCCGAAGACGTTCACTGAGAATTCCGGGCAGGACCTGCAGCGGCCTCCATTCACCAGCAAGGTCTTGCTCACTGATGGGGGCGTCTATGACAATCTCGGGCTCGAGACCGTGTGGAAACGATACGACACGGTCCTAGTCAGTGACGGCGGCGCCAAGATTCAGGCTGAGGAGGAGCCGAAAAGCGACTGGGCTAGACATTCTTACCGCGTGTTCACTATGGTTGATGATCAGGTGCGGTCTCTGCGCAAGCGTCAAACAATTGACGCATTCAAATTAGGAGTGCGCAAAGGCACGTATTGGGGCATCCGCACCGACATTGGCGACTATCAGCTTTCGAGCGCACTACCGTGCCCGCATGCGCAAACCATGGAACTCGCCAAAATTCCCACCCGTCTCAAACGCCTCGATGACCATCAACAAGAGCGCTTGATCAACTGGGGTTACGCGGTTTGCGATGCCGCTCTTCGCAAGCATGTTGACGCCGGGCTCACGCCATCCGCCGGCTTTCCATACCCGGCAAGGGGGGTGTGACTTGCCCATCTAGATTCCCGACTGACAGCAGGAATTGGTTGGAACGATGAGCATCGTTGTCGTGTATCACAAAGACTGCATGGACGGCTTTGGTGCCGCTCTTGTCGCTTGGAAGAAGTTCGGCGGCGAAGCCAGCTACATCCCCGTGTCGTACGGCGCGGAACAAGATTCATTCGTTGATGACATGGCCAAATCAGCGGAGCATCCGCTGTATGAGCTTTATGTGCTAGATTTCTCGTTCAACGTCGGTCAACTTTGTCGATTAGCAAAAATCTTCAGAAAGATAACCATCCTTGATCACCACGACACGGCGCGAAAAGAATTGATGGAGCAGCGCAAAATTGATGAACAGAGTGGGGCAAGCGCTTGGGCCGTTAGGCGCGAAATCCAGGATCTCGGGAATGTCTTCGTGGATTTCGACATGGCTAGGGCTGGCTGCCAGCTCGCATGGGATCATTTTTTTCAACCCTCCCAGACAATCAATCGCGAGATTTCTCGACCCGAGTTCATCAACTATCTAGGGTGGCGCGACCTGTGGTGGCATAAGAGACGTGACGCATACAAAAAATACGTCGATGCAATCGAAGCGCTCCATTTGTACTTGGATACCATGCCATTCAGTTTTGATTCGTGGGCCAAATTCTGTGACCAACCGCAAGAGGCAGTCCTCAAAGGGATGCCAATTGTCGCGTACCAGAAGCAGCAGCTTCGGAAGGCCGCCGCGAACTGCGTTGAATGTGTAGTCGACTGGACACGCAACGGGGCGACAGCCGCCCATCAAGTTGCCCTGGTAAACGCGCCTCAGTTCATGGCCAGTGATCTGGCCGACGTAGTTTATGAGCGTGCCGGCGCTGACGCCTACAACATGGTTGCAATATGGTGCACCGGAAAGGACCGCGGTGTGACTGTATCCGTCAGATCGCGAGAACGGCCGGGCGACATCCATTGTGGGGAATTCGCCAAGCTCTATGGCGGAGGTGGCCACCCGGGCGCCGCAGGATTCGAGATTAGCCTCGAACAGTTGACGAGGATATTTTTGCCGATACCCAAAGCAATCCAGTAGTTCAGCGATCGGTCACGGGTGCTTTGACAACGCGGCGCGCACCATATCGGGCCAATTCTTTTCTTCCGCTGTGAGCTTGTGATCTCGATCCAGCTTTTCAAGGATCGAGAGCGCCTCAGTCAGTAAAGTGTGCCTTTCAATTATACATTTTGAACACGGAGATAAGAGCGGCGATCGCCCTTATTGATTCACCATATTGATTCAAACGTCTTGTGAGATGGGGTCTCGCTATATCCGAGCGGATGATAGAGATGCGCGGGGGATCCAGGTCAGCACGCTTCTGCCTTAGCCGATGCGCGCACCGCACAGTTCCGGTAAGGCCATTTCTGTTGCACGCACCAACGTGGCGGCTCCGGATTGAGGAATGCATCTTCGCGCTGCTTTAGCGTGAGGCAGCGCGGCACCACCAGCCTGGAATGATCGATAAGAGCTTCCAGGGTGGCGAAAACATACCAAATCTGAGCGGTGTTATCATCGGACGCCGTAAGCACCGATTTGCCGTCGGGGCTGAATACGGCGCTTCGCACCGGCCCAGCGTGACCTTTCAGGACGGCGATGGTCGTGCCCGTTGCTACATCCCAAATGCGTGCAGTCTTGTCGCTGGAACCCGTCGCAACGCGTCGACCGTTGGGACTGAAGGCGGCGCTGAACACGGAGTCTGAATGGCCCTTCAGGACTGAGATCGTCGTACCTGCTGCCGCATCCCATATGCGTGCCGTATTGTCAGTGCCTGCGGTCACGATTCGTTTGCCATCGGGGCTGAAAGTGGCGTCGTATACCTGGGCCAAATGTCCTTCGAAGCGCCGGATGAGTTCGCCGGAAACTGCGTTCCACAACAGAGCAGTGCTGTCATCGGATGTTGTCACCACCAAAAGTTCGTCGGGACTGAACACAGCACTCCATAGCGACGCGGTATGGCCTTTTAGGATCGCTGTGGTCGAGCCCGTTTCTACATCCCAAATGCGCGCAAACTTGTCGGCAGACGCTGTGACGATGTGCCGACCGTCGGGACTGAAGGCGACACTCCGTACAACCGCACTGTGCCCGCGAAGAACAGAGAACTCCGTACCAGTGTTAGCGTCGCGAATGATGACGGTGTTGCCGTCGGGCATTGCGATCAGCTTGCCATCTGGGCTGAAGGCGGCCGCACCCTGCCCGGCGCCGTGCGTAGCGAAGAGCGCAATCTGGTCACCCGTGTCGGCGTCCCACAATCGGACCGTGTTGTCATCGGACGCGGTAAGAACGCGACGACCGTCCGGGCTAAATACCGCGCCGTGCACAGGGCCATTATGTTCTAAAAGGATGCGTTCCTGCCCCGGGACCGCGCTGCGCACCAGTCCAGCGTGTCGCGTAAATGTGGTGGTGCGCCACAATCGTGCGGTGTGATCTCGTGATGCAGTAAGAATGCGGGCGCCATCCGGGCTGAATACGGCGTTTAAGACCCAGTCGAGATGGCCATTGAGCACGAGCAGCAGTTTGCCTGTGTCAGCGTCCCAAATCCGGGCCGTACCATCGGTTGATGCTGTAGACACGCTACGACCGTCCGGGCTGAACATGGCGCTCCGTACCGGCCCATTATGTCCCTCGAGAACGGCAATCTCCCGACCCGTCGCGTCCCAAATGCGAGCGGTGTTGTCGTCGGACGCTGTCACTACGCGTCGACCGTCGGGACTGAAAGCGGCACGCCACACGAGTGCCTGATGCCCCGCAAGAACAGCGGCCAACTCGTTCGTTTCTAGGTTCCATAGACGAGCCGTCTTATCAACGGAGGTGGTCACCGCGCGCTGACCGTCAGGACTGAATGCACCGAATCGTACGGAGCCAGAGTGCCCCTCGAAGGCATGAACCAACTTGCCGGTCTCGGTATCCCACAGACGTACAATGGCGTCGTCACATCCTGTCAGAATGCGCCGGCCATCCGAACTGAAGACCGCGACGCGGACAGGTTCCGTGTGCTCGAGAATCAAGAGTCGTTTGCCGGTCTGGGCATCCCAAACGCGCGGTGTTGTCATCTGACCCTGTCACCACGTGCACACCGTCAGGACTAAAGGCGGCTGTCCGCACGACTGCGCCATGTTCGAGAATGATGGCGGAAGGAGTCCCCTGCTTAATGTTCCACAAGCGCGCCGTATGGTCCGTGGAGGTCGTAATCACACGTCGACCATCAGGGCTGAAGGCCGCGGCCAGCAGGCGCCCTGAGTGCCCCTCGAGAACTGCCACTCGATTGCCGGTCGCGGCATCCCACACCTGGGCAGTATTGTCTTCGGACGCCGTTACGACGCGGCGACCGTCGAGCGCGAAGCTTGCATCGACCAACGGACCTTTGTGCTCCATCACAACCAACTCTCGAAGCGCCTGGTACGCGCCAAACAAAGCTTCCTCCGCCTGCGGAGCGAACGGCCGTTCAATTCCGCCGTGAGCGTCCGGAAGTGCCTCGAGGGCGAGCAGCATAGCTGTGCCAGCGTCTCCCTCCAGCATTCGCTGGTTCGCGAGGTCAGCCAAAAACCGAGACTGAAGGAGGAGCAATTGGTCACGTTGGTTTCGTGCCTGTTCGGCGGCCACATCTGCTTTTCGGGCCGCTAGCCCCACTCCGATCACAGCCGCTATCAAAATCAGAAAAACCGCAGCTACCAATCCTCTGATCACCCACCGGCGTCGTCTTGTTTCAAGCTGCTGTCGTCGTCCCTCCTCTACACTCGCGGTGACGAATTCATGCTCTGTGGCCGATGGCCAGTCCGGTCGTCGCCTGATCAGCGCGACAAACTCCTCCCGTTCGGCGCCGCTCGCGAGATACGCGTTCCTGCTGAGATCGGCCGTGTTCCAGCGACGGGCGTTGTCCATCAGCCGGTCCAGGACACGCATGTCCGCAGCCCCTTCGTGCAGTGCATTCTGCAACCAAGGCCACTGCGTGATCAGCGCCTCATGCGCGACCTCGACAGACTTTTCACCGGCAAGAAGCAAGCGTCCGCAGTTCTCGGTCGCGAGCTTTGATGCAAGGACCTGATGCGGGCCGTCGAAATCCGCAAGCTGAGCAGTTCGCCTGGTTGCTCCGCCCGTCTCGCCGAGTCGAACCAGCCGAACAAATATCGAAGGGAGCAAAGCCCGCTCGGCAACATCCAGGCGTTCCGTTCGGACATGCTCCGCTTCTTGCGCTAAAGCACCCGCAACGCCACCGACCTGGGAATAAGCGACAAGGAGATCGACACCATCAGCCCGATGCTTCTGCCACATCGCGTAGAGCGCCATCTGCACCAAGGCAAGATCGCCAGCACGATCGCTGATGTCCCGACGGATCGCGGCGATGACCGCATCCGCTTCTGCACTGTCAGTGTAACCGGCCAAGCGCAGCGGTTTGCGCACGGCTTCGTTGATCCCTTGGTCCGTGATCCGTCGCAACCGCAGGACAGGATCGTAGTTATTATGCGTCAGATAGTCGAATAAGCTTGAGAGTGGCCGACAAAGGTTGAAATGATCAGCGCGCAAGGTGAGTACGATGCGGAAGCCATCGACTAGCTTCATCAGAAGTTCAACAAACGGACCGCGATCACTTTGCCCAGTTTCTGTAAGCAGCTCCTCAAATTGATCTACGATCAATAGAGTTTCCGTTTTGCCGACCGGCAAATCGCAGCGGATCGCGTAAGCGGTCTCGCTTGGGTCCGTGGGATCGATGCGCCTGCGCAAGGCGGCGCACGCGTCGGGACCACGTCCGAGCCGTTCGGCCGCTTCCGTCACCCCCCGTTTCAAACCCTCGATAGGGTTGCCGCGGGGCCGCATTATGACGACGTGCCATACCCTGTCGTCCGGCTCGCGGCGCGCGCTATCGGCGAGTGCTCCGCCGCGAAAAGCAGGAACGAGTCCAGCCTGAGCGAGAGAGGACTTGCCGGCACCGCTGTCCGCTACGATTGCAATCAGTCGATAGCGCTTCAGTTTATCTAGAAGCTCGACAATTTCCTCATTTCGCCCAAAAAACCGATCTGCGTCCGCTTCTGTCATCGCCTTGAGGCCGACGAAAGGACTTTCAAGCACGATCGGCTTCGGTCCGGACGATCGGCGCAGTACAGCACGAAGAAGCTTCGCGAACTCGTCGGGATCATTGAGGGGGTCGTGTACTCCCTGGTAGCGCCGGGCAAAAGGAGGCAGTGCTTCGGACCCCGAGCATTCCTTCGAAAGGATGGGAATGAAGCAATAATCTGGCTCGCTCTCTGCCCGCGAAAGGGCGAGCCGGACCTCGCTTTCAACCCAGTTCACCACGCCGTTAGCGCCGACATGGACGCCAAAGGCCGTAGCCTCCTGGCTGATCACTTTCTCGAGCTGAGCCTGCCAGCCAACGCCCGCTACCAGGTCGTCCTTATCTAACCATACGCGAAGGCCTGCGGCGCGTGCGTCGGAACTATTCAGGAGACGGCGTTTTAGTTCGCGGGCAACATCGATGTCTGCACCCGAATGGCTCAGAAACAAACAAGGAGGTGCATTCGGTGCGGACATCGGCCGGTCTCATCCTGAGCGCTTTTAAGTGTTGGATGCAAGGTCAATCAAACACCTGCGGCTGCCGATCCTGGTTAACCTCGCACCGCAGGCGTTGACGCTGCGACCCGCCGCTTGGACTTTCCTGGGCGCTCGCACGTTCAATGTTTTGTTTGGAAAAACCGTTGCGAATTTGATCTGCATCAAAATCAAACTCGCGTGTTTAGCTATTCTCCTGGGTGGTAACTCATCGACGGTGAAAGTAGCGGCGGCCGCATTCGCTTGGCGAAATTGGGAGTGACCTAGGGCACAGCACCGGCGTCCTGCCGCTGACATATTGTAGCTACCTGCGGTGCCAGCATCGCCGGCGAATGAAAGGATCACTACTGGTAAGGAGGGGAAAATGCATCGCCTCCAGTGTTTAGCCGCTTTGGCAGTTATCGCTGCCGGAATCGGCGGTGGAACGTCCGCGCAAGCAAACATGGTGGTCGGCAACGCTGTACTCATTCAGCAGGGTGTTGAAGGCGCGTTTAACGATCAGGATTGGACGCAAACCAGCAAAGGCGACGACGTCTTCGAAGCCGAGTTCATCCGCACTCAGGTGAACAGCAGAGCCAACTTCGCTCTCTTCGATGGGTCAACAATTGGACTCGGCGCCACAGCGATCATGAAAATCGATCATGTCGTCTTGGACCCCCGCAATCATTCGATTCAAAAGCTTATCGTAAGCGCCAAAGAGGGCGCCGTGCGCTGGATCAGTGGCAACTCGATGTCCGGCGCCTACCAGATAGAAACACCGCACGCTGTTATCAGGGACGAGGGCACCGCGTTCGATCTCGTCGTGGAAGCGCAGCGAACACTGGTTCTGCTGCATACGGGCAGGGTGACGGTTTGTGCCATGGCCGCGCCGGGGCACTGCAAGCCGCTATCGCGGCGAGGCGAAATGGTGGTCGCGACAACCGATGATGTTGTGGGTCCGTGGGAGAGCGGGCTTGAGCCATCGGGGTTTGAAAATCAATGCTTGAACGCAAAATGCGCCATCGCCGCCTTCGTGCCGCCTCCGCAGCCTCCTTCAAATGGCGGCAGGAATGGGCCAGGGCGACCCCCCGAACCACGTCACGCCGGAGTGCCGAGTCAACCTGAGACGGGCGAGACCGTTGTGCCGACTGAGCCTCCGATTCGCGAAGTCGTTGTGCCCAGCGGACCTCCGCTTCCTGAGGTTCTTGGCGGGCTCGGCCTCTGGATTTACACCCACCCGGGCCACGGCGGACAGCATGGCACGCCCCTGCCGACCGGCCCGCAGTACCCACCGCCGCCCGGCACGCCGTACCCGCCGAGGGGCACGACCGGCGCGACGCCGACCGGCACGACGACGACTGGCACGACCGGCACGACGACGACTGGCACGACGACGACCGGCACGACGACGACCGGCACGACGACGACCGGCACGACGACGACCGGCACGACGACGACCGGCACGAAGCCGACCGGTACGACGACCGCTGGCACGAAGCCGACCGGGACGACGACCGGCACGACGACGACCGGCACGAGATATCAAGGTCCGGCGATCGCCAGGACCGCGACCGGCACGAAATATCCGGCTTCGTCGGAATCGGGTCGAAACATCACCAAGTATTCAGCTCCGGAACCAGCACGAAACGTTACGAAGCATTCAGCTCCGGCGAACGACATAAACGTCGCGAAGCATCCAGGTCCGCCGAACCTCATGATGCATTCGGGTCCGCCGAACCTCGCGATGCGTTCAGGCCTGCTAAACCTCATGATGCGTTCAGGTCCGCCGAACCTGATGATGCATCCAGGTCCACCCCAGCTGCATCTGCCAGGCGGTCCCTTCAGAGGGTTTTTCCATCCGCGCTAGCGCCGCGCGAGCGTGACCGAACCAAGTCGACGCCGACTTGGTTCGCGCCAGTCCTGCAGGCATCAAGCGCTTTCAGGCTGTCCAACGTTGCAGTGTCGATGTCGTTCGCGGGCACGCGCTTCTCTTCGGACTCGGCACTAAGGCCCTTCCAGCATGGGGTTCGAAGACGAGGTGAAACAATCTTTCGGTCGACCTTGCCGTCGGACTGACGGGCAGGTTCAAGCGGACATACGAACTCACTTCATCCATCGTCCCGCGAGGGACATCATCCCACCACGCGGTGGAGCTCGAGTTTCCTCCTCTCGTCCGTCACTGCCTGATACAGCGCGCCATATTTTTCTCGAAGGAAATGAGTGTATGGCTGCTCGGATTTTGTTGCGCCTGCGCTATCAGCCGTCAGAAGCGCTGAGGTAGCATTGCTATCCACGACGCGGTGTCAGCAGAGTGTTTTCGAGATAATGGCCAACACGGCTTGGGACCAAAAGTTGCTGGTTGTTAAAGCTCAACAATTAACCATGTCGAGCAAGTGCCGGTTTGTCACAATCTCGAAATGCGGATTTAATACGCATTGTAAGAGTTTTTGTCAGCTCGACCGTTGCTTTAAACATGAAGCGCGCGCGGAAGCTTTCGAAGTCAAAAGTGACCACGCCAAAGAAGCAGGGAGCCGGCCAGATGCCAGAGCCTCGTCAGATCCTGTCAGGCAGCGCACGCAATGCAGCTGCCGGAGCACGATTGATCGGCAAGACGGACGGTGCCGCGCAAATCAGTGTTACCGTCGTGCTGAAGCGAAAGCGAGACATTCAGCGCGCCGATTTACATAGGTACGCTGTGCTCAAACCGCACGAACGCCCCATCATCGATCACGTGGCATTCGCTGAGCAATATGGAGCTAGCAGCGGAGCCATCGATGCGATCCGAACGTTTGCCGCCGCGCACGGATTGACTGTTACGAACATCGATCAGCTCCGTCGCGTAATTGAACTTACTGGAACGGTCGCCAACATGGAGCAAGCATTTGGAACACTGCTCCACGATTACGCGATCGGCAGGGGTACTTACCGTGGTCGCCGCGGCCCGCTGCTGTTGCCCCCCGAGATCATTCCGCACGTCGAAGCTGTCCTGGGATTAGACAACCGGCCGGTGGCAAAACCCAGGCTGCGATCCCGTAATGTCCAGGCCTCGTACTATCCTCAAGAACTCGCAGCACTTTACAATTTTCCAAAAGGAGACGGCTCGGGACAGACGGTCGCGCTCATCGAATTGGGTGGAAACTACGGACAGCAGGATCTGCAGACATATTTCGCCGCCTCAGGCCTGACGCGCGCTCCGACTCTCCGAAGCGTTAGCGTTACGCAAAATGTTCCTATTCCTTATGGCCAGGATCCCGATAGCGACGGCGAGGTTATGCTCGACATCGAGGTGGCCGGCGCAATGGCGCCTGGCGCCACCATTGTCGTGTATTTTGCCGAAAACACTGATCAGGGGTTCTATCAAGCGACTTCCCAAGCAGTTCACGATCCAGCCACAACCGCCGTTTCGATCAGTTGGGGCTCTCCCGAAAAGGATTGGTCGTCACAATCGATGGATGCGTGGAATTCGCTTGGGCAGAGCGCGACGCTTCTGAATGTCCCAATATTTGTCGCAGCGGGTGATCATGGCTGCTCCGATGAACAAACTACAGATGCTGGTTACGATGGACAGCGGCACGTTGATTTTCCCGGCACCTGTGCCGATGGCATTGCGTCATGCGGCGGCACAAGCCTGCAAAGTAAAGGCACGGTCATCACCAGCGAGACGGTTTGGAATGATAACGACGGATGGGCGACCGGCGGCGGCGTAAGCACTTACTTCCAAAATCCAACCTGGCAGAACGGCCTTGTGGCCGAGGGCACCGTACCCCTCCTTCTGCGCGGCGTGCCCGATATTGCCGGAAATGCGGATCCAGATACCGGCATTAATGTACGGGTAAACGGCAACGATAGTGTAAGTGGCGGCACGAGCGCGGTAGCGCCTCAGTGGGCCGCGCTGACGGCTGTGCTCAGCCAAGCGCTCAAGAAGAAGGCTGGCTTCTTTATTCCACTCCTCTACGCAAATGCAAAAGCCGCCGCGACCAATGACATCGCCATCGGCAACAACTCGGTGTTTGGAGTGACCGGATTTTCGGCCAAGCCGGGGTGGGATGCGTGCACCGGCCTTGGTTCGCCTAACGGCGCGAAGCTGTTGGCTCTTCTGTCCAGTCCTGGAGTTCCCGTTGCCGAAGAAACCCCACCAGCTACTGAAACACAGCCCGACGTTGGAACGGTCGTAGCGGCGAGCCCACAGCCCAGCGTCGGCCAACCTTTTGATCCGAAGGCGGCTGTGCTTTACGGGCAGTTTGTTCAAGCCGCCTATTCAATGTACAACGCTGCACCCAACAATCTTACACCACCCCCGTCTAACGATTTCCCGACAGGCTACGACCTCGTCGCCTGGGTCCAAATGCAGGACTTCATCATTGGCAGTACCGGCCCGACGTTTTACGGTTTTATCGCCCAGAGCAATGCAGATCCAAATCGATTCGTACTGGCCATCCGCGGAACGTCAAATGGTGTCGAATGGTGGGATGATGTCAATGCGGCGGTGCTGATACCATTCAGGGTGCCAGGGTGCGGCTCCGTAGGTGCCGGCTTCGCTCGCATCTATGACACGCTAGAAGTTGTCGAGCGTCCGACCGGCCCTACTACGGCAGCAATTGCCCCGCAATCACTACGAGCGATCGGGGGATTTTCACAACAAGTTGCCAACCTGGTGGCTCGGCACACTCCAGCGACCGCGCGGGCGAGAGGATTTGCCGCATCCGCTTCTGTCGAAGTCGCTGGTCATAGCCTCGGCGCCGCGCTTGCGACTCTCTACACCTTGGAAAATGCCTACACCGGGAAAATTAACAACCCGGTGCTCTGTACTTTTGCTTCTCCAGCCGTTGGTGATTCGACTTTCGCGGCAGCATTCAATGGACTCGGGCTGACATCGTGGCGCGTGGTCAATGCGCCCGACCTGGTACCAAAGCTACCCCCACAGATACTGGGCTTCACGCACGTCGACTCGCTGCAACCCTATAGTTCTACCGGCAAAGTAACGCCCTCGCTGTCGTGCTGGCACGCGTTAGCCACCTATCTCAGTCTCATCGATCCAACGCTGCAGCCCGACCCGTTGTGTCGGCTACCAATCTCCACAATAGCCGTTCAGCTTGCTGCCGCATCACGGCCCACAGCCCCGACCACATTATCTATTCCGGCTGGCCCTGTTACAGTGAACATCACGGTCAATCTGGGTGGAGGTTAGTAGTCACGTTTCACGAGTCCTGGGATACGTATTCCGGTCGGAATTATACATGGCTTCAACCAACTATCACTTACAATTTGGACGAAAGCGGCCATTTCGCAGTTTCTACTAGACTTTCGTTATGGAAATTCGGAGACGACCGCAAACAGAACCAGTCAGATCAAGGTTGGTTTAGCCGAAAAATTTTAATTTGCTCTGTTAGTGCCATATCGGCGAGATACGAGGAGTGCAATTGCACAATGGTATTTAAGCTGGTGAAATAGCTTTGGTCTTGGAGCATGTGATGGGGACTGCATGAACCGTTTCTTGGTCCACACAGCGAAAAGGAGAACTGTCATGAACCGGCTATCCCTCTATGCAGCTAGGGTTAGAACTCATTAATTTTTTCGGCCTGACAATATGATTCTGATTCTCTTTGAGAAGGGTTGGGATCATGCGCAGGAACCTGTTTTGGCTGAGCGATTGGCAGTGGAGGCGGATCGAA
>Ga0187819_10000398_pt1 | contig 21461 bp, 12 predicted proteins | sample NC_wetland_sal_i_15_FD_132411 | JGI IMG/M metagenome (GOLD analysis project Ga0187819, IMG submission 132411) | Wetland sediment microbial communities from Neuse River Estuary, North Carolina, USA - SO4_4 | ecosystem: Environmental > Aquatic > Freshwater > Wetlands > Sediment | place: USA...
CGGGTCTCCAGCGGCAGGACTCTGAGGTGTTCGCCGATGGCGGCAGCCAGCGACCGGGGCAGCGCGAGCCGCCCTGCCGCGGGCGGATCGAAGTCGAACCCCTCGCTCAGCAGCGTACGCAGGTACAGCGGGTGCCCGCCGGTGTCCTGGTACAGCCGCTGGACGGCCCGATCGTCCAGCGGTCCCGTCGTGAGGGCGGCGGCCAGCGACGCGACCTCCCCGGTGTTCAGGCCGCCCAGCGCTATGAGCAGCCGGTTCTCGACGCTCAGCAGCATCCGTTGGGCCGCCTCGTCCAGGTGTTCGCCAGGCCCGCGGTAGATCACGATGACGATCACCGGGTCCACCGACAGCCGCCGCAACATGAACGTGAGGGCCTCCACCGACTTGCGGTCGGCCCACTGCACGTCATCGATCACGACGGCCAGCGCGCCGTTGGCCTGTTGCTCTCCCACCACCTCCAGCAACCGCGCGCCCACGGCGAACGACGAGGTCCCGCCCGTTGGCGCGGCCGCCGGGAAGGCCCCCCCGGCTACCCTGAACAGCTGGTCGGCGATCCCGAAGTCCAGATCGGTCTCGGCCTGGCCGGCCCGGGCCGAGAGCACCCTCAGGCCGTCAGCCTCGGCCAGGCAGCGCCGTGCCAGGGCCGTTTTCCCTACCCCGGGATCGCCCTCGATGGCGACTAGCCATGGCTGCCCGGCCTCCACCCGCGTGAGGACGTCCGCGACGTGCGCGAGCTCCGCTGCCCGGCCGACGAAAAGGTCGAGCGGCGGTTGCCGGTCCTGCACACGCCCACCTCACTCCCGCCCCTAGCGTCGGCAGCCCGGGACGAATGGCCGGCTACCCGGACGAACGAACAAGAGCCTAACTGTCTGGCGAATCGCCACCTCATCCCGGTGCCCGGGCCGTCATCGAGGGCATCAATGCGTCAGTTGGCCAGCCGGGAGCGGCAACCTGACCGCCACGCTGCCGGTTAGACCGCGGCCGGCTGACGCCACCGCTCGACGAAGCGCCGCAGCTGCTGGCGTCCCCGGACACCGCACTTGGCGTAGATGTTGCCCAGGTGGTATTCGACCGCCTTACGGCTGATGAACAGCTCGGCCGCGATCTCGGGATTCGACATTCCCTTCCCGACCAGATGTGCCACTTCGGTCTCCCGGCTGGTCAGCGTCAGCACCGGCTGCTTAGTCGCCGGGTCGGCAGGCAGATGGCAGGCCGCCAGCTCCTCTTCGGCGCGGGCGATGAACGGCGCTGCCCGCAGGCTCAGGTACAGCGTGTTCGCCCGGCGCAGGCGCTCGACCGCATCCTTCCTGTTCCCCGTACGGCGCAGCAGCCGGCCGTGGGCTAGCAGCAGCCGAGCGCTTTGCACGGGGCTGTCGGTGCTAGCGGTTTCCTCGCCGCGCTGGTAGATCCGCTGGGCTTCTTCGGGGCTGCCCTGGAGTTCGGCCAGCCATCCGTCCAGCCAGGCCAGAGCTGGCTGCAGGTAGGCGACCTGGCCGCTGCCGACCCGCAGCGGGGCCAGCACGGCAGCGGCCCGCTCGGCTTGGCCCGAGCCGATCAGGCCCTCGGCCAGCAACGGCCGCCACAGCGCCGCATCCCGTCGGCTGCGGCCGTCCAGGACCGCATCATCGCTCCAATACCCCAGCGCGTCGGCCATGCCCAGGTAGTCACTGGACGCCTGGCAGACCAGGGCCCGCGCCATCGCCGCGTACAGCCGTTCCTGGCCGTAGTCCAGGCTGGTCGCTACCTCCTCGGCTAGCCGGGCGTGCCGCTCCGCCTCTTCGGCCGCGCCCCGCCCTGCGGGCACGCAGGCCGACGCCAGGTGCAGCAGCGGCAGCTCGTGGCGGTAGAGATGGATCGTGGCGGCTGAGAGCCCCTGCTCGGCGGTGAGCAGCGCGTCGTCCCAGTCGCCGGCCAGGTAATGGGCCAACGCCAGAAAGCCGTAGGTGCGCTGGCCTAGGGCGAGGGTGGCACCCCGGCGCACCATCTTGAGGCTGGCGGTCATGTCGGTCACGGCCGGGCCCAGGTCGCCGGTCACCAGCCGGAACATCCCCCGCCACGCCAAACCATCCACATCGATCGGGTCGACCCGGTCCGGGTTGTCATCCAGGTGCCACAGCTCGGCCAGCGCCTCGCGTGGGCCGGCCGCCTGAGAGGCGCCAATGGCGACCCGGGTGCGCGTCTGGCTGGCAGCCGCCGGGTCCAGGCAGCCGGTGCCAAGCGCCCACCGCCCGAGCGTCACCGTCTTCTCCCCCTTCCCCCGCAGCGTGTAGGTGCCCGCCAGCCGGGCGGCGATGCTGGCGGCCAGCGGCTGGCTGTCCGGGTCGTTCCGCGCCTCGGTGAGCGCTTGGCCGTAGCGCTGCTCCGCCTCGGCGAGCTGGCCGTCGGCTTCAACCATCGCGCCCAGCACGTAGCTGCGCAACGGAGACGGCGCCGCCGCCTCTACCGCCGGGCGCAGCGCCAGGCCCTGGGCCTCCTCAGCCGCCGTCAGGTGCAGCGCCGCGGTCAGCAGCCGCCGTTCCCGGTCAGCCCGGACCGGTGAGATGTCCGAGGCCCACTGCAGGTGGGTGCCGGCCAGCGCCAAGTGATCGTCAGCCGCCTCCTGGCCTGCTAGGTGCTCCAGCTCAGCGGCCAGGGCCTCGTCCGGCTGGTCCAGGGCGGCCACCCGGTGCTCCCAGGACGCCGCCTGGCTGACCATGGCCGCGGCGCGGGCGTGCAGCAGACGGCGCCGGGCAGCGGTGATCCCGGTATAGATGGCGTCCCGGACCAGCAGGTGGCGGATCTCGACCGGGCACGTCGGCTCGTCTGGCCACCAGTCCACCAGACCGGCGGCCACGGCCGGCTCGATGAGCTCGCCGGGCGAGTCGACCTCCGCCGCCTGGCCCAGCTGGGCCAGGGGCATGCGCAGGTTCAGCACGGAGAGCATCTCTACAATGCTGCGGGTCTTCGGCGGCAGCACCCGCAGATGATCACCGACCGCGGCGGCCAGCGACCGGGGCAGCGCCAGCCGCCCCGGAGCCTGGGGATCGAAGCCGGACCCGTCGCTCAGCACCGTCCGCAGGTACAACGGGTGCCCCCCGGTACCCCGGTACAGCCGCTGGACGGCCTCCTTATCCAGCGATCCCGCCGTGAGTACGGCCGCCAGCGCCGCCACCTCATCCAGGTCCAGCCCGCCCAGCGGCACACGCACCCGGTTCTCCACGCTCAGCAGCAGCCGCTGCGCCGCCTCATCCAGGCGGTCGCTGGACCCGCGGTAGATCACCACCGCCAGCACCGGGTCCACCGACAGCCGCCGCAGCGTGAACGTCAGGGCCTCCACCGACCGCCGGTCGGCCCACTGCAGGTCATCAACCACCAGCGCAATCGCCCCCGTGGCCTGCTGCCCTCCCACGACCCCCAACAAGTGCGCGCCCACCACGAACGACGAAGCAGCCGGACCTGCCCCGCCCGTTGACGGAACCGTCGGGACGGCATCTCCGGCGGCCCGGAGCAGCTGGTCGACGATGCCGAAGTCCAGATCGGTCTCGGCCTGGTCGGCCCGAGCCGACAGGACCTTCAGGCCGCTAGCCTGGGCCAGGCACCGCCGCGCCAGCGTCGTCTTCCCGACCCCCGGATCGCCCTCGATGGCCACCAGCCACGGCTGCCCGGCCTCCACCCGGGTGAGGACCTCCGCCATCCGGGCAAGCTCCGCCGTCCGGCCCACGAAAGCCTCGAGCGGCGCCCGCCGGTCCTGCACGCGCCCACCTCACTCTGCTCGTGGCGTCGGCGACCCGGACGAGTAACAGCGTAACCGCTGGCCAGCCGGCATCCCAGCCCCCGTGCTGCACTCCCCGGTCCCGGCCAGCAGGCCGAGCACTGCGATCGGCGCGCTGTTCACCTTCCTGCTTGGACACGATGACGGTCGGGGCGCTATCGCTGGTGAGCCTTTCTCGACTTCTGGCCTCCCCGAATCGGACTCGGGGGGGGCGTCCTGGTGGACGCCCGCCGAAGCCACATCCTCGCGATCATGGGGTACAGCAGGACCGAGAGCATGCCGGCGGCGACCAGGGCTGCCGCGTTGACCGGACGCATCCTGCCCTCCTCCACTCCGATCGTGGTGATGACGACGATCAGGGGCAGGCCGGTGGCAGCGAGCAACGCCAAAGGGACCAGCTGGTACCGGGGAAGGTCGCCACGGTAGAGCAGCAGCGCGGGCGCGCCCCGCACGACCAGGAGCAGCACGAGGAAGAGCGGAACGCGCAGGAGCCCCATCGGGGTCGCGAACAGGGCGTGCAGGTCGAACTGCATCCCGCTCACTATGAAGAAGATCGGCACCAAGAAACCGAACCCGATCGCCTCGAGCTTTCCCGTGACGATCTTGCGGTCCTCCCCCTGGACGAAGAGCTTGACGACGATGCCAGCGGCGAATGCCCCGAGCAGCACGTCGAGGCCGAGGCGGAAGGCGAGGAACACCAGACCGAGGATGAGGAGCACGGAAATCCGGACCGGGAGCTGGGCGCTCGAGTGGACGTGCCGGTGCAGGAACCGGATCAGCTTGGGGGGATGCGGCCGCGCCGCGACCAGTGCCGCCAAGACGGCCACGACCACGAACACGAACAGCAGCACAGCCGTCGTCTCGGGATTGCGGCGGTCAAGAAGTACCGCCACCGCCAGGATGGGCGCGAACTCACCTACGCTGCCGACCGCCATGACCCGTGATCCGAAATGGCCTTCGAATAGGCCGGCGTCCCGCAGTATCGGCAAAAGCGTGCCGAGGGCCGTGGTGGTCAGCGCCAGGCCGATCACGATGGCGTCGAGCACCGTCCCGATCACTGTCAGCGCTGTGGCGATCAATAGGGCCAGAGCGAGTGAGATCATCCATCCTGTGGTCGCCAGCTGCAGGGACCGTCCACGGATGCGCGGCAGATCGAGCTCGAGCCCGGCAAGGAACATCAGGTACGACAGGCCCATTTCTTCGAGGGCGACGATGACGCTACCGGGGTGGGCGATGCCAAGGACAGCGGGTCCGATCACGATGCCGAGGGCGATCTCCAACACCACGTCGGGAATCGCCAAGCGCCCCGTGAGCTCGGCCAGGATGGGCGAGATGGCCGCCACGATCCCGATCAGCACCAGGGTTGCTTCAGTTGAGAGTGTCATCGAGCTCGACCTCCGGTCGACCGCCGTTGACCAGGTCAGGGATGGGAGTTTGTCGGGAGCGGGTGACCGCGGGCGAAGGCGGGCCGGGAGGCCGGGCGGGCGCCGGCTCGGCGAATGTCGGACGAGCTGGCGCCTTCCAGCTGTGATCGCGGATGCCCAGCCTGGTGAACGGCGGGGCGCCGAGGTGGTCACGAGCGGGACGGAGCCGCTGTGCCAGGACCTTCCGGCCGCAGGTGACCGTGTTACGATCGCCCCACGCGCCCCTAGCTCAACGGTAGAGCAACGGACTCTTAATCTGGAGGTTGGGCGGTTCGACTCCCCCCGGGGCGCACTGAGCTGTAGTCCGGGTTGCCCTGGCTGGCCGGGACCATGGCCGGGACCATGGCCGGGACCATGGCCGGTTGCGGTAGCTGGCTGAGCATGTCCGGGGTGAGCAGGCCGGGGTCGGGCTGGGCGTCGGTTTTCAGGGACGGCCCCCGGTGCAGCAGGAACGGGGTGCCGATGATGGCGAGCATCCCGAAGGCCATGACCGCGACGTAGGCGATGGTGCCCGGTAGTGACAGGTGGGTCGCGGGGATGAACCCGAGCAGGAAGGTGAACAAGGCGCCGGCCGCTCCGGCCCCGGTCACCAGGGCGACTCCCGGCGTGCCGCCGGGGATCTTGAACGGGCGGGGGGCGTCTGGCTTGGTGATGCGCAGCCGGATGACCGAGATGTACATCAGGAAGTACATGACGAGGAAGGTCTGGGCGACCAGCGCGGTCAGCATCCAGTAGTAGGTGTTGATGTTGTTGACGAACACCATCGCCAGGGCCAGCAGCGAACCGAGCGTGGCCTGCAGGATGAGGACCATGGTGGGGGCGCCGCGGCGGTTGGTCCGGCCCCACCACGGGTTCAGGTGGCCGTCTGCGGCGACGCGGCGCATCCCCTCCGCCGGGCCCATGCTCCAGGACGCCAGGCCGCACAGCACGCCGATGATCACGAGCACTCCGAACGGCCGGATCAGCGAGGAGATGCCGAGCTTGGCGAAGAAGAAGGACACCGCCTGCATGATGCCGCCGGCCAGCTGGATCTGCTTGGCGGGCACGACCATCGCGATCGCCACGCTGCCCAGGATGGACAGCGTCGCGACGGTGACCGCGGCCACCAGGACCGATCCGGGGTAGGTGCGTTTGACGTTCCTGGTCACGTGCGAGTAGAAGCCGCCTATCTCCATCCCGGCGAACGCGACGACGATGCCGGCCGCGTAGACCAGGCTGGCCAGGCCGTGCCAAGCCGGCACGATGGCGCTGGCGTGGTAGGGGATCTGCGAGTGGTTGCCGGTGCCGACCCACCACGCGCCCAGGGCAATGATCGCCAGGGTCGGGATGGCGGTCCCGATCACCACTCCCACGCCTGTCCAGCGGGCCGACTTCAACGATCCGAACAGCGAGGAAGCCGTCACAGCCCAGAAGATCACCAGCATGACCGGCACCAGGAATGCCTTGTTCTGGGACAGGTTCGGGTTGATCACGTACGCGGCCGTGGTGGCCAGGAACACCAGCACGGTGGGGAACCAGACGATGTTCTCCGACCAGTCGCACCACACGGCCAGGAAGCCCCACCGGGAGCCGAACGCCTCCCGGACCCACCGGTACATGCCGCCGCCGACGGTGGTAGCCAGCTCGGCCGAGCACAGGGCCACCGGCACCAGGTAGGTGGCTACGGCGATGGCGTAGAAGAAGATCGCCGACCAGCCGAACGTGGCCGTGGTGGGCAGGTTACGGATGCTGTCCATCGCCGCGATCAGCACCAGGGCCAGGCCGATCACGCCCAGCCGTCGCCCGGCGGACCCGCCCGCCGCGGTCGGCCCGACCGCCGAGCCGGCCGTGCTCCCGGCCGGGCCCTGGCCGGCCGGCGTCCCGGGGCCGCCGTCAACATGACGGCCCCGGGTCAGATGCCACTGTCGTATCGTCATGACACTAGCTCCTTGGGTCGGGGGTCGGCGGCCGGAGTCTTCGGCTTCATGAACCTGCCGACGACAGGCAGCTCCGACACGGACTCGGCCCGAGCGATAGCCAGGCCGGCTCTCGGCAGGTGCGCGCGGTCGTCAGCGACCGAGTAACGCGGACGCCATTGCGGGTCATACTTCTTGTTGAAGTTCCACAGGGACTCGATCTGCATGCTGTCGCTGAAGCGATGGAACACAGACCTCTCCGCCGAACGCCACGGCCCGGAGCCATGCTCCCCGGCTACCACGGCGCGCATCACGGCGAAGTTGAGGCCTAGGCCGTTCAGTCCCCGCTCGGCCATCCAGTTGATCGTCTCGATGATCACGAAGTCGGTCAGGCCGTTCGGCGCGTCGGGGTCGCTCGTCCGTCGCATGAGGTCCAGGGAGTACCCGTTGATGTGGCTCGCGGGAACGTACTGGTTGAACGCCACCGGCTTGCCTTCCGGGTCCATGCAGACGGCCAGCAGCAGGCCGGTGTCGCGCTCGTCGAACATCCGGCTCAACGTCATCGAGAAGCCGCGCTCCGCCTCGCCCTGCCGCGTCTCAGTAGCGAGATCCTCCAGTTGCTTCCGCAGTTCCGCGTCGGCCTCCAGGGTGGGCATGACCGCGACGTGGTAGCCGGACTTGGACACCCGGTTGTAGGCGCCGCGCAGCGACTTCATCGACCTGCCCTTGAGCGAGAAGGTCTGGCAGTCGACGATCGCCTCGTCACCCATGTAGACCCCCGTCAGCCCGGCCGCCCGGTAGATCGGCAGCCAGGGCGCGGACGCGCCGAGCACGCAGATGTACCACCCGTTGGTGTCGGCCAGGTCCATGGCGTCGGACCACGCGTCGAGGCGTTCGTCGACCGGCCCGATCGGGTCGGGCGACACGAGCATGATGCGGTTGATGACGGAGTAGGCGATCAGGGTGTTCCCGGAGAACAGCCAGGACTTGTCGTCTCGCAGGGCGAAGTAGTCGAGGGTGTCGCCGCCGTAACGGTCGAATATCGCTCGCGCCCGCTCGAACGCCCTGGCTCGCGCTTCTCCCGTTCGCCGGTGCTCGCGGCCGGGTAGAGCCGTCGCCAGGATGAGCATCACGGTGCCGACGACAGCTGCCAGGATGACGTCGCGGGTCTCGCGGCCGCCCAGGAAGTAGGAGTCAAGCCCGGCGGCCAGGGCGACCACGACCAGGCTGGTCATGATCACCCAGCCCAGGACACGGCGGAAACCTGACGGGCTGACCCGGAAGTGGCGGTGCTCGAGCAGCAGCCAGAGGCCGATCAGGCAGGCGATGGCCGACCCTTCCAGCCCTACGTCCTGCAACAGGCGGTAAACGGTGCTCGCCAGCAGGAGGACCAGAGCCGCCACCCATGCTCTCCGGTAGCCGAGCCGGACCCCGCGCGCCACCCCAGCCAGAGCGAGACCGCCGATCACGGCGGTGACGCCGCTGACGGGATGGATGCCGAAGGGCAGCCAGTGATCGACCGGGCGGGTCCAGCCGACCGGCCACAGCAGCGCGAAGACGACGTTCAGGAGCCCGGCGATGAGCAGCCCGAACGCGGCCACCCGCCGGACCCGGCGGCGCCGCACCCACGGCATCAGGGCCCGCTCGTTGATCGGCCAGGTGGCTCCGCCGGGGAGATGGCCGACGACCTCGAGCGTCTTGGGATGGGCCCGCTCTGGTGCGAGAACCAGTCGCTCGAGGAAGGAGGGCTGACCGATGGGGCGTTCTGCGACCAACAGTGAGACCGACAGCACCGGCTCCGCCCGCAGCTCGACCATGGACAGCCGCCGAACGGCCAGGAACGGCGTCGGCAGCCCGAACCTGGCCTTCCGGGCCCGCACCACCTCGGTCGCGCATCCGGTGTTGGCGTAGAACCCGTCGCCGACCTGGGAGATCTCCGGCTCGTGGGTGTGGCCCGTGATCAGGCCCGCGTACCCCGCGGAGATCAGCCGGGCCGCCTCGGCCCGGACGTCCGCGTTATGGGTCGCCGCGTCGCCCCGCTCGCTGACCGACGCGTCGGCCAGCGCGCGGTTGACCCGGAGCATGGTGGCGATCCCCGTCACCGCGGCGACCACCGCGATCGCGACGACCAGAATGCCGAACCAGACCAGCCACCGCACCGCGTGATGGCTCAGCAGCGGCTTGACTCCCGGCGCGAAGGACATGAAGCGCAGCACGAGCGCCGCCGCGAACGGCACCGCCAGCCACCACAGCCATCCCGCTACCATGCGGTACAGCAGGCGGGATCCCAGGAACGCGGACGGATCCCCGTTGCACCACCGGACCCCCTCCAGCAGCGAGCCGGGCTGATCACGGGACGCGAGCTTGGGCAGCACCTGCCGCACCACGTGGTGGCCCAGCGGCGTGTCGACCGGAGACCGGGGATCGTCGAACGCGTTGTACTGATCGAACTGGTGCCCGTGCATCACCCGGACCAGCTGGCTGCCGTTCCCGGTCTCTATCGCCAGGTCGCAGGCGAAGGTCACGTCTGTCACGCCGAGGCGGTCCCGCAGCACCGCGACCGACTTCCGGTCCCAGGCGAGCTGGCCGTCGTGGTTGCCGGGGGTCAGCACGACGCGGTGGTCCTTGCCCTCAGCGAAGCGCTTGACCGCAGCGGTGAACCGGGGATGGGAGTCCAGGATCCCGTCGACGTCCGGGGCCGCGGCGAGCATCTCGAATCCGTCGCCGGCGATCACCAGCATCCCGGGCTCACCGAAGGCGTCCAGCAGCTCGGCCAGCTCGTCGGCGGCCCGCGTGGACACCTCCGACGCGACCGGCGTAAGGTGCAGGTCGCTCACCACGACCACCCTGCTGCCCCGCCCCACCTCGAGCCGGATGAGATCGGGAACGAAGAAGCCGGCCGGCGCCCGGCGTGCGTCTGTCGCTCCGTCTGCGGCGCCATCCCAGTCGGCCTCGATGATCGGCAGGTCGCCGTCGGGGACGGCCCCCGAGACGAGGGCACGGGGCGCTGCGCCGGGCGAGGCCAGCCCCGTCAGCTCCTGGCTTTCTGACCCGGAGGTCATGACAGTGCCTCCGGCCGCATGATGGGGAAGAGGATGACGTCGCGAATCGCCGGAACCTCGGCGAAGAGCATGATCAGCCGGTCGATGCCGATGCCGATGCCGGATGTCGGCGGCAGCCCGTATTCGAGCGCCCGCACAAAGGCCATGTCGGCCGGGTGAGCCTCGGCGTCGCCTCCGGCGGCCGCCGCGGCCTCGGCCTCGAACCGCTTAGCCTGCTCGTCGGGGTCGTTGAGCTCGCTGTATCCGTTCGCCAGCTCCCTGCCTCCGATCACGAGCTCGAAGCGGTCGGTCAGGGTGGGGTCATCGAGGGACTGGCGGGCGAGCGGCGAGACCTCCGTCGGGTAGTGGTAGATGAACACCGGACCCACGGTCTGGCCCATCAGGACCTTGTCGTAGAGCTCGAAGATCAGCTTCCCCTGGCCCCACGACGGCAGGTAGGGGACTTCGCTGGCTTCGCAGATCGCGCGCAGGTCCGCCACCGGCATGGCGGGATGCACCCGCTGGCCGAGCCTGGATTCGAGCATGTCGAGGAGGTCACGGCGCGGCCAGGGCGGCGTCAGGTCGACGTGCTGGCCCGCGAAGTCGAATTCGAGCCGGCCAGCTGCGCCTTGAGCGGCCTCGGCGATCAGGTGCTCGGTGAGGTCCATCCCGTCGTGGAAGTCGCCGAAGGCGCGGTACGCCTCGAGCGAGGTGAACTCCGGGCTGTGACGGGTGTCGATACCCTCGTTACGGAAGTTGCGGGCAATCTCGAACACCCGCTCGTAACCTCCGACCACCAGCCGCTTGAGGTAGAGCTCCGGCGCGATGCGCAGGCTGAACTCGGTGTCCAGGGCATTGGCGTGCGTGAAGAACGGCCGGGCTAGGGCCCCGCCTGCCTGCGGTTGCAGGATGGGGGTCTCGACCTCCACGAAGTCCTGCGCCTCGAGCCGGTCCCGCAGGATGGAAAGGGTCTGGAAGCGGATGTCGAAGACCCGCCGGCTCTCCTTGTTGGCCAGCAGATCCACCTCGCGCTGGCGGTACCTGGTCTCCGCCTCGGCCAGGCCGTACCACTTGTCGGGCAGCGGCCGGAGCGCCTTGGCCAGGATCTCCAGGCCGGTCACGTCGACCGAGAGCTCGCCTCTCCGGCTGGTGATCACCTCGCCGGTGGCTCCCACCCAGTCGGCGAGGTCAACGAGCGCCTCGACGGCAGCTGTGTCATCCGGAAGGTGGTCGGCCTGGAACATCAGCTGAACGGCGCCGCTGGCGTCCTCGATGGTGGCGAACCGGAGCTTGCCGTGCCCCCGCATGGACACCACGCGCCCGGCGACCCTGGCCACCTCGCCCGTTCGCGTGTCCGGCTCCAGCCCGGCGTGGACCGAATGCAACTCGGTCAGCGTCGCGCTGCGCTCGAACCGGGTGGGATAGGGGTTGATGCCCTGGGCCTGCAGCGCATCGCGCTTGGCCCGGCGTTCGGCTGTCTGGGCGGCCAGCCCGGACCGGGCGGTGGACTCAGCCGACTGCACTTCGGGCGTCGAGCGTTGATCTTCTCCGCCACCGGGCCCCGGCGCAGGTGCTGATTCGTGGTGCAGGACTACGGTGCTCATGGTCGATGTCTGTCCTTCTCGAGTCAGTTGCTCGGGTACGAATAGATCCACTGTGGGCTGCGGCGAGAGCAGAGTCCCTAGAGAAACTCCCTAGTTCACCTCCCCAGGAAGGCTCCCTAGTGCCGATCGGCAGGTGCCCCTCGAGGTCTTCGTGGCCGGCCCGGCCGACCTCGGCGGCCGGTGGTCCGCAGGCCTGCCGGCGGTCCGCAGGCGGCTCATCGCGCCGCGCCCAGAAGCCGGTTTTACCGGTTCAGACCGCTGCCGGCTGCCGCCAGTGCTCGACGAAGCGCCGTAGTTCCTGCCGTCCCTGCAGGCCGCATTTGGCGTAGATGTTGCCGAGGTGATACTCGACCGCGTTCCGGCTGATGAACAGCTCGGCCGCGATCTCGGGATTGGACAGTCCGTTCCCGACCAGGTGGGCTACGTCGGTCTCCCGGCTGGTCAGCACCAGCACAGGCTGCTTCGTCGCCGGGTTGCCGGGAAGGTGACAGGCCGCCAGCTCCTCGTCGGTCCGGGCGATGAACGGAGCGGCTCCCAGCGCCTGATACAACTCGAGCGCCTGCCGCAGGCGCCCGACCGCGTCCTTCCTGTTCCCGGTGCGACGCATCAGCTGGCCGTGGGCCAGCAGCAGCCGGGCGGTGTGCACCGGACTTTGGGTGCTGGCGGTGTCCTCGGCGCGCTGGTAGATCTTCCGGGCCTCCGCTGGGGCGCCCCGCCGTTCGGCGAGCCATCCGCCCAGCCAGGCCAGGGCTGGCTGCAGGTAGGCGAACTGGCCGTTCTCGGCCTGCATCCGGGCCAGGACGGCCGCCGCCTGCTCCAATTGGCCCGACCCGATCAGGCCCTCGGCCAGCAGCGGCCGCCACAGCACCGCATACGCCCGGCTCCGGCCGCGCTGAGAGCGCGGGTGAGCCGGGCCAGGTCGATCGTGAGCGCGCCGCCGTCGTCGGGCTGGTGGACGTGGATCCGCGTCCCGCCGGCCTCCGCTGTGCAGGTGACGCGTATCCCGTGCACGCGTGATCCGATGAACAGCCGGTAGCCGACCAGCCAGGGCGGTTCGTAGGCGGTCTCCTCGCCACTGCCCGCGACCTCGATCCCGTCGACGTGCACAGTGAGGGGAAAGTCGGCTCCGGTGCCGCTGAACGGTTCGGTGTCAGCGGCCGATACATCGGGCAGCCAGTCGCCCAGGCGCGAGGGGTCGGAAAGGTGGCCGAACACGGCCTCGACCGGGCTGGGGAACGTTGCGTAAAGATCCATCTGGCTGCTTTCCATGGTGCTAATGGCGGCCACTTTCCCGCCGGGTCGCGACCATTTAAGCTGGGCGCGAGGGAGAGGGCCAGGATGTTATTGCGGCTCCGGTGCGGCAACGTTGCGGCAAAGTTGCGGCGGTGGTGCGGCAACCCGCCCGCGTGGGCGCCGGGGCAAGCCTGGATACGCCGATGCCGGATCTGGACGGGTTCAGGGACGCGGTACGGGAGCACCGCCGGGCCGTCGGACGTACCCAGCAGCAGCTCGCCAGGTCAGTAGGGCTGCACCCCGATGTGCTTAGCCACAAGCTCCATGGCCGGGACGGGGCGATGCTGACGAGGCCGGACGTGGTCGGCATCGCCACCACGCTGGCCGGCTGGGGGGCACTGGTCAGCAGGGCGGACGTGTATGAGCTGCTCGACTTGATGGAGGTGCCCCGGCACGCCATCGCCGCTGCAGCGTGGTCCGCGCCACCGCTGGCCGCCCTGCGCGCCGAGCAGGACGGCTCGGCCAGCCAGACGGCGCCCGGCCCCGGATCGCGTGCGCGGGCCGCGGCCCCGCCGGATGACCCAACCGGGCCTACGCGGCCCCCGCCGCGGGACGAGTCCTCTGCGCGGCCTCGGGTCGCGGCAGCCCCGCTGCCCGCGCCGGCGACCCAGCTGATCGGCCGGGAGCGTGAGTGCGCCGAGGTGGCGGCGGCGCTGGCGGCCTCCCGGCTCGTCACCCTCACCGGTGTCGGGGGAACCGGGAAGACCCGGCTGGCTCTGCAGGTAGCCAGCAACCTGGCCGGTCATTTTGCCGACGGCGTGGCCTTCATCGACCTGGCCCCGGTCCGTGATCCCGCGCTGCTGGCTACGACGGTGGCGCGGGCACTGGGCCTGGCGCCGGTATCGGCGGAGGCAGCCGAGGCTCATCTGGCCGAGGCCCTGCAAGACTGTGAGCTGCTGCTCGTCGTCGACAACCTCGAGCACTTGCTTGACGAGACGCAGTTGCTGGCCCGGCTGCTGGCCGTCGCCCCGGCGCTGCGGCTGTTGACCACTACCCGGATCCCGCTGCGGCTGTACGGGGAACACAGCTTCCACGTGCCTCCCCTGCACCTGGCCGGGCCGGAGAGCACCGGGACCGACGCGTCCCAGAGCGAGGCGGTGCAGCTGTTCATCGCGCGGGCCCGGGCGGTGCGCCCGGACTTCACCCCCGGCGCGGACGAACTTGCCGCCGTTGGCGAAATCTGCGCCGCACTGGACGGCCTGCCGCTGGCCATCGAGTTGGCTGCGGCCAGGACCCGGCTGTACCCGCCGCGAGCGCTGCTGCCGCTGCTGCAATCGCGCCTGGCCCTGCTCACCGGCGGCCCGCGCGATCTGCCGCGCCGGCAGCAGACGCTGCGGGCCGCGCTCGACTGGAGCTTCGCGCTACTGCCCCCCGAGACGCGGCGCCTGTTCGCCCGCCTCGGCGTGTTCGCCGGGCCGTTCGACGCCGAGGCCGCGGCTGCGGTCAGCGCGGAACCCGATCCAGTCCGAACGCTCGAGCATCTGGCCGACGTCGCTGACCAGAGCCTTCTGGAGGTCACAGCAGGCGAAACGCCCGGATTCCGGATGCTGCAAACCGTTCGGGAGTACGCGCTGGCCCGGCTGGCCGAGACCGGGGAACAGGACACCGTCCGGCGTCGGCACCTGTCGCACTACCTGACCGTGGCGCACGCCGCCCGCCAGGAGTTGGACGGACCCAGGCAAGCCGAGTTGCTTGACCGGCTGGAGGAGGCCTACCCCAACATGCGGGCCGCCCTCGAATTCGCGTGGCATCAGGCCGCGCGCGACAGCGCGTGCCTCGGCGAGGGGCTGCGCCTGGCCGCCGCACTGAGCCTGCTCTGGCAGCGGCGCGGGTCGCTCGCGGAGGGCGTGCTGCAGCTCAACAGGCTGCTGGCCCTGGACGATGCGCGGCAGCGCCCGAGTCCGCCCGCGGTCCGGGCATCCGCGGTGCTGGCGGCCTGCACGCTGGCCTGCTTCCAGGGTGACTATGCGAGAACGGTGGAGCTGGCCCGGCATGGCATCGAGCTATGCACACCCCTGCAGGACCACCAGGGCCTGGCCCGGGCGCACCGCTTCCTCGGCGAGGTGGCGCTCGGGGTGGGCGACCACGCCGCGGCCGAGCCGCATTTCGAGCGTGAACTGGCCGAGGCGTCGCAGGCCGGCGACGTGTCCTTGCAGGCGCATGCGTATAACATGCTGGGCCAGACCGCCCGTCTCCAAGGCGAGTTCCGCCGGGCCAGCTTCCTGCTCTGGCAGGCTCTGAAGCTGTTCCGCGCGGCCGGTGAGCCCGACGGCGTATGTGTGATCCTGGGCAGCCTCGGCGAGGTCGCGCGAGACGCCGGGCGTCCCATGCGGGCCCGGCGGCTGTACGGCGCGGCGCTGCGCCGCCATGCCGCCTTCGGGAACAAGCGCTACCTGGCCTACGAACTCGAAGGGTTTGCCGCCGTCGCGGGCCTGGAGCACGCGGGGCCGCGGGCGCTGGTCTATCTCGGCGCGGCGCAGGCGCTCCGGGAGGAAACCGGTGGCCCGTTGCCGCCCGTAGAGCAGGCCATTCTCGACCGGATTCTCGCGCCGGCCGTGGCCGCGTTGTCGGCCAGCGAACGCCAGGAGGCGTTGAGCCAAGGCCGCACCCAGCCGCTGCCGACCACCATCGCGCATGCCCTGGCCGAGCTGCCGCGGCAGGAGCCGACCTGAGGCTCAGCGCTCATCCCCCGGGCCTGCGACCGCAGGCCGAGCACTGCGGAAACGCTCTAGGGAGCCGTCCTGGGGAGGCGAATTTGGGAATCTCTCTAGGGACTGCGGCCTCGGCCCAGCCGACGGTGGATCCATGAGCGCGACCGGATGCCGAAGGAGGTGTACCACGCCTGCGGGTACGTGAAGAAGGCCGCGGCGGTGGTGAACACCCGGGCCGGCCGCCTGCCGGCCTGGAAGGGCCAGCTGATCGAGCGGGTGTGCGACGAGGTGATCAGCGGGGCGCTGGATTCGGAGTTCCCGCTGCCCCGCTGACCGTCGGCCAGGAGTGGTCCGGGTACGCCGGGGCCCTCGATGACGCCATCGCGGAGGTCGAGCACGCCACCGCCGGCCTGCTGAAGGTGGCCATGGGCGGGACCGCGGTCGGCACCTGGGCGGCGCGGAGGGCAACTTCGAGCTCAACGCGTTCCGCCCGATCCTGATCTCGCGCTGACCCGGCCAGGCACGGCCGACGTCCCGTCAGGCCCGCAGAAATCCTGACCTGAACACTCCGGACACCAAGACCGAACGATCGGCCCGCAGCCTCGAGCCCATGGGGCAAGGCAGCGCTGATCGCTTCGGTCGGCGGGGCTCAGCACCGATCCCCGGCGCCAGCGCCCCGGCCCGGGACCGGAGGCCGAGCACTGTGGAAACGCACTAGGGAGCCGCCCTGGGGAGGCGAACTAGGGAGTTTCTCTAGGGACTGCGGCCTCGGCCCAGCCGACAGTGGATTCATCCACCCGGAGCATATGAGCTGAGAAAGAGACGCATCCACAATGAGCACCCAGATCGACACCGCCAAGCAGCAGACCACGGGCCGGTCCCGGTCCCGGCCCCGGCGCTGGGTCCCGGCCGCCTGCACGGTGATGGCGGTGGCCGTCGCCACCCTTGTCGTGGCCACCACGGTGAATGTAGGCGCCATCTCGATCGTCGCTGGCTGGTTCCCGGTCGTCTTGTTCTGGGTCACGGTCGCGGTCTGCCTGATAGCGGTGGTCCTCCGCCGAGACGTGCTGAAGGAGTTCGCGATCGGCGTTCCGATCGGCATCGTCCTTGCCGTCCTCCTGTTCGTGGGGCTTCATCTCATGCGGGCGATCCCGATCGGCGCGCCCCGGTCCCTGTCCGTATGGCTGTGCGTGGCGTGCCTCATGGCTGGCCTGGTCATGGCGGGATGGCACCGGGCCCACTGGCCGCGCCGCGTCGCAGGCATCGCCGCGGTCGTCCTGGCCGTGGTGTCGGCGGGCAGCGCGGTCAATCAGACGTTCGCGTACTACCCGACCTTCGACCGCCTGTTCGGCCAGAGCGCCAACCACTTCCTCGACAATGCGCAGCTCAACGCCATGCGCACCCAGGTGGCCAAGACCGGTCAGCTGCCCGACCACGGTGCCACGCTGGCCGTTCCCATCCCAGGGAAGAACCTGAAGTTCACGCCCCGGCCTGCGTACGTGTGGGTGCCCCCGGCCTGGTTCGCCCGCAACCATCCCCAGTTGCCGGTCATAGAGCTGCTGCACGGCACTCCCGGCGATCCTTCTAACTGGACCACGTCGGCCTTCGCAGATGCCACGGCGCTGGCCTTCGCCGAGCAGCACAAGGGGATGGCGCCGATACTGGTCATGCCGGATATCAACGGGTCGTGGGACGCGGACAGCGAATGTGTGAATAGCCCGCTGTACGGGGACGTGCAGACGTACCTGACCAAGACCGTGCCGGAGTTCATGCGGAAGAACTTCAACGCCAAGACGGATCCGGGATCGTTCGCCATAGCCGGGCTTTCCGAGGGCGGACTCTGCGCCACCACCCTGGCCCTTAACAACCCCGAGGTATACGCGGCCTTCGGCAACTACTCCGGCGACGAGTCGCCCACGTACCAGTACGAAAGCAAGCAGCGGACCATTCAGGTCCTGTTCGGAGGCTCAGAGGCCAGCTACAACGCCCACAATCCGCCGTACATCTTGACGCATCAGCGTTTCACCGGCCTGGCGGGCTGGTTCGAGGTCGGAGCCCAGGACACCGGAAGCCTCCAGGCCGGCCAAACGCTCCAAAAACTGGCCTCGAACGCGGGGATCGACACCTGCATCTCGACGCCGCCGGGTGGCCACAGCTTCGAGCTCTGGACGCAGGCCTTCTCCGATTCGCTGCCGTGGCTGTCCTGGCAGCTGAAGCTCACGCCGGAGCCGCAGTCCGTTCCTGCCCACTGCGGCCCCGGGAAGAGCTAGCGGACCCGCGACCATGGCCGCAGCGATCGTCTTCGCCATCCTGTCTGCACTGTCGAACGCGTGCAGCGCCGTGCTGCAGCGGCTCGCCGTCGTGGACCGCACGTCCAAGGCGCAGTCCGTCTGGCGGACCGCGATCGACCTCGTACGCCAGCCGCTATGGCTCCTCGGCGGCCTTTTCCTCGTCGGTACGTTCGGCTTCCAGGCGCTCGCCCTGTACTTCGGTCCGCTGTCGGTGGTGCAGCCGGTGCTCGTGCTGGAGCTGATCTTCACGCTGGGCCTGCGCGTCTTCCTCCTCCACGACGACATCGCCTCGCGGACCTGGGCCGCCGCCCTGATGATCTGCGTGGGGCTCGCCGCCTTTCTCGTCGTGGCGTCGCCCACAGAGGGCACTCACGTCCCGAGCGCCGGACAGTGGATCCAGGCGGTCAGCACCCGAGGCCTGATCGTGCTGGTGCTGCTCCTGCTCAGTCGCCACGGCTCGCCCGCCCGTCGCGCCGCCCTCTTCGGGGCGGCCACGGCCGTCGTGTGGTCCGTGGACGCCGCATTCGTGAAGCAGACCGTGGACGTGCTGGCGCACAGCGGCCTGCCGGGCCTGCTCACGCACTGGCCGCTCTACGCCATGGCCGCGACGGGAGTGCTAGGTACCGTGCTCTTGCAGGGCGCGTACGCGGTCGGGCCGCTGGCCGCCTCCCAGGCGACCCTGCTCATCGTCGACCCGCTCGTGAGCATCACGTTGGGCATCGAGCTCTTCGGTGAGCAGCTGAGCACCGGCCCCGGGTACGTGCTCGGTGCCGTCGCGTCGCTGGCCGTGCTCGGGACGGGTGTCGTCATGCTGTCGATGTGGGCCCCCCCGGTGATGACCGCCGAGGAGCTCGCCCGGCTTCCGGGCCACGCGCGCTCCGGCCAGGATCCGGCCCCTGGCCAGATCCGCGTGGGTCCGGAGCTCTAGCCGTGACGAGCTTGCGCGCCCCAGCGCCGACGTCCGCCGCGGGCGGCAGACCCGTTCAGCCCCGGGCCCGGACCGCCTGGTCCCGGGTCTGGTCAACGGAGGCGTCCCTGCGGGCGCTGCGGGCGGTTCTCGTCGTCCCCGGTCTCTTCGCCATTACCGACCAGCTCATCGGCAACCTCCAGATGGCCACGTTCGCGTCCTTCGGCGGGTTCGCGACCCTGGTCATGTCGAGCTTCGGCGGTACACGGCGGGACAAGGCGGTAGCCCATCTGGGCCTGGCGCTCACCGGGACTGCCCTGGTGGTGATCGGCACCCTGGTGTCCTCCTCCGTCCTCCTCGCGTCCCTCGTGACCTTGCCCGTCACCTTTGTGGTCCTTTTCGCCGGCGCACTCGAGCCGAACGCGGCGTCAGGCGCGATGGGCGCACTCCTGGCGTTCGTGCTGCCGGCTGTGTCGGCCGGAACCGCTTCGATGATCCCGGAGCGGCTGGCCGGCTGGTGGATGGCCTCGGTCGCCGGCACGGCGGCCGTCTTGCTGCTGTCCCCCCGGCCGGCTTCAGACCGGCTCCACGCGGCGGGCATCGCGCTGGCCAACAGCCTGGCCGACGAGCTCGACTCAGCCCTGCTCGGCTCCGCGGACAGCGGGCTTCGCGACGCATCCCGGGCCCGCAACGAAGCGCTCAGGGCGGCGTTCGCCGCGACCCCTTACCGCCCCACGGGCCTGGCCGCTCCCGACCAGGCGTTCGCCAATCTGGTGGAGTCGCTCGAGTGGTGTTGCAGCCTGGTCGGCGAGGTCGTGCGCGTCGCACCCGCGATAGCGCGCGGACCGGACGAGGACCGGCTGCTGGTCGACGAGTCGGGCCGGCTGCTGCGCGCCGTCGCCGCGCTCCTGTCGGGACGTGACGCCGCGCCCGACATCGACGGCGTCAAGCGATTGGTCGCGTCGGCCCGGGAACGTGCCTGGAACCAGGTGATCACCAACGAGGACGAGGCCGCGGTCGCGCAGCTGACGTTCCACGTGCGGCACCTGGCGGTGGCGACCCAGTCGGCCGCCACGGACGCGCTCATCGCGAGCCGGCGGGCTGACGACGAGCTGATCGCGCAAGCTCGACGCAGCTGGTACACCTCGACCGGCACCGCAGTCGAAGCCGGGCCGACAGCGCGCTTGCGGAGCATGGGCGCTGTCGCCGCGCGCCACGCGAGCCTGCGGTCGGTGTGGCTGATCAACAGCCTGCGCGGGTCGCTGGCTCTCGCCGCCGCGGTGGCGGTGGCAGATCTCACTGGCGTGCAGCACGGTTTCTGGGTGGCGCTGGGAACGTTGTCCGTGCTCCGCACCAGCGCCGCGGCAACGGGTGCGACCGCGTTCCGGGCTCTGGCCGGGACGGCGGCCGGGTTCGCGATCGGCTCGGTTGTGGTCGTCGCGATCGGCTCCGACACCACGGTGCTCTGGGTCATGCTCCCGATATCTGTCTGTGCTGCCGCCTACTGCCCAGGTAAAGCTCCGTTCGCGGCCGGGCAGGCGGCGTTCACGGTCCTCGTCGCGGTCCTGTTCAACCTCATCGTCCCGGTCGGCTGGCACGTCGGGGTGGTGAGGATCGAGGACGTGGCCCTGGGCTGCGCCGTGAGCGTGGTCGTCGGTGCCCTGCTCTGGCCCCGGGGGGCCGCGCGGGTGGTCGGGGACGACCTCGCCGACGCGTTTGCCGAGGGATGCTCCTACCTCTTGGAATCGATGGACTGGATCCTGGGCCGCTCGCCTGAGCGCCCCGTCCACGGGCTCGCGACCGTGTCCGCAAGCATCCGCCTCGACGGCGCCCTCCGCGGCCTGATCGCCGAGCAGGGCACGAAACACATCCCGAAGGAGCACCTGTGGCGGCTCGTCGGCGCCACCATGCGCCTGAGGCTCACCGCGTATGCTCTCGCGCGAGCCCAGCCCACCTCGCCGGGCTTCGAGGCGGCCAAGGACGCCCTGACCGGATGGACCGCCGGCCTCGCGTCCTGGTACGACCGGCTGGCGCGCACCCTCGCCGGGGACGGGACGGATGACCGCACCTCCCTCGAAGGGGCGCTCCCGTCCGTTCCCAGCCTGTTCGATCCCACGTCAGATGCCGCGATCCCGACCCGGGCGATGTGGATCGGGGAGCACCTGCGCGGCCTGCGCCAACACCTGCCGGACACGATCGGTCCGGCGCTGGAGCTATCAGCATTGCGCCACCGGCCATGGTGGCGCTGAGCGGCACCGCCCGCCGCCGACCACGGCCGCGCCACCACCCTGTACGTCCAGTCTGACATAGGTAATACTGGACTATGTGTCCTACATCGAGATCCTGATCCTGCGGCGGCTGCGGTCCGGGCCCGCGCACGGGTACGAGCTGCGCAAGCGGGTGGAGCAGACGACCGGCGTCGTGCTGCACAACAACTCGCTGTACCCCGCGCTCAAGCGGTTCGAGGAGGCGGGCGCGGTGACCATGACCGCGCAGCCGCAGGACGGCCGGCCGCCGCGGCTGGTGTACACCCTCACCGAGGTGGGCCACGAGCTGCTGCACGACATGCTCGCCGACTTCCCCCCGGAGCAGGCGGCTGACGAG
>Ga0187819_10000399_pt1 | contig 21459 bp, 17 predicted proteins | sample NC_wetland_sal_i_15_FD_132411 | JGI IMG/M metagenome (GOLD analysis project Ga0187819, IMG submission 132411) | Wetland sediment microbial communities from Neuse River Estuary, North Carolina, USA - SO4_4 | ecosystem: Environmental > Aquatic > Freshwater > Wetlands > Sediment | place: USA...
CGACAACCGCTTTTCCGCAAACGTGGGCGGTGGCGTGAAATATTTCTTCACCCGCCACGTAGGATTGCGCCTCGAGGCACGTTATTCTCCGACGGAAACGTCCACGTCCACCGGCATCGTCTGTGGGCCATTCGGCGAATGTTTCCAAACTCGAATCCATAACTACGCGCAACAGGGTCAGGCGAATTTCGGTCTGATCCTTCGATTCTAGGGATGCGCTGCTCACCCGGCAGTTTGCTTGGGTGGGCGAGCTTGGAGAGCGCGGCGGAATGGGGCGTGGCTTCGGCTAGACGCAGCGAGCATGTCTTCATGCCCCAGTAGCTCCAAGCCACAGATTAGTGACCGCGAGATTTCTTCGTCCTGCCTGCCTTGGGCTTGGGGTGTGCCGGCAAGGCATGCGATTTTGTGGCACCAGACGCCGCCTTGGCAGACTTGGCGGCCTCCTCATGCTTCTCAATGGCCCGGGCGCCAATGGCGGTCGCTGCATGCGATGGCTTTGGTGCGGCCGGGGGAGCGGCTTTTTCATGCGCCCCCTTTTCGTGCGCGGCATGCGGCGCCGGGGTGGCGGAGGCAGGTTCCGGGTGCTTGGGCTTTTCCTGCGGCTTCGCCTCCGGAGCAACTGCGGCCTTGCCTTTCCCCTTCTTCTTTTCCTTCTCTGGCTTCTTTTTCGGCTCTTCCTTGATCCCGGCGAGCTGGCGCAAAATTTTCGTGCGCGCTTCGGGATCACGCCCCTTGCCGCGTAGCTGCATTTCAAATAACTGTTCGAGGATTTTGTCGAATTTGGGTCCACGCGGGATGCCCAAAGAATCCAGCTCGGCGGCGGGAAGAGCCAGGCGGAGCGGGCGCCACTTTTGGATGTAATTACGCATCTTGGAAACGGCGCGTGGGTTGGGCAACTCGACTTCGATGAACACAAGCATCTCCGCAGGTAGGGAGGCCAGGTAGAAATAGGCGTCCTTCGGCGCGTTGGTCTTGCGGCTTTTCAGCACCTTCACGATCTTTTGGGCTTCGGGAATCAGGTGAGCCACCGCCTCCACTTCCGCCTGTCGAAATTCCATATCCCGCATCGCAGCGGCGGCTTCGCGGGATTTCAGGCGTGCGAGCGTGTAGTAAGTAACGGGCACCTGAAGGCGGGGCCGGAGCCCGGCTCCGATGAGATTTGCGCGCACGCGGGCCATTTTGTTGAGACTATCGTAATCCGGCTTCCGCCGCTGCAATTGCGGGTGGATCGCGGCGAGAAGGTCATGCGCTTCCCATTGCTTTAGAGTGGCGACGGGATTGTCCTCGCGAGAAAGGGAGCGAAGTTCGTGGCCGACTTCGGCGCCTTCGATATTTTTGTTCAGGCCCCGTTCCATGGCGAGATCAAACCATTCCTGCGTGCGCGACTCCATCTTGAAGCCCATGCGCGCTGCGTAGCGCAGGATGCGAAGGAGCCGCACGGGCTGGTTCGTGAAGGCATGGATCGAGAGCGCGCGAACTTCCTGCTTCTCGAGATCGGCAAGGCCATTCGTGGGATCAAGAAGGAGGCCTCGCGATTGCGTATTGAGCGAGATGGCGATGGCGTTGATGCCGAAATCGCGGCGGCGCAGATCTTCCATCACGCTTGAGAAGCGATATTCGGGCTTCGCGCCGGGGCGGTCGTAGACGTCCTCGCGCGCCGCGGAAATCGAGCCGTCCACATCGCCCGCAAAAATCATCTCATGATGGCGCAGCCGCTCGCTTTCCCAAACCACGCGCGCCCCACCCTTCTCCAGCTCGCGGACCATGCGGACGGGATTGCCCTCGATCGTGAAATCGAGGTCGCGGATGGGCATTCCGGAAATCAGGTCGCGGACGGCCCCGCCGGTCAAATAAATATTCACGTCCTGGACGCGCGAAAGCTCCTGAACGCGCTCGAGCACGGCGCGCTGTTCGGGGGAGAGCCGGCTTTCCAGCAAGTACATGTAATCGGGCATGAGGGTTTGTGCCTCCTCGTAGTTCCGCGCGAACCGGATCAGGCGCGCGGGTGATGGGCCTTGTACACCTGCTTCAATCGTTCCTCGACGACGTGCGTATAAATCTGCGTGGTGGAAATGTCTGCGTGGCCCAGCATCATTTGCACCGAGCGGAGATCCGCGCCGCGGTCAAGCAAATGCGTGGCGAAGCTATGACGCAGCATGTGCGGCTTTAGCTTTTTGCGTAGCCCGGCCTTGCGTCCGTAATTGCCGAGAGCAATCCAAAACGTAATGCGATGTATCTTGTTCGCATTTCGGTTGATGAAAAGGTATGGCGAAGTTGCTTCACCCAGGATCAAGGGGCGAGCCTTCCGCAGATACTCCTCGATCACTGAGAGAGCGCGCCGGCCGACGGGCACCAGGCGCTCCTTATTTCCTTTGCCGATGCACCGCAGGCAGCCGGCCTCGATTTCCAGGTCGGCAACTCGCAGGCCGCAAAGTTCGGAAACGCGGAGCCCGGTGGAATACATCAGCTCAATCATGGCTTTGTCGCGCAGGCCAAGAGGAGTGGAAGTGTCGGGCTGCGCCAGCAAACGATCTACTTCCTCGAGGCTCAAGAAGTCAGGCAAACTCTTTCGGAATTTCGGCGATTCGATGTTGACCGCGGGGTCGTCCGCGATGAAGCCCTCCAGCAGCGCGAAGCGGAAAAAATGGCGAATGGTGACGAGGTGCCGCGCAACCGAACGGCTGTCCAAGCCCTTGTGATACAGTGTGCTCAGGAAGTCCACCACATCGGCGCGCGAAATCTCGCCCACCTGGATGCCGCGTTTGACGATGTATTCGGCAAACTTGGCCATGTCGCGGCGATAGGCGTGAATCGTATTCTGCGAAAGGCCCTTTTCGACCCGCAGATAATTCAGAAATGCGCGGATGTGCGATTCCAATTCCCTGCCCCCTTCCCTCAAACTACCTCGACGCGATCAAGCATCCACTCCGGCGGCGGGCAGCCCGGTTGGTTCCGCGCGCCGCAATAGAAGAAGAAATTCCGAAAGCTCCTCGCAACGAAGGAGCCATGCCAGGCCGAAATAAATCCCCACCGAACCGAGAATCATCGCCGCGAGCAAAGCGGCCTGGTAAACCAAATGGTGGGCCGTCGCAAAATTCGAAAATTTCAGCGCGCCAACACATGCGGCGGCCATGGCAGCAGCGCACAGGCTCATTTTCCCAATGGATGCGAGCAGACCGCGGGCCCCCAACGCCCCATATCGTTTCCGGAAGACCATGAACAGCGCGACGAAATTGAAATAAGCGGCGACCGAACTCGCGAGCGCGGGACTTCCATTCGAAAAATATCGGAAGAAGAGAAAGAGGAAAATCAGATTGAGCGCGACATTCAGGACCAGCGAATAGGCGCCAATCCGCGCGGGCGTCATCGTATCGTGCGTCGAGTAATACATCGGTGTGATCAGCTTGATGGCGGCAAATGCGGGCAGCCCCAGCGAATAATAGAATAGCGCGCGAGCCGTAAGGGCCGTGGACTCGGATACGAACGCGCCGTGCTGGAACAAGACTTGAACGATGGGATGGCGGAGCAGAATCAATCCGACAGCCGCCGGGATAGCCACAAAGGAGACGATCCGCAGCGAAAACCCAAAAGTGTGCTTCATCTCGTCGAACTTTCCCTCGGCAGCCTGATGCGACATGGTCGGCAATAGCGCCGTTGAAACGGAGATGGCATACGTTCCCAGAACCAATTGCATTATCCGATCGGCTACGTAGAGGGAGGTGACGCTCCCGGTGGGCATGCGCGAGGAGGCCGAGAAAATCGTATCGACGTATTGATTGATCTGGTAGACGCTCATGCCAAAGAAGGCCGGCCCCATGAGGCGCGCCACTTTCTGTACCCCGGGATCGCTGACCGAGAGTGTGACAGGAAAGCGCATCCCACGACGCCGGAGCGAAGGAATCAGCATTGCCAACTGGACGATCGCACCTAGCAAGAAGCCCATGGCCAGCGCGACCGCGGGCGTGCGGAACGCCTCGGGCGTCAGGCGCAAAATCGGACGGTAAATAACGCTCAGCGAAAACAGAATAAATATAAGATTGAGGAAAATGGAGGTAGAGGCAGGCAACGCAAAAACGCGAAAGCTGTTTAGGAGGGCAGCCGCTACGGCCGCCATGCCGATAAAGAACACCGCCGGAAAAATGATGCGATTGAGGACCACCGCCAGTTCCCAGCGCGAGTGGTCCACACCGAGCATGGTGTAGATGTAAATTACCTGCCGGGAGAAGATCGCGCCCAGCAAGGCGAATATAGCGAGAAGGATGGCCAGGTCCCAAAACACCTTTTGGGCGAAGGCCCAGGCGTCCCGCCGAGGCCTGTCGCGAAGGTAGCCGGTGAAAACCGGAATAAAGGAGGCCCCCAAGGAGCCCTCGCTGGTCATGCGGCGAATCAGATTGGGAATACGGAAGGCAAGGACGAAGGAATCGGCGGCTGGGGAGGTCCCGAGGAGGAGAGCTGCCCGTTGATCGCGTAAGTATCCGCAAATCCGGCTGATAACGGTGACTAGGGCTATGGCGGAGGCGGACCGTAGAATCTGTCCTTTGACGGTCAATCGGGAGAGGCTCCGATGCTAACCCTTTAAGCACCAATGAGTTGACAAAAATTCGTGCAAGGATAACATAACGTCCGGGGAGTTGGCAACATCCCACCCAAAAAGGCCTTCAGCCAGTGAAAAACCGTGCCCCATCCTCGACCCATAAGAAGGTCGTGGTCCTCATGCTGGACCGGGCTGTGGTCAAGGGATACCTGAACCCAACGACTCTGGGGCGGGGGGAGACAATTGACCTCCTAACTCCTGACGGTGAGCACCGGGCCATTTCCCTGGAGGGGGTCAAATCCGTCTATTTCGTGCGGGAATTTCTTGAGCCATTCGAGCCGGAGCGGAAGACCTTTCTCAGCCGACCCAAACTGGACGGGCTCTGGGTAAGGCTCCGATTCCGCGATGATGACGTAATGGAAGGCATCGTTTCAAACGATCTCTTGGACCTGCTGGACACCGGGGTGCAGCTCACCCCGCCCGATTTGCACGGAAACAGCCTGCGTTTGTTCATTCCACGGTCAGCTCTTGAAGAGATCAAGGTCCTGGGAGTAGTCGGTGTGGCGCGAAGGACCGCTCGGGAGTCGAGCGAGGCGCGAGCCATCGCAGCAGCACAGCCCAAGCTCTTCGGCGAGTAACCCCCTTCCCTATACCCGCAGTCTCTACTGGACCTTATCCCCTGGAAAACCTCCCGATCGTGTGAACTCCCGGAATTCGGTCGTGTTCTAAATTTGCCGAGAAGTGATTTTCGGCGGCTTCCAGGAATGGGGCGGTCGTCGACAGGAAAGTGGGGAAAAGTTGGCGATTGAAATTTTGTAAGTGGCTTATTTTATGTGACATGGCCCGATTTCTACTCGTTGGAGTTGGCGATTGACTCGGACACTCGCGAGATGCCCTACCGAGCCCGCTTTGAGCGGATTTAGGACACTACATGGAATTGATGTACATTGACCTGGCTGAATAACATCGCGAGGAGAAAGCCATGAAACTTGGGGAGATCGCCGCAAGGCTGGCTTGCGCCGTCGAGGGAGACGCGAATCTCGAAATCACTGGACTAGCGGCAATCGAGGAAGCAAAGCCGGGCGAACTGACCTTTCTGGCGGATCAGAAGTATCGCCCCACGCTCGAGACGACCCGGGCTTCGGCGGTCATCGCGGGGAAAGAAGCCCTCCCTTCGCGCCTGGCGGGGCTGCGGTCTGCAAATCCTCGATTCGATTTCGCGCGCGCGATTGAAATATTTCATCCCGCCCCGCATTTCGCCGCGGGAATTCATCCATCAGCAGTGGTGGCGAAATCGGCGAAGGTCGGCGCCGGGTCTCACATCGGGCCGCACTGCTTCGTGGATGAAAACGTGGAGATTGGGAGGGACGCGGTGCTGCACAGTTTTGTGGCGATTTACCGCGACGTGCGAATTGGGGACGATTTCTTTGCGCATTCCGGCGTGAGCGTCCGCGAGGGCTGCCGGATCGGAAATCGCGTCCTCATTCAAAATGGGGTCGTGGTGGGAAGCGATGGATTTGGTTTTGAGAAGCAGGCGAACGGCAGATGGTACAAGATCCGGCAGGCCGGGATCGTCGTGGTCGAAGACGACGTCGAAATCCAGGCCAATAGCGCGATTGACCGCGCGACGATTGGCGAGACGCGCATTGGGCGCGGCACAAAGATCGACAATCTCGTGCAGGTAGGACATTCGTGCAAAATCGGCGAAGACACTCTCTTGTGCGGGCAGGCCGGGCTGGCAGGGACGACGCGCATTGGCAACCGCTGCACCCTCGCCGGGCAAACCGCTTCGGCCGGACATTTGACCATCGGCGATGGGGCCGTGCTCACGGCGCGAACGGCCGTCGCTAATGACGTCCCACCGGGCGCGATTTATTCCGGCGAGCCGGGTTTCGACAATCTGGCGTGGCGAAAGTCCGTGGCAGTTTTCAGCCGGTTGCCCGAGCTGCAAAAGCAGGTGCGCACTCTGCGCGAGGAAGTGGCAGCGCTGAAGGCAAAACAAAGCTGAGTCCGCGGAGTTGCGCCCCCGGAATCAAGCGCTCGTGGAAGGCAGCGGGCGCTGGTCATCTGGGAGGCCAGCGGCAACGAGAGCCTCCACTCGCGCGAGCAAATCGCCGCGGCGCTCCATCGAGTATTTCGACGCATCCACCGCCGGGCCGAATCGGACGATCACGACGCCCGGGCGCATGGTCCACTCCCCTCTCCGCATCAACTTCTGGGCGCCAGCAATCGACACAGGTACGACCGGCACCCCCGCCTGAATCGCCATCACGAATGCGCCCTTCTTGAATGGCAGCAATCGGCCATCGCGACTGCGCGTCCCCTCGGGATAGATTGCGAACGACAATCCCTCCGCCAGATATCGGACCGCAAGATCGATGCTTTCCGCCGCTGATTCAGGGTCGCCTCGATCAACAGGAATGAATTTGGCAAGACGGATCGCTTTCGAGAGAATCGGAATGCGAAATACATCCTTCTTCGCAAGGATCGAGACGCGTCGCGGAATCGCCGGGACGAACGCGAGCGGGTCCATATTCGACACGTGGTTTGCCGCGAATATGCATACGCTGGGCGGGATATTTTCAAGCCCCTCAACCCGGACCCTCACACCGCCGATTCGCAGCGCCGCGCGAACGGTCTTCATGGCCACCTCGTACATATAGTCCGGACTGCCGGTTAGCAAGGTCCAAAGAATGAGGCACGGCATGACCAGAATGAGCCCGAAGAAAAGAAAAATAACGACACCAAGAGTGCGGATCATCGGCCAATCTTGGATTTACAGAAGGGCTTTCGACATCGCGTCACCGGAGACACTTCAGTTCGTCGAGCCATGGAGGAGCCCTTCGAGGATTCGACGCTGCTTCTCGCTCGGATGATCCGTTTCCGAGAGACGGCACTCGTTGTCGGTGCGCGTGCCCAGGGGGAACGCGATCTCTTTCTCCTCGCCATCGCGGCGAATGCGAAGCTTCACTCTCTCGCCTGGTTTTTGGTCGTGGAGCCACTCTGAAAATCTTGCCGGAAAGGGGGCACCGTTGATCTCGAGCAAGCTATCTCCCTCGCGTACGCCCGCGGCTTCCGCGCTGCTCCCGGACTCAATTGCCGAGACCACGATCCCGTGCAACGTCTTTCCAGGCCAGAAGCCCAGGTCCGCAGTCTTGAGTGCCTCGAGTTTGAAGTTCAATCCAGCGTTGCCGAAAAAAGCGCTGTAGGGGATTTCATCGGTTCCGAAGACGTATCGCTCGAAGAGATCCTGAAAGCTTTTCCCCGCGACCTCCGCAACGGCGGCCGGAACGCCTTCATGATCATCATAGAACTTCCCCTCGTGGGCATATTTCTCATTCATAAAGCGGAAAACATCGTCGAGAGACTTGCGGTTGTCCGTCGCGTCGCGAATCGCGATATCCAGCAGGACTCCGAGAATCTGTCCTTTGTTGTAGTACCAGATGCTTCGATCCGGACGATTGTAAAATTCGTATTTCTCGAACCAGGCATCCATGCTCGATTCCTCTGCGCTTTGCCACAAGCGCGCGGGACGCGATTGCAAATCGCAGACTTGCTCGGCCAGGTCGCCATAGAAGGCGTCCTTCGACCACAAGCCCGTCCGCTCGAGCGTGTAATTCTGGTACGTGTTCGTGACGCCCTCGGCAAACCAGAGGACACGCGTGTATTGCTCCTTGGTGTAATCCACGGGCTCGAGCGATTGCGGACGGATGCGCTTCACATTCCAGACGTGAAACAATTCGTGCGCGGCGATATAGATCACTCCTTCGAGCGACCCGGCAGAAATGGCCGTGGAATTCATATGCTCCATTCCGCCGCCCGCACCCACTTCCGTGTATGGGCCGATGTGAAAGAGGAACGTGAATTCCTTGAAGGGCAGGCCGTCCATGAGTTGCGACTGGTACGCGGTGATTCGTTTGAGCGCATTTTCGAGCGACGCTCGTCTATAAGCATTGGCATCCACGACGACGCGAAAGTGAGCGCCGCCGCTATCGAATTCGAATTCGTCGAATTTCCCTGCCTCGACGGGAGCATCGACGAGAGCATCGTAGTTTTCAGCCGTGAACGAGTTCGCGACCGGGCCCGCCGGCAACTCCGCGATGGTCTTCCAGTCCCCGGGAACCGGATCGAAACGTATTACCGTGTCCTCGCCGCGCCGATCGGGAACGTAAAGGAGGACCTCCGCCAGATTGAGAAACGCGTGATGCGCGTTCAGTTGCGAGTCGAAAGGCCCGGCATCGTCCCATTGAATCGTGTAACGAACGGCTATGTCGCCGGCCGTGCTTTTCCCGGCGCTGTCGGCTGGCACTCCGAGTTGCCACGTTTGCTTGTCGACCTTCGTGACAAATAGCTGCTGGGTGGCACTGCCCGGCGCGGATGACAACCACGCATTGACATCGCGCACGCGATAGGCGAAATCACGAATTTGATAAAGGGCGTTCCAGGCAGGCAGCGCGACCCGAGTACCCGAGGGCGCTTTTGGGATGGTCATCTCGACGGCAAAGATATGCTTCTGCGGATCCTGGAGGCGAATCTGATATCGAATGGTGGCAGAGCTGGCGCGAGCGTTGAAGATGAGAACCACGAGCGCGAGCGTCGCAAGCGAGCGAAGGAGGTGCATTCGATTTGCCCTCGTCAACGCCGCGCTCCGGACAAAGACTTCAGTTTCTCGAGAAGCTTGGAGCACAAGCCGTCGAAGCTGCCGTTGGACATTACCATCACCAGATCGCCCGCCTTCGCGTTTTCCGCGAAATAATCGGCGATTGCGGCGGACGAATCGAAAGCCTTCGCCGGCCGCCCGCGCTCGCGGAGCGATTCGGCAATTCCTTCCGGGGAAAGGCGCGCGCCTTCCTCAAGAAGTTGGGCGCGGCTCACCGGGCCGATTGCGACCGCGTCGGCAATGGCGAGCGCGTCGGGCAGCACGTCCTGAAATACTTTGCGCCGCATGGTATTGGAGCGCGGCTCAATGGCCGCCCAGATTTTGCGTCCGGGCCAGCGCGTGCGCGTGGCTTCGAGCGTCATCCGGATGGCAGTCGGATGGTGCGCAAAATCCTCGACGACCAGCACGCCGCCCGCTTCGCCCTTGATTTCCATCCGGCGGCGCACGGACTGAAACGTGGCAAACGCGCGTTCGATGGCTTCGCATTCCACGCCGCGGCCATAAGCGAGCGCGATTGCGGCGAGCGCGTCAAGGACATTGTGCCGCCCGGCGATCGGCATGCGGATGCTCGTCACCACTTTGCCGCGAAACGCAACGCGAAATTCGGTGGCCTCGTCCTGCCAGAGAATATCGCCAGCGCACCAATCGCACTCGGGCGTCAGCCCAAATGTCTCGACGGGGCAAAACGCCTTCGCAGCCGCTTTTTTCAGTTCCAAGCTTTCGCCCCAAATCAGGATGCGCCCGCGGCGCGGTACCAGGTTCACGAGACGGCTAAATTGCAGGGCGATCGAGGCAAGGTCCGGGTAAATATCCGCGTGATCGTATTCAAGCGATGTGAGGATCAGTTCGTCGGGGTGGTAGTGCAGAAATTTTGGCCCGCGGTCGAAAAACGCCGTCTCGTACTCATCGCCCTCGATGATGAACTCTTCCCCGCCTCCCAAGCCATAGCTGCGCTCATCAAAGTTCGGAACCACTCCGCCAACCAGAAAATCAGGCCGACGCGCGGCCACGTGGAAAATCCAGGCAAGCATGGCGGTGGTGGTGGTTTTCCCGTGGGTCCCCGCTACAACAATGGAGGTGTGTCCGGGGATGAAATAATCCTCGAGCAGCTGAGGCATCGAGCAGTAGGGGATTTTTTCGTCGAGGATGAATTCGAGCTCCGGATTGCCTCGCGCGATGACGTTGCCAATCACTGCGAGATCCGGCGCGGGCTTCAGATTTTCCTCGCGAAAACCCTCATTCCAACGAATGCCTAGAGAGTCGAGCAGCGTCGAAGCGGGCGGGTAAACGTTGACGTCTGAGCCCGTGACGTGGAATCCGCGCTCCTTCAGCATTCCGGCCACGGGCGCCATGGCTGCTCCGGCGATGCCGAGGAGATGGACGTGTTGAGCAGTTTTTTGGACACTCGTTAAAATGTGAACCCTCCTGCACGCTAGAAATCTCTACGACTCGCCTTCCGCGCCGCGGAGCTCAAACCAACTTTATGAGCACGCCGGCTCCAGAATATCGAGCCGCGTTCCTCCATCCGTTGAGAGACGCGCCCAGACGCCCAGAGGCAGCGTCAACATGGGGCGCTGCGTGTGACCCACGGCCGCGCCCCAAATTATCGGCGTCCCCAGCGGCGCCAGAATGCGCCGGGCGACATCTTTCACGGTCTCGCTTCCCGCTGGCCCTGCGCACTCTGGAAAATCTCCCATAATAAATCCGGCCACGCCGCGGAATTTTCCAGCCTGTTTCAAGTGCATCAACGCGCGGTCCACCTGCCAGGGCTTCATGCCGCGGTCTTCGAGGATCAGGATCGCGCCATTCGTTTCCAGCTCCCAGGGCGTGCCGAGACTTGTTTCGATCAGCGTAAGGCATCCGCCGAGTAGTGTTCCTTCCACCACGCCGTGGGAGAGCACTTCACCCCGCAGATCCAGGCCCCAAGTTTGCTTTGTGTCGGTGAGCGCGTGCAGAAGACTCTCGCGGTCGTAGCCTTCGGGCGCGTCTGCCCCCTTGTCCAGTCCCGAGCCGGCCATCGGCGCATAAAACGTGACCCACCGGAACTTACGCCAGAGAAAAAGTTGAAGCGAAGTGATATCGCTGTAGCCGGCGAGAATTCTTGGACTGCTTTGAGCGATGTCGAGATCCTCGAGCAAATAATTCGAGCCGTATCCGCCACGGGAGCAGAAAATCGCCCGGCTCTCATCTTCCAGCAACGCTTCATTCAGAGCGGCGCCGCGAACGGGCGTGGACCCGGCAAAGAAGCCGGAGCGCGCGAGCGCATCATCGCGTTTATATTTTGGCATGTATCCGAGGCGCGTCAGTTCGTCGCAGCCTTTCCGCAAGCGTTCCTCATCGACGGGACTCGAAATGGAAATGATGCGGACGGAATCGCCTGGGCGCAGCGCGGGCGGCTTGAGAGGTTGCGGCATTGATCCCTAGCGAGAATAAGGAATTTTCGGAGGCGAGTCCAGAAGACGGAAAAGCAGCGATGCGGCTAAGGCAACCTCCGCCGAATGCGCCTGATCTACTTGAATGGGGTAACAGTCAGGAAAACGTCGCCTTGTCCGCTCACCGGGATCGAAGGATCGGCAGCAAATAATGAGTAGAACGCGGCGAAGCGCCCGTCGGCCGAAAGCGGGACGGGTGTTAATTTGTCCACGATCAAACCCTGTCCCTTCGCGGCAACGCCAGGGGCGGAGACGGGATTCGTCGAAGGGCTGCAACCCACTGGCGCGCCAAAACACGTGTCGTAAATGAAGAGCGAGCCTGCTCCGGACGCATCAAGCGCGGTCACTGGGGCGCCACTCACAAAACTTATGAATCTGCCCGAAGCGCTGATCGCTGGCGAAGCAGCTTCGGATTCTTTTGAGGGCGCCGACTGGCTGTAGATCAGTTTCGTTGACGGAATGCATCCATCGGGCACTGTCGGGCCGAGGCAAGTGTCGCGCAAGAAAATACTCCTTGTTGCAGCGGGTTCACCAGCTTGACTGTCCGCGCTTTGAGATTCAAAAACCACGAACCTGGCGTCAGAACTGAGCGAAGGGTGTCCGTTGAAACCCTTGAGAGGAGTTCCTTCAGGAGCCACGGATATTCTTACGGTCGAAGGAACACAGGCCGCCGGCGCATCGGCACCCAGGCACATGTCGCGCAAGAAAATTTGGGCGGTCGGCTCTTGAGCGACCATGGGTTCGGTCGACGTCCACAACTGCAAGGCAAGGTATCTGCCGCTGTTCGAGATCTCAGGCTGAATAAGGGCTCCCTGGCCAAGGTCCATCGTGCGGTCCAAAGAAACCGGGATGGTCTTCGCCTGGCACGCGACTGTGGCCGTCGGGCCTGCGCACGTGTCACGGACAAAAAAGTATGTCTCGTGCGCTCCCACGCCTGAAACAAGGTTCGGGGCTACAGAATAAAAAGCGACAAAACGGCCATCGCCGCTGAGGGACGAAAGGCCACCGAATGCTCGCTGGCCATTCACGTCACGCGTGATGATTTCCGTGTGCGGCGTACAACCAGGGGGAGCATTCACGCCGGTACACATGTCCCTTACGAAAACATTGAGCCGGCTCGCGAAATTCGGAAATCCCGGTGGAAACGCGCTATCCGACAAATCAGAGACAAGGTTCGTCGCATACGAGGAAAAATCCACGAACCGGCCGTCCGCGCTGATCGCCACTTGTTCCCAGGCGCCCCGGTCAGGGCCGCTACCGTCTGGCGCCAAATCGATCGCACTTGTTTTCGGAGTGCAATTCGCCGCTCCAAGACACGTATCGCGCACAAAAATATTCCCGGACGCAGCGCCACTAACGAGATTCTTTGCCGTGGAGTAAAACGCCACGTAGCGGCCATCCGCGCTGATGGCGGGCACCGCGCTCCGGCCATTTGCCGGCCCACCGAGCGCATTAACGGAAATCACTTGCGGAGAAGCCGCACTTCCCTTGCCTATCGTGAAATCAACGGAGATGGAGGACGCCACGAGCCCGCTGGGCAGCGGATTATCCACCGACACGCTGGCGATCCCTGCCGCGGCCAAATCGTTCGTGGTGAGATCTGTCGTGAGCACCGTGGAAGAGGCCGTGTTCGGGTCCGGCTGCCGGAAGGTTCCGTTCCAGCGAATGATGGCTCCGGTGACAAAGCCCGTCCCGTTCACCGTGAGCAGGAACGGGCCCTTGGTGCCGGGATTGGCGCTCGACGGATTCAGTGACGTAATCGTCGGCGCGCCCTTCACCAGCGGAAGAATGGCGAATGACGTGGCGGAAAGCGAAGTCCCCCCAGGCGGCGGGTTCATCACCGAGACCAACCCCGTCCCCGGATTTGTGATGTCGCTGGCCAGGATAGTGACGAAGAGCTGGCCCGTGGCAGCGTTGAATGTCGCCGAGCGCGGGCTGCCGTTCCAAAGAACCACCGTCTGCGGGCTGCTGATGAAATTCTCTCCAGTGATGCTCAGCACGAAAGTCGCGCTGCCGGCGACAATGCTGTCCGGGAATATCGACGTGATCGAAGGCGTTGGAATCAGCGGAGCGCTTCCGCTGCAATCGAGCAGCGCCACCGTCATTCCCAACACCAGCATGAGCGCGGCCCAGCGCGAACGCTTCAATCCATTTCTCCAAAGTAGCATTCAAGGGATCCCAGCCCCGCACCAAAAGGGCGGCCGGGAAAGCGAAACGCCTGAGACGAGAGCACCGCCTACAAGACCCCCTGCAATTCGAACAAGAATTGATAGCATCCCGGCGTGCAGCCCGTCAACTCGGATTCAGAGGGCCAGCGAAGGGTTGGCTGCATGGAGCCGCGCGCCAAACGCATTCGGCCGCTATAGCTTGAATGAGGTGAGTTGCGAAAATCGGTGCGCGCGCGATTGAATTTCCCGCCGCGTGAGATGCGTGAGCCGCTCCACGCCAAAGCGTTCCACCGCAAAGCTGCCCAGGACGGAACCATAGACCATGGCGCGCCGGAGGGTCTGCTCGTTGATGTGGCCGGCGCTTGCCAAATACCCCATGAACCCGCCGGCAAAGCTGTCACCCGCGCCGGTCGGGTCATGGACTTCTTCCAACGGAAACGCGGGAACGGAGAAAAGAAACTTGTTGTGAACCATGAGCGCGCCGTGCTCGCCGCGCTTGATCACGAGAGTGCGCGGCCCCATCTTGAAGATGTGCTTCGCCGCGCGCATCAGGTTGTGCTCGCCGCTGAGCTGGCGCGTTTCGTCGTCGTTGATCATCAGGATGTGCGAATGCTTGAGCGTCTCGCGCAATTCAGCAGGCGTGCGTTCAATCCAATAATTCATCGTATCAAGGGCCACCACTTTCGGCTTCCCATTCACTTGCTGGAGGACGGAGAGCTGGAGCGACGGATCGATATTCCCCAGGCAAATGAAGGATGAGTCGCAATAGACGGCCGGAAGCGTTGGGCGAAAGTCCGCGAAGACATTGAGTTCTGTTGCCAGCGTGGTGCGCTCATTCATGTTCTGGCTGTAGCGCCCAGCCCAGAAAAACGTCTTGCCGGGAACGTGCTCGACTCCAGTGAGGTCAATGTGCCTTCCGCGGAACACTGCTTCATCCTTGGCCGTGAAATCGTCGCCCACAATGGCGACGATGCGGACGGGCGCGAAATAGCTGGCCGCCAGAGCGAAATAGCTGGCCGCGCCGCCAAGCGTGCGGTCCACTTTCCCATGTGGAGTTTCAATGGCATCAAAGGCCACCGAGCCGACGACAAGTAGGGACATGCTTCTCCTGTTCAGGAAATGTATTTACCGATGATGGGCGCGAGCTTCTTCTTCGCTGCCGCAGGAATCATTTTGCGGTCGGTAACGAGGGCATGCGCGAGCGCGGAGCCGCATTTGCAGTCCCGTTCTTCCGGCAGCGCCCGCACCACTTCGTGAATCGCGCGCTGCACATTCTCCGTGTTCTTATTTAGGTTCGCCAGGATTTCGTCCAGCGTAACGGCATCATGCTGCGAGTGCCAACAATCGTAATCCGTGATCATCGCAATCGTGGCATAGCAGAGCTCGGCTTCGCGCGCGAGCTTCGCTTCTGTGAGGTTGGTCATGCCAATCACGTCGAAGCGGAGCTGCCGGTAGGTATGCGATTCGGCCAGCGTAGAAAATTGCGGGCCTTCCATGCACACGTAGGTGCCGCCGCGATGCGCCTTGACCCCCGCGGAATCGCAGGCGTCCGCAAGGTGCGCGGAAAGATGCGTGCACGTGGGCTTGTCGAACCCAACGTGCGCTACGACGCCGGAGCCAATGAAAAAACTTGCCAGGCGGCCGCGCGTGCGGTCGAAGAACTGATCCGGTACGAGAAAATCCAGAGGCGGCAAATCGTCTCGAAGCGACCCGACGGCGCTCACCGAAATGACGCGCTCGACTCCCAGCATTTTCATCGCGCAAATATTGGCGCGGTAATTGATGTCGCTCGGTGAAAAACGGTGCCCTCGCCCGTGCCGCGCCAGAAATGCCACCGTCCGGCCCTCGAGCGTGCCCATGACGATTGCGTCGGAGGGGTCGCCAAAGGGGGTTTTCACGCGCACCTCGCGCGTTCCGGTAAGTCCTCCCATCGTGTAGAGGCCGCTGCCTCCGATGATTCCGATTTTCACGGCTTCCTTCGCGCCGCCCCGCTTCTTTCGCGTCGCCATTCTCAATCCACCTTCACCGGTTCGGGCTCAAAGCGCCCATCGCGCTCGCGGAGATACGCCGCGGGAATCGCCGCATCATGCCCAAAGAGCGCCAGCCAGCCTTCTTTGGCAACGTGCGGTATCCATTTCTTCTTATTCTCGAGCGTCATCATCGGGTAGAGATCGTATCCCATGATCCAGGGGAGGCCGAGATGGGGCGTCATCGGCACCAGGTCGGCAAAAAGAAATGCTGTCTTCCCGCCGCCCGCCAGCTTCACGCACAGCATGTTCGCGGTGTGCCCCGGCACGCGAATGAGTTCCACTCCGGGCGCGATCACGCGGTCATCCTCGATCAGCGAGAATTTCTTCGCCGCCTCGATGGGCGCGTAATTGTCCGGCATGTAACTGGCCCGGTCGCGCTCATTCGGATTCATCGCGTGCTCGTATTCGCCTTTGTGGACGATGTAGCGAGCGTTTGGGAACGTCGGTACCAGTCTGTCCTTCTCGATCCGCGTGTTCCCGCCGCAATGATCGAAATGCAGGTGCGTGTCCACGACGATATCAACTTCCTCCGGATGTACTCCGTAACCGCGCAGCCCCTCAATCAGCGTCGGCCCTTCGAGATCGTAGATCGTGCGCACTTTGGGCTTCAATTTGTCTCCCGCACCGGTTTCCACCAATATGCGCTTCCCCCCCGCGCGAATCAGCAGCGAATTCATCGACAAGAGAATGCGATTGCTCGAATCCGGCGGCGCCGCCGATTCCCACATGGTTTTCGGGATGACGCCAAACATCGCGCCCCCGTCCAGCCGGAAGCGCCCCGTCACGATAATGTGAAATTCCAGGTCCCCGAGCTTCACCGTTTTTCCCCCAGACCGGCGCGCGCCAGAATCTCATTCACGGCCGTGTACGGATCAATCTTGCGTGCCGCAACGTCCACCGCCAGCTTTTCGAATTGCTTCTCGCTCAATTGGTCGCCCACCACGCGCTCCATCAGCCGCGCCTCAAGCAGGCGCAGCAGCCATTCTTTCCAGTGCGCGATTTCGCGCGCGCGCCGCTCCTGCGCCCGATCGAAGTGCTTGCGGAAAAGCGCCACCTGCTCCGCCAGGGCGTCAACGCCTTTATTTTCCGTCGCAATCGTGCGCACCACGGGCGGCTTCCATCCCTGCCGCTCCGGAACAATCTGCAAAATCGCGCGCAGCTGCTGTTCAAATCGCCCGGCTCCCTCGCGGTCCGACTTATTTAGCACAAAAATATCGCCAATCTCCATCAGCCCGGCTTTCATGCTCTGCACGTCGTCGCCCATCCCCGGCATCAGCACCACAATCGTGCAATCGGCCAGCCGGACAATCTCAATCTCGCCCTGCCCCACCCCCACAGTCTCGACAAGAATCATTTCCTTGCCGGCGGCATCGAGCAGCAGCGCGGTATCGCCGGTGGCCTGCGCGAGCCCGCCCAAATAACCGCGCGTAGCCATCGAGCGGATGAAAATCCCATTGTCCGTCGCGTGCCCCTGCATGCGAATGCGGTCGCCTAAAATCGCGCCCCCGGTGAAGGGGCTCGAAGGATCCACCGCTATGATTCCCACGGTCTTCTTCGCGCCGCGATAGAGGCTCGCCAGACGGTCGACCAACGTGCTCTTCCCCGTGCCCGGGGCGCCGGTGATACCCAGTCGATAGGCGTTCCCCGTGTACGGAAAAAGCTGCCGCAGAATTTCCTCGGCGTCGCGCGTGCGATTCTCGATCGCCGAAACAGCGCGCGAAATCGCGCGCACATCTCCCGCGCGAACTTGGTCTGCCCAGTTTTCAACGGAAACGGTCATCGGAATTGGATCGCGGCTTCAGGCCTATTGTTTCCCGAGAAGTTGGCGGGCGATCACCAGACGTTGAATTTCGCTCGTGCCTTCGCCGATGGTGCAGAGTTTGACGTCGCGATAAAACTTCTCGGCCGGGTAGTCTTTGATGAAGCCATAGCCCCCGTGAATCTGCACGGCTTCGTTAGCCACGCGCACCGCCACTTCCCCGGCGTAGAGCTTGGCCATGCTTGATTCGCGCGAGAAGCGCGCGTCGTGATCCCCCGCGGCGATGGCGCGGTCGGCAAGCCACGCGGCCTGGTATGTAAGCAGCCGAGCCGCTTCAATTTCCGTGGCCATGTCCGCCAGCTTGAACTGGATGGCTTGAAATTCCGCGATCGCCTTGCCGAACTGCTTGCGCTGTTTGGCGTAGCGCAGCGCGCTTTCGTAGGCTCCCTGCGCCATGCCCAAGCCCAGCGAGGCGATAGAGATGCGCCCGCCATCGAGGATCTGAAGGCTGTTGATGAAGCCCTCGCCCTCCTTGCCGAGAAGATTTTCGGCCGGGACGCGGCAATCGCCGAAAACGACTTCGCTCGTATCGCTCGCGCGCAGCCCGAGCTTATTTTCCTTCTTGCCGGGGCGAAAGCCGGGAGTTCCCTTCTCAATGATGAATGCGGAGATGCCGTGGCTTTTCTTCGATGCGTCGGTGACGGCCATCCCAACGCAAACGTCCGCGTAGTGGCCGTTGGTGGTGAAGGTTTTCGAGCCGTTGAGCAGCCAGCCGCCGTCCTTCTTCACCGCCGTCGTGCGCGTGCCCCCGGCGTCCGAACCGGCCTCCGGCTCGGTGAGCGACCAGCATCCGAGCTTTTTGCCCTGCGACAGCGGCACGACGTATTTCTGTTTCTGCGCTTCCGTGCCGAATTTGTAAATGTGATTCGTGCACAGCGAATTGTGCGCCGCCACGATGATGCCTACCGAGCCGTCCACGCGCGAGAGTTCCTCGATGATGATGGCGTACTCGACGTACCCCATCCCGGCGCCGCCATATTTCTCCGGGAAAATGACGCCGAGAAAGCCCATGTCGGCGAGCTTGGGAATAATTTCCGCCGGAAAGTGCGAGACTTCGTCCCATTCCATCACGTGCGGCAGGATTTCGCCCTCCGCAAAATCGCGAACGGTGCGGCGAAGCTGCTGCTGTTCATCTGTCAGCGAAAATTCCACGTTCCCTCACACCCAAAATCTCAATGCCGCAAATCTTCTGTTCCATTTGTATCACGCCGACGCTAAGCAACGGATGCACTCACCGAAGAAGGAGTGCCAGTCAATCAACTCATTGATCTCGCCTGTGCCAGCGAATATTGAGCACGAGGACAATGACGGCTGCGACGAAGCACATCAGAAATAGTGCGCCGTATAGTTCGGCTAGGTGCCTGCGACGAACCGTTTCTGCCGCTGCTGCCGGAAATCCCGCGGCCCAACCGAAAAACTCGAAATTAATGACGCATATCCCAAATCCAACAAGCAGGGCCCCGAATAGCGACCAGCGCAGGATCCCCTGCCGAACTTTCGTCATTCACCACCCTACTTTGGCGCCATTCTTCTTGTTCTGTTCATCGAGCCAGGCTTTGAGCGGAGCGAAATAATCGAGCATGGCCGTGGCGTCCATTTGTTTTTCACCAGTGAGCGCTTCGAGAGCCACGGGCCATGGCTGGCTCTTTCCCATGGCGAGCATCTTCTCGAGTCTCGCGCCCGCCACCTTGTTGTCGTAAATCGAGCAGCGATGCAGCGGCCCGGTGTAACCCGCGGCGCGGCACAAAGCGCGGTGAAACTGAAATTGGAGGATCGCGGCCAGGAAGTAGCGCGCGTAAGGGACGTTGGCGGCGATATGATTTTTCGCTCCGGGATCAAAATCGGCTTCACTGCGCTCGACTGGTGGTGCGACGCCCTGATATTCCCGTTTCAAGTCCCACCAAGTCTTGTTGTATTCCGCGGGCGTGATCTTCCCTGAGAAGACGCCCCAACGCCATTTGTCAATCAAGAGGCCGAAGGGGAGAAAGGCAACCTTGTCGAGCGCGCGTTTCATGAGCAGCCCGATATCGGAAGAAGCGGGCGGCACGGTATCGAGCAAGCCAATCTGATGCAGATATTCGGGCGTGACGGAGAGGGCGATGGTATCTCCGATGGCTTCGTGGAAGCCGTCGTTGGCACTGTCGCGAAATAGCGGCGGCTGCTGGTCATAGGCGCGCTGATAAAAATTGTGGCCCAGTTCGTGGTGAATGGTCGAGAAATCGTCCGCCTTCACCTCGATGCACATCTTGATTCGCAAGTCGTCGACGTAATCGATGTCCCAGGCGCTGGCGTGGCATTCCACGTCGCGGTCGCGCGGCTTGGTGAAGAGCGAGCGCTCCCAGAACGTCTGCGGCAGCGCGGGGAATCCGAGCGACATGAAGAATCGCTCTCCGTAGTGAACCATGCCCCGCGGGTCCACGCTCCTCGCCTTGAGGATTTCGGTCAGGTCGTAGCCGGGATCGGAATCGGCCGGGGCGAGGAGTGGATAAATGTTCGTCCAGCCCTGCGCCCACAAATTGCCGAGGAGGTCGGCGGGAATCGGTGCGCCGTCGCGCACCAAGGAGGTCCCGTATTTCTTGGCCAATTGCGTTCGGACGTAGGCGTGAAGGGAAAGATACAGGGGCCGAACTTGCAGCCAAAGGCGGTCCAGCTCTTTCGCGAATTCGTCGGGCGGCATGTCGTAGCCTGAGCGCCACATGGCCCCCACATCGGCAAAGCCCATTTCGCTCGCGCCTTTATTGGCCAGTACTACCATGCGCGTGTATCGTTGGCGCATCGGGACTGCAATCGCATGCCAGCCGAGCCAGGCGCGCTTCAGCTCTTCGGGATCGCGGCTATCGGCGAGGATGTTTTCGATTTCGCCCATCGCCAGGCATTTTCCATTCGCGCTATCGGGACACCACTTCCCTTTCGCATAATCGCCTTCGAGGGAGGCGAGAATCCGGGAGAGCTCGGCCTGCTCCGCGGGAATTCGCGGAGCCGGGATGTCCACTGAGTGTTTCAGGAGGTAAAGCTTCCGGGAAACATCCTCGGGGAGTTTCAGGCCCTCGAAGCGGCGAGCTTTTGCGGCGAAGTCCGCCGTGGCGGCCTTGACGGCCTGGTCCGCTTCGGCGGAAATGATTTCCGTGTCGTCAGTGATGAAGGTCTGCTGCACCCATTGCGCGCGCGATTGCTTGATCCAAAGAGCGAGGAGTTGCGTCTCAGCGGATTCCACAAACTTGCGGGCCTCTTCCGCAGTCGGAGGCGCCGTCTTTGCCTCGCCTGCGGCCGCCGTTGCGCTTTCGGTCGCGCCTCTTGCATGTATCGCCATCATTCCACCTGCGATCAAGATAGCGGGAAGAAATATCTTCACGCCCATCGAGCGAATTTTTTCCTGAGCAGCCACTCGCCACCCCCGCGTTGATTTTTTTCTTACCGGCCCTCGCCCCGGGGCCGCGCGAGAGTATACATCCACAGCGCCGGAGCCACGCCCGTCAAATCGCCGCCGCGGCGGGAGCGTGGCCTTTGAGAATTTCTGAAAGGGCCGCGATGGCGCGGTCGATTCCGGCGCGGTCCACGTCGTAGTGAGTGACCATGCGCACGGAATATTTGTCCGTGGCGCCGCAGAGAATCTGGCGCTCGCCGAGTTCGGTGCAAATGCTTTCGGCAGTGCGGCCGGTCGCGCGAACGTCGAAGATAACGATGTTGGTGACGGTTTTCTTCGGATCGAGCGAGATGCCCTTGATTTGCGCGAGCCCTTCGGCGAGATGGCGCGCATTCTCGTGGTCGCGGTGGAGAATTTTCGGCGTTTCCTCGAGCGCGATCAGTCCCGCCGCG
>Ga0187819_10000400_pt1 | contig 21437 bp, 20 predicted proteins | sample NC_wetland_sal_i_15_FD_132411 | JGI IMG/M metagenome (GOLD analysis project Ga0187819, IMG submission 132411) | Wetland sediment microbial communities from Neuse River Estuary, North Carolina, USA - SO4_4 | ecosystem: Environmental > Aquatic > Freshwater > Wetlands > Sediment | place: USA...
AGCGCCAACCCTGGCGTTCTGTCATCCTGAGCGGAGCAGGACGATCCGCAAAGCGGATCGTTCTGCGGAGTCGAAGGACCCCTACGCTGAAAACGCCCCCATACCGTGCGAGCGAGTGAATAGTTCGCCCGCGCTCTCTTGCGCCCGAAGTCAGCCCTTGTTGTCCCAACACCCGAAGCCGCCGACCTCGCGATGACTCCCTTTAGCCCGCGGGCCGCGCTTTCAGTGTAGGGGTCCTTCGACTCCGCCATTGCGTTCGCTTCGCGAACGCAATGGCTGCGCTCAGGATGACATTCTACTTAGAGCTCGGGAGCGCTGGGCTTTTTAGTTGGCCGAAGGCGGGGGAATCGGCGGAGTTGAATGCCCTCTATCCCCTTCAGAATTCATCCATGGATACCAATCGCGCGCTAAATCCAGCCAATGCGGGTTGACGAGTTCGATCAGTGTGATCTTTTTCGAGCGGCGCCAGCTCTTCAGTTGTTTCTCACGATTAATGGTAGGCTGCACTTCATCGAACGATTCCCAGTAGAGCAACCGCTCAACTCTATATCTGTCCGTGAAACCTTCGATGCGGTGAAATTTGTGCTCGAAGACACGTTTGTGCAGGTTGCCTGTCATGCCGACGTAGAGAGTTCCCGACAGGCTACCCATGAGGTACGCGCAGTATTCCTTTCGCTCATGCGGCATAGGAGGGGTAGGGGCCCTTCGACTACGATGGCCGTTCACTTCGTGAACGACCACCTCCGCTCAGGGTGACAGGGTTTAGGTTTGAGCACAGTGACCTCTCTCACACCACAATTGTTCGGATTAGCGAAGGTGGGTGTCCGGGCTATGTGGTTCTACGTGGCCCAGGCATCCTCTCGTGCCATTCCGTCGCCTGCTCGTAGGCATGCGCAGCCTGCAGCACCACGTCCTCCCGCCAGGGAGCGGCGGCGAGTTGCAGGCCGATTGGCAGGCCATCTTTTGTGAATCCGCAGGGAATGGAAATCGTCGGAACTTCCCAAACATTGAACGGCCGCGTGTTGCGCAGCATGATCAGCTCTTGCGGCCGGAGGTCCTCGGGATGCTCTCGTAAGTCGGCGATTACCGGCGGCGGAATCGGAACTGTGGGCGTCAGCAGCACGTCCACTTCATCGAATATTTTTCCGATGGCGTCACGGCTCGCTTCGAGTTCTTGGCTGGACCGCACAACATCGTCGGCGGAGATGTTCTCTCCCGAGCGGATGCGCGCCAGCGTCGCTGGTTGATAAAGCTCCGGCGATTGGGCCACGAATGACTTGTGATAGGCATAGGCTTCGGCGCTTGCGAGCGTGCGGTCGGTGGAGACTTCTAGTTTGACTTCCCGAATTTCAGCATGGAGTTCGTGGAAACACTCGATAGCTTTTTCGATGGCGGCGGCGACTTCGGGATGGAGATCGTCGAAGAAAAATGGCCGCGGAATTCCGATGCGCAGATTCGCCGGCAGCTCCTCGAACCGGGCGACGAGACTAGGCTGAGCGCAGGGGTCCCCTGCCTTGAAGTCGGACAGCACTTGCAGCATCAGGGCCGCGTCATAGACCGAATTCGTGATCGGGCCTACGTGGTCATACGACGACGACAACGGAATCACTCCACGGGCGCTTACCCGGCCATATGTCGGCTTGAGCCCGACGACTCCGCAGTAGGCGGCAGGCAGGCGGATGGAACCGGCGGTGTCGGTGCCGACAGCGGCAAATCCAAGAGCGGCGGCAACGCTGGCGGCCGAGCCTCCGGAAGAGCCTCCGGTAATGCGTACCACGTCCCACGGATTGTGCATCTCGCCGAAGAAGCTGATCATCGAACTGCCGCCATAGGCGAATTCGTGCAGATTCTGCTTGCCCAGAATGATCGCGCCACCGCAGCGCAGGCGGTGCACAACCTCGGCGTCTTCGGTGGGAATGCGATCTTTGAACAGCGCGCTGGCGGCGGTGGTGCGGACTCCAGCGGTATCGACAATATCTTTGAGTCCGATGGGGATGCCGTGAAGCGGGCCGCGATAGTCTCCACGGAAGATTTCTCGCTCGGCGACCCGGGCTCGTTCCAGAGCGCGGTCGGCGGTGACCGTGATGAAGGCGTTGAGCGCCGGGTTGAGCTTCTCGATCAGGACGAGGCAGTGCTGGGTGAGTTCGACGGGAGAGATATCGCGGTCGCGAAGTTGTCGGCTTAGTTCGCAGATCGTGAAGAGCACATGACCCTCGCACGTCGAAATGAATCACGCAGGCCGAGCGCCTGAGGCCTTTTGCGCGGCGCGCTTGGCAAACCATTTCACCACAAAATAAACGACCGGGCCGGCGGCAAGGGCCACAGGGCCCCAGAGCTTCGCGATCCTAGGGCTGTTCCCCAGGGCGACGCAGGTCATTGCCATCGGCAGGGCAATCACATAGAGCAGTCCGAGGTTGCCGCCGGGGATGCGGAAAGATCGTGGCAAATCGGGCCGTTTGCGGCGCAGTCCCCAGGAGGAGAGGACGGTCAGCCCCGTGGTGGCGCCCCGCAGCCAGCCATAAATGCTGATCAAGTCGCCGAGCGAGTGCAGCGCCAGGGATGCGTAGATGGCGGCGGAAATCAGGATCGCGATCCAGGGCGTGCCATAGCGCGGATGACGGCGGGTGAGGAAGGGCGGCAGGTATCCGTCTTCGGCGAGCGCGAAGGGCATGGGGGTGGCGGTGAGCATGGTGGCGTTGAGCAGCGCGACGGCGCCGGCCATGGCGGCGATCGCCATCAGATGGCCGAGCCAGGGGCCGCCGATCAGCAAAGCCGCGGTGGAGAAGTATCCGTCGTTCCATTCTTGCCAGTTTCCGAGCGCGGCCGTCCCGGCCAGCACCGGCAGAAAATAGGTCGCGATGGAAAGAGGAATGACCACAGCCAGCGCTCTCGGATAGGTGCGCTGCGGGTTCTCAACCTCCCCGGCCACGCTTGAGACTTGCTCGTATCCGGCGTAACCCCAAATGGCCAGGGCCAGGCCAACTCCGAATGCTTTGAAAAAAGGCTGATGCGGCGGGACCAACGGCACAAACGGGTTGTGATGCCACTTGGCAAAACCAATGACGACCATGGCGATCACCGGAATGAACATAAACAATTCGAGAACCGTGGCCGCTTTGCCCACCATCTGGATGCCACGGACATTGAGCCAGGTGATGACGACGATCAGCGCGAAAGAAACCAGCCAATGCTTCCACCCGGCGATCCCGGGAAAATAGTAAGTCAGATAGTCGGTGAACATCACGGCATAGGAGCTGCCGAGGATAAATGAGGCGGACCAGTTCCACCATCCGGCGAGAAATCCCCAGAAATCTCCGAAGGCGGCGCGGGTCCAGCGATAGAATCCGCCTTCGACGGGCATGGCCGTGGTGAGTTCGGCGGCTACGAACGACACCGGAATGCTCAACAGGAACGGGATGACCAGCAAAAAGATCAGGCCCATGCCGGGGCCGCTGGCGCTTACCATGCCTTCGAGTCCGAAGGGGCCGCCGGTGGTGTAGGAAAACATCACGAAGACGAAATAGAAAAGGCTGGCCTTGCGGACGGTCGATGTCGTGGATGAGCCCGGGGCGTTCACAAATGAAGATGCCGGTTAGTGTACAGGAAAAACACGGAACCTCTGCTTGGAGAAAAGGTTACTACGAGGCTCCGATGTGAGCTGCCAAAATTCCCCCCGTGTCATCCTCACCGCGGTCATCCTGAGCGGAACCTTGTCATTGGCGAAGCCAATGACAAGGTAGAGTCGAAGGACCCCTACGCTATTATTTGCTCTCTGGCCGAGGGCGTGTCATGAAAACCGGCATCGCACCGTGGTAGGGGTCCTTCGACTCCGCGAGAACTTCACTTCGTGAAGTTCTCGCTCCGCTCAGGATGACAGTTGGGGAGTGTGTCGTTCGTGTACGAACCTTGACCAACGCGACCTATGCGCCGATCCCTAGCGGAAGACGCGGATGCAGACTGGCCTGCTCAAGGTCGAGCAACTTGCGTTTAACGTCGAGGCCGCCACCATAACCGCACAGCGAGCCGCTCGATGCGATCACCCGGTGGCAGGGAACGACTATTGCGACTGGGTTCCGGTTGTTCGACATGCCTACGGCACGGTAGGCGTGCGGGTGGCCAATCGCTTTCGCGATGTCGCGGTAGCTGCGGGTTTCGCCGTAAGGGATTTCGAGCAGTGCGCGCCAGCACGCGAGTTGGAACTTGGTTCCGCGAAGATCGAGCGGGAAGGAAAATTCGCGGCGTTCGCCGGCGAAGTATTCCTTGAGCTCGCGCAGATACGGTGCGAGGGCTGATTTGGACTCCTGCAGCTGAGTCGTATGGGGATTTATCTTCAGCGCGTGAGCGTCAAATTCCAGACGCACCAAGCCCTTCGTAGACGCGGCAAGGAAGAGAGGGCCGACCGGCGAAGTTGCGCGGAAGAAGGACAGAGTTTCCATGACGCGTTGCAGGATACCACGATGCCGGAGGCAAGTGTTGAGCTATGCTCTTTAACGCTTACTTAAGTCGCGACTCGTTCCGGATAGCTGACCAACGGCCAGTGACGAGCCGATTTCGGCATTTTGAGTGCTATGGCGATGTTTCACCAATCAGAACTTAATACTCGCTTTGTTCGTCTTGATGAAAGCAAAGAGCCGCTCTGCAATCGGCTCCGTGTTCTTGTAGTAAGCATCATCGCAGTGACTGAACTTCGTCCGTCGCTTCTCATCATCTCCAGCCATAGCCGCGTCGATTGCCTGAGATGTCAGGTCTGATATGCCAAGTGCTTTTATGGCCCTTTGTGTATTGTTCGCGGTTTTCTTGCAACCGATGCGCTGGAGAGCTGCTACGACTACTGAGGCAAATTCCCGAGATGAGTTGACAAAGAATTGATCGTAGCCGCCGTTGTTCAGCTCACGTTCCAGAGCTTCCACTGCCAGCACTATGCGCTCTTCGTCGGTTAGACCCTTCACGCCTTCGCGTTGGGCCTTTTGGCTGATTGCCTCTTCAAACGCGAGGACCAACGAATCGGTCCGATACTTCCCTTCGAGGGAGAGTAGTTCTTCCGGACTCTGACCTGAATACCCATTGAGCCATCCAAGGCCCGGTCGCGACTTCTTATGCTCAGCAACGCGTTCTATCGTTTGCCGTAAGTTCTCTTTCATTGTGGGTGCGGTCATGGAAAGATTCTGCACCCGATACTCCTTCGGTACCCCTTCGCGCCCCTCCAACGATGCCATTAGTGCAACAACCTTTTCCCACCTCGGGTCATCCTCGCCGACGTCAAAATTGACGGATTCGCCACGCGGCCCCCGCGTCACTTCGTCGAACACAACACCGATCTCAGAGAAAGACGCCTTTTCCTGTTCACTGATGAGAAACACTGTTATGTGGTGGAAGAGTGCCATGGGCAGTATCACCTCTTGAAGACTGCGGCTATTCTAGTCGCCAAGTGTTCTTAACAGGCGACAGCGTTCCTAACTTAGAGTGGCTGTGTTCAGCACCATCGCCTCCCCACCAATAAAAAAGCCTCCCACTTTCATGGGAGGCACTCAGGGGAGGGTACTGCTTTTTTACTTCTGCTGTGGTTGATCCGAAGTCGTGCTGGTCGAAGCAAGCTGCTCCAGGTCGTTCTTCAGGAGGCTGACTTCAACGCGGCCGCCCGCCATGCGCTTGGGTTTGGCTTCGCCCTCGGTGGACGTTGCCGGCACCGGTGCATTGCCCATGCCGACCAGGTAAATCCGGTAGATCGGAATATCGTGGTTCAGCGCCAGATAGCGCACTACCGACTCCGCCATCTTCTGCGAGGTGGCAATCGCGACCTGTCCGTGGCCGGACGCAAAGCCCTGGACTTCGACGACGTAGCCATGCTGGTTCTTCAGCGGGGTGGCCATGTCATCGAGAGCGGTCTTGGCGGCCTGGCTCAGCACCGTCTGTCCGGGTTTGAAGCGGATTTCGGTTTGCGCGGAGGGCTGGTATTGATCGATGTTCGTGACTACCTTCTCGACCGTGTTCAGACGGGTGTGAGCCTGTGTCGCGGTCTGCTGCGCGGCTTGCGCCCGGTTGCCGGCGTCGATGGCATGCTGATCGGCTTCGCTGGCCTTGGCCGAAGCGAGTTGGATGCCTTGCTGCGCGCGCGTGTCGGTATCCTTGATCGCCCGGGTGTTGGAGGCGGTCAGTTCATCGAGTTCGTTGACGCGGTCGCGGATCGGCTGGGTCTGGCGCGCAACATATTTCTTGCGCGCAAACGGGTTCATCTTGCCCCAGAAGCCTTGCCGAGTCTCGGGTTGCAAGGGATCTTTGCCGGTGGCCGTATCGGCCTTTGTAGCCGGCTGGGTTGCGGTCTGACCCATTGCGGGCTGAGTTTGGGTGGCGGAATTGTCCTGCGCGAATACTGGCACTGCCAGGATTACAGCCAGCAGCAGAGCGAAGATAGTGCGGTTTTTCATTTTACTGTTCCTCCAAGGGAGAGTGGAGAGCCACTCCGGGCGCCTTGCGGCGCGATTTTTAATTGCGTCGATTTACTAACTGACTTCGTAAACTTTCGCAAGGCAGGCGCCGACGCTTGGTTCCTCAAAATGCCTGCCTTAAAAAGCTGCCCATACCACGGGTGCGCATTTCTATAAACAGTTTGCGTGCCAAATGCCCGGGGAGCGGGCGTGGAATGCAAGTGCTTTATTTTCAAGGATATTGTATATCACCGTTCCGCGACCCCGCACCGCGCCTAACGGTAATTTTGGCGGTAACTGATATAAAAACTGCGTGCAGAGGCCTTGTTTTCGGGATTTGTCGAAAATAGAGAATGGTTGAAAAAGATCAACGCAACTCGCCGCCGCGCATCCATTAATGAATTATGCGACGCCTGGACATGCGCCGAATTTGCTTTGTGCTGCTTTCCTCTCTGCTGGCTTTCCTGGCTCACACCGGCTCTGCCCACGCGGAGAAAACTCGTTTCGATCTGGCGCGGCTGAAAGCGCCGCCGGGATTCCACATTTCTGTTTTTGCCGAAGACGTGGATGGCGCACGCATGATGATCTTCAGCCCCGACGGCACGCTGCTGGTGAGCGAAGCGGGCGAGGGCAAGGTGGTCGCGCTTCCCGACAAAAAACACGCGGGCAAGGCCGAACAGGTCGTGACTGTTCTCAGCGGGCTGAATGAGCCGCACGGGCTCGCCTTTTACGAAGGCAAACTGTACGTCGCCGAAAATGACAAAGTTCGCCGCTATGACTGGGACGAGGCGAACCTGCGGGTGTCCAATCCGAAACGGCTGGCCGATTTGCCGTCCGGCGGCGGGCACTCCACGCGCACCCTCCTGTTTCATGGCGGCAAGATGTACGTCTCGGCCGGATCGAGTTGCAACGTCTGCATCGAAAAAGATTCGCGGCGAGCGGCCGTGATGGAATTCAATCCGGATGGCAGCGGCCAGAAGATCTTCGCGAAAGGGTTGCGCAATGCGGTGGGGCTGGCGGTGAATCCGAAGACGGATACGGTGTGGGCCACCGTCAACGGCCGCGACTTGCTGGGCGACGATCTGCCGCCGGACGTGATCGTCGATCTCGGCAAAGACGGCGGCGATTTTGGCTGGCCCTATTGCTATGGCGACCGTGTTCCCGATCCGAACTTCACCAAGCCTGGGGACGATCGTTGCAAGAATGTGGCCCGGCCGAAGGTCCAGATGCAAGCGCACTCCGCTCCGCTGGGGCTCGCGTTCTATGAAGGTTCGGAATTTCCGGCCGAATACCGAAACAACCTGTTCGTCGCGTTTCATGGATCGTGGAATCGCAGCGTTCCCACGGGATACAAAGTCGTGCGCGTGAAACTCGACGACAAGGGGCAACCCATGGGCGGCGCGGAAGACTTCATTACCGGATGGCTGGCGCCGGGCGAAACGAAGAGAGGCCGGTGGATGGGGCGCCCGGTCGGGATTGTATTCGGCGGCGATGGAGCGATGTACTTGAGCGATGATGCGGCGGGCGTGATCTACCGGATCACATACGCATTGGCGCCCCTATAAAGAACTGTCATCCTGAGCGGAGTGAATGCTCCGCGAAGCGGAGCATTCACGGAGTCGAAGGACCCCTACCCCGCCTGGACCTCGGATGTCGTCTGAGCAGCGTGGTAGGTAGGGGTCCTTCGACTCCATTTGTCTCGCGCTCCGCGCGAGCCAAATTCCGCTCAGGATGACACGGGTTTTAAGCTGCGTCCGCTATTCCCCGCAATACTTCTCGTACTGCTGATAAATAAACGGGTCGGTCATGCCGGCGATGTAGTCGCAGATGACTCGCGGCAGCGGCTCCTGGGCGGCTTTTTCGCGGTAGGTGCGGGGCAGGTCGTCGGGCTCTTCCATCCAGTGGGCGAAGAGCTCTCGGGTGATGCGCTCGGCGTCTTCTTTCTCCGCCGCCAGCGCCGGGCTGTAGTAAAGGTTTTCGTAGAGAAAGTCCTTCAGCCGGCGCCGCTGCTCTTCGACGGGCGGACTGAACGCCGCAAGCCGCTCACCGTGGCGGCGGACATCTTCCAGAGAATGCACGCCGGCCGCTCGCACACGTTGCGCTGTGTTCCGGATCAAGTCTCCGACCAGCCCGTCGAAAATACTTTTCAGCGCCTCGTTAAAAACCATCTTTTCAGCGGCATTCGGGTAGAGGCTTTTTGCATCGTGGTAGCGGCGTGCGAATAGATCCACGCTGTCCGCGACCTGCTCGACCGTGAGCAGGCGGGCTTCGTAGCCGTCGTCGAGGTCAGCGGTGTTGTAGGCAATTTCGTCGGTCAGGTCGATGAGCTGCGCTTCGAGCGGCGGGCGCTGATCGAGCAAATACTCGGCGAGTTCGGGATGGTCTTTGGCGTTGTAATCGTGCGAGTGCTTGATGATGCCCTCGCGCACTTCGAAGGTAAGATTCAGTCCGCGAAATGCCGCGTAACGGAGTTCGAAGTCTTCCACAATGCGGAGCGCGTGCAGGTTGTGATCGAACGAAAGCCCATGCTGCCGCATGGCGGTGTCGAGCGCTTTTTCTCCGGAGTGGCCGAAGGGAGGGTGGCCAAGGTCGTGCACCAGGGCGAGGGCCTCCACCAGGTCGGTGTTCAATCCAAGTTGCGCGGCGATGGTGCGCGAGATCTGCGCCACCTCGATGGTATGCGTCAGCCGGTTGCGGAAGTGGTCGGAGTAACGGCGGGTGAAAACCTGCGTCTTCGCTTCGAGGCGGCGAAAGGCGCGAGCGTGGACGACACGATCGCGGTCGCGCTGAAAATCGTTGCGGTAAGGATGTGCCGGCTCGGGATGGCGGCGTCCTCGCGAGTCTTCAACGCGCACCGCGTAGTCGGCGAGCATGAGAAGAGTTTAACAGCCTGATCACCGCCGAGACGCCGAGTTCGCCGAGAAAACCTTCTTACGCTTTACCGTTCTTCCATAGAACGAAATCCAAAAGAGAGTCCCTCGGCGTTCTCGGCGTCTCGGCGGTGAAAAAATCTCTATTACTTCGCGCCCTCTTCTTTGGCTAGCTTCATCCTTGCCGAATCGAGTTTCTTTTGCACTCTTGATACGTCTGCCGGATCGACCTCAGCGGCGATGGTGCGATTCCATTCGCTGAGCGCGCGCTCCCAGTTGGTCGCGGCGAGTTTCAGACGTCCGGTCTTCTGGTACAAGTCGCCCAGGTGGTCGTGCACCGTGGGATCGGTATTGATCTTCTGCGAAGCCTTCATCAGGTTGTCTTCGGCCAATTCATACTTTCCCAGGCGGAAGTATGCCCAACCGAGAGAATCGAGATAGGCGCCGTTGGCGGGATCCAGATCCACGGCGCGCTTGATGTATCCGAGCGCCTCTTCGAGCTTCATGTTCTGGTCGGCCAGCATGTAACCAAGATAATTCAGTGCCGAAGCATGCTCGGGATCGCTGGCCAGCACTTTCTTGAACTGTTCTTCCGCTTCCGGGTAGCGCTTCTCGCGCTCGAAATTGGAGCCGCGGAGAAACCAGACATATTCCTTGTCATCCGTTTTGGTCGAGAGCGCTTCGGCCTTGTCGAGCGCCTGTGCGGCATCACCGAACCGGCGCAGACGCGTGTTCATCTGTGCCAGGGTGATGTAGACTTCGCGGTCATCGGAATTGGAATTGGAATTGGAATTTGAGTTGGAACTGGAGTCGGCGCCGCCCTTCAACATCGCGCGAACGTCGGCGAGCGCCTTGTCGGCATCGCCCATATCGACCTGCTGCAAAGCCAGCACCATTTTCAGTTGGGGGCTGGGCAGCTTCTGCACCGCTTCTTTGGCGGTATCGAGAGCTTTCTGCCATTCCTTGGCTTCGCGCCAGGTATCAATGATCTGCTGATAACCGCGCTCGATGTTGTCATCGCCGCCCAGAGCAACGATCTCGCGGAAAGTCTCGTTAGCGGCGGTATTGTTCCCCTGGTCGCGGTAGATCGTCCCGAGCCTCTCCAGAAACACCGCCCGGTTGCTCTTCTCACCGTTCGAGTATTTGCCGTCGGCCTTCTCCGATTTCTTCAACAAGTCCCGCATGATCGGAATGGCTTCGTCGAAACGGCCCTGCGCCTGGTAGATGGCGGCAATGTTGTAGGGAACTTCCACTGAGTCCTGCACCATGGACTCGGCCTTTTTCAAATGGTCGAGCGCCAGATCGAACTTGCCCTGCTTGCGGTAGATTTCCGCGATGCGAACGTAGGTCTGCGCATCTTCCGGATTCGCGTCCGCAATCACTTTGTATTGTTCCAGAGCGGCATCGGCCTGCCCATCGTTGAGCAGGTTCTGCGCCAGGCCGCGAATGGCATCCAGATTGTCCCGGTCCAGTTCAATCGCGTGCCGATAGGCATCGATGGCGTTCTTGTATTCCTTCTGCTGCTCGTAGGTGTACCCGAGCGCCGAATAGAGCTTCGCCGAACGCGCGGCATTCGGCACCGAACTGAGCACTTGCGCGGCGCGAGCCGTGTCGCCCAGTTCGTTGTAGAGATACGCCAGGGTAGTAACCGCTTCTTCGGAGTCCGGCTGGAGTTTCACCGCGGTCTTGAATTCGCTCTCCGCTTTTTGCAGATCGTTGTTCAGCCGATAGAGCCGCCCCAGAAGCAGGTGGTCATCCATGCTGTCGGGTTGCAGGCGGATGATCTGTTCATACTGCTCGATTGCCAGCTTCAGCACGCTTTCCGAACCGCCGCCGGCCTGCATGTCGCCGAGCGAGCGCAGATAGATCCTTCCCAGCAGGCGCCGGGCTTCGAGATTGTTGGGATTGCGTTTGATGAGGTCCTGCGCCTCGACCACGGCGTCGCGGATGCGGCCGATTTTGTTATAGAGCTCGGCCAGGCCGGAAGTCAGGTACGCCGAGTTTGGATCCGCATCAATCGCGGCGCGATATTCCTCAATCGCTTTGTTGGCCAACTCGCTGCGGCCGTTGGCTACCTGTTCCTCGTACATGTGCGCGAGGGTGAAATGGTAGTAGGCGGCGGCGCGGTCAGGCGTCTTGCTCTTGGTGGCAGCCGGGGAGCCGGCAGCCGGGGAATCCGCGGCCCGAGCTTGAGCCAGTAAACCCTGGGTTAGTAAGCCCTGGGCCAGTAAAAACGACCCCCCAAAAACGACACTGGCAATCCACAACCGTTTCTTCATGAAAGATCCTGCCACCTGCAAAATTGCAGCCCACACCCTATTTGGATGCTACCGATTGGATGCTGATCCGCAGTCATCCGTATTTTTCTATTCTACCCTCCGCCAGCCCTTAAGCCGCGAGAAAGCGCAGGGTGGGAGGAAAGCCGGAGGTACAGGGGCTTTGGGAGCTCTATGTCGAAAACTGCGCCCATTCTGCGCAAACAATTCTGCAAAGGTTTTAGGGAAGGGCACGGCTTGAGCCGTGCCACTAAAGCCACAAAGAATGCGGGCTTTAGCCCCTGGGGGCCAGATCTCACGTCTTGACTGGGGCCAGTTCTAATGGCGGAAGTGCCGCACCCCGGTGAAAATCATGGCCAACCCAAGGCGATCGGCGGCTTCGATGACCTCCTGGTCGCGCACCGAGCCCCCGGGCTGAATGATCGCGGTTGCCCCGGCTTTGGCGATTTCCTCGACTCCGTCTGGAAAGGGGAAAAAGGCGTCGGAAGCGGCCACGGTGCCCTTCAGGGGCAAGTGCGCCTTCATGGCGCCGATCTTGCAGGAATCAACTCGGCTCATCTGTCCCGCGCCCACGCCCACCGTCTGCCCATCGCGGGCGTAGAGAATGGCGTTCGATTTCACATGTTTGCAAACCTTCCACGCGAACAGCAGCGCCCGTTTTTCTTCCGGAGTCGGCGGGCGCTTGCTAACAACTTTCAGATCGGCCTCGACCAGCCGGTGAAGGTCGGAATCCTGGACCAGCAGACCTCCAGAAAGATTTTTGAAAACCCAGTTGTGCTCTCCGGCGGGAACTTCCACCAGCCGCAGATTCTTCTTCGTGGCGAACGCCGCTTTCGCCCCTTCCTCGAATGCCGGAGCGGCGATGACTTCGAGGAAGAGCTTGGCCATCTCGTGGGCGGCGGCCGTATCCACCGTGCGGTTTACCCCGATCACTCCGCCATACGCCGAAACGGGATCGCATTCGAGCGCCCGCAGGTAAGCCTCGGCCAGCGTCTTGCCGGTCGCGGCGCCGCAGGGATTCGTGTGTTTGATAATGGCGCAAACCGGCTCGTCGAACTCCTGTGCGAGATCCCACGCGGCTTCGAGGTCGACCATGTTGTTGTAGGAAAGCTCTTTGCCCTGCACCTGGCGCGCATTGGCTACGCCCGTGCCCGAACCGTCCGCATACATCGCGGCCTTCTGGTGCGGATTCTCTCCATAGCGCAGGTCGGCCACTTTTTGAAAAGTCAGCTTCAGAGTTTGCGGGAAACCCAGCGTTGGTTTCAACTCGGCTGATTTTGACTCGACTGGCCGCAATTCGAAGTCGCCGCCTACCCGCTGAAGGGTCGAGGCGATCGCGGAATCATAAGCGGCGGTCGTCGCAAACGCTTTCTGGGCCAGCCGCCATTTCGTTTCCCGGGACAACGCACCGCCCGAGCGCGCCATCTCCTCGGCGATCGCTCCGTAATCGGCGGGCGAGGTCACCACCGCGACATCCTGGAAATTTTTTGCCGCCGAACGGATCATCGAAGGCCCGCCAATATCGATATTCTCAATCAACTCTTCGAAGCGCACGCCCGGCTTGGCTGCGGTCTTCTCGAAGGCGTACAGGTTGACCACCACCATGTCGATCGCCGGGATGCCATGCTCGGCGACCGCCGCAAGATGTCCGCTGTCCGCGCGGCGATACAGGATGCCCCCGTGCACCTTCGGATGCAGCGTCTTGACGCGCCCGTCGAGCATTTCAGGAAACCCGGTCAACTCGGAAATATCTTTTACGGCAATGCCGGAGTCGCGCAGCAGCTTGGCCGTGCCTCCGGTCGAAACCAGTTCCACGCCCAACGCGGCGAGTTTGCGAGCGAAATCTGCTAGTCCGGATTTGTCGGTGACGCTAAGAATGGCACGCTGGATTTTAGACATTAAGACCTCGGGAGCGGATAAGTGAAGAGGAATTCTAGCAGTATCAAGGGAAGTTCTCAGTTCTCAGTTCCCAGTCTTATGCGACCGATTGCCCGCAAGTGGATTTCGCCGGAAAGAAATCAATCAGAAGCAAGCAGCCAAAACCAGCGACGCTGATCCTGGGAGACTCAGAACTGAGAACTGAGAACTGGGAACTGGGAACTGGGAACCGAGAACTGAGAACTGCCCTTACACCTTCGCCTTCGCCTTAAGCTTCACCTGTCCGCCCTGCATCTCGACCGAATACACCACCGCATCGCAATGGTGCTGCTTGCGAATCTCGCTGGTCTTCTTTTTGACGAATGCGGCGAACGAATCGAGGTTGCCAGAGACTTTTTCTCCCGACTTGTGCTTGGCTTCGGTCAGCGCCTTGTAAAGAGATTCGACTTGCGCACGTTCGGCCGCCGCGCCCGAGCACTGTACCGAGAAAGGCTGATCGCCTCCTGGATCGGCAGCCGGAGCCGGTCCGCCCTGGGCATGCCCTTTGCGCTTGAGGCCATACACCGTATGATGTTTCGCTTCCCGCTCTTCGCCGGCGCGCACGCCCTGCACCGAGAGCAGCGCATCCTGCGGCCGGCGGTAGCCCTCTTCGCGAATCCGCATCTTCTTGCGCCACAGGTCGCTTTGAATCGCGTAGCGCTGCGCCATCTCGTTGTACTTAAAACGCTGCGAAAAACTCAGCCGCGAGCTGTCGCTGAACTTGCGAATCAACGAAAGCACCTTCCACTCCACGTCGGCGGGAGGCCGTTTGGCGGGATTATTGAAGAAGATCTCGTACTCGATCTTCAGACGGCGCAATTGCTGATCAAGGAGATTCAGCTCTTCTTCAGTGGTCACAAGGATTCCCCACCCCCTACCTTAGCGTTCCCCGTATGGGGTTGGCGAGGTTCCCGCCGGACACGCCCGGGATGGTACGAAAGTACCCAAAGGCAGCTGTCAGCTGTCAGCTCTCAGCCGTCAGTTTAACCGTGCAACCAGCACACCGGATTGTCCACATTTGCGCTGGAGGGGGTTTACTGACAGCTGATAGCTGAAAGCTGAGAGCTATTTCGCGTTCGACGCCATCTTCTTCACCATCGCCAGCACCAGTTTCCGGTCGCTGTCGTTCAGATTGGCAGAATAGCGCCGCATCTGGCTCAGGAAGCGGACTTCATCGTCGGAGAGTTGCGGCAGACCCTTATGGCCATTGCTGTGGCCATCGGCAAAGAATTGCGACAACGCCAAATCCATTGCCCCGGCGATCTTGGCCAGCGTATCCAGCGATGGAATGGTGTGGCCGTTTTCAACGCGCGACAGGTAGCAGCGCAACAGGCCTGTGCGCTTTTCGATGTCGCCCTGGGACATGCTTCGTTGGAGCCGGAAATTGCGGATGGTCTCGCCGATGTTCATAGACGCGCAACTAACTCAATGCCAAGACTCAATGGCAATCTAAAGGATGCGTGCATAGTAACCAGAGTAGTACCTTCTGGCAAGTGGAAATTCCTTGCCTTCCAATCGAAAGTGTTTTTGCTGAATTTTCTTGGGAAGGGCGCGACCGGAGTCCCCAGCAGGCGCGGGTTTTGCCTGCTGGGGTGGAGGAACTTCAGTCGTGCTCCAGAGAGAGCGTTAAAAATGCGGGCTGTAGCCCCTGGGGACGGCCCGGCGTAATTCCCCAACCATTTGTTTAAACGGCTTTCTCGCTCACCAAGAATTCGACCTGCCGCTTCACTTTTTGAGCGTCGCGGCCAGAAAGTCGACCGTGCGCTGCCATGCATCGGCAGCGTCCTCGGGCCGGTATCCTTGCTTATTGCCGGGATTTTCAAACGCGTGTCCCGCATCCGGATAGATCTTTACCTCAATCTTCTTGCCCAGCTTTTCCATGGATTGCTGAAACTTCTTTACATCGTCCGGTGTGATGCCGCGATCCTGCCCGCCAAAGATCCCCAGAATCGGGGCGTTGATCTTCTTCAGCTCCGAGGGCTCGGTTGCGAGATGCCCATAGTGAATGACTGTGGCCGCCAATTGCGGCTCGGCCAGTGCCGTATCAAGCGAGTAGCCCCCGCCCATGCACCAGCCAATCGAGCCGATCCGATCTTTTTTCACATTCGCTTGCGAAGCCAGGAAATCAAAGGCGGCTCGCAAATCACGGATCGCCCGGTCTTCGGGCAAGCCGCGCATCAGTTCGTGGGCCAGTTCGGGATTGTCGGCAACCCTGCCGCGATACAGATCGACCGCCAGCGCGACATAACCCTGGTCTGCGAGTTTCCCGGCCTGTTGCTTTACCCAGTCGTCCAGTCCCCACCACTCGTGAATCACGATGAGCGCTGGAAACGGCCCGTGGCCGGCAGGAGTGTAGAGAATTCCATTGACGGTGTCGTCGCCCGATTTGTAGGAAACGGCCTTGCCGTCGGCGGCAAGGGCGGAAACCGACAGAAAGAGTGACATCAGCGACAGGAAAACGATGCGAGAAGTCGTGCGCATGGGTCTCACCTCGCGAGGCTGAAATTGTAACGGAAAGGTCTCAGGTGTCAGGTCAGGAAAACCAGCCACACCAATGCCTGACACCCAAAACCTGAAACCTGAAACCTGACACCTGCTCTTACGGTGTTCCCTCAAACAGCGGCCAGAGCCCGTCGGCGGTGACGCGATAGATCGCGTAGGCGCTGCCCCCGTCGAAGGTGCGCCGGAACAGCAATTCGCCGCGGCCATCGCCGTCGGCATCGACCGCATCGATCAACTCCATGCGTGGAGCGACGTCGAGATGCCGCGAATCCGTCTGCGAGAAGAACAGCTTTTGCACTTCGCCTTCCAGGTTGGTGCGGGCGATCAGCGTGATCTCCTTCGGTTCTTCGATGCTTCCGGTTGCACCGGCAGCGGGCGGCCGGGTTTTCGCGGAGAGCACCAGCACAGGCTCGTTCGAATTGGAGAGATCGAAGATGCGCAAGCTCACATCGTCGAGGTCAGGCGCGGAGAGGGCAGACGACTTGCCAGCGGATTTCCCCGAAGACGATTTCTTGCGCGCGGGCACGGGCTCTTTCTCTTTTGATGCTGCCTGGCCTCGAAGCTGCGCCGCGGCCAGAGCTAACATTTTGCTGCGGTAAACCGCTTCTTCCGCCGGCTTCACATCGTAGTTGTAGGGACGCGGATCGGGCCCTCCGGCGTCGGAAATTGCCGGGATGGTGACGATCTGCGGCAACGCGTCGGGACTTCTTGCCGCCTTCGCATCGACCTTCCCTGAACTTGCCGAAGATGTGCCTGGCGCTGTATCGGTCAAAGCGTCGAAAGTTGTAAACGGTTCGCGGCGCTCGGTTGAGGTCGGCTTTCCGCGACGCAGCCGGGGCCGATTCGGATCCTCGATCGGCTCGTCGGACGCAGATGTTTTCGCAGTCTCCGGTGGCGCGGGCGCCTTGGCAGTTTCCGGCGCGGTCGGCTGGCCGGCGGGCGGCGCTGAGGGCTTTTGCTGGTCCTTATCCTTATCTTTATCTTTGTCCTTGTTATTTTTGTCCTTGCTGTCAGTGCCGCCATCCGCCGCCTTTTCGCTGCGGCGGTGAAGCACCGGCGGCGCGTCCTTGTCTTCGATCACAGGGGCCGAATATTTCTTGCTTTTCTCCGGAGCCTTCGCTCCCGCAGGAAGCCATGTGCCTTCGGCGATCCAGACGTGATTCAGTTGTCCCGGCTGCGTAATCGTGAAAATGCCCTGCGACACGCCGGTGCGCAATCCCTCATAGACGATGTCGAAGTCGAGAGCCATGGGGACGGGCGTAGCTTTGTACGAACCCGCGTCGTAGAACTTTCCGTCCATCATGATGGCAATGGGAATGAGACGGCCTTTGTTACCCTTGGGTGACAGCTGGACCAGTCCCAAGGCACGCGGTCCCGCGTCGGGCTTCGGCTTGCGCCCGTACTGAGTGATTGGGCCTTGGGCCGCAAGCTGGCTCACAAGCGCGCCGGCCAGCAAAATCGACGCGACCATCGACGGGATCCAGGTGACGGCGGATAGCCGGTTGCGATATAACCATTTGCGGCAAGGAGAAAACTTCATGGAAGTCAATGATAAATCCCCAGACTTCAGTACGACGGATGAGAATGGCAAAGAGGTTGCCCTGAAAGATTTTCGCGGCAAGACCGTGGTGCTGTTTTTCTACCCGAAAGCCGACACTCCCGGTTGAACGAAAGAAGCGTGCGGGTTCCGCGACGCATACAAACTGATCCAGAAAACGGGGGCGGTAGTGCTCGGCATCTCCGGCGACCCTTCCGGCAAGCAGAAGAAGTTTCAAGATAAATACAGCCTCCCCTACACTCTGCTGGCCGACGACAGCCGCAAGGTCTGTGAGGCCTTCGGCGTGATCAAAGAGAAGAACATGTACGGCAGGAAAGTAAAAGGCATTGCGCGGACGACCTTCATCATTGGCCCCGATGGCAAGATCAAGCACGTCTTCAGTAACGTGAAGGCGGAAGGACATGCCGAAGAAGTGCTGGCGTATTTGAAAGGCCCGGCCTGAGCAAGTTCCACCATCTAAAATCCGACAGTGTCTGGTGAATGAAGATTAGACATGATTGTGCCCGGCCGCGGTACTTTACTTAAAGTCGACTTCTTCAATCGCGACCCGCGGCAGGTAGCGCGGGCGCTGCTGGGGAAGTTGCTGGTGCGAAAGACGCCGCGCGGTGTGGTTGCTGGGCGAATCGTAGAAACCGAAGCCTATCTCGGCCAGGGCGACGCGGCCGCGCACTCAGCCGCCGGCAAAACGGCCCGGAATGCCGTCCTGTTCGGCCCTCCCGGCCACGCCTATGTGTATTTCATCTATGGCAATCACTACTGCCTGAATGTTTCCTGCCTGCCCGACGGAGTTCCAGGCGGCGTGTTGTTTCGTGCCCTGGAACCGGTGGCCGGCATCGAGCAGATGGCCAAGGCGCGAGGGATCGACCTGGCGAAGGAGACCGATCGCAAGAAGGTTTCTTTTCTCAAGAAGCTTTCTTCCGGTCCGGGGCGCCTGTCCGAAGCTCTGGAAATCACGCGCGCGCGGGACAACGGGAAAAACCTGGCGAGCCCGCGCTCCGACCTCCGTATTGTCGACGACGGCTATCGCGTGCGGCGCGCTGCCGTCACACCGCGCATCGGGATCGTGAAATCCTCCGAGCAGCCGCTGCGTTATCTGGTCGCGGGAAATCCGTTCGTCTCCGGGCGGAGGTTGTAGCGGAGGGTACAACTGGTCGGGGGGGCCACTCGCTCTGGTTCACGGATTCAGTACAACATTGTCGATCAGGCGCGTGGTTCCGACGTAGGCTGCGACGGCAACCAATGTTTTTTGCGAGATTCGTTCGACGGGATCGAGCGTTTCCGGATCGACAATCTCAAAATAGTCGAGCGCGACTTGCGGCTCGCGGCGGATGAGTTCTTTGGCGGTCGAGATCAGATTGGCAGCGATTCTTTCCCCAGCTTGAAACCGCTGCCGGGTCTCCTGTAACGACCGTTGCAACACGAGCGCGTGCCTGCGCTCTTCTCCATTCAGGTAGGCGTTGCGAGAGCTCATTGCCAGGCCATCGGGTTCGCGCACGATGGGGCAGGCGACAATCTCCACCGCGAAATTCAGATCGCGCACCATGCGGCGGATCACCGCCAGTTGTGCGGCGTCCTTCTGCCCGAAGAACGCAGCCTCGGGCTCGAGGATGTGAAACAGCTTCGCGACGATGGTCGTTACGCCGCGGAAGTGGCCCGGCCGAGATCGCCCATCAAGCTTTTCGCTCAGGCCTTCGACCACGACCCAGGCGCCTTCGGCATTGGAATTGGATTTGGGATAGATCTCTTCGGCCGCCGGCGCGAAGAGAATCTCGACGGCTTCTTTTTCGAGCAGCCGGCAGTCACGCTCGAATGGACGCGGATATTTCGCCAAATCTTCTTTCGGCCCGAATTGCGTTGGGTTCACGAAGATGGAAACGGCAACCGCGTCGCACTGCGCCTTGGCCGCGCGAACCAGCGACAGATGGCCCTCATGCAAAGCGCCCATGGTCGGCACCAGACCCAGGCGCTTGCCGCTGGCGCGGGCAGCGAGACAGGCAGCGCGACCCTCCGCAATGGTCGAGCATATCTTCATGGAGACAGCGGTCTGTACTTCAGATCACCCGATGACCATCCTCACGGCGTCTCACGGTACTGCACGTCCAACTCCTTAAGAGTTCCCAGGAGCAGGGCGCGGTTCTTGCGCACATCCGCTTTCGTCTGCTCGGTTGGATCTTTGGGAACGCTTTCGGCGACCAGCACCACCCGGCCGTAAGGCCATGCGCTCGACGGAAGCGAGACCAACCTCTCCGGGACTTCTTCGGGCTTCAGCATGTGGATCTCGGAATTGGCGAGATCGACCAGGCCGATCCCATCCTCGCGAACCACCAAATACGGATTCCGCCAATGGACCATATCCCGGACGGCCGGGTACTTGGCAGGATCCGGCGCGGGGATGGACTCGAGGCTAGCGGACTTCGACGCCTCCGTGGACACAGGCTGTGCAGGTCCGGAGCAGGCCGCCAGAGCCCCCAGCAGAATGAAGGTGACAAGCGCTTGTACAACGTCGCGCGCGCTAGTCCGCACTAAGGTTCGCACACCAATCCACACAACGTCTTCTCCGCCCGCCATTATCGCAGCATAGCCTGCTTGCGGTGGAGTACCGTTTCCAGCGCGGCCTGCGTTTCTTTCGGCAAGTGGTAAGACTCGGCGTCGTTTGGGAACTGGTGGGAAACGATATCAGCCTTGAACGCCAGCACAGCTTCCGTGATCAGCGCGGCGGCGTCTCCATAGCGGCGAACGAATTTTGCGGGATGCCCGAACGTCAGGTTGACGAGGTCGTGGAAGACAAGCACCTGGCCATCGCAATCCGGCCCCGCGCCGATGCCGATCGTGGGAGCTTCGACCTCGGCGGTAATCATGGCCGCAACTTCGCGCGGAATGCCTTCCAGGTAGATGCAAGCCACGCCCGCGCGATCGAGCGCAACCGCATCGCGCATGAGCTGCTCGACGGCGTTCAGAGTCTTGCCTTGAACTTTGTAGCCGCCCATCATGTTGATCGATTGCGGCGTGAGCCCGATATGCCCGGCGACAGGAATCTCGGCATCGATTACGCGGCGAATCATTTCGACGCGCTTCTCGCCGCCTTCCATCTTGACCGCCTCGGCGCCGCCTTCTTTCACAAAGCGGGCAGCGTTCCGAACGGCTTCGCGGGGTTCAACCTGATATGACCCGTAGGGCATGTCGGCGATCAGCAGAGCATCTTTCACGCCACGGTGCACGGCCTTGATGTGGTGCAGCATCTCGTCCACCGTAACCGAGAGCGTGTTCTCGTAGCCAAGCATGGTCATGGCCAGCGAGTCGCCGACCAGGACAATGTCGATGCCCGCCTCGTCGACCAGCCGCGCCGTGGCGTAGTCGTAGGCGGTCAGGCAGGTGATGGGTTCGCGTTGAAATTTCTTTTCGCGGATGGTAGCTGTGGTGGTTTTGTGGCGGGGTTCGCCAATCGGGGTGAGACTCACGATGTCCTCCAGTGCCCCTCCGCAAACCGGGCGGATAGAGCCTGTACGCGTCATTGGATGACGCTGGGGGAATTATAGCTGCAAAAGGAGCGTTGGTCGATAGGTGGTGGACATCCGGTGGCGATGGTCGCAACCAGCATCCCTAGCTGCTGCAAGTCCTTTATCTTCTATCTTCTGCGTGGCCGGGAGACCAACGACCGCCCTACGCGCTGGCCGCGTTCTCGCTGCCCAGTGGCAGGAAGTATTGCGTGCCCTTGATCGGGGCGGACACTTTTTTCAGAAGCTCCTGCAAATCTTCGTTGCGGTCGACGAAGTCGATCTCGGAGGTGTTCACGATCAGCAGGTCGGACTGCGTGTAGTGAAAGAAGAAGTGTTCGTAGGCCTTCACCACTTCCATCAGGTAATCCTCGCTGATAGCCTTCTCGCCGGCC
>Ga0187819_10000401_pt1 | contig 21398 bp, 18 predicted proteins | sample NC_wetland_sal_i_15_FD_132411 | JGI IMG/M metagenome (GOLD analysis project Ga0187819, IMG submission 132411) | Wetland sediment microbial communities from Neuse River Estuary, North Carolina, USA - SO4_4 | ecosystem: Environmental > Aquatic > Freshwater > Wetlands > Sediment | place: USA...
ATGGTGTTCTTCGTGTCGGCGCTGGCCGAGACCAACCGCCCTCCCTTCGACCTGCTCGAGGCAGAGTCGGAGCTCGTCGCTGGTTTCATGGTCGAATATTCCTCGACGCCCTACATGCTCTTCATGCTCGGTGAGTATGTCGCCGTCGTGCTGATGTGCGGGCTCGGCGCCGTGTTGTTCCTTGGCGGCTGGCTGCCGCTCTTCCCGGTGTCTCCCTTCACCTGGATTCCAGGTGTGATATGGTTCGTTGGGAAGGTTGCCTTCCTGTTCTTCCTGATCGCCATGGTCAAGGCCATCGTGCCCCGTTACCGCTACGACCAGTTGATGCGGCTCGGGTGGAAGGTCTTCCTGCCATTGTCGCTCGCCATGGTCGTGATCGTAGCGGCCATTCTTCAGCTTTGGCAGCAGTGGACGTGAGAGGAGACGATTCGTGAAGCGCTTTGCCGACGGCGCCAAGGCCCTGTTGCTGACCGAGTTCCTCTCGGCCTTTTGGCTCGCCATGAAGTATTTCGTGCGGCCCAAGGCGACCATCAACTATCCCTTCGAGCGCGGGCCGATTTCACCGAGATTCCGCGGCGAGCATGCGCTGAGGCGCTATCCCAATGGCGAGGAGCGCTGCATCGCCTGCAAGCTCTGCGAAGCGATCTGCCCGGCGCAAGCCATCACCATCGAAGCTGGGCCCCGCCGTAATGACGGTGCGCGCCGCACCACCCGCTACGACATCGACATGGTGAAATGCATCTATTGCGGCTTCTGCCAGGAGGCCTGCCCGGTCGATGCCATCGTGGAGGGGCCGAATTTCGAGTACGCCACCGAAACGCGCGAGGAGCTTTACTACGACAAAGAGCGGCTGCTCGCGAATGGCGACCGCTGGGAGCGCGAGATCGCCAAGAACCTGGCGCTCGACGCGCCGTACCGGTGAGGGACCTGATGACGAAAGGCGTGCGTCTTTCACCTCCTCCCTTGCCGGGGAGGTCGGTGCGAAGCACCGGGAGGCGGATCACTGAAAAAGGCGTGATACCCCCCTCTCTTGCCCTCCCCCGCAAGGGGGGAGGTGACCAAGTTGGGGCGACTTAATGCTCCTGAATGCGCTGTTCTTCTATCTCTTCGCCGGGATATGCGTGGCGGCGGCCTTCATGGTGATCGCCGTGAGGAACCCGGTGCATGCGGTGCTCTTCCTCATCCTTGCCTTCTTCAACGCCGCCGGCCTCTTCGTGCTGCTCGGCGCCGAGTTCCTCGCCATGATCCTGGTCGTGGTCTATGTGGGCGCCGTGCTGGTGCTGTTCCTGTTCGTGGTGATGATGCTCGATGTGGACTTTGCCGAGCTCCGGGCGGGCTTCCTCAAATATCTGCCGATTGGCGCCACCATCGGCATTCTGCTTTTCCTCGAGCTGGTCCTGATTCTTGCCGCCTGGGTGACGGCGCCAGAGATCGCCGCACAAGCTCCGACGCCGCCGATCTCACAAATGAGCAACACCGCCGCACTCGGGCAGATCCTCTACACGAAATACGTCTATCTGTTCGAAGCGGCCGGTCTTATCCTGCTCGTCGCCATGATCGGCGCTATCGTGCTCACCCTGCAGCAGAAGCGCGACGTGAAACGCCAGTCCGTCGTCCGCCAAGTCGAGCGCACCCGCGAGCGATCTGTCGAGGTGGTCGAGGTCGAAACGGGGAGGGGACTCTCATGACCATCGGCCTCTCCCATTACCTCACCGTCGCCGCGATTCTGTTCACGCTCGGCATTTTCGGCATCTTCCTCAACCGCAAGAACGTCATCGTCATTTTGATGAGCGTCGAGCTGATGTTGCTTGCGGTGAACCTCAATCTCGTCGCCTTTTCTGCCTTCCACAACGACCTCGTCGGTCAAGTCTTCGCGCTAATCGTGCTGACCGTCGCCGCTGCCGAGGCCGCCATTGGCTTGGCGATCGTCGTCGTCTATTTCCGCAACCGCGGCACGATCGATGTCGCCGAAATCGACCTCCTGAAAGGCTAGTCGCGAGCCGATGTATCAGGCGATTGTCTTTCTCCCGCTGATCGGCGCGATCTTTGCCGGCTTTTTCGGCCGGATCGCCGGCTCGCGCGCAAGCGAAGTCATCACCACGAGCCTCGTGTTGATCACCATGCCGCTCGCCTGGTTTGCGCTCTATCAGGTCGGCATCGAGGGACACGAGGAGCGCATTGAGTTTTTGCGCTTTATTGACTCCGGCGCGCTGCAAACCTCCTGGGCGCTCCGCATCGACACGCTCACCGCCGTGATGCTCGTAGTGGTGACCACGGTCTCCGGCCTCGTGCACCTCTATTCCATCGGCTACATGGAAGAGGACGACGGGCGGCCGCGCTTCTTCGCCTATCTGTCGCTCTTCACCTTCGCCATGCTCGCGCTGGTGACATCCGACAATCTCCTGCAGCTCTACTTCGGCTGGGAGGGCGTCGGGCTGATGAGCTACCTGCTCATCGGCTTCTGGTATCACCGGCCCTCGGCCAACGCCGCCGCCATCAAGGCCTTCATCGTCAACCGCGTCGGCGATTTCGGCTTTGCGCTCGGCATCTTCGCCACCTTCACGGTGTTCAACAGCCTGCAATACGACACGGTATTTGCCTCGGCCCCGGACCAGGTCGGCAAGACCATGGAATTCTTGGCATGCAGGTCGACGTGCTGACCCTGATTTGCCTACTGCTGTTCGTCGGCGCCATGGGCAAGTCTGCGCAGTTCCTGCTGCATACTTGGCTGCCCGACGCCATGGAGGGTCCGACGCCGGTCTCGGCCCTGATCCATGCCGCCACCATGGTGACCGCTGGCGTGTTCATGGTGGCGCGGCTATCGCCGCTGTTCGAGCTTGCACCGATCGCGCTTGGCTTCGTCACCTTTATCGGCGCCACCACGGCCTTCTTCGCCGCCACTGTCGGGCTCGTGCAGAACGACATCAAGCGCGTCGTCGCCTATTCGACCTGCTCGCAGCTCGGCTACATGTTCGTGGCCGAGGGCGTGGGCGGCTATGGCGCCGGCATCTTCCATCTCTTCACCCATGCCTTCTTCAAGGCGCTGCTTTTCTTGGGCGCCGGTGCCGTGATCCATGCGCTTCATCACCAGCAGGACATGCGCCGCATGGGCGCGCTGCGCAAGGTTCTCCCCTTCACTTGGGCGATGATGCTGATCGGGACCCTGTCGCTGACGGGATTTCCTTTCACCTCAGGCTTCGTCTCCAAGGACGCCATCATCGAGGCGGCCTATGCCACGGGAACGCCCATTGCGATGTATGGCTTCGTGCTTACCTCCGTCGCGGCGCTGCTCACCTCGTTCTATTCCTGGCGGCTCATGTTCCTTACCTTCGAAGGGAAGCCGCGCGAGAAGCCGGAGGTGCTGGAGCGCGCCCACGAGCCGCCCTGGACCATGGGCGTGCCGCTCGTCATCCTCGCCATCGGCTCGCTGCTCGCCGGTGCGGTGTTCATGCACTTTTTCATCGGAGGAGACGAAGTCTCCTTCTGGCGCGGCTCGCTCGTAATCCATGCCGCGGAAGCTCACCACGAGGTTCCGATCCTGGTGATGCTCACGCCAACGCTCGCCATGGCCGCGGGTTTTGCCGTCGCCTGGTACTTCTACATCACCAATCCGCTCGTGCCCTTCGGCCTCGCCAAGCGTTTCCGCGGCGCGTACCAGTTCCTGCTCAACGCCTGGTATTTCGACGCCCTCTACGACGGGATCTTCGTGCGGCCGGCCAAACGGCTTGGGCGCTTCCTGTGGAAGGTTGGCGACGGCACGATCATCGATGGGCTGGGGCCTGACGGCGTGGCGGCGCGGGTGATCGACATTACCAACCGCGTGGTGCAGCTCCAGAGCGGCTACATCTACCACTACGCCTTCGTCATGCTGGTCGGCGTGGCGCTGCTCATCACCTATTTCATCTTTGCCGGGGGAGGGCTGCCGCGCTGAGCTACTCCTGGCCGATCCTCTCCACTGTTACATTCCTGCCGCTTCTGGGCGCGTTGCTGATCTCGGGCTTGCGCGGGCGCGACGAGAGCGCCGACCGCAACGCCCGCTACATCGCGTTGTGGACCACGCTCGTCACCTTTGCGCTCTCGTTGCTGCTGTGGCGCGATTTCGATCCGACCACGGCGCAATTTCAGTTCGTGGAGCAGCGCGCCTGGCTCGGGACCATCAAATTCCACATGGGCGTCGACGGCATTTCCTTGCCCTTCGTCCTCTTGACCGCGCTCTTGATGCCGCTCTGCATTCTCGCGAGCTGGCAATCGATCACCGCGCGGGTGAACGAATATATGATCGCCTTCCTCGTGCTCGAGACGCTGATGCTCGGCGTATTCACGAGCCTCGACCTCGTGCTGTTCTATCTCTTCTTCGAGGGCGGCCTGATCCCGATGTTCCTCATCATCGGCATCTGGGGCGGTCCGCACCGCGTCTATGCGAGCTTCAAGTTCTTCCTCTATACGCTTGCGGGCTCTCTCCTCATGCTGCTCGCCATCATGGCGATCTACTGGGAGGCGGGGACCACCGACATCCCGACGCTGCTGACCCACGGCTTCCCACCGGCCATGCAGACCTGGCTCTGGTTTGCCTTCCTTGCCTCGTTCGCGGTGAAACTGCCCATGTGGCCGGTGCACACCTGGCTGCCTGACGCCCATGTGGAGGCGCCAACTGCGGGCTCCGTGATCCTTGCCGGCATTCTCCTGAAGATGGGTGGCTATGGCTTCCTGCGCTTCTCGATCCCGATGTTCCCGCTCGCTTCCGCCGAGTTCGCGCCGTTGATCTTCGCGCTCTCGGTGATCGCCATCATCTACACCTCGCTCGTGGCGCTCGCCCAGGAAGACGCGAAGAAGCTCATCGCCTATTCATCCGTCGCCCATATGGGCTTCGTTACCATTGGCGTATTCACCCTCACCATCCAGGGCCTGCAAGGCGGCATCTTCCAGATGCTCTCCCACGGCATCGTCTCCGGCGCGCTCTTCCTTTGCGTCGGCGTGATCTATGACCGCATGCACACGCGCGAGATCGCGGCTTATGGCGGGCTTGCCGACCGCATGCCGCTTTATGCCTTCTGCTTCATGGTGTTCACGCTCGCCAATGTGGGGCTGCCCGGCACAAGCGGCTTCGTTGGCGAGTTCTTGAGTCTGCTCGGCGCCTTCCGCATCAACACGTGGGTCGCGTTTCTCGCCGCCATCGGCGTCATCCTCTCGGCGGCCTACGCTCTCTGGCTCTATGGCCGCGTGATGTTCGGCAAGCTGGAGAAGCCTGCTCTCAAATACATCACCGACCTGACTTGGCGCGAGGTGGCGGTTATGGCACCGCTCGTCGTCCTCACTATCATCTTTGGCTTCTATCCGGGTCCGATCCTCGATGCGAGCGCGGTCTCGGTGGAAGCGCTGATCAAGAATTACCAGACCGCTCTTGCCGCGGCCACGCAGGCGCACATCGCCCTGGCGCCATAAGAAGAAGCCGTGTCAACAACCCTGCACTTGTCGGTCGCGCTGCCTGAGCTGACCTTGGCGCTCGGTGCCATGGTGTTGCTGCTCGTCGGCGTCTCGACCCGCAAGGAGCAGGCCGATCTCGTCCTTTGGGTCGCGGTCTTGGTGCTCGCACTTGCGGGCGTCTTTGTGTGGCGGAGAAGCGGGACAACCACACTGTTTGGCGAGAGCTTCATCGTCGATCCTTTCGGCCGGGTAATGAAGCTGCTTACACTGACCGGCGCTGCGGTCACGCTGATCATGTCGGTCGATTATTGGCAGAGCGCAGGGCGCCTGAAATTCGAGTTTCCCGTGCTGGTGCTGCTCGCCACCACGGGCATGCTGATGATGATCTCTGCCAACGATCTCATCGCGCTCTATGTCGGGCTCGAGCTGCAAAGCCTAACCCTTTACGTCGTCGCCGCGTTCGACCGCCGCTCAGCGCGATCGAGCGAGGCCGGGTTGAAATATTTCGTCCTCGGCGCGCTGTCCTCCGGAATGCTGCTTTACGGCGCGTCGCTGATCTACGGTTTCACCGGCTCGACGCTGTTCACCGATATCGCCGACGCGGTGCAGCCCTCCGGCGCCAATCTTGGCCTCATCGTCGGCCTCGTCTTTCTAATGACCGGCTTTGCCTTCAAGATTTCCGCCGTCCCATTCCACATGTGGACGCCCGACGTGTATGAGGGAGCGCCCACGCCCGTCACCGCCTTCTTCGCCGCCGCACCCAAGCTCGCCGCAATGGCCCTCACCGTGCGCACGCTGTTTGCCGCCTTCCCCTCGGTGACGCCGGAATGGCAGCAGATCGTCACCTTCCTCGCCATCGCCTCCATGGCGCTCGGGTCCTTCGCGGCGATTGGCCAGCGCAACATCAAGCGCCTGATGGCCTACAGCTCGATCGGCCATATGGGCTACGCCCTGGTCGGCCTCGCGGCTGGCACGGCCGAAGGGGTGCAGGGCGTGATCGTCTATCTCGCCATCTACCTTGCCATGACGCTCGGCACCTTCGCCTGCATCCTTGCCATGCGGCGCAAGGGCCATATGGTCGAGGACATCGATCAGCTCTCCGGCCTGTCGAGCACGAGCCCGATGATGGCCTTCCTGCTCGCCATGCTGCTCTTCTCGCTCGCCGGCATTCCGCCACTTGCAGGCTTCTTCGCCAAGTTCTACGTGTTCCTCGCCGCCATTCACGCGGGCCTCTATGCCCTCGCGGTCACCGGCGTGCTATTGAGCGTGGTCGGCGCCTACTACTATCTCCGCATCGTCAAGATCATGTATTTCGACGCCCCAGCCGAGCGGTTCGAACCCATGCCCGGACTGCTCGCCGCCGTGCTGGGGGCGAGCGGCCTTTTCATCCTGTTCTATTTCGTTTATCCGGCACCGCTTGTGAAGGTCGCCGAGGCTGCCGCCAAATCCCTGTTCTGATGCCGACTTTCGCTTCACCATCGCCGAAGGTTCCGAGTGGATACCGGCTGCTTCGGCTGGAGACGGTAGACTCCACCAATGCCGAGGCGCGCCGCCGGGCGGAAGCCGGCGAGCCAGGTCCGTTGTGGATCTGGTCGGCCCGGCAATCTGCCGGACGCGGCCGCAGCGGGCGTCATTGGCAGTCCCAGTACGGCAATTTGTTCGCAAGCCTGCTCATCGGCCTCTCCTGCCCGCTGAGGACCGCTGGGCAGGTCGCTTTGCTCGCGGGTGTCGCTGCCTATGACACCGCGGCAAAGCTCCTGCCTGAGGAAGTTCGCTCCCAGCTACTTCTCAAATGGCCGAACGACGTGTTGCTTAAAGGTGGCAAGGTCGCGGGCATGCTCCTCGAGAGCGCGAGCGAAACGGCGCCAAACCGCTGCAAGGTGGTGATCGGGACCGGCCTCAATCTCGCAAGCTACCCTCCCGATCTGGAGCAGCCCGCGACAAGCCTTGCCGCTCATGGCGGGGCGGCGACGCCAGCCGCCGCCTTCGAGACGCTCGCCGCCGTCACCGATGCTTGGCTCGCGCGCTGGGGCGAGGGCGTGTCCTTCCAGACGGTACGGCGCGCCTGGCTCGACCGAGCGGGCCCCACGGGAAGGCCCTTGCGCGTGCGGCTCCACGGCGAGCAGGAGGCCGAAGGAACTTTTGCCGGTCTCGATTCAGCAGGTGCGCTCCGGCTCCTGATGAGCGATGGTGCCGAGCGCCGCGTTGCCGCCGGCGACGTCTTCTTCGCCAACTCGTGAACATCCCCCCGCTCTAGAGCATGTCTCGACGTTCCGACCGACAAAGGCCTGAGTTCGTGTTCGTCCCCCTTGGCGGCGTGGGGGAAATCGGCATGAACATTTACCTTTACGGCTATGGGCCACCAGACGACCGTGAATGGCTCATCGTCGACTTGGGCATCACCTTTGGCGGCGACACCGAACCCGGCGTCGACGTGGTCCTTCCCGACATCAGCTTCCTCGAGGGGGAGCGCCCAAACCTGAAGGGCTTGCTCTTAACCCATGCCCATGAGGATCATTTCGGCGCCGTGGTCGACCTTTGGCCGCGGCTTGGCAGCGTGCCCGTCTATGCCACGCCCTTCACTGCCGCGATGCTCAAGTCGAAGCTCGCCGAGGCGGGGCTCGCACAGGACTTTCCGCTGCACATCATGCCGCTTGGTGACCGCCGTATGATCGGGCCGTTCGACGTCGAGCTCCTCAATATGTCCCATTCCATCCCGGAGCCGTCGGCAGTCATCATCAAGACGGATCTCGGCACGGTATTCCATACCGCCGACTGGAAGCTTGACGAGGCCCCCCTGACCAGCCCGCCGACGGATGTGGCGCGCCTGAAGGCGCTCGGCGAGGAGGGCGTGACCACGCTTATCTGCGATTCCACCAACGCGATTCGCGACGGCATGTCCCCCTCGGAGGCGGACGTTGCCGTCACCCTTGAACACCTCGTCGGCGAGGCTCCGCGACGCGTGGTGGTGACCACGTTTGCCTCGAACGTGGCGCGCATCCGCTCGGTGGCCAATGCCGCGCGTGCCGCGGGCCGCAAGCTTGTGGTGGTCGGCCGCGCGATGTATCGGGTGATCGAGGCGGCCCAGGAGACTGGCTATCTCGACCCGGACCTCCCAATTCACGAGGAGACCGAATTCGAGAGCATCCCGGCGCGGAAGGTAGTGGCGCTGTGCACCGGCAGCCAAGGCGAATCCCGCGCGGCCATGGCGCGGATTGCGTCGGGCGAGCATCCCAATGTCGAGCTCGATGCCGGCGATCGCGCGATCTTCTCCTCCCGCACCATCCCCGGTAACGAGAGTGCCGTGGGGCGCGTGCAGAATGGCCTCGCCGACGTCGGTGTCGAGGTGATCACCGACCAGGATGCCCCCGTGCATGTGTCCGGCCATCCACGGCGTGGCGAGCTCGAGCAGCTTTACGGCTGGGTGCGGCCGCAGATTGCAATCCCGATGCACGGTGAGGGCAGGCATCTTGAGGCTCATGCGCGGCTTGCCGAACAGCTCGGCGTGCACGAGGTCATCCGCGCGCGTAATGGGGCGATGGTGCGGCTCGCGCCTCCACCCGCCGCGATCATCGACGAGGTGCCGGTCGGGCGCCTCTACCGCGACGGCGCCATCATCACCCGCGCCGATGACGGGCAGGTGCGGGAGCGGCGCAAGCTAAGCTTTGCGGGATCCGTGGCCGTGTCGCTCGTGCTGTCGGAGAAGGGGGCGCTCCTTGCCGACCCCGAAGTGGCACTGTCCGGTCTTCCCGCCACCGACACCCAAGGCACCCCCTTCGAGACCATCGCAAGGGAAGCCGCGATCGGCACCATCGAAAGCATCCCGCGGCCGCGTCGCAAAGACCAGGCCCTGGTATGCGAAGCCGTTCGCCGTGGCGTGCGTGCCGCCGTCAATCAGGCCTGGGGCAAGAAGCCCGTATGCTCGGTGCTGTTGACGGTGCTATAGCGCTCAAGTAGCCCGAAGCGCGATAGCGCATTAGAAAACATGCTCAAGCAGCGAGAAGCGCGATGGTGCTTTAAAGAACTGCTGACGAAGCGAAGCTAAGGAGAGCCGTCCAATGATCGGACGCTTGAACCACGTTGCCATTGCCGTTCCCGATCTTGCCGCGGCGACCAAGGTCTATCGCGACACGCTGGGAGCCAAAGTCTCCGCGGCCGTGGATCAGCCGGACCACGGTGTGACCACGGTTTTCATCGAGCTTCCGAACACCAAGGTCGAGCTGCTCGGCGCGCTTGGCGACAAGTCTCCGATCTCGGCGTTCCTCGCACGCAATCCAAACGGTGGAATCCATCATCTCTGCTACGAGGTGCCCGACATCGTCGAGGCGCGCGACCGGCTCGTCGCCGAAGGCGCCCGCGTGCTAGGCCAAGGCGACCCAAAGATCGGCGCCCATGGCAAACCGGTGCTCTTTCTGCACCCCAAGGACTTTTGCGGCACGCTCGTCGAGCTTGAGCAAGCCTAAGGTCCATGGCGATTGTTTTCGCTATATCCCTCTATATCGTGATCTGGTGGATCGTGCTGTTCGCCGTGCTGCCGATCGGCGTCCGCACGCAGGCCGAGGAAGGCGAGGTATCGCCCGGGACGGCCGAGAGCGCGCCGCACCTTCCCAGGCTGCTCCCGAAAATCGTGGGAACCACGGTGGTCGCAAGCCTGGTCTTCGTGGGCATCTATCTGATCATCGCGCATCACTTGATCACGCTCGACCAGATTCCCTTCCTGCCACGCTACGAGACCGTGCGCTGAACGGCACGCGAATCGATGCGCGCAACAAAAAAGCAAGGCCGTGCGACCTTGCTTTCTTTGTAACAATACTCCTTATCCCACCGGCCTTAACGAGGCTCGCCGTCAATCCTGACTAACGAGTGTTGCTGGCTAGAGAGCGGCTGCGCCTGCCAACTGCATATCAGCGCGCCTGGAGCTACTTCCTCCCAAGACTTGGACTTCGTCCAATCTCAACGCATGACTCCGAGATCGCTACCGGTCCCGAGGCTCATCACGTTGTGGCAAGGACACTAGCAAGGCCGTGCCAAATTGTCACCATGATTGTGACCGGTTGGCATAAATTCATACCTTCACCCCCGTTTCCTCTAGGCAGATCGCCTCAAAATTATTCAGTCCGAGGAATTCGTGGCATCAGGGCCACGACTGTTTCGCACCCGGATTCGTAACGAACCTGGACGATGCGCACGCTCGGATGGCTGCCGCCAATTGTTCCTCCCACGATTGCTAATCCTCGCCAAAGTAAGCTATAGCCGCCCAGCAATTCCGCCCGGCCCTCAAGCACGAGCACGGCTCCTCATGCGCCTCAGCCGCTACTTCCTGCCTCTGTTGCGCGACGACCCAAAGGAAGCCGAAATCGTCTCCCACAAGCTGATGCTGCGCGCGGGCCTCGTTCGCCAATCGACCGCCGGCATCTATTCCTGGCTGCCCCTTGGGCTTCGCGTCTTGAGCAAGATCGAGCGCATCGTGCGCGAGGAGCAGGACCGCGCCGGCGCGCTGGAATTGCTCATGCCGACCATCCAGCCGGCGGAGATTTGGCGCGAAAGCGGCCGCTACGACGTGTACGGCAAGGAACTGCTGCGGATCAGCGACCGCCATGAGCGCGAGATGCTCTATGGCCCCACCAATGAGGAGCTGATCACCCAGATTTTCCGGGACAGCGTGAAGTCCTATAAGGAACTGCCGCGCATCCTCTACCACATCCAGTGGAAGTTCCGGGACGAGATCAGGCCGCGCTTCGGGGTGATGCGTGGACGCGAGTTCCTGATGAAGGATTCCTACTCCTTCGATCTCACGGTCGAGGATGCCCGCGCTTCCTACAACAAGATGTTCGTCTCCTATTTGCGCACCTTCAACCGCATGGGGCTGAAATCGATTCCCATGGCGGCGGAATCTGGCCCCATTGGCGGCGACATGAGTCACGAATTCATTATCCTCGCCGACACCGGCGAGAGCGAGGTCTTTTGTCACAGGGATCTGCTCAAGCTCGATCCGCCCGGGGCCGACCTCGACTATGAGGGGGATTTGTCTCCGATCATTCAGTCCTGGACGAGCAAATACGCGGCGACCAGCGAGAAGCACGATGCCGCCCGCTTTGCCAAAGAGGTCCCGGACGCCGACCGCTTTACCGCCCATGGCATCGAGGTCGGCCACATTTTCTTCTTCGGCACCAAGTACTCCGAACCCATGGGATGCAAGGTCCAGGGTCCTAATGGGGGATTGGTGCCGGTGCAGATGGGCTCCTATGGTATCGGCGTGTCGCGACTAGTCGGCGCCATCATCGAGGCATCGCACGACGATGCCGGCATCATTTGGCCTTCCAGCGTGGCGCCTTTCGACGGCGGCTTGATCAACGTGAAAAGCGGCGATGCGGAGACCGACAAGGTTTGCGAGGACCTCTATGCCAAGCTGGAAACCGCGGGCTTGAGCGTGCTGTACGACGACCGCGACGACCGGCCGGGCGCGAAGTTCGCGGCCTTCGACCTCATTGGCCTACCCTGGCAGCTCATCGTAGGGCCCAAGGGCATCAAATCCGGTGAGGTCGAGCTAAAGCACCGCGCGACCGGCGCCAGACACACGCTCGGCTTTGATGCCGTCCTGAATCGTCTCGTTACTTCGGCCGCCGAACTCGGCAGGGAAGCGGCATGAGCGCCAACGGGACACGCCCTTTCTCGCCCTTTGAGTGGATGGTGGCGCTTCGCTATTTGCGCGCTCGCCGCAAGGAGGGCTTCATCTCGGTGATCGCCGGCTTCTCCTTCATCGGCATCATGCTCGGAGTGGCGACGCTGATCATCGTCATGGCGGTGATGAACGGCTTCCGCCAGGAGCTGTTCAACAAGATGCTCGGGTTGAACGGTCATGTCGTGGTGCACAGCCTCGATCCCAACTTCGGTAATTACGACACCGTCGCCAACAATGTGCGCGCCGTTAAGGGCGTGAAATATGCCCTCCCGCTGATCGAGGGGCAGGTGATGGTGTCGACGCCGTCATCCTCCACTGGCGCGCTCGTGCGCGGCTTGCGCGAGACGGATCTCAAGGAGCTTAAGGCCGTCGCCGGCAACATCCGCTTTGGTACCCTCGATGGCTTTGACGGCAAGGAAGGCGTGGCGGTCGGGACCCGTCTTGCCAATGAGCTTAACGTCAAGCTTGGCGATGAGGTGACCTTGCTCACGCCGCGTGGCGCCTCGACCGCGCTCGGCACGGCGCCGCGGGTGAAACGCTATCCCATCGTCGCTATCTTCGAGATCGGCATGTCGGAATATGATTCCAGCATCATGTTCATGCCGCTGGCCGAGGCGCAGCGTTATTTCTCGAAACCAGACAGCGTCACCGTGCTGGAAGTCGTGCTCGATTCCCCCGACGAGGTGAGTAAGCTTGGGCCGAAGATCATGGAGGCCGGCGGTTCGTCCATCTATATCAACGACTGGCGTCAGCGGAACGCGACTTTCTTTACTGCCCTGCAGGTCGAGCGCAACGTTATGTTCCTGATCCTCACCCTGATCGTGCTCGTGGCAGCGCTCAACATCATCTCCGGCCTGATCATGCTGGTGAAGGACAAGGGCCACGACATCGCGATTTTGCGAACCATGGGGGCGACCCGCGCCGCCGTGATGCGCATCTTTTTCATCACCGGGGCGAGCATCGGCATTGTCGGAACGTTGGCCGGCCTCGCGCTCGGCGTGCTCGTCTGCCTCAACATCGAGCGGATTCGCGAATTTATCGGCTGGATCACCGATACCGAGCTGTTCTCGCCCGAGCTCTATTACCTGTCCCAATTGCCGGCCGACATGGACACTAGCGAGACCGCTTCCGTCGTGATCATGGCGCTCGTGCTGTCTATCCTCGCCACGCTCTATCCCTCCTGGAGAGCCTCTCGTCTCGATCCCGTCGAAGCCTTGCGCTACGAGTAGGGACGAAGCGTGGGGAGGTCCGACCAAGCGCCGACGCTTCGCCTCGAGCACTTGGAGCGGGCTTACGCGCAAGGCTCTCGCCTGATTGAGGTGCTCAAGGGCGCGACCGCTTGTCTCTATCCCGGCGAGGCCGTGGCTCTGCTTGGTCCTTCCGGTGCCGGCAAGTCCACCTTGCTCCATATCGCAGGCCTGCTCGAGCGGCCGGATCGGGGCGCCGTGGTGATCGACGGCGTCGATTGCGTCAAGCTCGGCGATAGCGAGCGCACCCGCATGCGCCGTGCGGATATCGGCTTCGTCTATCAGTTCCACCATCTCCTGCCGGAGTTCTCGGCGCTCGAGAACGTGGTGTTGCCGCAGCTCATTATTGGGCTGTCGCGGCGCGAGGCCGAGGATCGCGCCAAGCAACTGTTGCATTCGCTGGGTCTTGACGAGCGCTTCGATCACCGCCCCGCGCAACTCTCCGGCGGCGAGCAGCAGCGTGTCGCGATCGCGCGCGCCGTCGCCAACGGCCCAAAGCTTCTCCTCGCCGACGAGCCGACCGGCAATCTCGATCCGCATACCGCCGAGCGCGTGTTCGAGCAGCTCTTAAGCCTCGTGCGCCAATCCGGCGTGGCGGCACTTGTGGCCACCCACAACCTCGACCTCGCTGCCCGCATGGACCTAACCTTACGCCTCATGGATGGGATCCTTGTGGAGGAGCAGGTAGCGGTTGTGCAGGTCTCCGAGGCGTAGTGGCCGTGCCGCCTAAACCGTTGTAAATAAACACGTCTACGCCGCCATTTTGATCTTGGAACAAAATAAGAACAATCTCGGCATTAGGGTGAAAAGCCGGGATATCTTGGGCAGCAGGTTGGCTAGCCGCCCACGAATCCCACACGATAATGGCTTGAGCGATCAAAGCGGAGACGTGGCCCTTGTCTGAGACCGACCAACCCTTCGTGCACCTGCGCCTGCACTCGGCCTATTCGCTGCTGGAAGGGGCGCTGACCATTCCGCGGCTCGCCACCCTCGCGGCCGAGCACCGCATGCCGGCGCTCGCGCTCACCGACACCAACAACCTCTTCGGCGCGCTAGAATTCTCCGAGATTCTGGCGCAGGCCCATATTCAGCCGATAATTGGCTGCTCGCTTTCGTTGAGCTTCGCGCCCGAAGCCGAGTCCCAACCGGAAAGCGGCGAGGTGACGCGGCATGTGAACCATGGCCGCATCGCGCTTCTTGCCAAGGACGCGAATGGCTATGCAAATCTCATCAAGCTCTCGACCGAGGCGTATAGTTACGGCGCGGACAGCGGCGAGGCGATGGTCACTTTCGCGCATCTTGCGCTCCACCAGGAGGGGCTCATCGCGCTGACCGGGGGTCCCGACGGCGTCATCGACCGCGCCATCGCCACCAACGATTTCAGATTTGCCGAAGCCGCCTTGAACGCGCTCAAAAGCATTTTCGGCAACCGCCTCTATGTGGAGCTGCAGCGGCATGGATTGCCGCAGGAGAAGGTGGTTGAGCCGCTTTTGCTCGATCTCGCCTACGACGCCCACCTGCCGATCGTGGCGACCAACGAGCCTTACTTCGCTAGCCCCAACGACTTCGAGGCGCATGACGCGCTTATCTGCATCGCCGAAGGAAGCTATGTCGCGGTGGACCAGCGACGGCGCTTGAGTCCTGAGCACTATTTCAAGGGTGGGCGCGAGATGACAACTCTGTTCGCCGACCTACCGGAGGCGATCGAGAACACTATCGAGATCGCGCGTCGCTGCTCATTCCGTCCGCAAGAGCACGCGCCCATCCTGCCACAGTTCCTGAACGGCAAGAGGAGCTCCGGCGCCCAGGGAGAGATCGAGGCAGCCGAGCTTCGCCGCCAGTCCGAAGCCGGCCTTGCCCGCAGACTAGCGGAGGAGGGAACGGCTCCAGGCTACGACGCCAAGGCCTATGCCGATCGCCTCGCCTTCGAGCTCGAAGTCATCACCGGCATGAACTACCAGGGCTACTTCCTGATCGTCGCCGATTTCATCCAATGGGCGAAGGCGAGGGGGATTCCCGTCGGTCCCGGCCGCGGATCCGGCGCTGGCTCCCTCGTGGCCTGGGCACTCACCATCACCGACCTCGACCCTATGCGCTTTGGGCTGCTGTTCGAGCGCTTCCTGAACCCGGAGCGCGTGTCCATGCCGGACTTCGACATCGACTTCTGTCAGGACCGCCGCGACGAAGTGATCGCCTATGTGCGCGAGCGCTACGGCGCCGATCGCGTCGCCCATATCATCACTTTCGGCAAGTTGCAGGCGCGCGCGGTGTTGCGCGACGTGGGGCGGGTGTTGCAGATGCCGTACGGCCAGGTCGATCGCCTGTGCAAGCTCGTGCCCCACAATCCGGCGAACCCCATCACGCTCGCGCAAGCCATCGCCGGCGAGCCCCGCCTTCAGGAGGCGCGCGATCAGGAGCCGATCGTAGCGAAGCTGCTCGACATCGGCCAGCGCCTGGAGGGGCTTTACCGCCACGCCTCGACGCATGCCGCCGGCGTGGTGATCGCCGACCGTCCTCTGATCGAACTCGTGCCGCTCTACCGCGATCCCCGCGCCCAGCTTCCCGCCACGCAATTCAACATGAAATGGGCGGAAGCCGCGGGGCTCGTGAAGTTCGACTTTCTAGGCTTGAAGACGCTGACCGTCGTCGAGACCGCACGCGAGCTGCTTGCGCGCAAGGGCATTACCCTCGATCCCGCGCGGCTTCCCCTCGACGACGCCGCGAGCTACGAGCTTCTCGCCCGCGGCGACACGGTCGGCGTGTTCCAGCTCGAAGGTGCTGGGATGCGCGATGCTTTACGCAAGCTGAAGCCTGACCGCTTCGAGGACATCATCGCCATCGTTGCGCTCTATCGCCCAGGGCCGATGGACAACATCGACAGCTACGTGAACCGCAAGCACGGGCGCGAGCAGCCAGACTATTTGCACTCCGCGATTCAGCCGATCCTGGAAGAGACCTATGGCGTGATCATCTACCAGGAGCAGGTGATGCAGATCGCGCAAACCATGTCCGGCTTCTCACTCGGCGAAGCGGACCTGCTTCGCCGCGCCATGGGCAAGAAAATCAGGAAGGAGATGGCGCAGCAGCGCACGCGCTTCATCGAGGGCGGCGTCAGCAAAGGCGTGGATCGGGGCCGCGCCGAGTTCATCTTCGAGCTGGTGGCCAAGTTCGCGGGCTACGGCTTCAACAAGTCTCACGCCGCTGCTTATGCGCTGATCGCCTATCAGACGGCCTATCTCAAGGCCAACCACCCGATCGAGTTCCTGGCGGCCTCCATGACGCTCGATATCGGCAACACCGACAAGCTGAACAGCTTCGCACAGGAAGCCCGCCGCATGGGCATTCGCATCGAGCCGCCATCGATGAACCGCTCAGAGGCTGGCTTTGTGCCAAGCGATGGCGGCATCCGGTATTCGCTCGCTGCACTCCGAAATATCGGCCGCCAGGCCGTCGACCATATCTGCGCCGAGCGAGAGAAGCGCGGCCGCTTCCGGGACGTGTCTGAGTTCGCGCGCGCCATCAATCCACGCATCGTCAATAAGCGCGCGCTGGAGACCCTCTCTGCTGCCGGCGCCTTTGACGAACTCGGCATCGACCGCGCCACGGCGTTGGCCAATGTGGATCGCGTCATGGCAGCTGGCACCCGCTCGCTCGAAGACGAGAACGGCGGCCAGAACGACCTCTTCGCCGGTGCGTCGCGCACGCCGCCCCCGATCGAGCTTCGCACCGCCAAGCCTTGGGTTCCCACCGACCGGCTGTCGCGCGAATTCGAGGCCGTTGGCTTCTTTCTCACCGGCCATCCCCTCGACGACTATCAGGACGTGCTCGACGCGCTCGGCGCCGAGACCTGGGTCGACTTCGCCGCCAAGGCCCGCACGCGTCGCGTGGTTGGGACGCTCGCCGGCACGGTGCTCTTCGCCCGCGAGCGCAAGGGCAAGACCGGCAATGCTTACGCCTTCGTCGCCGTCTCCGATCCCACCGGCCAGTTCGAAGCGGTGGTCTTCTCGGAAGCCTTAGCGGTCTCGCGCGACCTGCTCCAGCCCGGCAGCGCCGTGCTGCTCGACGTCGAGGCCGAGGCCGACGGCGAAACCGTCAAGGTGCGCGCTCAACGCATTTCCTCGCTGGAGGCAGCAGCGGAGGCGCGCCACCGCGGCATCAAGATCTACCTGGAAGGCACGCGCGCGCTCGACTCCATCGCCGAGCAGGTCGGGGATCGGGGAGGGCAGGGAGAACTCAGACTCGTGCTCAGACTCAACGATGCCGGGCGTCAAGTCGAATTCGTGCTACCGCAAGGCATCGACGCCACCCCGAAGCAACGGAGCGCGCTCAAGCTCGTCGATGGCGTGGCCGCCGTCAGCACCCTTTGATCGGTCGTAATCGAAAGCCTCCCGCCCTTGCCAAGAGCGGGTTGCATCCCTATAAACCGCACCATCTCACACGCGGGACCTTAGCGCCGCGAGGCTGTTTCCAAGGCCTCTGCGCTCGCTCCGGTGACCGGGAAACCGGTCTCATCATCCCGCGGCGGCAGAACCGGAAAAAGGAGAATGCAGTCCCATGGCACTGCCTAATGTTACTATGCGCCAACTGCTTGAGGCTGGCGTGCATTTTGGTCATCAGACCCACCGCTGGAACCCGAAGATGGCGCCGTTCATCTATGGTTCCCGCAACAACATCCACATCATCGATCTTACCCAGACCGTTCCGCTGTTCCACCAGGCGCTGCTCGCCGTGGCGGACACGGTGGCCAAGGGCGGCCGCGTGCTGTTCGTCGGCACCAAGCGGCAGGCTTCGGAGGCTGTGGCCGAGGCGGCGCGGTCTTGTGCCCAGTACTACGTGAACCACCGCTGGCTGGGCGGCACGCTTACCAACTGGCGCACCATCTCGAACTCGATCCGCAGGCTCAAATCCCTCGAAGAGCTGCTCGCCGGGGAGACGCAAGGCCTGACCAAGAAGGAGCTCCTACAGCTCACCCGTGAGAAGGAGAAGCTCGACCGCGCCCTTGGCGGCATCAAGGACATGGGCGCACCGCCGGACCTGATGTTCGTGATCGACACCAACAAGGAGTCGATCGCCATCGCCGAGGCGCGCAAGCTGAACATGCCGATCGTCGCCGTAGTCGATTCGAACTGCGATCCGGAAGGCATCAGCCATCCCATTCCCGGCAATGACGATGCCGGCCGCGCCATCACGCTTTATTGCGATCTGATTGGGCGCGCGGCCATCGACGGCATCGAGCGCGCTCAGGGCTCCGCTGGTGTCGACCTCGGCGCGTCGGAGGCGCCACGCAGCGAGCCCACCCTCGATGATGGTAAAGAGGACGGCGAGGCCAGGGAGCCGCCGCAATCGGACGGCGAGCGGCGCCCCCGGCGAAAGCCCGGGCGAACCGAAGCAAGAGGCGGGGGCAATGGCAAGGCCCCGTCGCAGGCAAGGCGTCCCGCGCGGGTGCCACGGCCAGGGGCTGCGGAAGGCAAGCCCGAGCTGAGCGATGACAACAGTTAGAACCGGAGCAAACAAATTTCCGGCCCGGTAGAGGATGGCATGACAGCGATTAGTGCAACGATGGTGAAAGACCTGCGCGAGAAGACGGGCGCGGGCATAATGGACTGCAAGGCTGCGCTGAACGAGACGGCAGGCAATATGGAGGCCGCGGTCGATTGGCTGCGCACCAAAGGTCTTGCCAAGGCTGCCAAGAAGGCAGGTCGCGTGGCGGCGGAAGGCCTGATCGGGCTTGCCGCCGACGACACTCAGGCGGCGCTGATCGAGGTCAACTCCGAGACCGACTTCGTTGCCCGCAACGACAAATTCCAGGAGATGGTGCGCACCATCGCTGCCGACGCGCTCAAGGCCAAGGGCGACGTCGACAAGCTAGCCAAGGGCAAATATGGCGGCGGCAAAATCAGCGTCGCCGATTATCTGAAAGAGATGATCGGTTCGATCGGCGAGAACATGACGCTCCGGCGGAGCGCCTATCTCGGGGTGAAGAACGGGTTCGTCGCGAGTTACATGCACAACACGATCGCGCCGGGGCTCGGCAAGATCGGCGTGATCGTCGCGCTCGAATCGACGGGCGACGCGGGGAAGCTCAAGAGCTTCGGCAAGCAGGTGGCCATGCATATCGCCGCGGCCAATCCGCAAGCCTTGGACGTGGCTGGCCTCGACCCAACTTTCGTCGAGCGCGAGCGCGCGGTGCTCACCGAGCAGGCGAAGGAGTCCGGCAAGCCCACGCCCGTGATCGAGAAGATGGTCGAGGGCCGCTTGCGCAAATTCTACGAGGACGTTGTCCTCTTGTCGCAGGCCTTCGTCCACGATCCGGAGACGACTGTCGCCAAGGCGCTTGCCGCCACGGAGCAAAGCGCCGGCGCGGCGATCAAGATCACCGGCTGTCATCGCTTCGCGCTCGGCGAAGGGATCGACCGGCCGGAAAGCGATTTCGCAGCCGAAGTCGCTGCTGCGGCGTCGGGATCCTAGAGGCCGGCGAGGGATCGGCTCATGGCACAACCACGCACGGGCCGATCGCTCCGCTACCACCGCGTCCTCGTCAAGCTTTCCGGTGAGGCCTTGATGGGGCGGAACGGCTACGGCATCGACGTGGACGTGCTGAACCGCATCGCGGCGGATATCTGCGAGTCCGCCGATCTCGGCATGCAGCTTTGTCTCGTGGTCGGCGGCGGCAACATCTATCGTGGCCTTGCTGGCGCCGCCAACGGCATGGACCGGGTGAGTGGCGACTATATGGGCATGCTCGCCACGGTGCTGAACGGACTTGCGCTCGGGCAGGCGCTCGAAGCGAACGGCCGGTCGGCGCGCGTGATGTCGGCCATCCCCATGTTGAGCATCTGCGAGCCTTTCATCCGGGCCAGGGCGCTCGCCCATTTGGATGATGGCCATTTGGTGGTTTTCGTCGGCGGTACTGGGAACCCCTTTTTCACCACCGACACCACTGCGGCACTCCGGGCCGCCGAGATGGGATGCGACGCGATTCTAAAGGCGACCCAAGTCGATGGCGTCTACGATACCGACCCGGCAAGCAACCCAAGAGCCCGCCGGTACGATGCGCTAAGCTATGACGATGTGCTGCGGCAGGACCTGCGGATCATGGACGGAGCGGCAATCGCCCTTGCCCGGGACAATCGGATTCCGATAATTGTGTTCTCCATCAAGGGGCAAGGCGGGCTGGCTGCGGTTTTGCAAGGGAGAGGCTCCTCAACCACGATATCTTAGCTGATCCCGAGAGCGCCGGACGGAGGCACGGATCGGCGGGATAACAAGCTTGCCAAAGCATGGATTTCAGCCGCGCGAGGAGGAGAGGCGACATGGCTGGCTTCGACCTTAAGGAGATCGAGCGGCGGATGCGTGGCGCGCTCACGGTGCTCAAGCAGGAGTTCGGCGGCCTGCGCACGGGACGGGCCAATATGAGCCTGCTCGATCCGATCATGGTAAATGCCTACGGCAACCAAATGCCGCTCAATCAGCTTGCCACCATCAACGTGCCGGAATCCCGGTTGATCACTGTGCAGGTGTGGGACCGGTCGCAGGTCGGCGCCATAGAGCGGGCTATCCGCGAGTCCGATCTAGGGCTGAACCCGGTGGTCGAAGGACAGCTTCTTCGCCTGCCGATCCCTGAGTTGAATGAGGAGCGGCGCCACGAGATCGCGAAAGTCGCGCATAAATACACCGAGCAGGCGCGCGTGGCGGTACGCAACGTTCGGCGTGACGGAATGGAGCACCTGAAGCGCATGGAGAAGGACGGAGACATCGGCAAAGATGAGCACCATTCGCTTTCCACCAAGGTGCAGGACTTGACCGACAAGATCATCAAGGAAATCGACGAGGCGCTCGCGAGCAAGGAAGCTGAGATAATGCAGGTCTAGCTGGCGAGACGGCGCGAAGAGCACGACGCCTCTCACCCTTATTGGAGCACCGACACGTGACCCTTGCAGTAGAGGAGCTTGCCTGGTCGACGACCGAGATGCCGGCGCCTCGGCACATCGCCATCATCATGGACGGAAATGGCCGCTGGGCTAGCGAGCGGGCGCTCCCGCGCG
>Ga0187819_10000402_pt1 | contig 21363 bp, 21 predicted proteins | sample NC_wetland_sal_i_15_FD_132411 | JGI IMG/M metagenome (GOLD analysis project Ga0187819, IMG submission 132411) | Wetland sediment microbial communities from Neuse River Estuary, North Carolina, USA - SO4_4 | ecosystem: Environmental > Aquatic > Freshwater > Wetlands > Sediment | place: USA...
CGGTTTGGTCGGCACGGCGGGCGCGCCACGGCTGACGCTGGCGGCAGCGGGATGGGTCGTCGTCGTCGCCGTGGCCGTTGCGATGCTCGCGACGTTCGTACCGGCCATCCGCGCCGCGCGCACCAGTACGATCAGCGCGCTCGCGGACTCGGCATATCCGCCACGGCGCAGGCGGCTGGCGATCGCGGTGTCGCGGCGGCTGCCGGTTCCGCTGCTGCTCGGCGTCCGGCTAGCCGCCCGCCGTCCGCGGCGCAGCATGCTGGCCGCGGTCAGCATCGGTATCACGGCCACCACGATCGTCGCTGTCCTGACGGTGCACGCGCACCAGGTGGAGGGGATGGCTCTAACGGTGAGCGCGAGCGGACTGTCGGCGCTGGCTAATCCGCGCTACGACCGGATCAACCAGGTGCTCCTGGTGCTCACTATCACGCTGGCCGCGCTGGCAGCGATCAACGCCATCGTTATCACCCAGGCGACCGCGGCAGACGCGCGGCACTCGTCCTCGCTCGCTCGCGCGCTCGGCGCCTCTCCCGATCAGATCGCCGCAGCGCTGTCGGTTGCGCAGCTGGTTCCCGCCCTGCCCGGCGCCCTGCTCGGCATTCCGGCGGGCCTCGGGCTCGTCAAGCTGGTGAGCCATGGCGGCACCATGACCGTTCCGCCCACCTGGTGGCTGGCTGCCATGGTAGCCGGACTACTTGCCGGGCTCGCCGTGCTAACCGCGATACCGGCCCGCATCGACGCACGCCGATAGCCCGCAGAGATCTTGCAATCCGAGACCGCCTGACCCCGCCCGCACGATCCGGGGCCAGGCACCCATCACGGACTCAGCCGGTGCAGGTCGCGCGGGAACAAGGTCACCTGTCGCACGTTCGCAGCACCGGTCAGCCGCGCGGTAAACCGCTCCAACCCGATCGCGAAACCGCCGTGCGGCGGCATGCCGTGCTCGAAGACCTGTAGATAGCTGGCGTACGGATCCGGATTCATGCCACGCGCGGCCAGCGCCGCCAGGTAGTCCTCATGCCGGTGCAGCCGCTAGCCGCCCGTCACGATCTCGGTGCCGCGGAACAGCAGGTCGAAACCGTTGGTGTAACCAGGGCGGCCCGGGTCGGGATGGGTGTAGAACGGCTTGCTGGCGAGCGGGTAGCCGGTGACGAAGAGCAGGTCGCTGCCGTGCTCGCGCTCGGCCCAATCGCACAGCCAGCGTTCATGCGCCGGGGCCAGGTCCGGCTCGCCGGTGACATCGTCGCCGGTCTCTCGGGAGATCAGATCCATCGCCTCGGCGAAGTGGATGTGCGGGATCTCGGCGGGCACCCACGGCAGCGCGGCGCTAAGCAACCGCATTGCGGAGCTGCCCCGTTCGGCAACAGATTCGAGCATCCCGGCAATGGCGTCCCGGCATACGGCCATGACGTCGTAGTGGTCGGTGATGAAGCCGAGCTCGGCGTCCAGGCTGGCGTACTGGGCCAGGTGCCGTGCGGTGTCGTGCGGTTCGGCCCGGAAGGCCGGCCCGACCTCGTAGACCCGTTCGAACACGCCGACCATGGCCTGCTTGTAGAACTGCGGCGACTGGGCGAGGTAAGCCGGCCGGCCGAAGTAGTCGATGCCGAATACGTTAGCCCCGGACTCGGTAGCCGACTCCACGATCTTCGGGGTGAAGATCTCGGTGAATCCCAGCCGGTCAAGCGCCGCGCGGAAGCCAGCGGCGCTCGCGGCAGAGATCTCAAAGCCCGCGCGCAGCAGCGGGTGCCGCAGCGTGGTCGGGGCGTAGTCGAGGATCGTGGGCAGGGTCGCGGTGAGGGTAGGGCGGTAGAGGTCGAACGGCGGCGGCGTTGCCGGGCCTGAGAGGCGGGTCAGCACCGGCTCGGTGAGCTCGGCACCGCCCGGTGCCTGGGCGTTCCCGACCACCAGGCCTTCGACCTGCAGGACGGTCTCCTCTGGGATCTCGCAGCGCACGTGCGCAGGCAGGACTACCTGAGCCAGGCCACACATGTCCCTGACGACCAGGAAGGTTACCGATTTTAGTTCCCGGCGGCGGTGCAGCCAGCCGGCGATGGTTACGCGCTCGCCGATATGCGCAGGCAAGTCGGCGGACATGACTCGTGAGATCATCACAGCTCCCTAAGGGAATTGCGTGACCCTTCGGGAGCGCGGGCGATAAGGGAACTCGCGGTGCCACCGCACTTTCGCCGCCTCAGGACCGTCGCGACGGCACCGGGGCGACCTCGTTGGGCCCGATGACGGGGGCTAGCCGACGGGGCATGAGGCGTGCCGCTGGCTGCGGCTGCCGTTCCTCCCCGCACTCGGGAGTGTCTTCGCCTCCGGTCGCGAGGCCGCGTTTCCAGCTCCCGGCGGCTCTCTGATGCTGAACAATCCAGCTGCTCGCGTGCTCCGGCGCTACTTGTCTCCGTCAGCGCGTTACCGCCCAGGATAACGGTCAGCCCGGCTTAACGAACCCTCAGCCCGCGGCCAGCGCGTCCTCAGGCTGACAGGGACGGTCCAGAGGTCGTTGATCTTTGCCTGAGGCCGACCACGAACGCCAGGCCGTACAGGATGCCGATTGCCAGCAAGAGGAACTGGTAGCCGGTGATCAGCGCGATGTACTCGAGTGTGCCGCCCACCATCGCGCCCAGGAGGTTGGCAGCGAAGGCGGTTGCCGAGGTCGCCACACTGGCGAACCGCTGGACGAAGACCAGGTTCGCGAGGAACACGGGCGCGAAGGCCAGCACGCTGCTGGCTAGGAAGCGCGGAACAACCGGGAGCCCGAGCAGCGTCTCCTGCGGCACGAACCACGCCACGGCCAGCGCGGCCAACAGGGCGCAGTAGACAACCACGGGCCGCGGCAGCCGCACATGGTTGGCGGTCTCGATCGCAAGGTAGACCGCGACAAGCACGCCTGCGAAGACGAGGGAGTTCACCAGCCAGGTGGTTCCGAACAGCAGCGCGAATTGGACGATGTTCTTGGTTTCGAGAAGGAGGAACGCGGCTCCCATGAAGGCGAGATCGAGGTAGGTCCGCATCCGGATGAAAGAGCCACCACCAACCCGGATGAGCAGCACAGACCCGAGCAGGATCGCGCCGAGCATCCACAGGTATCGCGACGGGATTGTCGCGTCACGCAGGTAGGGGAAGGGGTGGTTGTCGGTGGCCGGGGCCACCATGGTGCCGTGCCACAAACTGGCGCAGTTCGGCACCGGTCCGCTCAGGCTGACAGTCAGCACGCCAAGCCGCCTGCCGCCGAGCTTTCTTCCCACCTCCGCGCACGGGGCCCGGTGATAGACGTCCACGAGCGTGGTCGCGTACCTGTCCATTAGGAACGGTTGATAGTAGTTGTACATAGCGAACGTGCCGCCGGGCGCCAGATGCGCCTTGGCCGCCTGCAGCGCCTGGAGGGTGAGCAAGTAGCTTTCCAGCCGGATACCGGACTGGCCGGCGATCGCGGTCATCGAATCTGGCAGCGCCAGCAAGATGAGGTTGTACTTCTGCGTCGTGTCCTGCAGGTAGGCGCGGCCATCGTCGACGTGGACCGTTACCCGGGGGTTCTGATAGGGGTGGCTCGGGTGGGACTGACCGGTCCGAACCAACAGCGGATCGATCTCGACCGCATCGACATGCTTGGCGCCTTCGAACAGCGCGACCGCCACGTCATTGCCTGTCCCGGCCCCGATGATGAGGACATCGTGCAGGCTCGCCCGGCTGACGTGGCGATAGGGGAAGGTGTAAAACAACTTCCGCAGTGCAGAGACCGCGAGGGCGGTCTGGTAGGGGATGTTGTTGGCGGTCACGCGGATCGAAGGATTGGCCCCGCCGTGCTTGGCGATGCTCAGCTTGCTGTACGGCGACCACATCTGGCCGGGCGCAAGCGATTCCAGCACCAGCAGCGCGATGATCCCTCCGGCAGCCAGCACCTGCCACCACCGGGCCCTGGGCAGGAGCAGCACCACCAGGCCACATGCGGCCAGCACGCCCCAGGTGGCTGGTGGCTGGTCGAGGAAGGATAGCCCGGTGAACAAGGCGATCCCGGCAATGCTGCCCAGAATGTCGAGACGGTAGGCCTGGAGGGGCCGGAAGCGAATGAACATCCTGGCTACGCCCTGCCCGAGCCCGGCCATCACGGCCGTTGTGAGCAGGAAGACGATGGCCAGGCTGATCGGCGACGGTAGCGCGGGGATCCCGCCACGGCCGCGATACGGCACAGGGCCGCTGAGGTTCAGGATGACAGGAAACTCGAGGACGAACGCCACAAGCACGAGCAGCGCTATCGGCGTCCACCGCAAGTAGTCTCGCTGGGCCCTGGCGTTCAGGAATCCGATCCCGATCCCCAGGAAGCTGGCCAGTAGCACGAAGTTAGTTGCCTGGGTCACGTAGACGTTGTTCGCGGTAACCCAGCGGATCAGGGCCAGCTCGACGAAGAGCATCAGGAAGCTGGCGAACGCCAGCCTCATCTGGTCCCCGCGCTCTGGCGCGGGCTGCGCGTCGCTCACCTCAGCCTCAGCGCGAGCTGCGGCTGATTCCGTTGGATCCGGGCCCGGCCGGAAAGCGAGGCGGCGGCCGATCAAGCTCACCTGGCGCACGTTACTAAAGTTCGCTCGAGGTGGCGCGCTATTGGTCGATCCGGCCGTGACGTGATCATCTTGGTGTGTCGGTCGCGCCAAGGGCGGCCGCATACCCTTGTGCCATGTATATGCCCCGCCATTTCGCTGTCACGGACATGGCCGAGATCGAAGCGTTCGTCGATGCCGCGCAGGCCGCCGATCTTGTCACCTTCGATGGCACCAGGCCGGTGTGCACGCTGCTGCCGGTCATCTGGGATCGCCCCGACCGCGAGGACCAGGCCACCGGTGGAGCCGGCGAGGCCGACTGGGTCAGCTACGGTCGGCTCCTTGGGCATATCGCGATCGCGAACCCGCAGTGGCAAACCGCCATGCCCGGCACCGAAGCGCTGGCGATTGTGCACGGCCCGCAGGCGTACATTTCGCCGACCTGGTACGAGGCCAAGGCCAGGCATGGGCGGGTAGTGCCTACCTGGAACTACGAGACCGTCCACCTGGCCGGGCCTGTCACCTTCCACCAGGACACCGAGTGGCTGCGGGCGCTAGTCACTAGGCTGACCAGGCTGCACGAGGAGGACCGGGAGCATCCGTGGGCCGTCACCGACGCACCGCCGGACTACATCGACGGCCAGCTCCGTGCCATCGTCGGGGTCGAGCTCACTGTTACCTCCGTGCAGGCTAAGCAGAAGCTCAGCCAGAACCGCAGCCAGCTCGACCGCGAGGGCGTCGTGGCGGGACTTCGGCACGAGCCGGGTCCGGGCCCGGCCGGCATAGCCCACCTGATGGCCGGTCAGCTCACCCGGCCTGAAGCCTGACGGCTGGGTCAGCGGGCCGGGTCGACCCATTGGGTTCGCCTGCTTGCAAGCGGGCCTCGGTCAGCTGAGTTCCTCGTCATCGCCGGCGCACTCCAGCAGGCACTCAGCGCCGACTCCGGCGGGCACCTGCACCGCGGATATCGCCTCGCTGATGGCCGTGAGCTGAGCCACCTGCTCGGGGGTGAGCTGGTCGAAGAGTGACCGCCGCACCTGGTCGACGTGCGCGGGCGCCGCGGCCTCAAGGGCAGCGAACCCCGCCGCGGTGAGCTGCGCTACCTGACCTCGCCGGTCGGTAGGGCAGTCGAGCCGCTCGACCCAGCCGCGCTCCTCAAGCCTGGCGACGGCATGCGACAGCCTGCTCTTGCTCGAGGTAGCCGCCTCGGCGAGCTGGCTCATCCGCAATGCGCGGCCCGGTGCCTCGGACAACCGCACGAGGATCTCGTAATAGCCGTGCGGCATGCCCGCTTCCTTTTGCAGCTGGCCATCGACAGTGGCGAACAGCGTCTGCGTGGCCGTCAGGAACGCCCGCCACGCATGCTGCTCCTCGGTGCTCAGCCACCGGTTCTGTACTTCGGCCACCGAAGCATCATAGCGCAGGTAGTTGAGCGTTTGACAATAGCGGGGGAGTGTGATAATTATTGAGCGTTCAACAAGATCGCATGCAACTACTTGGCATCGGGAGTGAAGACATTGACCGCACAGAGCACGGAGACGCTGGTTCCCGGCTACGAGGCCGCTACCTGGAACATCGACACGGTTCACTCAGAGGTCGGTTTCTCGGTACGGCACATGATGGTCAGCAAGGTCCGCGGCCGCTTCACCGGCTTTAGCGGCCAGATCGTCACGGCCGACGACCCGGCGGAGTCCTCGGTCACGGCCGAGATTGACCTGCGCTCGATCAACACCGGCAACGAGCAGCGTGACGAGCACATCAGGTCGGCCGACTTTTTCGAGGTCGAGACCTACCCCACTATGACGTACAAGTCGACCGGCGTCCGGGTCGAGGACGGCGAGTACATCCTCGACGGCAACCTGACGCTCAAGGGCGTGACCAGGAGCGTCCCGCTGCACCTCGAGCTGAATGGCTTCGGGCCGGACCCCTACGGCGGGATCCGGGCGGGATTCACGGCGACCGGTGAGCTCAACCGGCGCGACTTCGGCGTCAACTTCAGCGCACCGATGGCGAACGGCGGCGCTGTGGTCGCCGACAAGATCGCGCTGCACCTGGAGATTGAGGCCGTGAAGGCCTGACAAGCCGACGGCTTACAGACGGGACCGGCAGCCTGCCGCCAGCGATGGCGGCTGGGCGCCGGTCCGTCCTGTTTGCCCGGCTGACATGACTCGTCGTGGAGGCATCCGCAGCGATGCGCGGACGATTAGTGGCCGCATATGCCCACCGATCTTCCGCGCGTCGCGTGGGCTTCCGCAGCCGGACGGGGCTGCCCAGGCATCCGCGACGGGGGCGAGTAAAAGGTGCAAGCCAGACAGATCAGCGGGACGCGGCCGCCCATCGGGCGAGCAGTTCGGCCTCCCGCTCTGCAGTGAGGCCGACGCCGGGCCTGCCGCTGCCAGGCGTGCGATCCTCCGCACGAATGTCGGCCACCGTCTGCCGCAGCGGCCGCGGCGACAAACCGGTGGCGAAGGCGGCGGCCGGGTACGCCGCGTTGATGTCGGACTCGGCATCCGCTGCCGGCCACAGCGGGATACTGGCGACGTCCTCGCCTTCGGCGTGCAGGAAGCCGCTGTCTGCCCAGGTAAAGCTCGTGCCGCGCGGCGCGACCTCGGCCGCGATCGCCGCAAGCAGCTGGCCGAACCCGAATGGCGGAGCCGGGCTAGCCGCATGGAACGTGCCGTGGATCGAACGCTCGAGAAGCGAGACTGACCAAATGGCCATGTCGCGCGCGTCGATGACCTGGATCGGGTCCGCCGGGTCGCCAGGGGCCAGCACCTCGCCACCCCGCGCCAGCCTGTCCACCCACCAGGTGAACCGGTAGCTGCGGTCGTAGGGCCCGATCACATACGTAGGCCGCACGATCGTCATGTTGTCCGTCCCGTAGCTATCGGCTACCGCGCGCTCGCAGAGCACCTTCAAGCCGCCGTAGGTCTCGGCGGTAACCTGCTCGGTGTCGGGTTCGGCGAGCTCGGCCAGCGGAGCGTCCTCGGTGTAGCCGGCCGCGACCGGGGTCCGGTATACCGAGACGCTGGAGATGAACATGTGCTGGCCTCCGCGCCCGCCGAGGGCCGCGGCCAGCGAGCGCACCTGGCGCGGCACATACCCGCAGACATCTATCGTGGCGTCCCAGCTACCGTCGGCCAGTGCGGACAAGTCGGCATCGCGGTCGCCCACGAGGTGCCGAGCCTCAGGAAACAAGCCGGGTCCGGTTTGGCCGCGGTTGAACATCGTGACATCGTGCCCGGCGTCGATCGCAGCCTGTGCGATGTGCCGGCCGACGAACGCGGTACCGCCGACGATGAGGATGCGCACCGCTGGCTCAGCTTGCCTTGAGCGTCGCGAGCTGTGCCGAGATCACCTCTGCGCTGGGGAACGTGAGCCCCACCAGGGTGACGTGCTTCCATCGCAGCACGCCGTCTGAGTCGATGACGAACACCGACCGGCGCAGCCCGGCGCCGCCAAGCGTGATGCCGTACTCCCTGCTCACCTTCAGGTCTTCATCGGCAAGCAAAGGGAACGTCAGGCCGTACTTGCGGGCGAACTGCTCATGGCTGGCAAGCCCCTGCGGGCTTATTGCCCAGACGGTGGCGCCGAAGCCGGTGAAGCTCTCAAGGCCGGAGGTATACGAGCAGAGCTGGCGAGTGCAGACAGCTGTGTTGTCGCCCGGGTAGAAGGCCAGGACCACCGGGTTGCCGCGCAGCTGGGACAGGGTGTAGTCACCCTTCGCTGCCTCGTCGCCGGTGAGCACGACGCCGGGCAAGGTGAAGTCGGGGGGTACCTTGCCGATCTCCGGTGGTTTAGCCATGCGGCGTCCTCCTCGCGGTCGTCTGCACTGTCTGTGCGGTCGGCCCCGCAGCAAAGGGTATGCGGTTAACCAGTTGCGTCCCGAGCCGGCCTGAGTAGCATTTCGCGGCATGTCCACCTGGCCAGAGCCCGAGCGGGCGGAGACTCCGCGCACGCCGCCGGATGAGCGCGCCAGCCTGGAGACCTGGCTGGACTACCACCGGGCGACGCTGCTGAGGAAATGCGCTGGGCTAGAGCCCGGGCAACTCGCGCAACGGTCGTGCCCGCCGTCCAGCCTGTCGCTGCTCGGCCTGGTCAGGCACATGACCATCGTGGAACCGTGGTTCCACGATTTCGATGACCAGCCGGCACTGGACCTGTACTGCTCAGACGAGTGGCCGGACGGTGAATTCGACCTGGTCGATCCGGCTCGCGCAGCCGAAGACCTGGCCGCCTACCGGGCCAGTGTCGAGCGATCTCGCGCCGCGGTGGCCGGCCGCAGCCTGGACGACCTGGCGGCGGGCACGAGGGCCCCGACCTCGCTGCGGTGGATCTACCAGCACATGATCGAGGAGTATGCGCGGCACAACGGTCATGCCGACCTGATCAGGGAGCGTATCGACGGCGCTACCGGGGACTGAGGCTGGCCGCGTCGTTGCGTCCGACACGGCCAGCCTGCCTCGCCCTGGCCCGCACCAGGTCATCTCGATCAACTTGCGGAGGAAGGTTTTGCAGAACACGGTTGCGCTCGTCGGGTTCGATGACCTCACCCTGGCCGATGTGCTGGTGCCCGGCGTCACCGTGGTCACGCAGGACGTAACGAGACTCGGCCAGCTAGCGACAGATCTGCTCTTTGCCCGGCTCGACGGAGATGATTCCCCGGCCCGCACGCATGTGCTTGCGACTGGCTTGGTCATCCGGGGCTGCGGTGAGCTGAGGCCAGTCCCGGCAAGCGCGGTCAGCTGATGACCACCGCTAGTGCTGGTGGCACCCGCCTGACCGTCATCGGAGAAGCGATCGTAGATTTCGTTCCGGATGACGCCTCGAGCCTGAGTTTCGTGGCCTGTCCAGGCGGCAGCCCCTATAACGTGGCGATCGGGATCGCTCGCCTGGGATTCGAGACAACGCTGATGGCGCGCCTGGCGCGCAGCCGGCTCGGCCGCATTTTGCGTGAGCGCACGGTGGCTGAGGGCATCGACTTGACCGCAGCTCCGGAGGCCAGCGAGCCAGCCACCATCGCCGTGGTCTCAGTTGATGCCGCCGGGCAGGCTAGCTATGACTTCTATCTTCAGGGAACGGCCGACTGGCAGTGGACCGACGCCGAAGTTGCCCGGGCGCCTGCTGATACGGCCGTGCTGCATTTCGGCTCGCTCGCATCCTGGACACCTCCTGGTGACGCGCGGATCGCGGAACTTGCCGGACGAATGGCCGATCGAGGTGACGTCCTGGTCAGTTATGACCCCAACATCCGGCCGGGATTGCTGAAGGATCGCGATCGGGCTCGCCGCGCGGTTGAGCGCAACATCGGGCTCTGCCACCTGGCCAAGGCGAGCGCCGAGGATGCGGCCTGGCTGTATCCGGGTATCGGCACTGGTGACGTGGCCCGCCGCTGGCTCGGCCTTGGCGCCCTGCTCGTCGTCATAACCGACGCTGGCAACGGCGCGACAGGTTATGCCGCGGGTGCTTCTGCGCTGAGTCGGCCCGCCCGCCAGGTGAGCGTCGTCGACACCGTCGGGGCAGGCGACTCATTCACCGCAGGCCTGCTCGGATCACTGGTTCAGCGACGCCTGCATTCTCCGGCTGCGCTCAGCGAGTGCGCGCTGGCGGAGCTGTCTGGTGCGCTCGACGATGCGATCCTGGTGGCCGCGATCACCTGCCAGCGAAAGGGCGCCGACCCGCCGACAGTGGCTGAGCTCTCAAGCAGCTGGGGTCAGCGTCAATCGGTGCAGGGCTGACCGCCGCCAGCGCGGAACGGGCGGCCTAGGCGATGATGTCCGGTGTGACGAACCCGGCGGGGGAGTACCGCCTCTACTGCGAGCTGGCCGGCTGGTGGCCGTTGATCTCGCCGCCAGAAGAGTACGAGCGGGACGCTGCGTTGGTGGCTGAGGCATTCCGGTCGGCGCCGCAGCCGGTGCGAGAAGTCCTCGACCTGGGCAGCGGCGGCGGTCACCTGGCTGCGCATCTAAAAGGGCTGCTAGAGGTGACGCTGGTGGATATCTCCGAGCAGATGCTGACCGTATCGCGCGAGCTCAACCCGGAGTGCGTGCACCTGAAGGGTGACATGCGCACCGTCAGGCTCGGCCGGTCGTTTGACGCCGTACTGGTCCATGACGCCGTGGACTACGTAATCAGCGAGGCTGATCTCCTGCGAGTGGCTGAGACGGCGTTCGCACACTGCCGCCCTGGTGGCATCGCCGTCTTCGCGCCTGATTACGTTGCTGACACCTTCGCCCCCGGAGTAGGGGGAGGCGGCGGCAGCGACGCCTCGGGTCGGCAAGCCAGCTTCCGCGAGCAGACATCGGACCTTGATCCTGACGATCAGTGCATCGAGGTCGACTACGAATTCGTGCTGCGGGACGCCGATAACCGTGTTCAGGTGGTGCGCGAGGTACACCGGCTCGGAGCGTTCCGGCGCCAGACGTGGCTTGCAGTGCTGGCGGCGGCCGGATTCGAGCCCGAGCTAGGCGGGAGTGGCGGGCCGGTTACCGGAGCTGGCTTCGGGCTTGTGAACATTTTCATCGGCCATCGAGAGAACTGAGCCAACACAAGCCCGTAGCGACCCGATCGGACCCTCGCGACTGTCGGTATGGCTGGTTACCCTGACCGTGCGTGCGGCGGGGAAGCCGCGGGTGAACGGGAGTGGGAGCGAACCGATGGTGACCGCTGACGATGTGCGGGCATGCGCGATGACGCTGCCGCGCACTGAGGAGCACTTGATCCGCGACCAGGTGAAGTTCCGTGTCGGGCGGATTGTCTACCTGGCGCTAAGCCCGGACGAGACAGTCCTCGGGTTCGGCTTTCCCCGCGAGGAACGCGCCGCTCTCATCGCGGCCGAGCCGGCGAAGTTCAGCCTGCCGAGGCTCAGCGACCAGCGCTACAACTGGGTGCACGCCCAGATGTCGGAGCTCAGCATGACCGAGCTGCGCGAGCTCGTCATCGACGCATGGCGGATGGTAGTGCCCAAGAGAGTTGCCGCCGCGCATTTCGGCGCCCATGGATGATGCATCGCGGGCTGGCTGGCAGCTGCGCGGCCCTTACCTCCGGCTCCGGACTGTGGTATGCCTGCCCTAGCGAAGGACGGCGCGGAGGTGGCCATGATTGGCAGGCGAAGCTTAGGCCGGATGCTGGCAGCGGGGATAGCGGCTCTGAGCCTGGGCTGCGGGCTGGCGGTCGCAGGTGCCGGCGTGGCTCAGGCAGCGGTTCCGAACTACTGGGGCTTCGCGCTCGTGGTCAATCCATCGGGTCCCGTCAGCGCGGTGCACTGGGCCGAGAGCCACGCATCGCCAACGCCGACGGCGACCGCGGTGGGACCGGGGCTGGAGGTTGTGCACTTCCGGAGCATCGGGTATTTCAAGGGCGGAGTGGTGCACGTGACAGCCGTCACCGACCAGTTCGCCTGGTGCCAGGCGCAGAGCTGGGGGCCGCTGGCCGGCACCGAGAACGTGGAGGTGCGCTGCTTCGTGAAAGGCGTCCCGGCGTTCGTGCCGTTCACGGTGATGGTCAGCGAAAGTTCCGGCACGCTGCCCGGCGGCCTGTCGTATGCCTACGTGTACTACTCGACCAGCATCCAGTCCTCGTATAACTCCAAGGGGCTGGCAAACGCGGTCTCGCCGATGGGCACGGGTGTGTGGAAGGTACGGCTGCACGGGCCGGGACCGGCCCCCAAGCCGTCCGGCGGAGTCCAGGTGACCGCAGTGGACGCCAAGCCTCGGATCTGCGACGTTGGCGGGCGGACGCAGACGGCAACCCAGCAGATCATCGTAGTTAAGTGCTACAACAAGCTGGGCATGCCAGCTGCGAGCGGGTGGACGCTGAGCTACCAGCGTGGCCGGGCGATAACCGGCACGAAGCCCAGACTGTTCGCTTACACCGACAACAACAAGCCGCTGCTGCTGGGGCCGTACGTGCCTGCGCCGCCTGCAGTGAACTTCAACTCGGCCGGTGCTACCAACACGATCCAGCGGGCCGGTACCGGCCAGTCCCTGGTGAAGTTCCCGAGGGTGGGGTTGCGGCCCGACATCATCTTCGTCACCGCGGTCGCGCCCGGGCCTAAGGTCTGCAATCTCAATACCGTCTGGGCGACTACCGGCAGCCCGGGGGACGTGCTCGTGCGCGATGTCACCTGCTACAAGGCGCTGGGCGCGCTGGCAGCGACCGAGTCGTTCGTCACTTACACCGGCAAGGTATAGCTCACAACGCTACCCGGCGGCCAAGTGCCGAGGTGCTGGGGTGTTGCCGTCAACGGGTCACTCCTGGGCGGAGACCGGGAGCAGGACCCGGAATCGGGTGTCGCCGGGAGCCGACTGCACGCGCAGGTCACCGTGATGCCTGTTCACGACGATCCGCCAGGAGATGTCGAGTCCTAGGCCCGTGCCTTGGCCGACCGGCTTGGTGGTAAAGAACGGCTCAAAGATCCGATCCTGGATGTCGGCCGGGATGCCGGGGCCGGTGTCGGCGAACTCGACCAGCAGGTGGTCGTGGTCCGGGGCAGTGCGCACGGTCAGGGTGCCAACACCAGCCATGGCCGAGACGGCGTTGTCGATCAGGTTCGTCCAGACCTGGTTGAGCTCGGCGGGGAAGCCGGGGATCCGTGGCAGGCTGCGATCGTAGTCCCGGACGACCGTGATGCCGGGCCCGATCTTGCTGCCGAGCATGGCGAGGGTGCTTTCCAGCAGGTCATGGACGTCAACGACCTGGAAAGGCGCCCGGTCCAGCTGCGAGTACTGCTTCGCAGCCCCGATCAGCGCGGATACGCGGGTGACCGATTCGGTGATCTCGTCCATCAGCATTTCGGTCTCCATCGTGTAGCCGAGCCACCGCAGCGCTCCGTCCAGCGTCGTACTGTCGGCGCTGGCACCACCACGCGCGGCGGCGGCGACGGTAGCAGCGACCTGGTCAAGCTGGCTGGTGCCGATGCCCGCCTGGACGAACGCCGGCGCAAGTTCCCAGCCCTTCGCGATGTCGTGCGCATCGAGCCAGTCAGCAAGCGCATCCTCAGCGTCGGCGGCCTCAAGCGGGGAGAGCACGGGCGTGCTAGAGACCCGACTGGCCGCCTCCTCCTGCAGCATGATGAGCAGTTTCAGGACCGCGCCATCGTGCTGCCCGGCAGTGATCGCGGCGAGTTTGCCGCGCACGCTCGCGACCCGCTCACGTAGCGCAGCCGTCGCCCGCACGGCCGCAGCTGCCGGGTTGTTCAGCTCGTGCGTCAGCCCGGCCGACAAGGACCCGAGTGCGAGCAGCCGTTCCCGCTGGCCGATCGCCTCCTGCGTGTTCTTCGTGCCGAAGAACAGCCCCTCGAGCAGGTGCACGGCCATCGGGAACCAGTCGGTCATCAGCTCCGCGAACTTCGCGGCGTCGAGCACGAAGAAGCGCGAGCGCTCCGTGACGCGCATCGAGTTGTTGTAGACCTGCGGCACTCGGTCGCCTAGGTAGGCAAAGAAGGCCCCGGCATACGCGCCAGGGCTTGAGGTGCGGGTCACCTCGACGTCGTCGCCCGCGATCCGGCGCAGCAATACCACGGTCCCGGACAGCAGCACGAAGAGCTTGCTGGCGGGCTCGCCCTCGGCATAGACCACGCCATCCTCGGCCACCTCGACCCGGCCTTCCCGGCACAGCCAGGCAAGCTGGTCATCGGTCAGCCGCTCGAACAGGAACAGCCCGCGCAGCTCGTCCGCGCTGCACAATGCCGATGAGCTATGCACAGACCTGCCCGCGGGCGGCTCGGCCGCAAGTGGCTCCGCGCTCATAGCTTCTCCAGATAACGGTGCACCAGCATGACGGCCATCGCGCCTTCGCCGACCGCCGATGCGACCCGCTTGGCGGACTCAGCCCGCGCGTCGCCGGCCGCAAACACGCCCGGCACGCTCGTCTCCAAGTGATAGGGAGCCCGGTCAAGCGGCCAGCCGGCTGGCCGCTCCCCGCCCGCTAGCAGGTCGGGTCCGGCTATGACGAAGCCGTGGCTGTCGCGCTGCAGGACTCCGTCGAGCCAGTCGGTCAGGGGTGCTGCGCCGATGAACACGAACAGCCACTGCGCCTGCACTTTCTGCGTGGCGCCGGTGTTGCTGTCGCGCAGGGTCAGCGACTCCAGGTGATCATTCCCTTCCGCGCCGACCACCTCGGTGCAGGTCCGGACGCGAATGGCCGGAATGTTCTCGATCTGCTCGATCAGGTAGTGCGACATTGACTTGGTCAGCGACGGGCCGCGGACGAGTATCGTCACCGAGCGGGCAGTCCTGGCCAGGTAGACGGCCGCCTGGCCAGCGGAGTTAGCTCCGCCGACGATGTAGATGTCATGGTCCGCGCAGCTCGTCGCCTCGGTCAGCGCAGACCCGTAGAAGACGCCCCGGCCGGTCAGGTCGGCTAGGCCGGGCGCGGTGAGCTGCCGGTAGGCAACGCCGGTGGCCAGGATGACGGTATGGGCGGCGATCGACGTCCCGTCTGCGAACCGAGCCACCCGGGCCGACCCGTGCACCTCCAGGCCGACAACGTCCCGGGTGGTCAGGATCTCCGCGCCGAACTTTGCGGCCTGCCGCCGAGCCCGGTCGGTGAGCTGGGCGCCGGATACCCCGTCAGGAAAGCCCAGGTAGTTCTCGATCCGTGAGCTCTGGCCGGCCTGGCCGCCGGTCGCGGTCCGTTCGACCAGGACCGTCCGCAGGCCCTCGGACGCCCCGTATACCGCCGCGCCAAGGCCGGCCGGACCGCCGCCGATGACTATGAGGTCGTAGAAGTCGGCTGAGGGCGTGGTTGCCAGGCCGACCCGGCTGGCCAGCTCAGAGTCGGTTGGCTCGACCAGCGCCTCGCCGGACGGCGTGATGACGACCGGCAGCGACATCTCGCTGGCTTCAGCCGCCTCAAGGAGCCGCCGCCCTTCCGGTTCGTCGGCTGCGTACCAGCGGTAGGGCACCTGGTTGCGGGCCAGGAACTCGCGAACCTCGGAGGAGCGAGCCGACCAGCGGTGCCCGATAAGCTTCGTCTCCGGCACTGGCCTGTGGTCGGCGGACAGCCACGTCTCCAGCAACGCATCCACCACCGGGTACAGCTTTTCCTCCGGCGGGTCCCACGGCTTGAGCAGGTAGTAGTCGAGGTCCACGACGTTGATCGCGTCGATGGCGGCGCCGGTATCCGCGTAGGCGGTGAGCAGCGCCCGCCGCGCGCCGGGAAAAACGTCCATGGCCTGCTCGAGGAACTCGATCCCGTTCATCTGCGGCATTCGGTAGTCAGCAAGGATCACCGCCACCAGGTCGCCGCGCAGCTTCATCTGGCGCAGGGCATCGAGGGCCGATGCGGCCGAGTCGGCTCGCACTATCCGGTGCGACTGGCCGTATCGCCGCCGCAGGTCCCTGGCCACGGCGCGGGAGACCTCCGGGTCATCGTCCACTGTCACGATGGCGGCGCGCTGAGCGCCGCCGTTCGCCTGCTCACCGCGAGCCTGATCTTTTGGCGACCCTTCGGGTCCAGCCGGTGCGTCTTGCATCTTGCCATCGTAGGTGCCCGCGCGAAGGCGACCAGGGTGCCCGTTGGCCAACCTGGTCATCCATCCGGCGGCTGTAGCTGCCCTGCCCGGCTTAACATTCAGGTCATGATTATCCGGAACGGGGTGCGGACGGCCGGCTGCGTCCTGATGCTCGCAGCAGCGGGGCTGGCGGCGGGCTGCGGCCAGCAATCCCAGCCGACGCCGAGCCAGCCTGCGGCAGCGGCCAGTCCGACCACGGTTCCTCCCGTTGCGCCGACCGCGGCGACGCCGTCGGTCACTGTCAGCCCCACGATTTGGCCGGTAGTGCTGCCGGTGCCGTCGGTGCCGCCGGGCCTGCATCAGACAGCCAAGCTCCCGTCGGCGAAAACGCCCGTCTTTCATGCTGAAATGACCGATCTCTGGGCCTCAGTCGTGGCCGACCGCCCGGAGCTTGGCTTGCTGGCGTTCTTCCCGCTTGCCGCCTACCAGCAGGTGAAGGCTATCGCCGATCCGGCCGAAGACTGGCGGGACCGGCTCGTGGCCGACTTCAGGCTGGACATTGGCGCTGCGCACCAGCTGCTCGGCCGCCAGGCAAGGCGTGCCGCACTCGTCCGCGTCGTCGTCGATGAGTCTGAGGCCAACTGGATTCCGCCCGGGACGTGTGACAACAGCGTCGGCTACTGGCACATGGGCGGTGCGCGACTGGTCTACAAGGCAGGCGGCCAGCTAAGGTCCATCGGCATTGCCTCGCTGATCTCCTGGCGGGGGCGCTGGTACGTGGTTCACTTCGGCGCTGTGCTCCGCTCGGGCGCTGCGGGCGTCGTCGATGAGCCGGAGGCTGGGCCCGGTATCCCTGGCCCGCCAGGCGGGTGCTGACGTCCTGTGACTAGGAGTTGCCGGGCCGGCTCCTGGCTGCCGAGCCGGCGATGACGTCCGAGGCATAGATGTCAGCTACGCGCCCGATCTGGCGCGTGGTGAACGCTCGCTCACGCCTGATGTCGCGGGTGAAGGCGACCCACCAGGTGAGGATCGCCCCGGCGCGGTTGCGGTAACCGGTCAGGAAGGCGATGTGGATAAACAGCCAGAACACCCACCCGGCGAATCCGCCGGCCTGCAGCGGCCCGGCCGACACGACGGCGCGGCCACGGGAAATATAGGCGGCTGAGCCCAAGTCGTGATACCTGAACGGCTTCGGTGTACCCTGGCCAGCCAGCTCGCGCTTAATCCGGTGGCCGGTGTAGAGCCCCGACTGCATGGCCACCTCAGCTACGCCGGGCAGCTTGCGGAGGCTCATCATGTCGCCGAGGACAGAGATCTCCGGGTATCCGCTGATCGTCAGGTCATCCCGCACCAGGATCCGGCCGGCCCGGTCACGCTCTGCTCCGGTGGCCCTGGCCAGGGCTTCGGCGATCGGCGGCGCCGCGACTCCCGCTGTCCAGAGCACCGTGCGGGCGTCGTAGCGTGCCTTTTTGCCGTTTTTGCCGCGAACGAGAAGTCCGTCGCTGTCGATGTCCGTCGCCAGCGAGTTCATATGCAGTTCGACGCCGAGAACGCGCAGAGTGTCCTCGGCCTTGCGGGATAGCCGCGGGCCGAAGGCTGCCAGCGGTGCCGGGCCAGCATCGAACAACAGCACCCTGGCGTCCTCGGGGCTGACCCGGCGGTACTCATCCCGCAGCGTCTTGGTGGCGAGCTCGCGGATCTGCCCGGCCAGTTCCACTCCGGTCGGCCCGGCGCCGACTAGCGCGAAGGTTAGCCAGCGACGCTGCTCATCGGGGTCTGTCTCGGTCTCGGCCATTTCGAACGCACCGAAAACGCGCCGCCGGATCGTTAGCGCATCGGAGATCGTTTTCATGCCGGGTGCCCATTGAGCGAACTCGTCGTGGCCCAAGTAGGACTGCTCCACGCCGGCCGCGACGATCAGGTGGTCGTAGCCGATCTCGAACCGGTCGCCGCCCGGTCGCTCGCATGTCACCTGCCGCGCCGCGACGTTGACGTCGATCGCCTGAGCTGTGACGCAGTCCACGTTGCGGTGACGCTGGAAAACCCCGCGCAACGGTGCCGTGATCTGTCCTTCGGACAGGATGCCCGTCGCGCATTGGTAGAGCAGCGGCTGGAACACGTGCTGCGCTGTGCGGTCGATAAGCGTGACCGAGCAGGGAACATTGCGCAGCGCACGGGCGGCGAACAGGCCAGCGAAACCGCCGCCCACGATGACCACTCGGCTTGGCCTGGCCTGATCCTCCATCCGGCGTCCCCCGTTTCCTGCTTGTAGCCGCTGGCTAGCCCGCCGGGTTGTGCCAGGTATCTCGGTCGCGCAGCAGCCGGTCGGCTTCAGCCGGGCCCCAGCTGCCCCTGGTGTACGGATGTACGGGCGTCACATCGTCCAGCACCGGGTCAACGACCTTCCATGCTGCCTCGACGGTGTCCTGGCGGGCGAACAGCCAGCGGTCACCGTCCAGGGCCGCGCCAATCAGCCGGTCGTAGGGGCGGATATCTGATCCCGGTTGCTCGGAGAAGGTGAGCTCCTCAGGCTGCGGTTCCAGACCGGCACCGGGCTTCTTTCCGGCCACCGCAAAGCCGACCGCGGTTTCTGGCCAGATCCGGAACCGGAGCGAGTTGGCGACGGCGAAAGGCTCGATGCCGAAAACGTCATGAGGAGGCCTGCGGAAGCGGATGTCCACCTCGGTGGCGGTGACCGGCAGGCACTTGCCCGCCCGGATCAGGATCGGCACGTCCGCCCAGCGCCAGGTGTCGGCGGCAAGCCGGACCGCGGCGTAGGTCTCCACCGTCGACTTCGGGTCGACGCCGTCGACGTCGAGGTAGCCGTCGTACTGGCCGCGCACCGTGTCCTCAGGCTCCAGCGGCCGCAGCGCAGATACCACCCTCGACTTGGCGTCCTGCCAGGCGGATAGGCCGGGCCCATCCGGCGGATCTGCCAGCACGGTGGCCAGCACCTGGAGCATGTGGTTCTGCACCACGTCCCGGATCGCCCCGGTCCGGTCGTAAAACCGGCCGCGGTCGGAGACGTCGAACGCCTCCGCCATGGTGATCTGGATCCGGTCCACATAGGTCCGGTTGAGCAGCGGCTCGAGGACTGAGTTGGCGAACCGCACGAACAGCACATTCTCGACAGGATCGAAGGCCAGCCAGTCGTCGACCCGGAAGATTGCCTCTTCCGGGAAGTACTTGTGCATCGTGTCGTTGAGCTGCTGCGAGCTGGCCAGGTCGGTACCGAAAGGCTTCTCCACCATCACCCGTGCGCCATTGGCGCGACCCGCACCGGAAATGCCCGCGGCGATGCGTCCGAACAGCGCTGGCGGCACTTCCAGGTAGAACAACGCCCGGTCGCCTGCGCCGACCGCGTCTGACATCTGCATGTACGTGCCGTCGTCGTCCAGGTCGCCGTCGACATACCGCAGCAGCCCGAGCATCTTGGTTGCCGCTGGGCTCGACGAGTCCATGTTGTTGAGCTTGAGCGAAGCCTCGGCGTAGTTACGGAACTGCTGAAGGCCCCAGCCGCTCTTTGCGACGCCGATCACCGGGACGTCGAGCACGCCCCGCTGCACCAGCCCGACCAGAGCCGGGAAAGTCTCAAGCTTGGCCAGGTCGCCGGTCGCACCGAAGATCACCAGCGCGTCCACCTTGTCCGTCATGCAGCCTCCTCTTCCGCTACGCCCACCCGTCCGAATCTGAGCCCGGTGGTGGCAGCAGTACCCCATCAAGCGCGGGTGATGCCGAGATTCTGCGCGGCCGGGTGCATTCCGGGCGGGTATACCCATGCTGGCCTACTCGCGAGCCGGGTATGGCCTGGCCGACGTATCAACTCGGCGGATCTCCCGCGCATGTGCGAAGGCGAGGTGCAGCGCGCACGGGTGGACCGCGGCGTGCCGGTAAGCACCGCGTTCCCGAAAAGTTCCGGGTTTATGCGGTTTTATAGTGCCTAAGGCGGCTGCGAGACGGCGAACGGGAACTGCCGGCTATCGGGCCTTAGCTGCGGCCGTGGGCGCTGTGGGCGTGCACACCGTTGTGGTGCTGCCAGGCGCTGGCGCCGGCCACCGTTGCTGCCTTGGTCTGGTTCAGCTTCTGCTTCACGACCTCGGACGGCGGAACCTCCAGCTCGCGGAGCCATTTACGGGTGGCGGAGATCATCGCGGTGCCGCCGACGATGAGTCCGGCCAGGCCGATCATGGTGCCTGCGCCGATGAGCGCTGCGCCGACGATCATCGGCGTGCTGTTCAGCTGGAAGCTGCCGGACGAGGGCATATCACTCTTGTTCATTGCTTCCTTCCTGGCGTCTTGTAGACGATCCTCACTGTTCCCGCGGGGCGCCGCGCTGTCCTCACACGTAGCGGGTGATCGGCGCTTGGTCGCTGCCCTCACCCTTCCGCCCGCGCGCGCCGTCTGGCGTCATCCAGGGCGGGTGATTGTGCGCTCGGGCCGGCCAGATCGGATGCCACCGTTGCGCAAGCACCGAGCGGCCAGGGGGAAGCGGTGATCACCCGCCCAGGGTGAGGCGCGTACCCGATCGGGGCGAGAGCATGGCAGCGCACCGAGACGCAATGGGTCATGCCGCGATCCCTTGCCTGGAAGGAGCGGAATCGATGCCCACAACTGCGTGGCGGTTCGCAGGTACCGAGGGTGCCGACGACGCTGTGCTGCGGCTCACGCGCCTGGACGCGCAGGAGCAGATCGATCTGCAGGATGTGGCCGTGCTTCGCTGGCCGGAGTATGCCGCTGAGCCTACGACTCGGGAACACGTGACCGAACAAGGCGGCAAGGTGTCCTCGCTGATGCGGAAGCTCCAGCGAGGTGCCATCGACAACTCGATGATCGAGTCGGTGAAGACCGATATGGTGCCGGGCACGTCCGCGATCGTGCTGCTGAGCTCTAACGCCGTGATTGACGCCGTCGTCAAGGCGTTCGAGGGACAGCCCCCGGAGCTAATCCGCTCGGACCTCTCCGTGCCGCAGCAAGATCAGCTACGGTCCGCAATCGACGACGCCAGGCGCAGGAACCAGGGCTAGGCGTCCGGCGCGAGCTTTGCCGCGGGGCTGTCAGCCGGGTGGAAAACGCCCAGCACGCGCAGCGTCTGCGATCCGTTGTTCTCCAGGCAGTGACGCAGTCCTGGCGGCAGATGCAGACATGTGCCAGCCGCTAGAGCATGATCTGCCCCGCCGATGTGCGCTACACCCACGCCGTCGAGTATGAGCACCAGCTCGTCGTATGGATGGCTGTGGTCTCCGGCCCGGCCTGGCGGTATCTCGCCGACGAACTGGGTGGCTACCGAGCAGCCGCGGTCCGGCCCGAACAATACCCGGAACTTCCGGTCCCCGGTCGTCGCGACCTGACAGGCCTGCAGGTCGCTAGTCA
>Ga0187819_10000403_pt1 | contig 21363 bp, 23 predicted proteins | sample NC_wetland_sal_i_15_FD_132411 | JGI IMG/M metagenome (GOLD analysis project Ga0187819, IMG submission 132411) | Wetland sediment microbial communities from Neuse River Estuary, North Carolina, USA - SO4_4 | ecosystem: Environmental > Aquatic > Freshwater > Wetlands > Sediment | place: USA...
CACATGAGTGCGGCGACGAGATGTGCCTGCCGGTAGTTAACTCTCCTCGCGTTGGAGTGTGCGGGTATACGGGTTAGGCGCGCCTCTTCCATAGATGCTCGGAATTTCGTCGCAGTGCACTAGGTGGCACAGGTTGTTGCTACGGTCTCTTGCCTGCAAGGAAGGCCGCTCCTGTAAAGAAAAAGCCCGGAAGCTCTCGCTTCCGGGCCGTCCCAGAAATCCAATTTGCCAGGCCTTATACCTTCAACGCGATCATCGCCAGCGTGAACAGCACCAGCGTCTCGATGAACACCAAGCCAAGAATCATGGCTGCGCGGATAGCTCCCGCCGCGCCCGGATTGCGGGCCATACCCTCACATGCCGCGGACGCCACGCGCCCTTGACCGAGGCCGCAGCCGAACGCCGCGATGCCCATGCCGAACGCCACAGCGATCCCCAGCAGTCCCCTGGAGCCGGCACCGGCCTGATCGGCGCCCTGCGCGAACGCCGCCGGAGCCACAAGCATCACCACCATCAACACAGTTAACACCATTCCCAACTTCTTCATTACTGCCTCCTTATGAATTGCCGCCAGGAGGTGGTTCCCGGACACCGTGCAGCCGGGCTCACGCTGGAGCAGCAAATTGCCGGCACCTGATTTTCCGGCAGGTCTCGCTCGCTAGTGCTCTTTCGCCGTCGCCAATCCCAAGTAAACGGCCGGGAGCACCGTGAAAACATAAGCTTGAACGACGGAAACAAAAATGTGCAATCCGATAAACAGCACCGGTATGGTGGCCGGGAAAATGCCTAGCGCAACGCCAAGAATCGGCGACTTTGACCAGCCGAACGCGGCGGCGCCGGAAAGCAGGCTCAAGAAAATCACGTAGATTAAGTCGCTGGCGAACATGTTGGCCCACAAGCGCACTGTCAATGAGAGCAGGCGGGCCGTGGTGCTGATGATTTCCACTGGAAACAACAGAATGGCCAGGACCCAGTCTCCGGCCGCCTTCGGCGAACCCGCGAACGTGCCCAGATAGCCCCCAAGACCGTGACTCCGGATACCTTGCCAGTTGAAGTAGAGAAACGTCAGCACCGCGCAAGCCAGCGGAACCCCAACCGCGCCCGTGGGCGCCGTGAGGAACGGAAAGAGTCCAAACAAGTTTCCGATCAGAATGAACATCGAAATCGAGCCCACCCACGCAACGTAACGAACCCCCTCGTGTCCGGTATTTTCTTCCAGCAAATCACGGATTCCAAATCCCATCGGATTTGTCAGCAGCAATTCCGCAACCTGCTGGAGCGAACCCGGGCGCTCGACCGAGAGCCGCGTGCGCAACACCACCGCAAACAATGTGCCGACAATCAAAACGAGCAGAACCATGACCACATGTTCCGGAATGGGCAGTTTCGGCTCGGCCGGAGCAATATGCAAAGCGGCCAGCAGCGCCAGAGCAAACGGACCCAGGTAGTGATTCACCAGATGAGTGAGCCAGCTAACGTGATGTTCCATCGAATCGGGGGCCCTCCACGGGCCACTCTTACTCTACGGGGTGCAGTATCTCGTACACGCTTGCCGCTATTGTTGCGGCGCCTAAAGCACACAATCCCAAAATCATACTCAGAAGGGGAATTTTCAGAAGTTCAAAAGTAACATACATCATCAGGGCTATCAACCCGTAGCGGAAGGCCGCCGCAAAGTAGCTGATGAACGGTACTTGAGGCTTTTCGGCCCCGGCTTGGGCCGTCGAAGCCTCGACCAGCGCATCCAAACCGCGGCGCAGCCAGCGAAAATTCAACCATGCCAGGACGGTACCCACGGCGACGCCGACGGCCCACGGGCGCGATCGAGTCAGCGCCGCAGCGACCGCGCCGCTCAAGCCCAGCGCCAGGGTAAGCCAGGCGATACGCCCCTCGGTTTGCAGTCCAGCGTGCGCGCCGGCTTGGTGGGAAAGATCGGGAGGAGTGGTCACAAACACAGCCGCATTAAAAACATGAACAGCTTCACGTGCCGCTCTGCGACAAACGCCGCAGCACTTCTTTTAGTCCGCCAGCGAAGCCCAGCGCCCCAAGGAGCAATGTGAAAACAGGCTTCGTATGCAGCCAATGATCCAGAAAATACCCCAGGACGCCTCCTAAGATCGCGGCGCCGGCGAGCGTAAACGGCAGCTCGAACGCGAGCGCCGTCTGCGTTGAGTACTTCTTCGCCTTCTGCATCTCTGGCGAATTCGGCTTCGGCGGGCTCGGCTGGTCGTCCAAGTTTGTCGTTTCCGTACCTTTCGACTTTCAACTGCTGACGGCTCGCCCTATTTACCGTGAGCCCCGGGGAGTCTCGAGGGTCAACTGCCGTTGTCATTTCTCGAACAGTAATTCACCGGCGCGATGCGTGGCCTTCACCACGGCTTTGATCAGTGTGACGCGCAGCTTGCCTTCCTCGAGCTCGAGGATGCCGTCGATGGTGCAGCCCGCCGGCGTGGTCACCGCGTCTTTCAGCAGGGCAGGGTGATCGCCGGTCTCGAGCACCACGCTTGCGGCGCCCTTCATCGTCTGCGCGGCCAACAGGGTGGCGACGTCGCGCGGCAGGCCGACTTTCACCCCGGCCTCCGCCAGTGATTCCAGAATGATGTACACAAACGCAGGCCCGCTCGCCGAGAGTCCTGTCACACCATCCATGTTCTTCTCATCCACGACGACGGTGCGGCCTACGGCGTCAAACATGCTCCGCGCGATCTCGAGATGCTCCGCCCCAGCATGCGAACCGCGGCAAATTCCGGTCATCCCGCAGCCCACCGTGGACGGCGTATTCGGCATCGCGCGGATTACGGGCACCTTCGCGCCAGCATGTTGTTCGATGTAGCTCGTCGGCACGGAGGCTGCCACCGAGATCACCAGCGTCTTCTCGCTCAACTCGGGCGCAATTTCCTTCAGCACTTCGCCAACGACTTGCGGCTTCACGCCAAGTAGCACGATGTCCGCGCCGTGTACCGCCTTGCGATTGTCGGTCGTCACGGCAGCGCCCAGCTCCTTGGCAAGCGCAGCCGCTTTCTCGGCATGCTTCACCGTCGCGGTCACGTGCTTCGGCGAGAACAGCCCCTGCTTCAGATAGGCCCGGAGCAGAATGCCGCCGAGCTTTCCGGTACCCAAAACCGCTAATTTCTTGTCGGACAGTTTGTGTGCCATGGTGCAAGCATTGTTGACGCGTTCGCGAAATGGGTCAACTCAAGAATCAGCAGCAGGCGGGATTCTCGGCCTAATCGTGGCGCGCGCCGTGCAGAACATGAACGGCATGGGGAAGCAGGTGTGCCACCGCTTCCAGCGATTCCACCGCGCCCTTGGGACTGCCGGGCAAGTTTACGATCAATGTCTTGTGGCGCGCGGCGGCTACGGCGCGTGAAAGTACCGCCGTAGGCGTTTTCTCGAGCCCTTTGCGCCGCATCTCTTCGGCGATTCCCGGGAGCACGCGATCCGCCACGGCCTGCGTCGCTTCCGGGGTGTTGTCGCGCGGGCCGATTCCCGTGCCGCCGGTGGTCACAATCAAATCGACCCGGCCGGAATCCGCCAGCTCGCGCAAGTTTTCCCGGATCGCCACCGGATCGTCCGGCAGGCGCAGCCCCGACGTTACTTCCCAGCCCAGGCCGCGGCAAAAGGCGGTCACCGCAGGACCCGAAAGATCCTCGCGCTCGCCTTTGGACACTGAATCGCTGATGGTGAGGACCGCCACTCGCATCGGGAGGGCTACTGCGTTTCGACCGCGTCGCGGCTGGCTTCGTCCATCAACCGCATGGCTTCCATCAGCAGGCCGGTCGTTGTTTTCGTCGTCGTGGTACGCGTGGAGGCATTGGCCGCATTGAAATCAATCTCGAACTCGCCTTCGGTCCACAGAATCACTTTGTATACAGCGTCGTCACCGTCTATTTTGCCGGACTTGGCGTCGCGGCATTGTCCGCCGGCGAAGTACAGCTCGCCCTGCTCGCTGCCCTTTCGCACCATCAGCCGGCAGGACTTCTGCCCCATCTCCAGCGACTGCAGCAGGTCCGTCATGCTCATCTCTTCGAGCCGGCCCTGGATGACGCCTGGGCGCGACGCGGTCTTCTGCAGCTTCTCGAGATGCAGCCGGTCCACGACCTTCTTCGTGATGCGCACCAAATCCTTCACCAGAAATGGCTTGGTGATGAACTCTTCGACGCCGTCCACCAGCGGCCGCAGCCGCTCCTCGATGTCCGCGCGGCCGGCCATGAACAAAAAGGGAATGTGGCGAGTCTTTTCGCGCCCGCGCAGCTTCTCAAACAGTTGCCGCCCGTCGAGACCCGGCATCTTGTAGTCGCAGAGAATTACGTCGGGGGGATCGTCAACCACTTTCAGCAGCGCGTCGGCTCCGTCGTCTGCGATCAAGACGTCGCAGATGGGTTCGAGGCCTTTGGCGACGAGGTCCCGCACCAACGGATTGTCTTCAACCAGCAGTAGCTTGACCGACTTGCCGGGCGCCGCGCTCATCGTTCCTTGCTCCGAAGGGCAATGCTCCGAGGTGCTTTGCTGCGAGCCGGCGCCTTCCGGCGCTTATCCCGGTAGAAGTCGCCGCTCTTGCCGCCTGTTTTTTCCACCAGGCAGACATCCGTGATTTCCATCCCTTTGTCGAGGGCTTTGCACATGTCGTAGACCGTGAGGGCCGCGGCAGTAACGGCGACCAAGGCTTCCATTTCGACGCCTGTCTGGGCGGTGGCCATTACGATGGAACGAAGTTCCACGCCATTCTGGCATAGGCGCGCGGTCACATCAATGTGCGTCAGCGGGAGCGGATGACAAAGAGGTATCCACTCGGCGGTGCGTTTTGCGGCGGCGATGCCCGCGATGCGGGCGACCTCCAGCGGGCTTCCTTTGGGGTTTTTCAGGCGCCGGACGGCACTAACGACGCGCGGCTTCATCTTGACGAAGCCTTGTGCTATCGCGGTGCGTGTGGTCACTTGTTTTGCCGACACGTCCACCATCCTTACTTCGCCTTGCTTGCCGTAGTGGGATAGCTTGGGCATCGGTTCAGTTTACTTTGACAGAAGAGGAAGAATTAACACAGAGGCCACAGAGATAGGCGCACAGAGATCACAGAGAAGAAGGTTCACGCCACGTCCTTGCGGAGGAATACGCTGACCGATTCACCTGCGGCGATGTTGTCTCGATCCGGTGGCACGACCAGAAAGCAATTCGCTTTGGCCAGCGTGGCGATGTCGCCCGATCCTTGCCATGGCAAGGCTTTCACCTCCGGCGACGCGCCCTGCCACTCCACACGTGCCGGCAGAAAATGCGTCAGGCCAGGCTTCTCTTGCAGGGTCTCTCCCAGCCGCGCCTCGAGTAACGGCAGACTTCGCGCATCCGCCCCACTCAATAAATCCAGCGCGGGCGCCACGAACAGCTCGAACGTAACCATGGTGGACACCGGATTGCCTGGCAGGGCGAATACAAACGTCTCGCCACAGCGCGCGAACACCGCCGGTTTGCCCGGGCGGATCGCCACGGCATCAAAATAAAACTCGGCGCCCAAATCCCTTAGCACGGTTTCGACAAGATCGTACTTTCCCATGGAGACGCCGCCGGACAGCACCAGGACATCTTCCTTCAGTCCGCGCTCGGTTTTCGCGCGCAGATCTTCCACGCGGTCGGCGGCATTCCCCAGCAGCACGGGCTCGCCGCCCGCGAACCTGACCTGCGCCGCCAGGGAGACGCTGTTGCTGTTGCGAATCTGGAATGGACCCGGCAGCTCGTCTGCTAGAACAACCTCGTCTCCGGTGGAAAGAATGCCGACGCGCGGTTTGGCGGCGCATCGCAGATCGGTCTGGCCCACTTGGGCGGCCAAGGCGAGTTCGGCATACCCGAGGCGCGTCCCGGGCGTCAGGATGGTTTGGCCGGATTTCGCTTCGCTGCCGCGCGGCACGATATTTTGGCCGGAGCGGGCTTGTCGATCGAAGCTCACTTCGTCACGCACCTCTTCACGCAACCCGTCGCCGCTGCGCTGGGTGTGCTCGATCATCACGACGGCGTCGGCGCCAGGGGGGACTGCGGCGCCAGTCATGATCTGGATGCAGGTTCCAGGCGTGAGTAGCGCGGTTACCAAGTCTCCGGCCTTGATTTCGCCGGTGCACCGAAGTTTTGCGCCGAGGGTGGCGTCGGCCGCCCGGACAGCGTAGCCATCGCGGGTGGAGCGATCGAACGGGGGATAGTCGCGATCGGCGCTGATTTCTTGCGCGAGGACGTAGCCCAGGGCGTCCCAGAGGCTGACATTTGCGGTGGCGCGGGGGCTCGGTTTCTTTTTCACCTGGTCGATGACGGTGCGGCGAGCTTGCTCGTAGGTGAGCATAGGCAGTGTGGTCAGGGCCGGTCGAGTCTTAGATGACATTGCATATCGCGCGGATTTGGGGCGCAGCCCCGACGGACCCGTAGTCAAAACTCTGCTGCCAAGTGTTTCCCGAGTGAAGCGCCGAGCTGAAGCCCAGCGCCCACATAAGACCCTTTTCCGGATCTCTGTGTCTCTGTGCCTCTGGGGCTAATCTTCCTTGATTCACAGCCAGCTTGCCAGCAGCGTGCCTTCTGGGATGATCGTGGCGTCGCGTTCGGGGCCGGTTGAGATCATGCCGATCTCCAATTGCAAGAACTCCCCGATGAACCGCAGATAGTCGAGCGCGGCTTTCGGAAGTTTGCCGCCGTCCTTCACGCCGTACGTGGATTGGCACCAGCCCGGCAGTGTTTTGTATTCGGGCGTCACCTGTTCGTACTCTTCGGAAAGCGCGGGCATTTCCTGTAACGTTCTCCCTTTGTACTTGTACCCCACGCAGACTTGAATTTCACGCTGGGTATCGAACACGTCGAGCTTGGTAACCACCAGCGAATCGATGCCGTTGATCATCTTGGCGTAACGCAGCACCGCGAGATCGAGCCAGCCGCAGCGGCGCGGACGGCCCGTTACGGCGCCGAATTCCTTGCCGCGCTCGCGAACTTCTTTCGCATCGAGGTCCGGCATTTCGGTGGGAAACGGTCCGCTGCCGACGCGCGTCGTGTAGGCCTTCGAGATGCCCAGGACATGTTTGATTTTTGTTGGAGGAACGCCGACGCCCATGGTCGCACCGCCGGAGGTCGCGCTCGAAGAGGTCACATAGGGATAGGTGCCGTGATCGATGTCCAGCATGGTGCCCTGCGCGCCTTCAAACAGCACGGATTTGCCATTGTCGAGCGCATGGTTGACCAGCTCCGCGGTGTCGCAGATGTAGCCACGAATCTTTTCGCCGAGGCGCAGGGTTTCTTCGACTTCGTGCGAGAAGTCGACGTCCGCGCCATACGCGCCCTTCGCCAGCCGGTTCTTTTCCGCCACCACCCGCGCGGCTTTCTCGCGAAAGAGCGCCGGTTCGAGCAGGTCGCACGTGCGCAGCCCGCGGCGTGCCATCTTGTCTTCGTAGGCCGGGCCGATGCCGCGCGACGTCGTGCCAATCTTGTTCGCACCCCGCGCGTTCTCCGCGGCCTTGTCTAGTTCGCGGTGATAGGGAAAAATCAAATGTGCGCGATTGCTGATGTGCAGGCGGCCCTTCACGTCGATGCCGGCTTTTGCGAGCGTTTCGATCTCTGCCACCAGCGCGGCGGGATCGACAACTACACCCGCGCCGATCACGGCGTGCTGCTTGGGCCGCAAAATGCCACAGGGAATAAGCTGTAGCACGTACTTGTCTTTTCCGACGATGACGGTGTGGCCTGCGTTGTGGCCACCGGCGACGCGCGCGATGTAGTCGAAAGACCCGGCCAGGTAGTCCACGACCTTGCCTTTGCCTTCGTCACCCCATTGCGCGCCCACGACCACAACCGATTTCATCCGGGATGTCTCCGAAACCGCACTTGTCCGGCTCGTTCGTTACCGCAAGCCACTACTGTTGGGAATTACCGCGTAAGAGACTTTCTATCGTAAGCTCGCCGGGTTTCCAACGCAAGGCGAGGTCGAGGTTACTGATGCACGAAACACCTTCCTGCAAGCCGCAACGCGGAGCGTGATTCATTCCGAGAAAATTTGACGAGTGACGCCGGTAAGGGCAGAATCCAACGCGAGCAGGCGTGTTGGCAAGCCCAAACACGTTTGCTGACGAGAAGGGAGGCGGTCATGGCAGTCAAGCAGGGAGATCTTGCGCTGCTGGAGCATCCCGCATCAAAGGAACTGCTAGCATCGAAAATTCCAGCACGCCTGGCGTATATATGGACCGATGGTACGCCCAGAGTAATTCCCATCTGGTTTCACTGGACCGGGAGGGAGTTCGTGATGGCCACTCCTCCAAAGGCGCCGAAACTGAAAGCGTTGACGAAGAACCCGAAGGTCTCGCTGACGATCGACGACAACAACTTTCCCCACAAAGTGCTTTTGGTCCGCGGCACCGCCCGATTGCAGAGCGTGGATGGGATCGTGCCTGAGTATGCTATGGCCGCTCAGCGCTATTTCGGAGTCGAGCAGGGTAAGGCCTGGGTGGCGCAGCTTCGCGGCATGATTGCTAGCATGGTGCGAATCACCATCACGCCAGAATGGGTGGGTCTGCTCGATTTTCAAACGCGATTTCCAAGCGCTCTGTCTGCTTGAACTCGGCTCACCGTCTGAATAAGGCTCTCCATGTTTCGCACTGCAAGCTTCAGCGAATTGACGGCGAGTTTCAGGTGTTTCACATCGGGAGCGACGCGCAGTAGGGACGGCGGGATTGCTACTTGCCACGACCCCTGACCAGCTGCGGGTAGCGAAAACACTCCACGACGTGATCGTTCACCAGGCCGGTGGCTTGCATTAGCGCGTAGCAGATGGTGGAGCCGACGAACCGGAAGCCGCGTTTCTGCAGATCCTTGCTAAGTGCATCGGATTCCGGTGTGCGGGCGGGAACCTTCTTGTGCGCTTTCCAGGCGTTGTGCTTGGGTTTGCCGCCGACGAAGCGCCAGATGTAGGCGTCGAAGGAGCCGAATTCCTGCTGCACTTTCAAGAAGGCGTGGGCGTTGGTGATGGTCGCAGCGATCTTCAGGCGGTTGCGAATGATGCCAGGGTCGGCGAGGAGTGCGCCGACTTTTGTGGCGTTGTAGTACGCTACTTTTTCAGGATCGAAATTGTCGAAGACTTCGCGGTAGCGGGCGCGCTTTCGCAGAACCGTTTCCCAGCTTAATCCGGCTTGCGCGCCCTCCAGGATAAGAAACTCGAACCACGTGTGCTCGTCGTGGACGGGGACGCCCCATTCCTCGTCGTGGTAGCGGATGTTGACGTCATTGCCTGCCCAGTGGCAGCGGGTGATGGTTGCGTTGGACGACTTCATGACTGGGTTGGCTCCGAGATCGAGAAAGCGCCCGCTTCGGAAAGCGGCCGCTACAAGTGCCCTCACTTTACGACGTATGCGAGTTGGCAAGAGTTAGCGTCGCGCGGCTATTGGCGGATGGAATGAATGATGATGGTGTTGCCGCCGAGAAGGACGGGGTCGGAGGCAAGCTCATCGGTCCAGCGGTCCTTGCGACGTTCCGCCGGCGTCAGCTTGGCCAACAGCCGGATGAACGCCACGATCGGCCAGTACAGCCACTGATTGCCTTTCTTGCGATCGCGATAGACGCCCTGAATCGTGAAGCCGTTTTTTTCGAGGTAATACCGGAGCTCGTTGTAGCCGATCGGGTTGGCGTGCACGGCGATTTCGTCCATCCCCGCGCAATCGTAATGAATTTTTGCCTTCGATTGGATCGAGAGCGGCTTGAAATGCGACGTATAGCCGAAGAGCAGCCACTTCAGCCGCTCCTCGACATTCATGATATTGGGTACGCTAATGATCAGGTGCCCTCCCGGCTTCAGCAGGCGCCGGTATTCGCGAAATGCCTGCGGAGGTGAATCGATATGCTCGAGGCCATCCAGCGACGTAATGTAGTCGAACGAGGCCGACGAGTACGGCAGCGTCCCCGCCAAGTCGCCCCGCTTGATCTCCACGCCATCCAGGCGAAACAGCTCCGAATACAAGTCGCAGCAGCTCACCGCAAAGCCTTCGGCCAATAAGTCCTGCGCGAGCGCGCCTTCCCCCGCCGGACAATCGAGAATCGCGCCACGGGGGAGCGGCTTCAGGATTTTCAGCACGGTTTCGTGCAGACCCGGCCGCGACATCGCGATCGGCCCACGGTCACCGGCCAGCAGCGGCGGATGGTCGGAGGGCTTTACGGTGCGCGATGTGGTTGTTGTGGCAGTGGCCAAGTTTCCGTCCTAGTTTGCTTTCGGTGGTTGAACGTTACGTTGAGATCCTTCGGCGATCCTTACCCTTCGCACAAAGTGCTCTGGGCAAGTCGGATCGCCTCAGGATGACAATTCTTTGCTTAAAGACACAAGAGCCTCAAACACACGAACAGGGCGTGTCGCATTCCACTTTACGACACGCCCTGCCGTCGTTCCATCTCTTTACGCTACCGATGTGTTCTCGTTTGCCAGAGCGACGCGCCGTCGTTAACTGACGTGACGCTCGAGCGCCTTGGTGATCTGGTCTTTCGGCACGGCGCCCACGATCTGCTCGACGACCTGTCCGTTCTTGAACACTAAAAGCGTAGGAATCCCGCGGATGTTGTAGCGTCCCGCCGAATTCATGGCTTCATCGACGTTGAGCTTGGTCACCTTCAGCCTGCCCGCGTAGTCGTGGGCAATCTCCGCCACCGTGGGGGCCAGCATGTGGCAGGGCCGGCACCACTCGGCCCAGAAATCGACCATCACGGGTTGCGTGTTGCTCGCCGTGAGTACTTCCGCTTCAAAGTTTCCGTCCGTTACTGCCAAAATGCTATTGTTGTCAGCCATATCCTTTGTCCTCAACGGTTTGCCCGAGGGCTGCCGTCTTCTCTCTCCTTCGACAGGTTAATTAGATGTTGTAGCAGGCTTTTGGTTTCGTGCCACCGCCAGACTCGAGTCTCGAAGCACTAGCGCGGCCGCATACAACTTCATGTACTCCGCCGCCGACGCTTTCCACGAAAAATCCTTGGCCATGCCATTCAACTGGATGCGCTTCCAAATCCGTTCGTCCGTGAAGTATTGCAAAGCCTGGCGCACACACTGAAGCAGCGCCGCCCCGGAATATTCCACAAACTTAAACCCGGTACCGGTGCCCTGCTCCAAATCAAACGTCTCAATCGTATCATCCAGCCCGCCAGTCGCCCTCACAATCGGCACCGTACCATACTTCAAACTATAGATCTGGTTCAAGCCGCACGGCTCATAGCGCGATGGCATCAGGAACATGTCGCTGCCCGCTTCTATCTGGTGAGCGATCGCATCATCGTACGCGATCTTCGCGCCCACGCGTCCGGGATACGCCACCGCCAGCGCGCGGAATAAGTCTTCGTACTTCCGATCGCCGGCTCCCAGCACCACGAATACCAGGTCCTCTTGCATCAGCTCGTGCGCCCTCTCGGCAATCAGATCGAATCCTTTTTGATCCGCGAACCGCGACACAATTCCAATCACCGGCCGCGCCAGATTCTCCGGCGGCAGCGCGAACGATTCCAGCAGCGCCTGCTTGCACACCTGCTTGCCGCTCAAATCCTTCGCCGAATACTTCATCGCGATCAGCTTGTCTTTTTCCGGATTCCACAATGCGTAATCCACTCCGTTGAGAATCCCCACCAGCCGGTCCGCGCGGCTGCGCGCCACTCCGTCCAGTCCGTACCCGAACTCGGGCGTCTGAATCTCCTGGGCGTATTTGCGGCTCACCGTTGTCAGGAAGTCGGAGTAGACCAGCCCGGCCTTCAGCAGATTCACATTCCCGTAAAACTCGATTCCTCCGGGGTGAAATGTCGCCGGAGGAATTCCCGCGCGCTCCAGCACGTCTCTCCCAAACTGCCCGTGATAGCCAATATTGTGAATCGTGAAAACGACCGGTAAGTCCTTCACGGCGGGATCGTCGCCGTACGATGTCCGCAGCAGCAACGGCACCAGCGCCGTCTGCCAATCATGGCAATGCAGCACGTCCGCGGGCCACACGTGTTTCACAATCTCGATCGCGGTACGGCAGAATTCGCTGAAGCGCTCGGCATTATCCGGATAGTCGCCGCCGCTGCCTCCATACAATCCTTCTCGATCGAAATATTCGGGGTCGTCTACGAAGAAGTAGCGCACGCCGGACACCACCGTGCCGTCCGCGACGGCTGGGAAGCGCAGCCGCGTGCCCAGCGGGATGGTCACGCTGGGCATGATGGCGGCCGTGGCCTTCGTCCCGCGATAAAGCGGCAACACTACCGCCACCTCGTGGCCGTGTCCCACCAGCGCCTTCGGCAACCCTTCGATCACGTCTGCCAGGCCGCCGGTTTTCGAGAACGGCAGCCCTTCCGATGCGACAAACAGGATTCTCATGGTGATGGCATCGCAGATTCGGGAATCATTTTACGCTATCCAGCAAAACGAGAGACGCTGAACCGCAACTTTCTTGTGCCTGCCGGGTTTCCTACACCGTGGCAACGAAACTCATCCCTGCGGACAAGAGCGGCCTGCGAGCTTCCCTGGCACGGCCGGAGAACATCCTCGTCGCTCTGTTCGTGCTGTCACCCACCCTGTGGCTGGTGGTTTTCGTGCTGTATTTCCTCTTCATGGGCATGTCAAGCGTGGCGTCATGCGTGTTTCGCGCCATCGGGCTCTGGCAGGTCCCGCGTCTTGTTACACTGTTTCCAGATGGCTCGCCAACGCCTCGGCCAACATTTCCTGGGTGATCCCGCATGGCGCGAACAGATCGCGCGCGCAATTCGCGTCTCACCGCAATCCCTTGCGCCGTCATCGGCACAAAACAAGAATTACTGTTGGATTGAAATCGGCGCCGGACACGGCGAAATGACCTCGCACCTTGCCGCAACCGGTGCGCCCGTCTACGCCATCGAGCTCGATGCGTCCTTCGCCCGCCGTCTTCAGGACCTCACAGAGCGATTCCCGAATCTCACGATTGTCTCCGGCGATGTGCTGAAAACCGACATCGCCAAGCTTGCCGCCGGGCGCCGCGTCCGTATCTACGGCAACCTTCCCTATTACATTACTTCGCCGATCCTGCATCACCTTTTCGGCTTTGCCCCGCTCATCGACGAAATGCACCTCGTCATTCAGACCGAAGTCGCCCAGCGGCTCACCGCGCAACCCGGCAGCAAGCTCTACGGCTATCTTTCCGTGGCAACGCAGTTTTACGCGCGGCCCGAATTCGTGTTTCGCATTCCTCGAGGAGCATTTCTTCCGCCGCCGGATGTGGGCTCGTCGCTCGTCACCCTCCGGCTTCCCGGTGAACGCGTCAAGCTCAGCCCGGGGGAGGAAGCTCGCTTCCTCAATTTCGTAAAGTCCTGTTTCTCGCAGAAGCGCAAGACCCTGGTGAACAACTTGCGGTCTGAGGCGCCGCGCGACCTCATTCGCGAAGCCCTGGCCGCGCTGAAGTTGCGCCCCGATGCCCGCGCCGAACAACTTTCCGTGCCTGTTTTCGCCGCTCTCTACGAACGGCTCAAATCCTAGCGGCACGCGCTCGATCGACACTCGCAGCGCCAACGCGCGCCCTTTCATCCACCAACACTCACTGCGTAGTGTTTCTTTCTTTCGCTCCCGCAGCCACCAGCCGATCCGGATAATCACTCATGATCCCGTCCACTCCGGCTTCGATCAGCAATCTCATGTGCGCGGGTTGATTCACCGTCCAGCACACCACTTGCAAGTCCTTCTTCCGCGCCTCCGCCAGCAGCGCCGGCGTCACCAAGTCGCCCCGCACCGCCAACTGCCGCGCGCCCACTTCCACCGCACGCTCGAGCGGCCGGTCGATTTGTCCGTCGAAAAGCAACCCGGTCATCAGCGTGGGCTCAATCCTCCGCAACGCCTCGAGAATTCCGGCATCGAACGAGATCACCACGGTTCGCGCAATTTCCTCCGACTCGCGCAGCGCCCCGATCAGCGCGTGCTCCCCGCCCCACGATCCCCCGGGCTTCAATTCCAGATAAAACACGACGTCGTGTTTCTTCGCGAACTCCAGAATCTCCTCCAGCGTCGGAATCCGTTCGCCGGTAAATTCGCTGCCAAACCACGATCCCGCGTCCAGGCGCCGCAAATCCGCCAGCGAAAGATCGTGCACTTTGCCTTGCCCGTTGGTGGTGCGGTTTACCGTGTCATCGTGGATGGCCACGAACCGGGCATCGCGCGAAAGCTGCAAGTCCGTCTCGATGAACGTGGCCCCCAGCGCGAGGGCGCGCTTGAATGCCGCGAGCGTGTTCTCCGGCGCGTGTCCTGAGGCGCCGCGATGCGCAATCACCAGCATGCTCTTCCGCTTTCTCTCATATCCGTCTGCGAATCTTACTCTTCATACCCGATGACACGCCGACTATGCTAGCATCCGCCTGCGTGTGCCACCGCTGCAGCGCCTTCCTCTGCATCGTGAATCTAACCTGCAGCGCCACGCCAAACCTTTCCAATCTGAGGAGACGCCCATGAGGAACCATCGCCAATCCCGGTTCATCGTACCCTTCATCCTCGTTGCCCTGCTCGCAGCCTCGAGTCATGCCGCCGCGCGGCCGCAAAAGCAGATCGAGCCCAAGGAACGAGATCTCATCAGAGAAGTGCGTCACCAGCTCGTGCTCTTGCCGTACTACTCGGTCTTTGACAATCTTGCCTACAGAGTGGAAGGCAGCAAGGTCATCCTCATTGGTCAAACGGTTCGTCCCTCGCTCAAATCCGACGCCGAAGCTGTCGTGAAGAACATCGAAGGCGTTTCCAGCGTCCAGAACGACATCGAGGTCCTGCCGCTTTCCTCCATGGACGATCAAGTGCGCCGCGCTACTTTCCGCGCCATCTACGGCGACCCTGCCCTTTCGCGCTATAGCTTTCAAGCCGTGCCGTCAATCCATATCATCGTGAGGAACGGCAACGTAACCCTCGAAGGCGTGGTCGACAGCGAAACCGACAAGAACATTGCCGGTCTCCGCGCCAATGGCGTCCCCAATGTTTTCTCCGTAAAGAACAATCTAGTCGTAGTGGGGGATGCGAAGAAGTAGTTGCCAGGAGGGAGCACAGGCATCTCGCGTTTCTTAGGCCTCCTGTGCTCTGCCCTTCGCGCCGTGTGGGCTAAGCCTTTTTTTCGCTTGGCCTCGATCTTCGCTACGTCGCTCCGCCGCGTGCCAATTGCCGCGAAATTCGCCGCGCGGTTTCCTTCAGCGCGTCCACGATCTTCGGCATATTCTCTTCGTTCATCTGCGTCACCGTTCCGCTGACACCCAGCGCCGCCGTAACGTTCCCCGCCGCGTCGAAGACCGGTGCACCCACACAGCGCGCTCCAAGGCTGTTTTCTTCGTCGTCGATCGCGTACCCTTGCTCCCGGACGCGCTCCAGTTCCGCCACCAGCTTCGCTACGCTCGAAATCGTTTTCGGCGTCCGCTTCTTCATCCCTTGCTGCCGCAACAGCGTCTCCACTTCTTGCTTCGGCAGCCACGCCAGCAGGCACTTTCCCACGCTCGTCGAGTGCAGGTACATGCGCCGCCCTACCCACGTGTTCACCTTGAAGAACCCCGGCGCCTCGACCTTCTCGATGTACACCGCTTCGCCTTGATCCAGCACCGCCAGGTGAATCGTCAAGTGGATGCGATCCGACAGCCCGCGCATAAACGGCAGCGCCACTTCCGCAAGATCCAGGTTGGCCCGCGCGTCCCCGCCCAAGCTCAAAATCTTCAGCCCCAGCCGGTAGCGCCCGGTTTCCGCATCGCGCCGCAAATACCCGCGGCGATCCAGCGTACGTAAAATGTAGCTTGCCGAACTCTTCGGTATTCCCAACTTGTGGTTGATCTCCGAATTCGTCAGCCCATCCCGGCGGTTCGCCGCCGCCTCCAGAATGTTGAGCGCCCGTTCCACCGCCGTCGCCGGACTCGTTTCCCCCGCTGCCATTGGCCCCTCCCAACCCAACTGTTGCTGTACAGAGTATAGAATATGTGTTCAGCATATTGAACGCAATGTTGCGCTCGAAAGCGCCGCAAGTTACAAGAGAATCGGCATTGTGAACATATGTTCAGCATATTGAACAACACGCCGGAATTAGGAAATGACTCGCCGCTCATGTGCAAATTTCTCTCTTCCTCGCCGCAACGCCCCTCGCCCGGGAACAAGCCCTTTCGCCCGCATCCCTATCCTGTAGAATCGACGGGCCTTGCGAGAACACCTGCTCGCGGCAGTGGCCTCCGGATTGCCTCTATATTCTGGCGGCCGTAAGAGAGGACACATGGCATCGACATCGCCCAAAGCCGGCCTATCCAGCGCGCAGCCTTCCCTGGCCCATCGCCTCGCTCCCGTCAATACCACGCCGTCGGGCTTCGACGCCGCCCGCGACCTCCCCGCCGGCTTCCTGGAATTTCTCGCGCCGCTGCACACCGCGCTCACGCTTCGCCAGCGCGGTCTGGTGGCCCGCCGCGAATCCACACTAACCCAAGCGCACTCCGGCAAGCTCCCGAGCTACCTGCCGCAGTCGGTCGCCACCATGAACGCCTGGCGCATCGAGCTGCCCGAGTGGTGCTCCGACCAGCGCAATCAAATGACGGGTCCCGCCGACGACGCCGAGCTCGTCGTCAAGATGCTCAACTCCGATGCGCCCGGTGTGATGCTCGATCTTGAAGACTCCAATGCCAACACCTGGGAGCATCTTTCCCGCGGCATTCACAATGTCCTGGAAGCTCTCGCAGGACGCCTCACCTATTTCGATCGCAAGCGCGATCGCAACGTCGCCATCCAGCCCAGCAAAACGGTCATTTTCACGCGCCCTCGCGGCCTGCACCTTCATCAAGCCGGGATCCTTCCGGGCGAGCTGTTGCCCGCCCCGCTGTTCGACGTCGCGATGATCGCCTATCAAGTCGATGTTTCGGCGCTCAAGCACCCGCTCTGCTTCTACATCCCGAAATCCGAGTCCAGCGACGAGGCCCTCTGCTGGCGCGATCTCTTCCAAATGATCGCTCGCGCGAAAGGCCTGCCCGCGAACGCCATCAAGTGCATGGCCCTCGTCGAATCTCATCCCCTCGCGTTTCAGATGGAAGAGTTCGCCTGGAACCTCCGCGATCACATCCTTGGCTTGAATCTCGGCCGTTGGGACTACATGGCCAGTCTCATTCACTTCAATCTCGAAAATCCCGAATGGGTCTTGCCCGACCGCAACACTATTCCGCACAACGTGGCCTTCTTCCAGAATCTGCGTAATCTCATGCCCGAGATCTGCCACAAGCACGGCATGCTCGCCATCGGCGGCATGACCGCGCTCTATCCCAGCCGCGAAGACGCCGCGCTCAACGCCCGCGCCCTCGCCGTGCTCGCCGAAGACAAGAAGAACGAAGCCTCCTGTCTGATGGACGGCGCCTGGACCGGGCATCCCGATCAGAACGAAATCGCCGTGTCGCAATTCCCCGCTCCCAATCAGCTCCAAGCGCGCCCCAAGAATCCCAACACGCATCCCGATCTCCGCCCACTCCCGGCCGGCGTCGGCAAGCACTCGCTCGCTGGAACGCGCGCCGCCGTTCGCACCGTCATCCGCTATCGCAATGGCGTGCTCAACGGCCGCGGAGCAAGCCTTCTCGACGGCTATATGGAAGATCTGGCCACCGATCGCATCTACCGCCTGATGATTGCCCAGCGTCTCAAGCACGCGAAAAAAATCGCAATCCTCGGCGAAGATGGCCGCCCGGTTCCTCACACGCCGGAATTGATTCACGATCTTTTCGACGAAGAGCTGAACCGCCTGCTCGCCGAATCCAAAAAAAGCGGCGACGTGAATGCCCCCGAGACACTGCGCGAGGCGCGGCGTATCAGTGAGGAGATGATTCACCGCGGCGAATTCAACCCCGTGTAACGGGTCGCTACGCGGGTTTTTCAATCTTCACGGGCCACGAATCACGGATCACGATCTTTCAAGGAGAAAGTACATGTCAGCCAATACCAACGGCCACAACGGCAACGGCCACGACAAAAACGCCCACGCCGACTGGACCACCAACCCGCGCTGGTCCGGCATCACCCGCCCTTATTCCTACGAAGACGTGCTCCGCCTGCGCGGTACCATCCAGATCGAATACACCCTCGCGCGTCTCGGCGCCGAACGCCTCTGGAACCTGATGCGCACCGAGCCTCACGTTGCGGCCCTCGGCGCGCTCACCGGCAACCAAGCCATCGAAATGGTGCAAGCCGGTCTACAAGCCATTTACGGCAGCGGCTGGCAAGTCGCCGCCGACGCCAACACCGCCGGCGACGTCTACCCCGACCAAAGCCTCTATCCGTGCGACTCCGCCCCGGCGCTGGTCAAGCGCATCAATCGCGCCCTGCTCCGCGCCGATCAAATCGAGTCTGCTGAAAACAAAAAGACCGGCAGGTATTGGTTCGCGCCCATCGTCGCCGACGCCGAAGCAGGCTTTGGCGGCTCGCTCAACGCCTACGAGCTCATGAAAGCCATGATCGAAGCCGGCGCCGCAGGTGTTCACTTCGAGGACCAGCTCTCTTCCGCAAAAAAATGCGGCCATCTCGGCGGAAAAGTGGTCGTCCCCATTCGCGAATTCATCGAAAAGCTCACTGCCGCGCGCCTGGCCGCCGACGTTTGCGGCGTCCCCACGATTCTCATCGCCCGCACCGACGCCAACTCCGCCGGCTTGCTGCTCTCCGACGCCGATCCCCGCGATCGCGAATTCATCCACGGAGACCGCACCGCCGAAGGCTTCTTACAATTCCGCGGCGGCATCGACGCCGCCATCGCCCGCGGCTTTGCCTACGCTCCCTACGCCGACATGCTCTGGTGCGAAACCTCGACTCCCGACCTCGCCGAAGCCAGGAAATTTGCCGACGCCATCCACGCGCAGTTCCCCGGCAAGCTGCTCGCTTACAATTGCTCGCCCTCTTTCAATTGGAAAAAGAAGCTCGACGACGCCGCCATCGCCAATTTCCAATGCGAGCTCGGCAAGATGGGCTACAAGTTCCTGTTCGTCACCCTCGCCGGCTTCCACGCGCTCAACATGAGCATGTTCCATCTCGCCCGCGGCTACGCGCAATCCGGCATGACCGCCTACTCTAAGCTCCAGCAGGAAGAGTTCGCCGCCCAGGAACTCGGCTATCGCGCCGTCACTCACCAGCGTTTCGTCGGCACCGGCTACTTCGACGAAATTGCCCAGGTCATTTCCGGCGGGCATTCCTCCACCACGGCCCTGGCCGGCTCCACCGAAGTCGCCCAATTCCACCACGGCCAGGTACACGACGAGCACCACAACGGCACCAACGGAAACGAGTCAAAGCAGTCCGTGCAGTAACGCCCGTGCAGTAGCGTCCGTGCAGTGACGATGGACCCGAAATCTTCTGTTTCTCTAATCTCGCCGCACGGCGAACAAACAGATGCCTGCGCCGTCGCTTCCTCGTGACCCCGCCTCAGAACTCTGGCCTGGTTGGTATCCCAAGCAAATTTCCCTAGGGTAACTACCACGCGCCCCCATAGGACCTCAGTACCATTAAAGTTTTTGCCTACTGTGCCGATGATGGATGCGTCATGCCAAACCTCTATTTCTGCCAGCCGCACGCGCAAAACCAGGGAATGCTGCGCGCGGTCATCTCTCTGGAAGACTGTCGCTACCTAGTCGCCCCCCACTCCGCCACCTACGTCGGCGATCAATTCCCCAGGGTTGGCGACAACCCCGGCAAATCCGCCGATTTCGCCGTCCTGAGCATCAGCCCCGCCGAAGCCGATGCGCAATGGCGCCCCGGCTACTACCGCTTCGAGGCCGACCTCATGGCGCTAAACGCCCAGCTTCTGACCCTGGCCCGCTAGCTGCTTAGATTAGCAGGCTGCGGAAAAAGCCCTTTTCTCTAGGAGGCCAGGGCTTCAGCCCCGGCATAAAGCTCCTAGAACCAATGGGCTTTAGCCCCTGAAGAAAGCCTTTCCGGTGTTTTTCCGCACCCGATCCGCACCAATCCGGTCTCTCCTTTCGCGTAAAATTAAATCCTAGGAATAGGGGCTGAGCACTTATGATCCTCCGCTGTGACGACCGCGATTTTGAGCTGATTTGCGCCATCATCAACGATGGCACGCAGGCTTATCGAGGAATCATCCCTGCGGACCGCTGGACCGAACCGTACATGTCCCGCGAGGAACTGCGGCGTCAAATCGACGAGGGTGTTGTGTTCTGGGGCGACGAAGAGGCCGGGACCCTGGTAGCCGTTATGGGCATTCAACCGGTCCAGGACGTGACCCTCATTCGGCACGCCTATGTCCGCACCACCAGCCAGCAGCGTGGGATTGGAGCGCGCCTTCTGTCTCATTTGCGGGGGCTGGCGAGCGGTCCGGTGTTGATCGGCACCTGGGCGGATGCGGTCTGGGCGATCCACTTTTACGAGAGACACGGCTTTCAGCTAGTTAGTGCCCAGGAGAAGGACCGGCTGCTCAGAAAATACTGGACGATACCGGACGCCAGATTGAAACCTCGGTGGTTCTGGCGGATCCGAAGTGGAGGGAAACTCAGCGATAAAGCGCAGGGCTCGTGGGGCACAGCATCATGTTGCTTCCGTCGGGAGCGCCTTCTGAAACTCGCTCGCAGTGACCACTGCCGCCAAGCGTGGAAAGTACTTGTCAATCAGGCACTGGTGGAGCTCCGCGTCGAGATCGGCGCAGCAGTCTTTGATGACGATGAGGCGATAGTCGCCGTCCAAGGCAGCCAGAAGAGTCGCCAGCACCACGCCGCTGGTCGCCACGCCGAACAGGATCAGCGTCTCGATATCTCGGGCGCGCAGGAGCAGATCGAGATCGGTCCCGGCAAATGCGCTGATCCGGCTCTTCGTGACCACCAGATCGCTCGCGGCCGGTGCCAGCGCGGAATGTATCGCACCGCTCTCCCCTTGGAAAAACTGCTGGTGCCGGGGTGAGGCCTTGATGGCACTCAGAAATAGGTTTCTGGGGTTCGCCTCCGGAACGTCTGGACGGAAGCCGACTCTCACGTGAATGATGGGCAGGCCCGCGCCTCGCGCCTGCTCGAGCACCCCGGCAACCCGCGGAATAAACCCCTCGTCCTTCACGTAGACCGATACGACGCCCGTCTGGAGGTCCATGCTCAGCACGGCAGATCGCTTTGGATCAAACGACAAGCCACTTCCCTTTTCCATCTTAATCTGCTCCGGCGGGCGGCCTACCTTCGGTCTTTGAAACGTCGGTCCGTCTCCGCGCTAGAATTGCTTCCCCACCTCCGGCCCTTTCGACTTTCAACTGTCGACTGTAAACCCCCTTCGTGCAAGCCGGGTGCCCTTCTTTTCGGGGAGCTTTAGAGTCTGTGTGGCAACTCTTGGCTTCGATCCGGTGCAGCGGAAATTCCAAGGCTGAACTGCTATGCAGCGCGGTGCGCCGGTCAGCTAGCGCGTGATGCCGCGCCTAAGCAACC
>Ga0187819_10000404_pt1 | contig 21352 bp, 28 predicted proteins | sample NC_wetland_sal_i_15_FD_132411 | JGI IMG/M metagenome (GOLD analysis project Ga0187819, IMG submission 132411) | Wetland sediment microbial communities from Neuse River Estuary, North Carolina, USA - SO4_4 | ecosystem: Environmental > Aquatic > Freshwater > Wetlands > Sediment | place: USA...
CGGTCATCCCCCGGTAAATACCGGTCTCGACCGAACGTGTCGCACATCATATTTACAACTGTAGTACTAGCCCTGACCAGGTGGAGCCCCAGCGTCTCCATGTTGCTCACCGAGCCCACTACGAGGAGAGGCACGGCTCCGCCTCACTGGCGAGCAAGCTAGCTCGACGCTCCGTCTCCTGGAACAGTTGATAGCTGTGCATCAAGGTTTTGTCGGCCAACACAGGCAGGTCTTGCAGCGCAGGGTACACCGTCGGATACACCAGTTCCAGTTCCAGGTCCTGGCAGACCTGCTGGAGGTGCTGCCGCAACCTGCGCGAGAACAACGGCTCAAAATGGAAAAAACTCCCCAGGCTTTCTGCGATCATCTTCCTGATGTGCTCTTCGCCCTTCTTCTCGTGGAAGTGCGGGCTCTGCGCCTGGTACTGCTGGAGGATGACGCTCCTGCTCCTGCACCCAGTCGCTTTGGCGATCAGATCCAGGAGCTGAAACGTCTCCACCGAGAAGCCGGAAGAGAACCGCAGGGCTCGCGCTGTCTCGATCATCATCCCCTGCTCACCGGCATTGGAGGTCACGATGGGGCAATCGTGGAGATCGAAACGGTCCTCCATCAGCGTGCTGAACACGGGAGACACGACACTGGTGCAGCGGCCCAGCACCTTTTCCTGAAGGTCTCTCTTGCTCAGGTCCGGTTTGGATGCCCAGCACATGCGTACCATGTGCAATGCATGCCCAGACCCGCTGTCTGCAAACGTGGGGGACGGCGCCCGCGCCGAGAGAAAGAGCCGCCCCATGGCCAACGTATACTCCAGCAACGCACTGGGGACCAGGTTATCTGCGTCAAAAAAGATCACCCATTGTGGGTCGCCCAGCAGCAGGGCACACAGGGTCCCAAGGTACATGCCCTCCCCCTTCCCATCCACGATGCTGCCATCGGGGCCCAGGATCTGGTGGACACCACAAGCGCGAAAGAAGTGAGCCAGAGTGGGGTCCTTCTGGTGGACCAGGTATATCCTGCGATGGTGGCTGAGCTGCTCCGCCAGGCTCCTCTTGAGTTCTGCGAACCCCTGTTGCCGGCAATTGGTCACCACGATGATGGGGCTGTTGGCGGGAAGATACCACAGGACGCCGAGCAGGGTCTGGACGCTCTCACTTTTGTGGCAGACGACGAAGGCTGCCTGGGAGAGGAAGGAGTGTAGACCAACGAACTCGTCGGTCGCCAGAAGATGCGAGAATCTCACGGTGTCGATGTGCATGTGTTTGCTCCTTTGCACACACGAGGAAGACATGCCACTCAACCTCTGGCACGAGGGATTGAAGCCAACGTTCTGCTTGTCAGTCACGATCGCGCATCGGCCCTTCTAGCCAGCGGCCTCCATCTACTCATCACACGGAAGAAGGCAGAGAAAAGGATACAATAGCCCTCCCAAGTGCTCAGCTACTACTGTCTGGTGGTCAGCCTTTGGCTAGCAATGATGAGGAGCGAAAAGGCGCATGAAATCAGGAGTTATTATCTCTACGCGGTTTGTTCCGTCTGACGATGAGAAGCTACTGTGTACCTTCGGTGCAGACGCGGACTCGCCATGCACGAAGGTGGCATCACACGTGCTGGAGGTCTACAGTGACCGGCATATCGTCAGCTACGTGTTTGACACGATTGCGCCTGAGACCGCACACTCGCTACTTGAGCGGACAGCTATAGAGCAGCAGCTTCGCAACGGGCCATCCGCCTTTGAGCGATACGCAGCATGCATCACCTGCTATGTGCAGCTGCTACTCAAGTCGACGAATGACAACTTCACGATGGTATCTGACCTCATCGATTAGCCCGAGAGCATTGTGATCTTCTTTCGCACACAGAATGTGAAGAAGTGGCTGTATGTCTTTGCGCCGGCTAAGAAGACGATTGACGAGGTGTACCGCGAGCTCACTGAAGACGATAGCGGCGATCGGTTGTGGTGAGTTGAAACAAGCGTTCAGAGCTGCTATCATTACCTCAGCAACGTTGATGGCGTCTCGACCCTGATGCAATCCTTCTCTCTGGAAGGCGACATTGAGAACACCGAGGCTGTGGCTCCGGCCGCCGTCTTCTTTTTGTTTTCAGGCACATCTGCGCTCCTGCATGGCAGCCATGTATCTCTTTTGCATGTCTGTCCCGTGTTCCTAGGAGAAGGAGGTAGTTCACCATGGGTGCATTTCTCATCACCTGTGTGGTTATCGCCCTGCTGATTGCAGGGGGTATAGCCATCAGTGTCCATCTGTACAAGCCGTCGATCAAAGGGCAACGGCTCAGTGACTCGCAACGATTCTATGTGGCCCCAAGAAGGTACGCGACTGACCTGGCTGATGTCGATCCAATCTACGATGGACGGAAGTTACTCGTCATTGGGACCGTGGTTCTTGCCGTATCGGTCGTCATGGCGATCGGTGCTGTCATCAACGTCATTGTCCGCTAAGAAGGAAACACAACCTATGCAGCAAAGGCAGATACGAGTCACCGGAGGCGGCGAGGGGTCAGGTACCTTGCACAAGGATATAAACGCATGGAAGGTAAATCGCATCTACTGGTTGGGCTGACGGCAGGAGTCGTCTTGGATAGCTATGTGCATTTGTCAGGCCCTCCCTTGACGATGGTAAAGGCCGTCACACTGGCACTAGTAGTGAAGAAGGTAGTCTACTACGTAATGGTGGGGTTTGGGGCATTGTTGCCTGATATCGATAATGCGCGCAGTACGTTTGGGCATAAACTGGGCTGGGTCAGCAAAGGAATCCAGCGCTTCGCTGGACATCGCACGATCTTCCATAGCATCTTGGGGTTAGCGTTAGGCTCATTGCTTGCCATTGGCTTACAGCAATTGGTGATCTATCTGCTTGCCCAACGTAGGTTTATTGCTCCAGCTCTTTATATACGCGGATCATACCTGGTTTTTTTTGCGGTTTTATTTGGCTGTATTATGCATATTGCAGCCGATGCGCTGACGCAAGGGGGGGTACCATTGCTGTGGCCAAACCCGACACGTTTCGGGTTTCCCCCCAATCCACGTTGGCGTTTCCGTACAGGCACGTGGCCGGAGTTCGTAATCGTCTGGGGGTTCATGATCCTGGTCGGTATCGGTATCTGGCAAGCCTATATTGTTATGTGACACTCTCACTCCCCCTAGAAGGGGATGAGCTTCCGAGCAGCATCGGTGGGGGCATTACCTGCCCCCAGACAGGGTGCCTACTACGTTGCTGTAGATCCCCGATTTATCGCGGGAGCCTGCGCCCGATTACTCGAAACTCTGCGCCGTACTTGTTCGTGCTACCAATGTAGTTTAGATAGCCATGTACATAGCGATCTCATAGGCTTTTTTAGCAGGAGCAAAGAATATGAATTATCAGCAATTGAGGCCTCCTACGCAGGCCAGGGGCACGGCGGGCCTGGTGCTGGTAGTTATGGCGGTCTTTCTGCTTGTCGCCATCCTGGCAGGTCTGTTTTCGCCTCATAAGGATGTTCCTACAATTTACCTCAATATCATAGCCAGCATTTGCATTCTGGCAGGTGTCGTTGGCCTCTTCGTTGTGGCGGCACGTCAATTTGGCTGGTGGCTGCCACTATCCTTGCGGGTACCGGAAAAAAGCTGGGATGAGAAATGGCGGATGCTGGCTTTATCGCTAGCTGCCATCGCCTTTCCTCTGCTCATACTGTGGATACAGCGGGCGTTAACAGTGATAATCCAGCGGTCGTTATTCCACTGATATTGCTCTATCAGACATGACGAGGTACCATTTTGTGTTTGAAGAAGAGGACGTCTTGCAGATCACGCATCAGGATGGCCACATCCTCAACTTCACAGCACTTGAAGCATACGCTCTGTTTACCCTGCTGTATGACCATCGTGAGGTATTGCTGCGCCATCTCTCGCAAGAGATGGGCGACCAGGCACAAGAAACGGAGCAATCATGAGCGACGAGGAGCAAGAACTACACGCATCGAGTGAACGCCGCAGCCTGATCAATTCTGCGACATCACATGTAGCGTAGACGACTCTCAAGCTCCTATTGAAACTTGATGCCTCTCTAAAACGTGATACAAAACAAATGCATTTCGGTTTCTACCGAATATCGCCGAGTACTCTCGTGACTCATGAGCACGAACCATTCTCAGGACAAGGAGGAAGCTGTATGGAAACCATCTGGGTGGGAAAGGAACAGACACAACGACAAAGAAGAGGCCATATGCAAAAGTCTCGCTGTCCCGCACATTTTCGCATCATAGAAGTTTAGCAACCTAAGCATAAGCTGAAAGTGGCCTGAGAATTTTTTATTGCTGACTTGCACTCGCACCACATTAAGAGTATGTTTGAGTTATATACGTCCGTGCTATTCAAGTAGAAATCGGTCAATTGACCAAGGAGGAATACATGTTTGCACCTATGCTTATGCCAGTGCTGGCAGACGGCATCACCATTAAGATTGGTAATTACGTCTGGAGCTTTGGCCTCAACGTTATCATTTACCTGCTAGTCGCGGCTATCATTGGCATCGTCGCAGAATCCATCGTTGGCTGGCGGCTCCCGCTTGGCATCATCGGCGCTATCATTGCAGCGCTCGCCGGTGCCTGGTTGCTGACTCAGGTCATCATACTGAAAGGTATTGGTGATGTCTATGTCTATGGTGTCCCCATTTTCAGAGCGCTCATCGGTGCTATCATCCTGGTGGCGATATGGCACCTGATCACCTTCCGTGCATGGCGTCGCCGAACCTATGCTTGAGGCAGGCCAGCTACCACTGGAACGGGCGATGCTCGTAGCTCCCCGATGTAGCGAGGGAGGCGCGTCAAGAGAACAAAAAGGAAGCTGTATGGAAACCATCTGGGTGGGAAAGGAACAGACACAACGACAAAGAAGAGGATCGATACACTGTGACATGCTTCCTGAACTGCGTTGCTACCTGGAAGGCATCTTAGATGAGGCGTTAGCGCATGCGGGGATGACGATACGGGATACGCAGTTGCGTGAGCACGTGCTTTGCACGCTGTTGAAGGAACTCGACGCCATCATCTTCTTTCGGATGTGTGCTGCCTTGCCGCCATCTCAACGTACACGGTTCTTCTCTCTGGTTGAGCAAGGAGTGTCAGAGGAAGACTTGCAAGCATTGACAACACGCGCTCTCCCCAACCTTCAAGCTTTTGCACAGGGTATCTTCGTGGATTTTCGAGAACGCTATTTGGTATGAGTGTCGGACCTTTTTCCCTACCCCGAGGAGGTATGCGATGATGTCAGTACACCAGGAGCACACGCCGTTGGTACGAGCAGACGTTGAGCGGTTGCTCCAGGAAGCAAGGAGCTCTGAGCAGGTAGATCTGAGCGGTCACAATCTCCAAGCCATTACCTTGGTGAACACCGACCTGAAGAGAGCGAACCTGAGTCTCGCTGATCTGCACGAGGCGAACCTGTGTGGAGCCAATCTCACCGGGGTCGATCTGCATGGGGCCAGGCTGAGTGGAACCTACCTGAGCTGGGCTGATCTGAGCCGTGCCAACCTGCAAGAAGCTGATCTGCAAGCGGCGGACCTGAGTTGGGCTGATCTGCGAGGAGCCAACTTGCGTGGGGCTCATCTGGACCAGGCCATCTTCTCTGGAGCATGCTTGACTTGGGCTGATCTGCGTGACACCGATCTCGCAACAGCAGACCTGCGTGGGGCCGATCTGACCTGGGCATCTTTCGGTGGAGCAGGGACCTACGCCCCCGCCAAGCACGACCTGCAGCGCAGAGGAGCGCTCTTCAGAGAAAGAACCCGCGTGCAATGTGTCGAGAGCAGTTCCTGGGATACAGACCGATATGCACTGGGCTTTGTGCTAGGGATGCTCGTGATGAGTGCTGTGAGCTTCCTCATTGGATTGAGCGTAAGGACCCTGCTCCAAAAGGGAGGGGGAAAAGACCGCTTGGATGACAGGCGTGATCACCCGAGAGTGAAAACAACCTATACAAGGAAGGTGTTGCTATGGAAGCATTTGTCTTGACGCTGATACTTGTGAGCCTGCTCATCATTGTGGGCATTGTCATCAGTGTGCGTCTCTACAGACGACGTTTGCTGGAGACAGGTGGTTTCAGACGGGTACGACGCGTGCGCACCGTTACACCTCTGCCCGATGGCAGGATGGTTGAAGAAACCATCGACGAAGAAGCGCTTGTCAAAGAAGAAGCATAGAAGATGGCCTTGCTCAAGTAGCAGTATGCAAGGCTCATTTGAGGATCAACAATCCGTCTTTCGAAAGAAACAACCTGTCTTTGAGCAGCAGCAAGATCGGCACTGAAAAGCGTTACTCTGTCAATGGTAAGACCTTGAACACGATCACCAAGAGCTCTAGATCGGCGACAACGAGATCGGCACTGTGGACTCAGGTAAGCGGTATTTTCACCTGAGAGACCCAGCAATCTTTCTCCTACGCTTCTTTAGGAGAGTGGCTTCGCTTTGTGTGCCCGACGCGCAAGCAAAGAATGCTTTTGCTCGAGAACCGAGCAGATCCAGGTCAACGATCAGAAGGGCTAAGCAGTTGCAGAGCAACAGAACCCAAACATCATTCTATTGCATTCCGTGTCCTGATGGAACTTGAAGACGAGCCAAACCGTGAATGAATAGAGGAGTATTGATGACAACGAAGGCACAAGATGCTAGGCGTAATAGATTCTCAGGGGTTGTGCACACTGCTGAACGAGGTACCAAGCCTGTACAGGCTTTTGTTACCAAGTTCACTAACGATTGGTCGATGAATCTCGCTGCCGCGTTAGCGTATAACCTGCTGATGGCAGTCTTCCCGCTTGTACTTGCGCTTTTTTCTCTCCTTGGGCTGACCTTGGGTACCTTGAATCCTTCCGCATATGACCAGTTGAGGGGACAAGTCATACACGTCTTTCCAGCAGCAACATCGGCAAGCACCCTCTTGGATGCCGCGTTTACTCAACTGAAAAGGAACGCTGGTGTTTTGGGAATGATCGCTCTCATCCTTGCCTTCTTTAATGGCTCACGCCTGTTCATCCTGATTGAAGGATGTTTTGATATCATCTACCAGATACGCCCACGGTCATTCATTCCGCAGAATGCCATGGCCTTTGTCATGCTGCTGCTGTTCATCATCCTCGTCCCCATCATGGTACTGGCAGCAGCTGGTCCTGCGTTGTTCTTTTCGGTTTTGCAGTATACCCCACTAGGCCAGATTCCGGGTAGTCAGGTCTTGTTTAGTTTGGGCGGTATTCTCGGCGGATTGATCGCGGCATACATTTTTTTCCAGGTCATGTATATTGTCGTGCCCAACCGGAAAATCAGTTTCCATCATAGCTGGGTAGGAGCAGTAGTAGCGACACTACTCCTCCAAGCGTATCTTATCCTCTTTCCACTGTATGTGACCCACTTTCTGACTGGTTATGCGGGACAGGCATTAGGTCTTGTGATACTGCTGGTGTTCTTCTACTACTTCGCCGTTCTTCTTTTCTTAGGCGCTGAGGTCAATGCTTTCTTTGCGGAAGGAGTAAAGGAGACGCCATATGACCTGGTTACAATGGTGCATGAAATGACACGTCACCTTCCGACGAGTGAGCAGGAGGGAAAACAAGAAGCAGCAGCCATTCATAAGCATATTCTACCTCAAGAGATTGTGCCGAAGAATGAACGAACCAGTAAGGCAGTCAGAGGTGCAGAGAATGCACCTACTTCTGCTGAAACAAAGGTACATACAATGAAGCAGCCGCAAGACAAGATACCATACCGAATCCTCTGAAAATCGTTTGAGCAGTGGACATTGTCCATCGAAAGGAGGAAAGGACTCTGGATGCTATCATCGGCAAGTATAAAGTACGCATGGTGGAGACCGGACTGGTCCTCAAACATGAAGCGGGCATCAGTTTCGAACTGACGCTGGACGAGACGATGGGGCTCGGTGATTTCATTAACGCCTATCGGCAGACGTTGACGGCTCTGCAGAGCGAGACAGACCGCCAGACAGAGCCACGCATGAAGTCGATTGTCCCGGATGAGGACGACAACTGTTCTGTGACTTAATCCCGCTCTGAAACGTGGTACGGCTAGAACCTTTTTCGTTCTCTATCGAAACAGAGGAGGTCTTATGGTTCAGGAGCAAAGGTGATCTTCGGTACTAAGGCATTCCAAGCTCATTTTCATCGTCGAAGACGACCCCATCATGAAAGAGTTTCTCGTGCAAGCTCTTTCCGAGGAAACACCCTACCTGGTGGCTGCCGTTCCTCATGGCTTCCAAGCGTTGGAAGTGGTCAAAGTCATCAAACCGCACCTCTTTCTCTTGGATTATTTGCTGCCAGGGATGAACGGCTTGGAACTCTATGACCCACGGGATACGCAACGAGTTGTCCCCAAGCGAGCGTGTCCATGATGTTTCCATCATGAGGAACAGGGACGGATTCAGGCCGCGGGGGCAGGGAACAGATGAGGCAATGGGAGAAAAGAGAGAAGCATGGATGTAAGCGAACTGGCGCAGAGAAACGGTCCGGGGGAAGAACAGGCAAAAGAGGAAAATGGGGAATCAAGCGGCGGGCCTGAGAGGGAAATCGAACGCCTGAATGAACGGTGCAGGAAGCCCATGAAGAACAATTTCAACCGATGGGGTGGTGGCAGGACGAGCATTGCGGGCGAGCCGTTCTGCCCAGGAGAGCCGCCAATGCGCACGCTCTGCTCTAGTGGAGAGCGGTGGGGAATGAGGCTTCGCGTGAACAAGCGTTTCTGTCGCGCGAAAGGAGATGAACACCGTTTGTGTCCGTAGGAGTTGCACCCACTCTTGTCGGATCTGGCAGCGCGGCCAATCGCCCCAGCGTACCGGCTGAACCGGAATCGGAGGAGAGGCTGGTGTCTCTTCAGCGGGAGGAGCCGCTTGTTCCGCCGCGAAGACCGGTGCAGCACATCCTGGAGGAGAGGCAGCAGGAGGAGCGGTGCGCGGCCAGAAGACGGCGCTCACGCGGCGGGGTTTCTTGGTGGAGCTGGATTCTTGACACTGTTCGCGCAACGGGCAAGGACGGCAATGTCCAATGCGGGCGGCATACAGCACGCGCAGCGAGCCGTTGCGCTCTGGTCTGCGTTCTTGCATAAACAGTGGATGGCCTGTCGGGCAACGCAGCGTCCCATCGGGTTGTAGCGCAAATGCGGAACCAGGAAACCCATGCGTAAAGGAGGGTCGTGCGAATTTCGGTGACCCGTACGACGCCGGCCAATCCAGCGTGTTCTGCGACGTCTCGGCTTCGCCCGCCGCGCCATGGACGGGAGGCGAAGCTGCGGGGTCAACGGGATTGGTTTCGGCAGAGGCAGGAGCAGCGCCTGGGGGAACGGGAGGAGGCGTCCCATCAGGAGAAGGATCATCATCGGGGGGCGGCGTGGGCGGCTCCTGCACCTGCGAATAGGTCAGGTCCGTCACGCGCATCGTTGTCGCCTGGGCCTGCTGTCCCAACTCCAAGCGGAGGTTCCATATCCACTGACTGATGATCTGCCAGCATTCCTGGCCCCACTGGGTCCGCGAGACCCAACGGTCGACAGCTTGTTCCTCATCTTCATCGGCCAGCACCGTCTCGAAGGAACCCCGATGGAGATACAGATCGAGCACATCTGCAGGCGTAAACGCCGGGAAGGGCAGGGTCGTGAAGAATTGCTCATAGACCGTCCCCTCCCGCACTTTGCCGACCGGTGGGCGCGAGGACACGGCAGGATGCGAGGCTTTCAGCATGCGCATCACCGGTCCCGTCGGCGCAAGCTGGATGGACCCACAATCGTAGAGCGCACGACTCGCTCCCGATTCGGGGTGGATGGTCACCTGATCGGGAGGCAGCTTGAGCCGTTGCTGAATGGCAGGCTGCTCAAGTAGGTGATAGTCTTTGCCACGCACGACCACCGCAGGACCCTCCTCCTCTCCTGCCTGTGCTGCCAGTAGATCCGCCAGGGGAGCGGCATTCCCATACAAGCCATCGAGACGAATGACGACGTGGGAGAGCGGAAACGAGAGCGCATGGGCATAGGTTGCAATCACGGCACGCGCCTGTTTGAGCTCCTGGCGATACTGGCCGTTCCCAGGGTTGCCAAACGTGCCCAGCCATTGGTGCGTGTGCGCTTGCAGAATCGTGGTCCGTGTTCTGACCACTTCTCCGCGCTTGCGCCCCAGATGTCCTGGCGCACACACTTGGTCAAAGCGGCGATGAGCCGGAGGCAGGTCGGGGGCGGCTGGAAGCGCGCGTTGGCGAGCTGCTTGTTTGGTGCCATCCACATCGATGAGCAACCACTGTCCACCTAGTCGACCCCACAGCCCTCCCGGCGGGGTGCCGAACGGCGAGCGGGCCAGCAGGTCTTCCAGAAACAGCGTACGCAGGGCCTCCACACAGGGGTTGATCTAGCACTGCCAGGTAGCGCGACAGGGTCGCCGGATTGGGGAAATCGGCTCGGCCAAACAGCGCCATGAAGGCCGAGGCAAACGGCTGGACGCGCTCACAAAACGCCCGGAGCGTCGGCTCTCCGCTCACCGCATAGCCAATGAGCATCGCCACGAAATCAATCAGTTCATACTTGCCCATCCGGGCTCGCGCAAATCGCACCCGTTCCTGGATGGCTTTGAGCACCCCGTATCGCTGGAGCGCATGAGTCACCACAGCCACTTCCCCAAACCAGGACGGCGTACTCGGCAAGTCCGTCGGGTCCACCTGGATGTGGACGACAGGATCGGTCATCTTCCTCTCCTCCCTTTCTCACTCGTTTTTTCTCAGGAAAACACATTTCTGTCGTCTTTGCCAGTTTTTCAGTGCTTTCTCCCCCTCTTGGCCCCCTCTTCGCTCACTCGTTGCGTATCCCGTGGGTATGATCGACTGCATACCATGGAAGAGGTAGCCGAAATCCCGACGATCATGTACAGTACCAATCTGCCGACTAAGGAACTGGAGCGGCGTCAGATCACGGGGTTATCCAAGCCGTTCGAGTTGGACGAGCTACTGAGCGCGATTGAACGATTGCTCGCGTAGGATCATTCCCTCGTCCTCAGAAGGAATCTTTTTGCTTTCAGCTATGAGGAGGATGAGCTCTTTCGTTCTTGACTGAAGGATGGGGACGTTTCCCTGCTTCCACACCAGCAGCGCACGCTAAAAGAGGGGATTGGCCTCTGGATGCCATCATCGGACGGTATCAGGGCGGCTTGAAGGAGACCTGGGTCGCTTGAGGTCTTCGTGCTGCGGTTTGGCAATGCTCTGAATGTGGCTCATACCTACTGGCTCACACAAGGCCTCGTACATCTCATCCAAGAGCGTCACGATCACGCGCTGAGCCTTGTGGTCAATCCTCTTCACCACCCCCTTGTATGCCCTCTGGGGGGTGGTTGGTTGTTGCTCGGTTGATAGGGTATAAGTGATGATATCACCGATGGCAAGCGTTTGCTCTGTCTTTGCGTCCATACGTTCTCACCCCATGACGGGAGGATACCACCTGACACCCAAGGCTGACAAGCAGGTGCAATGCATCCTGCTGCTTTTCTCTCCCAGGTTGCGTCCTTGTCGGGGTTGGTTATGCATTGGTGCTCTCAGTAGCAAAAATGGGGGATACAACCAGAGGGACCCCCCAGTGTTCTTAATAGTGGCTACTATGAGTACATTATGGACGATGCCTGGTGATACCCTGGTTACGGTCACTGCATCTGTTTCAACGTGCCGCTGCGGTGGATGAATCCGTCCCTGGGTTTAAAGATGTTGGTATGCACGATGCCGTTTTCGAAATCCTCCACATCGACCACCATCGTCTTGTCCGCTTCCTGCCAACAAATCATGAAGACACCTGGCCGGATGGGCGTGACCGCAATCCGAACGGTCTCAGAGGTCCCTTCGCTGGGACCCTCAGCGTTGATGAGAGCCATGACCGTCTCGGATTCGAAGTGGAGGTAGTGGACCCAACTCCCGAAATTGGCTTCGTATATGTGACCGACAGCGGGAAAGTGGGTAGTGGACATGGACTCCTCCTTAGATATATAGAAACTTTGCCTCAGGCGCAGGTGCTTTCACTACGAAACATAGCACATTCATTTCACTGTACCATCACAAAAAAGGGGTTGACTCTCACAGGAGGATCACAACTTTACGCCTGGCTTCCAATACTATCCGATAATATCCACCACCTCCCGGACTCGTGTGCCTGGTTTCTCATAACTCGTACAGCTTGTTGAAAAAGTCCTCTATCAATAGTGGTAGGTTGCTTGGTGAGGGTGAAGTTTGCCGACCCCCGTTGGAGAAGTTCATTTTTCTCTGCTTCGCTGTTTGAGGAGATCGTAGACGTTCTCCCCCATCTCATAGCTGATGCGTCCCGTGCCGATGAGAAATCGAACAAACCGTTTGAAACTCGTCAGAGGAGGCTTGTCGAGCTTTCCACTCAAGTAGGACTGGATATCGGCAACAGTGAGATCTAAGAGGCTGTGTGGAAAGGTCGTCTCGATCCGCTCAGAGAGGGGCTTGACAGCATATGCACTATTTTTGCTCAGCTCCCTTGTCAAGCGATCTCAAACCACTTTACACACAGCCTCTTACCAGTTTCTCAAAAGCTGAGTAAGGGAGTGCAAAGGGATCTTGTTGTGCGCCCATCAGCGTAATTTCGGTTTCTCCCACATTGGCAATGCGCCATGCCTTCCCATCCCATGTAACAGCGCTTCCCTGAGTAACGAGCACCCGATGGGCGCAACAAGGATGGCCAGTGGTTGGTGTTCCTCGATACGTCATAGCCCGCGCAATCTCGCGGTCCCGAAAGACTGGCACCCGCTCAGATTCAGAGAGTCGATGCGCGGCTAAATCAACGTACACCTCTTGCTTGGCGATGGCAATATGAATGGCATCTGTGCTCAGGCTGCTTGCCGCAAGGCGCAGGTCAGCAAGAGTGATACCAGGACGCTCATCAACGATCTGGGAGAGCACGCGTAAGTCCTGTGCTGGCTACTTGGAGCATCTGTTCTAAAAAAGCACCTTCAGAGCGACCTATTAGTCCCATTCTGTTTGCAGGAGAGAAGTGGCAAAGGTAGAATGAGAGCGTCTGCATGGATTGCCTACGTTGATACCTTTCTCTGCGCAAAGGAGTTTTCTGTGTTCCCAGTTCTCATCCCTCTCAGGCAACGACTCGCTCGGTGCTTTTACGCGCTCTCCGATGGCCTTCGTCGTTGGATGAAACCGCGCTCCACCTCCCTAGTGCAAAATCACGCGACCTTTTCGGGAATAACGAGACGAGGCTCAAGAGGAGATCGATAGTAAGCAGAAACCCTCTCAATCAACTGGTTGGCAGTGAGCAAGCCATTTACCTCAACGACGTTGCGCTTGCCGTGGACCCATTTAGGTTCAATGGGATTGAGCCATGGACTTTGTGTAGGCAGATAGAAGGGTAAGATACGGACGCCTTTCTTTTCTTTCTTCACCTCTTGATTATGCTGGCGAATCCAAGAACGGACTTTTTTACTGTTATGCCAGGAGGCATTATCCCAGATCAGCAACCACGCTGTTTTGCCCTGTTTCTCTAAACGAGCACAACTCCACGCTAAAAACTGTGTGGTGATGTCGCTGACAGGTCTTCCACTGACAAAGCGAAGGGACATATCTTGACGGATAGGATCAGCAGCCGTCCCTTTTTGCCAGAGAACGCCATAGCAGGCCAGGGCTTTGGGATCAGGATCATCTTTTTGCCAGGATTGTTGCTGCAAACGAACGGGATATTGCTTGCTCTGCCAAGCATGCAGATGTGGCAAAGCAAAGCGGCTCCACCAAACCTCATCGGCAAATCCGATGGCCCACGTGGGCTGTTGGCTGGCCCAAGCTATCAATCGATCACGAGCGATTTTTTTTTGTAAATACTTGGGATCGGGACTGGTAATCCAGCGCTTGGCTCGCTTCCAGTTGGTCTTGAGCCTACTCAGGGCTCGACGCACGCTCTCAGTGGAAACAAGGGTGACTGTGATCCCTTGCTGGAAGCTGACCGAAGCCGCCATTTCTAATGTCCACTGGCTGCGATCATAGCCAAAGTCACGCGGACTGCGGTGCAAGAGATCTTGTAATCGCTGACACCCTTCCTCAGTGAATGTGGTCCGCAGCTGATGGGGACGTGATGAGCCTTCTTGCAGCACAGCCAGACCTAATGCATTAAAGCCGTGGATCACATTGCGAACAGTCTGGTCGTTGCAACCAAGCTGCTCTGCTATCTCTGGAGCTCGTTGCCCTCGCTCCGATGCCAACAAGATCTGACAACGCCGCAGCACAAAAGCATTTGACGAACGCAATCCTGCATGGATTTGACGCTGTTCGTCTTCAGTTAGGGGTCGGATAAAGATGGGGGTTCTCATGGCTCATTTGTCTTCGATTAGTACTACAACCGTAGTTATTCCTCAATTGTAGATAAGGATGAAGAGAGTTGCAGAATAAGATCGATGCTCTATCTTTGCAGATTTTGGAAGGAGTGGAAGCAAGGGATCTCATATGGTACAGTCACACCCCGCTGGGATAAGGAAGTGTGTTACAGAATCCCCTTTAAAGAACAGGCCCCGCAGACATATCCCTTGTTGGGCACAATGCTGTAGCCGCCATGAGCACGAATAATCACCTTCCCGCATTCCGCACACTTCGTCGGCTTATAGCTCGGTGGGTTTTGGAGCTTCTCGAAATTGTACTCATTTGTTGCCATATCCACATAGTCCTCGGTGTCGAAGCTTTCACGGCACGTTTTGCAGGTTTGCCAGGCACCAGTATGACCCTCATGATAGTGATAGGCACAGAGCGTGTAGCGATCGTGATTTCGCCAACAGCTATTGCGGGCATAAGAAAACAGCACATACGTGTCGCTATCATCGCATATCCAGTGGTCACAACAAAGCGTTTTGGTTAATTTCCTGGTTTTCCCACACAGACCACAACGAGGCTTGGATACCGTTTTGTTTGTCGTTTTTGCCATCGCGAACATTCTCCATTGGTTAGCTTGTTGCTCTCCCACTCTCTACCATAGTGTGGCTCGCAGACTTTCTCCTTATGGGGAAAGCTTCACTAAGTACAATCGCACAAAGATTACGGGATAGCGGTTGCTCACTGAGCATAGGAATGCCAAAAAAGCTGTGTGATTGTACTTAGTGGGTTTTCTCATGTCTCATTTGTTTTCGATTAGGAGATCAACAGAAAGAGAGGTCTTCTCATCCCTTCTATTCTACCACATTCCCTATTATCTTTCGTGGGTTTGCACTAGCGCGGCACGTTGGCTGAGGCCCCTATGAGAACGCCGACTACTCACCATTGAGACGTAACCCGGCGAGGTGCATCCAACTGTTGAGGATTTCATAATTCGAACTCGACATTGCCTTGATTCGTGACCGGGCATGGCTCGACTATCCATGGAAAGAGACGAGGAAGGGCCGATGAGAAGCGAGAACCCAGGTGCCGTGGTGAGCGGAGCTTTGCCACGGCTCGAACCCCTGCGATCCGTTCGCACGGATGCGCTCGAGGTCGCCTACTTCGAAGCCGGTCCAAGCGAAGGCGAGGTCGAGCATCTGCTGCACGGGTCCCCGTACGACATCCATAGCTACGTCGACGTGATCCCCCGCCTGGTCGAGGCGGGCCATCGTGTCATCACCCCCTATCTCCGCGGACATGGACCAACCCGCTTCCTGGACAGCACCGCTCCGCGCTCGGCACCGATGTGGTCGCCCTGATGGACGCGCTCGAGATCCCGCGCGCCATCTTCGCCGGCTATGACTGGGGCCGGCCTCGTCTCGGTCAACAGTTATCTCATCCAGGACGTAAGCCTCACCATGACGCCGATCCGGCCCGACCTCGAAGCCGGCTTCTGGTACTTCTACTACTTCCTAGCTGAGCGTGGCCGAGCCGGTCTCACCGCGTAGTCGAATCAAGCAGGCGTGAAGTCTGGTACTGACGAGGCTGCCGCGTCGTTCATGCGCGCCCGCTGGCCGATGTTCGGGATCGCGTACAGAATGCTCGGCAGTGCGTCGGAGGCCAGCGAAAAGCCAGCCGCGTTGCAGTCAACTAGGGGTCCCAACATGTTTTCCTCTCATGTTGGCCTAATACCAACATTGACGCTCTTCGGGGCAAGATAGTTATAGCTCAGCTATAGACACAAGTAAAAGCTACGAAACGAGCAAAAGTGGCAGAATTACCATCAAGACATGGAGTCTCTCTTGTCGCCGCTTCCCAAAGAAGAGGGGAAAAACGATGCCCAAGCGACCTTACCTTCCCTCATAGCCGAGGAAAACGCACTTTTTACTGTTTTTTCCCTTCTTACCATACTACCCCAGCAATACATAACTATCTTGCCCCAAAAAGCTCCGATGTTGGTATTAGGCCAAATTGCATCCTTAATGACTAGGACATATGTTCATAGATTGGCGTTTCTCAATCCTATAAGAAAGAATATTACTATACGATGCTAGTGGCAGGTATTCCCACACATATCAATAGAAAGGAAAGGTCTATGGCACGGCGAGGACATGGCGAAGGATCGATCTATCGGCGCAAGGATGGACGCTGGGCAGCCAGTATCACATTAGAAGGTCGGAATCGAAAGACATATTATGGCAAGACCCGCAAAGAAGTACAAGAGCAATTGAAGATAGCGCTTCACGAGCAGCAGCAGGGAACATTGATAACTGGTCCTCGTCAAACGCTGCAGCAGTTTCTTACCTACTGGCTAGAAGATGTTCAAAAGCCAGCGGTTCGTGCTCGTACCTACCTCCGTTATGAGACTCAACTGCGTTTGCACATTCTTCCTTTACTAGGGAGTAAGGAGTTATCGAAGCTTTCTCCGCAGCACGTTCAGAACTTTTACTCACAAATGCTCAAGAAAGGTCTTTCTCCGCAATCTGTAAGGTTACTGCAAGCCATGCTTCATAAGGCATTCGATTATGCAGTACGTATTGGGCTTCTTTCACGTAACGTGTGTGATGCCGTGACACTTCCGAAGGTAGAAAGACCAGAGATTCATTCACTCACAGCTGAGCAGATCATACAATTGCTTCAGGCCGCCAGAGGGCACAGGGTAGAAGCTCTCTTCGTGCTGGCAGCGGTAACAGGAATGCGGCGAGGCGAGCTGCTCGGGCTGAAATGGAGCGATATCAATTTTGCTGAAGGTGTGCTCTATGTACGCCGCTCACTGGTTGAGGTGAAAGGTGCTACAATAGAGTCTGAACCGAAGACCTCCAGGGGGTATAGAAGTATCATGCTTCCTCCTTTTGTCCTTGAAGTACTAAAAAGGCATCGCGTACAACAAGCGAAAATGCGTTTAGAGGCGGCGATATGGCAAGAAAGTGATTTCGTCTTCTGCACCTCTCATGGTACACCATTTGCAGCGGCGAATCTCCGCACGATGTTCAAAGATCTACTGAAGAAGGCAGGACTGCCAGATATTCGGTTCCACGACTTACGTCATAGTGTAGCAACGCTGTTATTGAGCATCGGAACGCATCCGAAAGTAGTGCAAGAGTTGCTTGGTCACGGCTCAATTGGTGTAACGATGGACACCTATTCACACGTCATGCCAACTATGCAAAAGAACGTCATGGCTCGGTTGGATGATATACTTGGTGGTGTGAGCCAGCAGGAACGCGGTGGCAATGAGCATGTCGTTGGAGGTCTTGAAGGGAAAGAATAATGCTCTCAAATAACCGTTTTGTGACGTTTTGCTGTCAGATTTGCTGTCAGTGCGTGAAATTAAGTTTTATAATAGGCCTTGTTCTCGCCTGGGATCAAGGATGAGTGAATGTAGACGCAAAACATATGCCAGAATTGCCAGAAGTAGAGTACACTGCCCGCCAGTTGCGTGCAACCGTCATTGGGGCAACCATCCGTGAAGCGCAGGTCTTCTGGGAGCGTGCCATCGGCTATCCTGCCCTCCCAGATTTTCTAACAGGAGTTGCTGAAAAACGTATCGAAGGGGTACGGCGGCGCGGCAAATTCCTTCTGCTCGACCTGGCTGGCGATTTGTTCCTGACCATCCACCGCCGCATGACAGGCAACTTACTCATCCTCCCGCCTGGTTGGGAGATTGATACAAGTCTGCGGCAAACTGATCCTGTGGCTTGGAGAACAAAAGGACCGTTTTTTAAGCAGGTAGAAGATGACCAGGCCCCGAACATTGATACCACTCTCCTCTCCTATTGCCGGGTTTGCTTTCCTCTTACTGATGGACGGCTTTTGCTTTTCACTGATCCGCGCAAATTTGGGCGTATCGAACTGTGGCCACGCGAACTTGAAGCTAAAGCATTAGCAGGGTTAGGCCCGGAACCCCTGAGCGCTGATTTTACTGTTGAGCGTTTGATAGAGGCCCTCGCGGGACGTAAAAGCGCCATCAAACAGGTGCTCTTAGCTCAAGAAGTTGTTGCGGGCATGGGCAATATTTATGCCGATGAAGCGCTCTTCTACGCTGCCATCCACCCTCTGCGTCGTGCCAGTTCACTCACACCTAGCGAGGTATATCTCTTGCATCAGGGGATTATCTCAATCCTGAGGCTCGGTATAGAGCATGGCGGGACATCGTTCAATGATTACCGTGATCTTTGGGGTGAAGCTGGAGATAACTATAATCATGTGCGTGTCTATCACCAACATGGAAAACCCTGCGTGCGTTGCGGCACGCCAATTGAGCGAATCACCGTATCACAACGGAGCACTCATTTCTGTCCGGGATGCCAAAAACTTACATCGGGGTAAAGAAAGCAGGCGTACATTGCAGCGTACCACCTGAGAAGTTGGTGAAGGTCACATCCACTGTAGCTGGAACCCCAACCGGTTGGCGCCCGTGGAGCGGCAGGTGAAATGAGACGTATCCTCCGCTATCACTCGTGGATTGTTGACTGAGCGGTTGGTCTCCTTGCTGGAAATGGACGACTGCGTCGGCAGTCGCCCCACTGACGCCTGCAATATCTTTGGTCAGCCGGGCGTAAATAGTAATGTTGGAGTTGGGTCCAGGAGCATTATTTGATGACCAGGCCCCACAACGGTACTCAGGCACGGTGGGTATAGGTGAGATTTGTGACTGAAACGACGGGTTAATGGTCACTGTCGGTTGCAGTTGTACCTGGTTCGTACTAGCAAGCGGAGCACAAGCCGCCAGGAGTAGCAATATCCCGACAAAGAAACCGCTGAATAGTATATAGCGCAAACTGTTCATGTGTTATCGAGTGAAGTACCCCATGTCTAAAGACAAGGGGCTTCTACGCGGGTTGCCCCACGTTGGCTCCTTCCTAGCCTGAGTATGTTGATGGCCGCGTTTGTATCCCTATCCAGGTCGCAACCACACTCGCACGAGTGCCAGCGTTCATCGAGGTCTCTCTTACGAACCGCGCCGCATGACGAGCACACCTGAGAGGTATACTTGGGGTCTACCAGGAAGACCGTACGACCGGCGCATGCTGCCTTGTACGTCACAATCTGTTGGAATTGCCCCCAACCTGCATCCAGGATGCTCTTGTTGAGTCCACTTTTTGCTGCTGCCCCATTGGGTAGATACGTGCCGTTCTTATCCTGCTTGGGTCTGGCACGCTTACTGATATTGGTGATCTCCAGTTCCTCAAACACGATGGTTTGTTGGTTCTCTACCAGTTTCCTGGCTTCTTTGTGGTGGAAGTCTCGACGCTGGTTCCTGATTTTGCGGTGTGCCTTTGCCACGGCTTTGCGTGCCTTCTCGCGCCGATGCGAACCACGTTTCTTGCGCGATAGGACAGCTTGGAGTTTCTCCAGCTTCTTTTGTGCCTTACGGTAGTACCTGGGTGACTCGATGAACGTCCCATCCGAGAGTGCGGCAAAGTGGGTGATGCCCAGGTCTACGCCTACTTCACTCTCTACCACTGGCGATGGTTCAGGCGCTTCTACCTCACATGAGAATACGGCATACCATTGCCCTGCTTCGTACTTGATCGTAGCTGTCTTGATGGTTCCTTCTACTGGCCGATGGAGCGTGATCTTAATGGAGCCAATCTTGGAAAGCGTCAATCGACTATCGCGGGTGAGGCTGTAGCCGTCCTGGGGATAGGTGAAGCTGCTGTAGCGATTGCGGCCCCGAAACCTGGGGTAGCCAGGGGTCTCACCGTTGGCGATACGTCGGAAGAACGCTTTGAACGCTCGATCCAGCCGCAAGAGCACATCTTGTAGGACCTGGCTATGAATCTCCTGGTATTCTTCCCTGAGTTCCGTCTTGATCTCGACGAGAACACGCTTTTGCTCGTAGTAGCTGACGGTTCTTACTCGCTGTGGGGCAACCATCGTAGCGGCTACGGTTCGTGTCTCACCTGCTAGAATCGTGGTGCGTTGGTGTGCCTGGTAGCTGTCTTTCCGTTCGGACAATGCAGCATTGTAGAGTTCGCGGCAACGGGCCAGCGTCCAGAACAAAGTCTGCTCCTGTTTCTTTGTGGGGTAGAGCCGGTACTTGAAAGCCTTTCTCACTTGCCTTTTTGTCCTTCCACATATCGCTTGAGTGGATCCTCGGTGACACCGCCAACCGTGGCAACGAAATAGCTGTTTGTCCACAAGCTGGGCAACTTGCGCTTGAGTTGCGGGAACTCCTGGCGTAGCTACATTATATCATAGACAGATAATCAGCTAGCTGTTGGCTTGCTCATTTCGTAGGACTGTGCTACACTGTAACTGGTTAGAAAACTCCCACCAGTCCCTGTCATCAGGCTACCTGTGTCGATTGGCTATGAACCAGGCGGCGAGGATGTTGCCGCGTTTTTTCGATGTTGCAGGCGTCTGCTTAGCGCAGGCGCAGGAGCATCTGTCCCAGTAGGGATGCTGCGAGATGTTCTCTTAGTAGAATGTCTCACCGCAGTGTATGTTGGGCAAATGTGGATGTACGAGCATTAGAGAGGCGGGACTTCTATGGCAAACAATAAACGTGGACCAGAACCAGGGTCGCAAAAGGCAAAGCATGGTGGTCAAGCTGTACGAGAAAAGTATGGCCCCGAATTCTATGCCAAAATAGGCAGAAAGGGCGGAGAAAAGGTCAAGGAGAACCGCGGCCCGCAGTTTTATGCCGAAATTGGTAAAAAGGGTGGTGAGTCCACCAAGCGCCAGCAGGGCTCAGAATTTTACTCCAGGATTGGTAAGAAGGGCGGTGAGCGAGGTCGCTCCTCAAGCGATAATGCCGCCGCTGCTAAGAAGAAGTGAGTGGTGTCTTGTATGATCCATTTTCGCCTGGCGGTCCAATCCCCGCCAGGATAAATCACTTAAATTTCTTCAAGAAGGGTGGCACATCCACTTTTTCTACCTCTTCTCCCGCCTGCGGTGTTTCCTTATGACGCCCCAGGCTGAGGATACCACGTAGGTCGTCTAAGCTGCGTTGTGGGCGTGCTGGTGGACCAGGTA
>Ga0187819_10000405_pt1 | contig 21304 bp, 14 predicted proteins | sample NC_wetland_sal_i_15_FD_132411 | JGI IMG/M metagenome (GOLD analysis project Ga0187819, IMG submission 132411) | Wetland sediment microbial communities from Neuse River Estuary, North Carolina, USA - SO4_4 | ecosystem: Environmental > Aquatic > Freshwater > Wetlands > Sediment | place: USA...
GCCGATCTGGCTCCCGAGGAGTGGGGCGGAACGTCGGCGTCAGCGCTGACCGACGGAGGCACAGATCATCGGTCGGAGCCACTCTGAGCCGCTAGCCATATCGGCGATAGGCAACTGCAGACTGCACGCTCATGCCGCTGGTCGGTCAGCGGCAAGACGGCGAAGACCCGTTGTGGGCTATGCGCCGAAGCCGCGGGAACTCCGCTTCGTCGACCGCCTGCGAACTCGCACCAGTCACCATGTTCGCGATGTTGAGGTTGTTGTCGACGCCCACAGCTATGACCGGCTGTGGGCTCAGGGCCGGGATCGGGCGCCGCTAGCAAGGATCGTCCGGAGCGGCTGCCGTGCTATGGCAGCAGCTCGAAGGCCTCAGCATGACGTGGCCGGACAACGGCGAAATGGCGTCGGTTGAGCGTGGCGATCCTGACCGCGCCATGCCGCTCGGCCAAGGCGACCACGGACGCATCCGTCCCACCGAGCCGCAAGTCGGCGTAGGTGCTGACCAGATCCTGGATGCGCTGCCAGTCGGCTATGCCGAGATCGGCCACCTCCAGCTGGCCATCGATGATGGACGCGTACAGGCTGGCCTCCGCCTTCGCGCCAAGCTGCCGGTCGATCAGGTAGGCAGCCTCCGCGATGACCATGGCCGTGGTGACCAGGGGACCCTCGTCGCTCTCCAGCAACTGCCGACAGACCGTGTGGTCCTTGTCGCACGATCGGCCGTCGCGACCAGCGGGCCGGTATCGACGATCAGCACCTAATCGCGCCCGAATCCCTCGGCCAGCATCTCATCAGCTTCGGCCGCGCCGCGACCGGAAGTCGAAGCACCCACGGCGGCGAAGGCCAGCCGGCGACGCGGCGCCCTGGGCAGCTGCGCCGCCAGGAGAGCCGCCGCCAGCTGGTCTGCGGCCTGACCACGACGGGCTGCCTCAGCGGCCAGCGCCTCCGCGACGGCGTCATCCAAGTGCAGCGTCGCTGTCATAGCTCCAGCGTAACAGCCCATGCGCGCAGGCCCAGGGAACTCACGGCCGCAGAGGTCCAGCAGACCCTGGCGGACCGGCGGTCAACCCGCACCCTGCCGATCCTGCGCAACTGCCTCGAGCGGGCCATCCGCCACACCGAGGTTCGCACTCTAGTCGGCCGGAACGTCGTGGCCGTGGTCGAGGCACCTCGTGGGCGAACCGGGCGCCCGCCCAAGAGTTTGCCCCTGGAGCAGGCGCGGGCGATGCCGGTGCCGCGGCGGCATCACGTTCGTTGTCGTCATGCGGTTCGGCCAGGTGTGGCAGCGGTCTAGGAGGTCGTAAAGTGAAAAGAATTTCAATTATTCCGAACGGGCAGGGTGTTACGGTCCGCATATGTCCGGGCTCGTACTCCAACCGGTCGGATCGGAGCGCGAACCGAGCTGACCAGGAATGCCGGATCTTGCGGTGTCCGGTCCAATGGCCGGGCTGACGAGAACGCCCGGGCGGTATCTCTGGCCGCGACGAACGGCAGCGCGATCCCGATGGCCAGGGCCAGCGGGAATGACGGTCGGCACCACGATGAAGACCAGGTTCGATCCGTCCATGGTGCCGGGCCTCCTATCGTTCCTCGCTGGAGAAGATCTGCAGGAAGAACAGGAAGACGTTCAGGATGTCGACGAAGATGGAGGCGGCCAGCAGGGGTGCGGCGGTGGTGTCGGTGTTGGTGCGCAGCCGCTGGAAGTCGAACATGGTGAACCCGGCGAAGATGACCAGGCCGAGGATGGAGTAGGCCAGGTCGGCGCCGGGGATGTGGACAAAGATAAGCACGATGCCGGCCACGATCAGGACCAGCAGGGCCCAGAAGCACGCCCGGGCCAGCGCGGTCAGGTCGCGGCGAGTGGCGTAACCGGCCGCGCCGAAGCCGGCGATGAACAGCGCGGTGGCGCCGCCGGCTTCCCACAGGGCGCGGGGGTCCATGCTGCCGTAGTAGGCGACAGTGGGGGCCACGGCCAGGCCGATCAGCAGGCCGAAGGCGGCCAGCAAGGCGACGGTTAGTTCGGTGGAGCGGCTGGCGGCGAACCGCATGCCGATCAGGGCGGCGAACGCGGCGATGAACGCGACGATGCCGACGCCGCCGGACAGGCTGTGGCCGGCCCAGGCGCCGAGCGCGAACAGCGCGGCGGTGAGGGCCACGTAGCCCATGGTCTGCGCGAAGAGCGCGTGCGCCAGGCCGGGGACGGAGGTGCCCGTCCGCTGATCGCTCAAGGTCTGAGTCATGTACTGCTCCTTCTCCTGGTGCCGGGCGGCTCGTGTCCCGTCCGTCCGGTCGGTGCTGATTGCCACGGTCGCGTTCGGGAAGCGGTCGAAACGCCAGGGGAACACCCTGGCTGATGCCCTGGCCTTGACCACGGGCCGTCCAAGGGGGTGGAGGGGAGCTGAACGAGCCCTCGGCTAGGCCGACCGGCCCTCCAGGCCTAGGCGCGCCAGTCCGGCGGCAGCCAACGCGTGCGGGTTAGGCTGGCTGGTCTCGCCCTGGCGATGGCGTCAGGGCGGCGTGCAGTTCGCGGCGGGATTCGATGCCGAGCTTGGTGAAGACCTTGCGCAGGTGGTACTGGACGGTCCGGGAGGACAGGAACAGCTGGGCGCCGATCTCGGGGTTGGTGCGGCCGTCGCGGGCCAGCCGGGCGATGAGGGCTTCCTGCGGGGTCAGCCTGGTGTCGGTTCCGACGGTGCGCTTGCGTACGGTCTCGCCGGTGCCGATCAGCTCGCGGCGTGCGCGTTCGGCGAAGCCCTCGATGCCCATCGCGGTCAGCATCTGGTAAGCGGTACGGAGCTGCCCGCGGGCATCGGCCCGGCGGTTCTGGCGGCGCAGCCACTCGCCGTACAGCAGGTGGGAGCGAGCCAGCTGTGCGCGGACCTCGGTGCGCCCGAGCCGCTCGATCGACTCCCGGTACCAGCCCTCGGCGGCCTCGTCCTCGCTGAGGAAGGCGCGGACGCGGGCTTCGATGCCGACCGCCCAGTCGGTCGGGGTCACGCTGGTACGTTCGGACATCCACTCCAGCACGGCGCCGACTAGGGCGGCGTCATCAGTCCTGGCGGCCGCCTCAGCCAGCTCGGGGACGACAAAGATTCCGTACGCGAGCTGGTCGCTATCGAAGGCGCGCCGGGCGCACGCGCAGGCTTCGTCGTAGCGGCCGAGGCCGTTAAAGAGCGTCGACCTGGCCATCAACGCGAATCTAACCAGACTGTGCAGGCCCCGCGAGGCGCCGTCCCGCACGATGGCTTCGGTCAGCTCGATCGCCAGGGCCTCATCGCCGCGCCACGCGGCCAGGAGCATCGGGGGAACGGCGGCGGGCGACGGGCCGGTCACGTCAGCGATCAAGCGGTCTTCTTCGATTACCTGCGCGGCGGCGGCCAGGTCGCCGGTCAGAACGTGAATGTTGACCGGGAACTGGAGGGCGTGCCTGAGTTGCACGAGGGCGCCGGCCTCGCGGGCGACCCGAACATTACGTGCGGTCAGGGTTTGCCAGGACGCGAAATCCCACAGTGCCATGGCCAGCATCCCACCGGCGTTGCCGGCCGTGCCCCAGAGCCAGCGGCGGGCTTCTTCGGAGCGGGCGTCTAGGCCGAGGTCGAGTTCGAGCGCCCGGGTCATGGCCGGCGCGGCGGCCGCATGCCCGTCGGTGTAGCGTAGCGCCAAAGCGTCGAGCAGGGCATCGACCGGGCGGGGCGGCCCGGGTGGTGCGGGCGGCGCCTCCCTCGCGACCTGAGCCGCTGCCTGTTTCGTGTCCGGGTCGCCGATCCACATCGTGGCTTCGAACAGGGCTTCCAGGTGCGTTTCGCGGGCTAGGGCGACGTTGACCGGCGTGAACAGCTGGGCCGCGTGGAGGAAGAGCGGGACCGAGTCGCTGATCCGGCGCTGGTCTGATGCGATCTGGCCGCGGAGCCGCTCGGCGGCAGCCACGCCGAGCGCATCCAGCGCCCCGGCGGCAGCCGCCGCCAATAGTTCGGACGCCGCCTCCAGCGCCCCGGCCTCCCGCTTGGCCTTCGCCGAGGTCAGCAGCCGTCGCGCCCGGTGCCTCGGATCTGAGGTCAGCAGCGCGGCCCGCTCCAGGAACGCCGCCGCCGCGGCCATACCTCCGCGGGCCTGCGCCCGCCCGGCCGAGCTCTCCAGTTCGGAGGCGATCCCCTCGTCCGGTCCGGCCGCCCCCTGCGCGCGGTGCCAGGCCCCCCGGTCCGGATCCGCCACCGGATCGGTCTCCTCGGCCAGCGCTCCGTGCACCATGCGCCGGTCCGCGAACGACGCTGACCGGTAGACCGCCGACCGCGCCAGCGGATGCCGGAACCGCACCCGCGCCCCGAACTCGGCCAGGCCCGCCTCCACCGCCGGCTCCCCGGCCTCCGCGGCCAGGTCCAGTCGTGCCGCGGCTCGCCGGACCAGCTCCGGATCACCCGATGGATCAGCCGCCGCCAGCAGCAGCAGGAGCCGCGTCGGACCTGGCAGCCCTTCCAGCTGGCGCAGGAAACTGTCCTCGATGCGTCCGGCCAGGGGTGCCGCGCCTGGCAACCCGAAGCCGCCCGCCAGCTCCTCCGGCGTCAAGCCCCGCGGCAACTGCAGCAGCGCCAGCGGATTCCCCCGCGTCTCCGCGATGATCAGATCCGCGACCCGCGCATCAAGCGGCCCCGCCAGCGCCGAGGCCAGCAGCGCCCGCGCGTCTTCTCCCGTGAGCCCGCCCAACTCCATCTCCGGCAGCCCGGCCAGCTCCGGGCTCCGGTCCCGCACCGCGAACACCAGCCCCACAGGATCGGCGGCCAGCCGGCGGGCCACGAACCCCAGCACCTGCGCCGACGCCTGATCCAGCCACTGCTCATCATCGACCAGGCAGATCAGCGGCTGCTCGCCGGCCGCGCCCGCCAGCAGATTCAGTACCGCTAGGCCCACCAGGAACCGGTCCGGTGGCGGCCCCGCCGCCAGCCCGAGCGCGATCCGCAGCGCGTCCCGCTGCGGCGCGACCAGGCCCTGCGCCCGGTCTAGCATCGGCCCGCACAGCTGATGCAGGCCCGCGAACGCCAGCTCCATCTCGGACTGGACGCCCATCGCGCGCGCCACCCGGCAGCCCAGCCCGGACGCCCGCACGGCCAGGTACTCCAGCAGCACCGTCTTGCCCACGCCGGCGTCACCGCGCACCACTAGCGACCGGCTCTGATCAGCCCGCACCGCCCCGATCAGCTGGTCAAGGGCGCCGCGCTCGTCGACCCGGTCCGCCATCCTCGCAGCGCGGCCCCGCTGTCCTGGCTGGGCAGCCATCGCCGCCACGCGCGGGTCTGGGTCGCCTGTCGGGGTTAGGCTGCTCACACGACCTCCTGGCACGTCGTCGGCCTGACCATGACAGGGCTAGCCGCCGCTCGTCTAGGCCTAATCATCCAGGAAACCCGGCCAACCCCGCCGTCCGGCGAGTAACAGTCTCCGCCGATCGCCAGCCATCCACAGCATTTACCCTGGGCCGCCTTCCGCATCGCGGACCAGGGTGTGTCCAGGGTATAGGCCCAGGGATCTACGCCCAGGATGTCGCTGGCGCGGCGCGCCCGGGCCACGCGCGACCCTGAGGGGATCGGCATGTTGCATCCGGCCCGCGGCCGGATTCTCAGGGAGACACGGCATGACATAACGGTTGCGTCCGGCAGCGGTGGCTGCACCAGTGGGAGGCCCTGGCCGGTGCCCGGCCTTGACCACCGGCCGTCCGGCCGGGCGGAGCGGGAACTGCGCGAGGCCCTTCGGTTAGGACTGCTGGCTGTCCAGCCCGAGGCTGGCCAGCGCGGCGGGCAGCTCGCGGCGCGAGGTGACGCCGAGTTTGGTGAAGATCTTGCGCAGGTGGTACTGGACCGTCCGCGCGGACAGGAACAGCCGGGCGCCGATCTCCGGGTTGGTCAGGCCGTCCCGGGCCAGGCCCGCGATGAGGGCCTCCTGCGCGGTCAGCGCGGTGATGGTCTCCTCGCCACGCTGGCGCACGGTCTCGCCGGTGGCGTTCAGCTCCCGGCGCGCGCGCTCGGCGAACGCCTCCATCCCGATCGCGGTCAGCATGTCGTAGGCCGTGCGCAGCTGCTCGCGCGCGTCCGTGCGCCGGCCTTCGCTACGCAGCCACTCGCCGTAGAGCAGGTGCGCGCGGGCCAGTTCCGGACGGAGCCGGGTGCGTCTCAGCCGGTCGATCGCCTGGCGGTACAGGCCATCGGCGTCAGGGCCGTGGCTAAGCAGCGCCCGGGAGCGCGCCTCGATGCCGAGCGCGAAATCGGTACCCGCGGGCTGCGTCGTCTCCGCCAATCGTGCGAGCGCATCGCGTGCAAGCCCGGCATCTCCCGTGCGCGCGGCCGTCTCCACGAGCTCGGGCAGTACCCACACCGAATGAAAGGGATCCACGGGGTTCGCGGCGGCTCGCCGGGCCGCCGACGCCGCCTCGTCATAGCGAGCAAAGCCGTTGTACAGGACCGCGGCCGCACAGTGCGCATAGGTCGCCATCCCTTGCCCGTCGGCTGCGGCCTGCCCGATCTCGCTCGCGATCAGAGCGGAGGCCTCTGCTTCCCGCCCTTGCAGTGCCCGGAGCCGCAACAAGGCATAGGGCGCGAAGCGTCTCCTAGTCGCGTCCATGACGCTGTCGATCTCCGCCACGAGCGCGGCGGCACCCGCGAAGTCGCCGGCCCAGGATCTTGCTATCGCCAATGAGGAGAGGGGGATCGGCAACTGCGCGAGCGCGCCGGCTTCGCGGAGGAGCTGGACATGTCTCGCGGAGATCGCATGAAACCCCTCGAAGTCCCACACAGCGATGCTGGCGGTGGGGGCCTGCCAGCCCCACCGCAGGACATCCTCCACGGGGATTTCGAGGAGTACTTTCGCTGCCCGCTGAAACGTTGACGCCGCGGCGGCGTGTCCTCCGGTGATCAGAAGCGCGTCGCCTTCGAGCAGCAGATCAAGTGGACGCGGATCACCTGGCGGCGGAGGGAGGGCCAGGATGGCGCGGCAGATCTCCTGGAGGATGTCCCTTTCTGCCAGAGTCCCGGCGGCGATCACGGCGCCCCAGGCGGCCAGGTAGGTTTCGCGAGCGAGCCCCAGGTCGAACGGCTCTAGCCGACTGGCGGCATTCAGCAGCAACCGGGGTGCATCGCCGCCATGCCCCGAGGCGTAGGCGATGTGGCCGCGCAGCAGGTCGACCCGGGCCCGCTGGAATTCATCGAGCGGCCCGGCCTCCGCCACCGTCAGCAGGTCCTGGGCCTTGCCGAACGCGCCGGCCTGCATCTCGGTCATCACGGCGGCCAGGATGCGCTCGGCCTGCCGGGCCGGATCGGCGGTCAGCGCGACCGAGCGCTCCAGGAACGCCGCGGCCGCGGCCAGTCCGCCGCGGGCCTGGGCCCGCCCGGCTGACCGTTCCAGCTCCGCTGCGACCTCCTCGTCCGGGCCGGCCACGGCCTGGGCCCGGTGCCAGGCCCGGCGGTCCGGATCGGTCAGCGGGTCGGTCACCTCGGCCAGCGCACCGTGCAGCTGCCGCCGGTAGGCAAACGGCGCCGACCGGTAGGCCGCCCAGCGCGCCAGCGGATGCCGAAAGCGCACCTGGAGGCCGAATTCCACCAGGCCGACCTCCTCGGCCGGCGCTGCCGCCCGGACCGGGATATCCAGCCGTCCGGCCGCGCGCCAGACTAGGTACTGGTCACCGGACGGGTCGGCAGAGGCCAGCTGCACCAGGTTGCGGGTCTGGTCGGGCAGAGCGTCCAGCTGGCGGCGGAAGCTGTCCTCGATCCGGGCGGCCAGCGGCATTGTGCCGGGCAGCCCGAACCCGCCCGCCAGCTCCGCGGAGGTCAGCCCGCGCGGCAGTTCCAGCAGGGCCAGCGGGTTACCCTGTGCCTCGGCGATGATCAGGTCACGCACCTGTTCGTCCAGCGGCCCGGCCAGCGCCGCCTTCAGCAGCGCCCGCGCGTCCTCTTCCCGCAACCCGCGCACTTCCAGCTCGGGCAGCCCGGTCAGCTCCGGGCCCAGCTCGCGGGCCGCGAACACCAGCCCGACCGGGTCCGCGGCCAGTCGGCGCGCTGCAAATCCCAGCACCTGCGCCGAGGCTTGATCCAGCCACTGCTCGTCGTCAATCAGGCAGATCAGCGGGCGTTTGCCGGCTACTCCAGACAGCAGGCTGAGCACGGCTAGGCCCACGAAGAACCGGTCCGGGGGCGGCCCGCTGGCCAGGCCGAACGCGGTCTGCAGCGCGTCGCGCTGCGGCGGTGGCAAGCCCTCCGCTCTATCCAGCAGTGGCGCGCACAGCTGGTGAAGCCCGGCGAAGGCCAGCTCCATCTCCGACTGGACACCCGCCGCGCGGGCCAACTGGCATTCCGTCTCCGCCGCCCGTCCGGCCAGGTATTCCAGCAGCACGGTCTTGCCCACGCCCGGTTCGCCGCGTATGACCAGTGCCCGGCCCTGGCCTGCCCGGACCGCCTCGGCCAGCAGGCCCAGGGCGTCGCGTTCGTTCACCCGGTCCGTCAGCTCCCGCCACGTGCCGCCCGGCTGGGCATGGACGCTCACGTGGCCTCCCGGCTTGTCCAGATGACGTCGATTGAAATCTAACTTGCCGGTATGAGACTGGCCAGCCGTGGATCCGCGCCGGGATTGCGGACGTGAGGCATAACAGTGGCGCCGCCCCGGCGGGGCGGCGCCACGGCTAGATCGCTCAGAGCGTGCCGGAGGCGGTGGCCCACAGCTCGTTGGCGGGCACGTTGCCCGGGTTGCCGATGAGGTGCTGCAAGATGATCGGCGTGAACAGCTGCTGGGCCGGGTTCCCCAGGATGGTCATCACGAACGGGTTGGTGAAGTCGGTGGTCGACGCGTTGATGATCGAGTAGTCGCCCTTTATCTGCGAATCCTTGAAGTCCAAGATCCAAACCGTGGTGTCCGGGGTGCTGCAGGGCTGCAGGCTCAGGGCCTCGTCCTGGTAGGCGGTGGTGGCTATACCCGAGCACAGGCCGGTGGGGTGGCCGTAGGGCGCGTACTCGATCTGCACCGCGGCATAGCCCGTGCCGCCATACTGGCTGGCGACCGCGGCGGACACCATGCCGTTGGCAAGGTAGTAGGCCGCGTTCTCCGGATGGCCGGTGGGGAGGATGAAGTCCTCACCAGGGTTCCAGCCGGCGGCCGGGCTGACGATCGTCGGCACGCCGCGCAGCGGGATCCCGAAGAACACGGTCTCCACGAACCCGGGGTACGCAGCGCTTCTTGGCGTAAGGCAGTTATTGCCGCACTGCGGGGTGGCGGCGCTCGCCGCCACCGTCCCCGCCGCGCTGAGCCCGCCGGCCAGGGTCAGTACTGCAGCGGCGGCGAGAACTTTGCTCGTGATGGACATGATGGTTCCTTTCTTAGATACGGCCGTGCCCTGCGCACGGCGCTGTCGCGCGGATCAGTGGGTGAGCAGCTTGTCGCAGTACGGGGCGAAGAACGCGGTCAGCGCGGCCAGCGTTTCCTCGGGAGCCTCCTCCGGCGGATGATGGCCGCAGCCGGGGACGACCAGGGTCTGCACGTCGTCAGCGGCGAGCTTCATCGTGTCTGCAACCTGTTCCCGCAGGCTCTTCTCGCCACCTATCCCCAGCACGGGCATGCTCAGCCGCTGGATCTTGCGCTGCTGGTTCTGCGCGATGGTGGCATCTAGGGCGCGGTAGATCGCGAAGCTGGCGTGCAGCGCTTCGGGACTGGCGGCGAGGGTGCCGATGTAGTGGCGGACCGCGTAATCGGGCAGTGGCCGGGCGGCCTTGGTGGCGAACTGCCAGCCGAAGTAGACCTCTTCCCGGCCGGCGACGAGCTGGTCGTTGACCGCGGCGAGCCGGTTGAACGCGAAGTGCCACAGCGCGTTGTTCAGGTGCGCGCTGGCGAACAGGGGCGGGGACGGAGAAACGCCCGGGAGGGGGGTCTCGGCGACCGCCAGCCGGGCGACCCGGTCCGGGTGATCGGCGGCCAGGGCGTAGCCGATCCACATCCCGGTGTCGTGGCCGGCGATGGCGAACCGCTGGTGGCCCAGCGCGTCCATCAGCGCGACCAGGTCACCGGCCAGTGTGCCGGTGTCATACCCGTCATCGGGCTTACCGGACAGCCCGGTGCCGCGCTGGTCGGGCACGATGACCTGGAAGTGCCGCGCCAGCGCCGGCATCACCAGCCGCCAGGCGTACCAGGTCTGGGGCCAGCCGTGCACCAGCAGCAGCGGCGGGCCGTCGCCGCCGGTGACCACGTGCTGGCGCAGCCCGCCAGCGTCGACGTACCGGCTGGCGAACGTGCCGGTGAACCCGTCCGGCAGGTGCGGCGCTCCCGCGACCGATCCGGGACCTTCCGGGATAGAAGGTGAATTCATGACGATCTCCTTTCCAAGTGGCACTGCCTCACGGTCGCGCAGCATCGCCCGGGCCGTGGATGAGCGCGTGCGACACCGACGACCCGTACGGGCGCCAGGACGGACGCCTCAGGACTCGCTGGTGAGGAAGTGCTCGCCGATTGGGGTACCGACGAACTTCTCTCCCACCAGCCGGGATAGGAGCAGCAGTGTGCTCCGGGGCCGGTAGTTGCCGACGACGTGCTGCGTCTGACCGGCGGCGTTGCGGGTGACCACGGTGATGTTCTTGATCGGCTCACCGCGGACCCCGGCGGTATAGTCCTCGAACCAGCCGTTGTCGCCGAAGGGCCCGACGGAGTGGAATTCCTGGTAATCGTAAAGTGAGCGGATGTGCACCAGCACGGTCCGCACTGCCTCGGCGCCCTGGATGAAGCCATCCATCATCGAGCCCTCCAGGGTGACGTCATCGGCCAGGTTGTCCAGCCAGGCCGGGTAGTAATCGGCGAGTCCGCGGGCAGGATCGCTGCTTCCCGTTGATGTCATGCTGTGCCTCCCTCCGAATCAGGCCGCGGGCCAGATGCTGCGCGGTCCCCTCAGGGTCGCCCTGGGCTGGTGAGCGTCGCGCCGGTGACATCCCTGGTCGTACATCCCTGGGCGCATACCCTGGCCAGGCCCTGGCCCGTGGATGCGGCCCTGGCCACCTCGTGCGGGCGGATGTGACTCACTAGGCCCAGGGCGCTGGCCAAGAACCGGTCAGGGACTCCACGGGCTCGAAGGACCAGCCGGGCAACACGCTGCTACCAATACCAACCGATCCCTGGCGGGCACAGCATCATGGCCAGCACCGATGTCGCCATTAACACCTCCACTCAGACGCTCGGAGCCGTGACCGTCCAGTCGAAGCTCGAGCCTTGGCGAACTGCGCCCGGCCCGTGCCGGGGGCATGCCCTGGCCATCACCCTGGCCAGTGGCTGGCGTCCGAGCCTGGCCACCACGAGCCGGTCCGACTGTGCACCTGGCGGACTCGATCGCGGCGGCGGTCCCGGCATCATGGCGGCGAGGCAACCGCCTAAGCGCCAGCGTTCAGGAGTAGGCAGCCATGCACCGTACTCGCCCCGACACCGACCTGAACTCGCCAGAGACCGCCGCGTGGCCGCCCGCACCGACAGACACGCTGCCCGGGAGGAAACTGTACGGTCGCCGCGCCGAGTGCCAGGCACTGGACCGGCTGCTAGCGGACGTGCGGACCGGCCAGAATCGGGTACTGGTCGTCCGCGGCGATACGGGAGCAGGCAAGACTGCGCTCCTGGCGTACCTGGCTGAGCAGGCATCAGGTTCGGCGTGCCGGGTGGCGCGCATAACGGGCACGCCAGCCGAGACGGGGCTGGCGTTCGCCGGGCTGCATCAATTGTGCGCGCCACTGCTGAGCCGGGTCGAGCGGCTGCCGCTGCCGCAGCGTGACGCGCTGCGGTACGCGTCGGGCCTGACCGCGGGGCCGTCGCCGGACGGGTTCCTGGCCGGGCTCGCTGTGCTGAGCCTGCTGGCCGCGGCGGCTGCGGAACGCCCGCTGATCTGCTTGATCGACGATGAGCAGTGGCTGGACCGAGTCTCGGTGCAGGCGCTGGGATTCGCGGCACGCCGCGTGGCGGCCGAGCCGATCGGGCTGGTATTCGCGACGCGCGACCCGGGCACCGAACTCGCTGGGCTGCCCGAGCTGCACGTCGCAGGGCTCCGGGAGGACGATGCCCGGGCGTTGCTGGCCGCGGCGCTGGCCGGGCCGCTGGACGCCCAGGTGCGCGACATCATCGTGGCCGAGACCCGCGGCAATCCGCTGGCGCTACTTGAAGTACCGCGCGGGCTGAGCCCAGCGGAGCTGGCGGGCGGGTTCGGCCTGCCCGACGGCGCCCCGCTGGCCGACCGGATCCAGGACAGCTTCAGCCGGCAACTGGACGCCTTGCCGGACCAGGCCCGGCGGCTGGTACAACTGGCCGCGGCCGATCCCACCGGTGACCGGCAGCTGCTGTGGCGGGCGGCCGACCGGCTGGAAATTCCGGTCCAGGCGGCGGCGCCAGCGGTAGCGGCGCGGCTGGTGGAGTTCGGCACCCGGGTCCGGTTCAGCCACCCGCTGGCCCGCTCGGCGGCCTACCGGTCGGCGTCGTTGTCTGACCGCCAGCAGATGCACGCGGCGCTGGCGGAGGTGACCGACGGGGTCGCTGACCCGGACCGATGCGCCTGGCATCGGGCGCAGACAGTATCGGGGCCGGACGAGGAGGTCGCCACGGAACTGGAGCGGTCGGCCGGGCGGGCGCAGGACCGCGGGGGGCTGCCCGCGGCCGCAGCATTCCTGGAGCGGTCGGTGCTGCTGACCGCCGATCCAGAGCGCCACGCCGCACGCGCGCTGACCGCGGCACAAGCGAACATGCGGGCCGGCGCGTTCAGCAAGGCCCTGGACCTGCTGACCGAGGCGGAGGCTCATGGGTCCCGGCCGCTGGATGAGCTCGCCAGTGCGCGGGTAGAGCTGCTCCGCGGGCAGATCATGTTTGCTGCCGGCTCGGCCAGCGCGGCTCCCGCGCTGCTGTTCAAGGCGGCCAGGCGGCTCGAATCGCTTGACGGCGGCCTAGCCCGCCAGGCCTACCTAAGCGCCTGGATGGCCGCGCTGTTCGCCGGGCGGCTGGCTGGTGGTGACCTGTTCGAGGTCTGCCGGGCCGCTCGGGCTCTCCCCCCTCGCTCCGAGCCGCAGCCCGTCGACCTCGTGCTGGATGGCCTGGCGCTGATGGTGACGGACGGGCCGGCGGCCGCAGCGCCCGCGTTGCGGCGAGCAGTGAACGCCTTCGCCGACGCCGACATCGCGGCCGAGGAACCCCACTGCTGGGGCTGGCAGGCCCAGGTCGCGGCCAGCGCGCTATGGGACAACGACGCCCGGTGCGCGTTGCTCGTCCGGCAGGTCCGGCTCGCCCGTGAGGCCGGCGTGCTCGACCAGCTGCCGGTCCTGCTGGAGGCCCTGGGCACGGCCGTCGCGGCCAGCGGTGACATCGCGGCCGCCTCGGCCCTGGTCGCCGAGGCCGACACGATCTGCGCGGCGACCGGGACGCGCGCCGCCCGGCTGACCTCGATGATGCTCGGGGCGCTGCGAGGTCGCCTCGCTGAAGCCGCGCCGCTGATCGAGGCAGCCATGGCTGAAGTCGAAGCTGGCGGACAGGGAATCGCGGTGGGCTACGCGCACTGGGCGACCGCCGTCCTGCATAACGGCCTGGGCTGTTATACGGAGGCGCTGGCCGCGGCGCAGCAGGCCAGCGAGGACATCACCGCGCTACCTGTCTCGATGTGGGCGCTGCCTGAGCTGGTCGAGGCAGCTGCGCACAGCGGACAGGCCGGGCTGGCCCGCGATGCCCTCAAGCAGCTCGCAGAGATTACGCAGTCATGCGGCCACGATTCCGCACTCGGCATCGAGGCTCGCTGCCGAGCGCTGCTCAGCGCCGGCACCGAGGCCGACGACCTGTACCGCGAGGCGATCGACCGGCTGGGCCGGACCAGGCTGCGTCCGGAACTGGCCCGCACGCATCTGCTCTACGGGGAGTGGCTGCGCCGCGAAGGCCGGCGCGTCCATGCGCGCGAGCGGCTGCGCACCGCTCACGACATGCTTGACGCGCTCGGCATGGCGGGGTTCGCCGAGCGCGCGCGCCGGGAGCTGATCGCCACCGGCGAGACGGTGCGCAAGCGCACGGTAGACGCCGATACCACGCTGACCCCGCAGGAGGCGCTCATCGCCCGGCTGGCCCGCGACGGCCGCACCAACCCGGAGATCGGCGCCCAGCTGTTCCTGTCCGCGCGCACCGTCGAATGGCACCTGCGCAAGATCTTCACCAAGCTCGGCGTCAGCTCCCGCCGCGAACTGCACGCCGCGCTGGTCCAGGCCGCGTAGGAGCGGGCCATGACGGGCAAGGTCGCCATCATCACCGCAGGTACCCCCGACGTCAGGGCCCACCTGGTAGCCGGGTACCTGGAGCGTGGCTGGGCGGTGGTGGCCTCCGCCCGCACGATTGGGCCGTCCCCGGACCCGGATCTGCTTACCATCGCCGCGGACATCGCCGATCCGGAGGCGGCCGGCTGGATCGTCGGCGGAGCGCTGAAACGGTTCGGCCGGATCGACACCCTGATCAACAGCGCCGTCGTCGACCTGGCCAAGCCCTTCACCGCCTATACCCCGGCCGACTACGCGGTCGCCGAGGTCAGCCTGGCCGGGTTCTTCTGGTTGACCCAGCGGGCCATCGCCGAGATGGCCATCCGTTACGGCGGCCACGTGGTCAGCGTCCTGGCCGCTACGGCCGACACCGCGGACTCGGGCGCGCCTGCGGTCCTCGCCGCGCTGACCAGGGGCAGTCAGGTGGCGGTTACCAGGTCGCTGGCCCGTGAGTATGCATCCCTTGGCATCCGGGTCAACGCCGTGGTCTCGAGCCTCATCGAGGCTCCGCGGCCCCGGGCCCGAAGCTGCGACGTCTACGACGGCAGGTTCCCACCGCTCCCGGGGGGCGACCAGATCGGCGACGTCGTGAACGCTGTCTTGTTCCTGGAGTCATCGCCCTCCGTCACCGGTCAGGTTGTTCATGTCGGCGGCGGCTGATCTTCCTCCCGCGGCTGGGCCAGGGGGCGTGCAGTTCGCGCCGGGATTCGATGCCGAGTCTGGTGAAGACCTTCATGCCGCTGGAGTAGTTCCCCGTCAGACTTCTGGTGCACCCCGCCCCCAGCCAGCGCTCCGTCCGTTGTCCTAAGCTGGTGTCTCGTGCGAATTTTCATCGCTGGCGCAACCGGCGTGATTGGCGTTCGGCTGATCCCTTTGCTGGTGGACGGTGGGCACACGGTGGCTGGGATGACGCGTTCACCCCAGAAAACCGGCCTGCTCTGCGAGCTTGGCGCAGAGCCCGTTGTTTGCGACGTTTTCGATGTCGCTGCCCTCACCCAGGCCCTGGCCGCGTTCGGTCCGGATGTGGTCTTTCATCAGCTGACTGACCTGCCCGACGACGCTGCCGATCTGGTGCCCTTCAGTGACCGCAACGACCGTATCCGCGGTGAGGGCACGAATAACCTACTCGCCGCCGCAGCCGCCGCCAAGGCAGAACGCGTCATCGCGCAGAGCATCTCCTGGGAGCTGCCCAGCGAGAACCACCGCGCGGTCACCGCCGCACATGAGCGCGCGGTGCTGCAAGCAGGCGGAGTGGTGATCCGCTACGGCCAGCTCTATGGGCAAGGTACTTTCTACCCGGTCGCCCCGCCACCACCCCCGCGTATCCATGTCGATGACGCCGTCCGCCTGACCCTGCCCGCGCTCAGGGTGCCACCGGGAGTGACGATCGTTGCCGACGACAGAGCGATCTGCAGGGATTGAATGGCGGGGGTCTGGATCTGTCTGCCTGGTCACCATGGGCGCGCCAACGTGATCGAGGCGGGTGGCGGGTCTACCCCGAGCGTGAGAGATCCAGATGGTGGTGGCCTGACGGCGGCAGCTTGACGCTGGGCCGGTCCACGCCACGTTGCTGCCCGGAGCCCAGACCAGGGCCTGGTCCAGGGACGCAGACCAGGGCCTAGGCCTAGGGATGTCACGGGCGCGATGCGCCGGCCCGGTTCGCGATCCTGAGGCAGTACGAACGAGGCCGCAGGCGGCGGCAGGTCCTTGGCCGGGAACCTCCCGGCGGAGCCGACCGTCCGTCCGGCCGCCGTGGCCTGCCAATCCGGGAAGGGGAGAAGGTCCTATGTCCAGCGGAACTGAGATCCGTCCATTCCGGGTCGACGTGCCCGATGAAGCAATCGCCGACCTGCGGCGGCGCATCGCCGCGACACGCTGGCCCTCCAGGGAGCTTGTCGCAGACCGGTCGCAGGGTGTGCAGCTGGCGACGATCACCGAGCTCGCCCGCTACTGGGCGACCGATTACGACTGGCGCGCGTTCGAGGCCAGATTGAACGCGCTGCCTCAGTTCAAGACCGAGATCGACGGCGTTGATGTCCACTTCATCCACGTCAGGTCGCCGCACGCCGGCGCGATGCCGCTCATCATGACGCATGGCTGGCCCGGCTCGGTGATCGAGCTGCTCGGGGTCGTCGGCCCGCTCACCGATCCAGCCGCGCACGGCGGGCGTGCGGAGGACGCGTTCGATCTGGTGCTGCCGTCCCTGCCCGGCTTCGGCTTCTCTGCCGAGCCGGCCGAGGTCGGCTGGGACCCCGGCCGAATCGCCGGAGCCTGGGCCGAGCTGATGCACCGCCTGGGCTATGCCCGCTACGTCGCCCAGGGCGGCGACCTGGGCGCCTTCGTTACCGACGAGATGGCCCGCCAGGCACCCGAGGGGCTGCTCGGCATCCACCTCAACTTGCTCAAGGCGGCGCTGGTCGGCCCTGCGCCAGCCGAACCCACCGAGCAGGAACGTGCCGCACTGGCCGCAATCGCCGTCATGCAGACCAGCGGCTACGGCTACTTCCTCGAGCAGGCCACCCGGCCGCAGACGATCGGCTACGCCCTGCTGGATGCACCCGTGGCCCTGGCGGCCTGGATGCTCGACCACGATACCGACGCCTACTACAAGATCTCCCGTGCCTTCCTGGAAAAGCAGCCCTCGGGCCATCTCACTCGGGACAGCATCCTCGACAACATCACGCTGTACTGGCTGACCGGCACCGGGGCCTCCGCCGCCCGGGAGTACTGGGAGAACGGGCAAGCCGCAGCCCGGGCGGCCGGGCAGGCTCCGCCGCCGGTCTCGGTCCCGGTCGGCTTCACCGTCTTCCCCGGTGAGATCTTCCGGGCCCCGCGCAACTGGGTCCAGAAGGCCTATCCCACCCTCGCCTACTTCCACGAGGTCGACAGGGGCGGCCACTTCGCCGCCTGGGAAGAGCCCGAGCTGTTCGCGACCGAGATCCGGGCGGCGTTCAACTCGCTGCGCTAACAGCAGCCCGCCGCCCCGTTCCTGCCACCGTTGCGGAACGGGTCGACGGCAGGGCGCAGCTGCAAGCAGTCGCCGTCGGCAGGTTAGCTGGGCCCGGCCAGCATGCCACGCGGGATCTACCCGTGGGGACGGCAGTATTTCGGGAAGGCTGACAATGTAGGGAGGTCAGGATGCGCGCATTTGCCGTGCGCAGCTTCGGCGAGCCAGCATCGGTCCACGATCAGCCTGTTCCGGCCGCCAATGACGCGGTGCTCATCCGGGTCAGGTTCGCCGGGGTCAACCCGCCGGACAACAATCTCCTGGGACGGCTGACCGCCGCGTCGTCGTATCCGTTCGTCGTGGGCATTGACTTCGCCGGGGTGGCCGAACGTGTCCCGACCGGAGACCACGGCCTGCGGGCCGGCGACCGAGTCTTCGGCATGGCGCGGACGCACGGCGCCTACGGCGAGTACACCGCGGTCGCCCCGGCGGCCCAGCTGGAGCCGGGAGCCCGCATCCCCGACGGCGTCGCCGACGACCAGGCCGCCGCGCTGCCCATCCCGGCGACCACGGCGCTGCGGACGGTGGAGCTGCTCCAGGTCGCCGCCGGCCAGCACGTCTTGGTCATGGGCGCGGCCGGCGCGGTCGGCGGCTACGCGGTACAGATCGCGCGCACCCGCGGCGCCCACGTCATCGCGACCGGGACGGCCCGGCCGCGACGCACCACCCGTAGGGGCTTCGTGATGCTTGCCGTCAAGTCTGGGCCAGCTGGGACCTGGAGCCGGCAAGCGCCCGGGCGAGCTCGTTGCGCGAGCGTATCCCGAGCTTTCCGAAGACCTTGCCTAGGTGGTACTGGACCGTACGCCGGGATAGGAACAGCCGGGCGCCGATCTCCGGGTTACTGAACCCATCGCGAGCCAGCTCGGCGACCTGGCGCTCCTGTGCAGTCAGATCATCGCGCGTCTCCACCGTCCGCTTGCGAACCTTCTCTCCGGTCGCCGCCAGCTCGACGCGGGCCCGCTCGGCAAACGCCTCCATCCCGATCGAGGTGAACTCGTCGTAGGCCGCGCGGAGCTGAGTGCGCGCATCGACGCGCCGACCCTCGCGGCGCAACCACTCGCCGTAGAGCAGGCGCGCACGAGCGAGTTCGCTGCGGACCCCAGTATGCCGGAGGTGCTCGATCGCCTGGCGGTGGAGCTCGTCGGCGTCGCCGGAGTCCGCCACGAGCGCGCGGGCGCGCGCCTCGACGCCGAGGATCCAGTCGGTACCGCATGCACGCGCCATCTCGGCGAGCCGCCCGAGCGCGTCGGCAGCTGCCTCGGGTCGGCCGCAGCGCGCTGCCGCCTCGACAAGCTCGCTTAGTATCCGGCTGTAAACGCTCATGGCGTGCGGATGCGCGGCTCGCGGCTGCGCGGCGGCGAGCGCCTCGTCATAGCGGCCGAGGCCGTTGCAAAGAACCGCCTTCGCCCAGTGGAGCGCATCCAGCCCTATGCCGTAGCCGCGCGAGATGGCATGACGAGTCGTTGCCTCATCCAGCTGTGCGACCTCGCGCTCGCGACCGCGGTACGCGGCGAGTATCATCCGCGATGCCGGTGAGCCCTTGCCGCCGATCGCCTCAAGAAGCCTGTCCTGCTCCTCGACGTATACCGCTGCGGCGGTGAGATCGCCTGCGTATACGTCTCGGGTGTACCGCACGGCGGCCGCCATCGGCAGCGGTGCGAGCACGCCGGTCTCACGCACCAGATTGAGTGTCCTGGCGCTAAGGGCATCCCACATCTCATCGTCGTACACATCCTGGGCCATTTGGCACGCGAGGAAGAGCCATTGCACCTCCTCGACTCTGGAGATTGTCGCGACACGGAAAGCGGCCAGCGCGCGCCGCACCCGAGCCGCGCCCGCCACGTAGTCGGCGTCTACCAGCAGGGCGGCCGCGTCGAGCAGCTCGTCGGTCACGCTCGGGAGGTCAGCCGACGGCGCCGCCGAGCGTATGGCCGCCGCGACCTCGGGCAGCCCCGTCTCGCCCGCGAGACTTCCCGCGAGAAAGGCGGAGCTGAGCGCGTCGCGATAGGTGTCGCGTGCAGCGTGGCGGTCGAATCCTTCGAGCTGCTGGGCCGCCCGTAGCAGCAGTGGCGGTGCGTCGCTGACGCGGCGCTGTACCATCGCCACCCGGCCGCGCAGCACGTCGAGCCTCACGCTGCGGAACTCGTTACGAGGCCCGCGCGCTGCGACTCCGGCGAGCCGCAGCGCGTTCTCTCCGGACCCCGCCAGGTAACTCGCCTCTGCGGCCGCCAGCGTGCGCTCGGCGCGGCGCGCGGGATCGAGCGTCAGATCCGCTGAGCGCTCGAGAAACGCAGCCGCGGCGGCCTGACCACCGCGCGCTCGCGCGCGAACGGCCGATCGATCGAGCTCATCGGCGACGGCGTCGTCGGGACTTGCCGAGGCAAGGGCGCGATGCCATGCCCGGCGGTCAGGATCCGCCTCGGCGTCAGTCACCTCGGCGATCGCCGCATGCGCCCGGCGCCGCTCATCCGGAGACCCCGCGCTGTAGGCGGCGGCGCGGACGAGCGGATGCCGGAACCGGACACGGACGCCGAACTCGCAGAGCCCTGCCTCGGCCGCGGGCACCGCCGCGTCCGCGCTAATGCCCTGCCGTTCGGCGGCCCGCCGCACCAGGACGGGCTCTCCGAGCGGATCGGCTGCGGCGAGGAGCAGCAGTCGCCGGGTTTCTTCGGGTAGCGCCGCGATCCGGCGGCGGAAACTCTCCTCGATCCTGCTCGGCAGCGCCGACACGACCGATGTCCCGAATCCGGCGAGCTCTGCGGCGCTCAGGCCGCGAGGGAGCTCGAGTAGCGCTAGGGGGTTGCCGCGCGTTTCAGCGACGATGCGGTCACGCACCTGCTCGTCCAACCTGGATTGTACGGCCAAGCTCAGCAGCGCACGCGCGTCGCCGTCATGCAAACCGTGCACGTCGAGATCGGGCAGGTGTTGCAGCTGATCGCCCGGTCCACGGGTCGCGAACACCAGCCCTACGGGCTCGGCCAGCAGACGGCGGGCGACGAAGGCAAGGGTCAGCGCCGAGGTCTGATCCAGCCACTGCGCGTCGTCGACGACACAAAGCACCGGCCGCTCCTCGGACACCTCCGACAACAGGCTGAGCGCGGCTAGGGCGACCAGGAACCGATCCGGAGCGGCGCCGACGCTCAGGCCGAACACGACCTCCAGCGCTTGGCGCTGCGGGCCGGGCAGGGGCTCAAGCCGGTGCAGCAGCGGCCCGCACAGCTGATGCAAGCTGGCGTACGCCAGCTCCATCTCCGACTCCACCCCTGCCGCCCGGAGGACCATCAGATCCGGCGCCGCTGCGACGAGGTACTCCAGCAGCGCCGTCTTCCCGATCCCGGCCTCACCCCGCAGGACCAGGGACCGGCTCTCGCCCCGGCGGATATCGCGGATCAACCCATCAAGCAGTGCACATTCGCTAGCCCGCCCAAGCAGATCCATACGGTGCCCCCGGTCCGGAAAGCACTCTCCATTGGCGGCACTCATCGTAAGACGGCTGGCCAGAGCGTACAAGCAGCCGACCGCACCCGGATGGGTGCTATGGAGGGCGCGCCATGTCCGGCGCCGTGCGAGTACCCGTTTGTCCACCGAGCCAGGCGTCCACTGTTCGTGACGGTCGCTGTTCTGCCGATGGCCGTGGCGGGGGAGTCGCGGCCGGGCTGCGGCATTGATGGCTCTATCCGGTCCGGACCTGGTATTGGGGGCCCGCCGGCACGGCACCGGAGCCTTGACTCGATGTCGGCCTATCGTGATCTTGGATGGTGCCCCGGGAACCACTTGCGGGAACCACCGTGCCAACCTTCCCAGGCACTCCAGGGCATTTCCAGGCACGGTTTCCGCAGGTCACGTGTATGAGCCGGCGCTGTGAGCTGGGCGTCATCCTGGGCTTGTTTCGCCTTACAAGCGAGGGGTTTCGTGGGTTCGAATCCTACTGCGCCCACAATTTTCGAACACTTTATTCGGCGTGTCGCAGCGCAACGCCAAGGAATCGGAGATATATTGCCTAAATGGGGCAAGAGCGGTGCGACAA
>Ga0187819_10000406_pt1 | contig 21271 bp, 12 predicted proteins | sample NC_wetland_sal_i_15_FD_132411 | JGI IMG/M metagenome (GOLD analysis project Ga0187819, IMG submission 132411) | Wetland sediment microbial communities from Neuse River Estuary, North Carolina, USA - SO4_4 | ecosystem: Environmental > Aquatic > Freshwater > Wetlands > Sediment | place: USA...
CATGTTCACGCCGATCAGCTCCGTGGGCGAGGCCCCGATGAACGCGGCGAGCGATCGGTTGATGCGCACCAGGTTGCTCTGCTCGTCGTGCACCACGATGAAGTCGGTGATCGCGTCGAACACCTCGATCCACTGTTTGCGCGACTGCTCGATGCGGCTCAGCAGCCCGGAATTCTCCATGGTCACCGACGCGTGGCCCGCCAGCGCCGCCAGCAAATTCCGGTCCGCGGGCGTCAGCTCGCGCCCGCGATTCGCCAGGCAAAGCACCCCGAGCAGTTCACCCGCGCTCGTGCCCAGCCGCACCAGCACCGCGTCGTCCCAGCGCAACGCCTCCGCCAGCGCCCGGCCCACGAGTTCCCCGGCCGCGGCCGCAATCACCACCGAGCGGTTGGCGCTGGCCAGGCCCCAGAGCGCGATCTCCAGCCCGCGTTGCAGCACTCCCGCCGGCGCAGTCTCCGGCCACTGCGTGAACACCGTTTCCAGCCGCTCCCCTCGCGCGATCGTTAAGACTCCCGCGCGCGCCCGCAGCATGCTCATGGCGTGCAACGTGAATCGCCGTGCGAAGTCCGGCAGGCGCATCGAAGGTTGCAGCTCGAGCGCCAGGCTCATCAGGTTCTCGGCGCGTTGCCGGTGCTGTTCGGAGGACGCCGCGTAGCGCCCGGCCTCGAACGCCGCCCCGGCGAATGCCGCGGCCACCGCGGCCAGCGCGGCCATCTCGTCCGTAAAGAAATTCGGGTTGTTGTCGTGGAATACGGTGAGCAGGCCCGGCGCATCTCCGTGCGGCACCACGGGCACCACCAGCGCGGCACGTGCCGGATAACCCCAGACCTTCGCCGCATTCGGCCGGTGCAGCGCCGGGAACACGCAAGGTTTCATGCTGCGCAAGGCCTCAAAGGCCGCCGGGTTCACTTCCGGCGTGAGACGCGGCATCTGCGGCGCGCGCAGCGCGCGCCCGGCGCAGCCCATCGCCTGCAGCTCTCCCCGCTCGACCGTGTCCCAGTAGTAGACGGCGCTGGCATCCAGGCGCGCCAGCAGGGCGCGGCAAAAGCAGTCAATCCGCCCCGGCACGGTCGGACAGGTTGAGAGTTGCGTCGCCAGGTCCAGCAGAAAATCTTGGAACCCGGCGTCTTTGTGAGGCGCCTCCGCGGAGGGACTCTGGTGGCTCGCACGCATGAGGGGTTAGGGGCCCGCGCGCTAATTCGGCTGAGTTGCTTATGGTCGGCCCGCCGAGCGGGACCGGGCGTCGGCAGGACCACCCAAGTCTGGTCCCCCGGCACGGAGTTAGCGTACGGCCCAATCTCATTTTGAGTCAATAAGGGGGACTGGCGGCGTGCCGTATGACGCAATCTCACCCTGAGAATCCTCCGGGCGCGCCGCGAGTTTTTTCGCCTTGCCAACCCGTGTTCCCGGCTGCGCGTCCGCCGTCGTTTGCCCACAACTGCGCACCAGCCGCTGCGCCTATGCGGTGGACCGTGTGCATCTCCGTGTGCGCGGTCGGGACCTCGTGGCACACAATCCAGTCTGTGCTCCCAGCCCTCCTGCCATGAATGCGGCGCAATTTTCGCCTGAATTTTCCAAATGTGCCTCTGCGTTTCAACGATGCGCATCGGACCGGCCCTGTTCGCGCCGGCAACTCTGCGAGCATCCCGCCAGCCGAATCTGACTGGTTGTCGGCAACGCCGCACGCCCGCCGAAAATTCTGTAACGCAGTGCATTGTCCCCTGCGTCTAAGGTATGTTTAGACGGAGTGTCCCGGTGAGGGTCGGGGCCGGGTACCCACTACAGGACGTACTGTTTCGTCGTGGTTCGAGGGAAGAGATTATGCATTCACGTCTCAAGAGAATGCGGAGGGCCGGATGGTGCGCGCTGGCGATAGCGGCTGCGGCCATTCTTCCGGCAGCCGCCAAGGCATTTCCCGCGCGGGCGGAGACGCCTGAGCAGCAGTCCGCGGCACAGCCGCCCCTGGTGCGCTACCTCGGCACGATCAAAGCCATCAAGGGCGACAGCATCACCCTCACCACGGACGAAGGCTCCGATGTCACTGTAGTCCTCGTACATGGCGCGCGCATGCTCCGCGTCGAGCCGGGTGAGACAAATTTGTCCCACGCCGTGCCCCTCCAGTTGGAGGAGCTCCAGCCCGGCGATCGCGTCCGCGTGCGCGGCAAGAACTCCGCCGACTCGAAATTCCTGATCGGCATGGAATTGATCGCTATCAAGCACCTGGACATTCAGGCCAAGCGCGAGCAGGAACGCGCGGATTGGCAGAAGCGCGGCATCGGCGGCCTGGTGAAAGCTGTGGACGCCGCTGCCGGCACGGCCACCATCTCCGTGAGCGCGCCGGGCGGCGCCAGGGAGGTTGCGCTGCATCTCGCTTCCAACGCCGTGTTGCGCCGTTACGCCCCGGACTCCGTGCAGTTCGATAACGCCAAGCCCGCTCCGCTCAGCGAGATCAAGCCGGGCGACCAGCTCCGCGCGCGCGGCGACCGCTCCGCCGACGGCAGCTCCTTTGCTGCGGAAGAAGTCGTGTCCGGCACCTTCCGGAATATCGCCGGCACCATTACCTCCATCGACGCGCCGGCCGGCACGATGGTCGTCATGGATCTAATTTCGAAAAAGCCCGTCACCGTGAAAGTCTCCGCAAAATCGCAGCTCCGCAAACTCCCGCCGGAGATCGCCATGCGATTGGCCATGCGTCTCCGCGGCGGCGGACCGGGCGGCGCGCCGGGGGCTGGCGCCGCGCCCGCTGGCGGCGCGAGCGCTCGTCCAGCGGCAGGCGAGCAGCAGGGCGGCGGTGCGCCCGGTAACCGCGAAGGCGCCCCCGCCGGACCGGGTGGCGCGCCCGCCGGCGGCCCGCGCGGCGGCGGTGACTTTCAGCAAATCGTAAACCGGCTGCCGCTGGTCACTCTCGCCGATTTGCAAAAGGGCGAGGCCGTCATGCTCGTCTCCACGGAGGGGGCCAGCTCCGGAGCAGTGACGGCCATCACTCTGCTGGGAGGCGTCGAGGCGCTGCTCACCGCTTCTCCGCAGGGAAGCCAGGCATTCACGCTTTCTCCCTGGGCTCTCGGCGGCGCCGAAGGTGAGGCTGGCGGGGAACCGAATCCGCAGCGATGAACTCGACTCTCGGAATCGGCAATCGTCGTTTGCGCGGAATTTCCAAACCGGGCGGTATTCATTACCGTGATCCCGTGGACGTTTTTCAGGAGAAGAAATGGCAATTCGACTCAAGCGGATCTCTCAATTCTTTGCTCTCTTTGCTATGTGCTTTCTGCTCTGCGCACCAGGCTCCTTCGCTCAGACCGCCACCGGGGGTCTCCGCGGACAGGTGACGGACCCCTCCGGCTCCACCATCGTGGGAGCCCAGGTGACGGTGACTTCGGCCACAGGCCAGGTGACCAAGGCAGTCGTGGGCCGCGACGGCACCTTCGAAATCAAGGGCCTGCCCCCGGGCAAATACGCAGTCGATGTCACCGCCAAGGGCTTCGCGCCCTTCGAAGTCCTGGACTACGACATTCCGGCCGGGCCGGAGCAGAAGCTCGACGTGTCCCTCTCTATCGCCGTGCAGGAAGAGAAGGTCATCGTGGAAAGCGCCACACCCACCGTGGACGTGAGCCCGGAGGCCAACGCCGGTGCCATCGTAATGACCGAAAAGGACCTCGAGGCCCTTTCCGACGATCCCGACGAATTGCAGAACGACCTGGAAGCTCTGGCCGGACCCTCCGCTGGACCCAACGGCGGCCAGATTTACATTGACGGGTTCACCGCGGGACAACTCCCGCCCAAATCGGCCATCCGCGAGATTCGCATCAACCAGAATCCCTTTTCGCCCGAATACGACAAGCTGGGTTACGGCCGCATCGAGATTTTCACCAAGCCGGGAATGAACAATTTCCACGGCGAACTCCAGTTCCAGGGTAACGATTCCGCCTTCAATTCGAAGAATCCCTTCGCCACCACCGAGCCGGGATACGAAACTACGCTGTTCAACGGCAATGTCGGCGGGCCGCTCGGCAAAAAGGCGTCCTTCTTCTTCAGCGCGCAGTATCGCGACATCAACGACGTTTTCGTAGTAGACGCGCAATCGCCCGATCCCAGCTTGAACGATGAATCAGTGCCCAATCCCAGAAAACGCCTAAACCTCGGCCCGCGGATTGATTATCAGGTCACGCCGAACAATACGCTCAGCGTCCGCTATCAGTATTTTCGCGACGACCAGTCCAACCTGGGGGTGGGCGGGTTCTACTTGGCGTCGCAGGCCTACGACTCCCTGAATCAGGAACATACCCTCCAGATCAGCGATACACAGATCTTCGGCACCAAGATCGTCAACGAAACGCGCTTCCAATTCCTCCACGAGCCGTTCTCACAGACACCTAACACGACAACTCCCGCGCAATGCTCACAGGGGGGCTCGGCGCTGCCCTGCACGGTGTTCGTACCCGGAGCGTTCATTGGCGGCGGGAACGCGGCGGGCACAATCCAGCAAACCACAAACCACTACGAGTTTCAGAACTACACTCAGATCGCCCTCAAAAAGCACACCTTGAAATTCGGCGCGCGGCTCCGCGAGGTGACTGACGACGATAAAGCCACCTCCGGCTTCAACGGCTCATTCTATTTTTCCTCGCTCGCGGCGTATCAAGCAGGCACTCCTACCCAGCTTTCCATCACCACTGGGTTGCCGGAGGCCAGCATCTCCCTGTTTGACGCCGGCTTGTACGTAGGGGACGACTGGAAAGTCCGCCCGAACTTCACCTTGAGTAGCGGCCTCCGCGTGGAATCACAAACCGGCATCAGCGACCACGTGGATTGGGCACCCCGTCTCGCCGTGGCCTGGGGCATCGGCCACGGAAAGGGGGCCCCGAAGACCGTGCTGCGCGCCGGTACCGGCCTTTTCTACGACCGCTTCACAGAAAACCTGCTGCTTCAGGCCAGACGCCTGAACGGCATAACCGAGCAAGAGGACGTAGTCACCTTCCCGTGCTTTTTCACGACTATCCCCACCACCATCAATCAAAGTTCCTGTGCAAACCCCGGGTACAGCGTGCTCCCCACGCAATATCAGCTCGCCCGCAATCTGCACGCCCCCGGCATTTTCCAGACGGCCCTGGTGCTGGAGCACCAGTTGACCAAGACCATGAATCTCTCCGTCACCTACCTGCACATCCAGGGATTCGACCAATTGCTCACCAACAACATCAACACGCCGAAGCTCGGCACTTACCCAGGGACTGCGATGAACCCGCCGCAGTACCCCTACTGCAGCCCCGGAGTCCCTGCGGGCCCGGGCTGCCCACTCGGCACGGCGGAAAACATTTACCAGTACCAATCCGAGGGAAATTTCCATCAGAACCAGTTATTCGCCCAGTTCACTATCCGCATGGGCGCCAAGTTCTCGCTCTTCACCAACTACGTTCTGAACTATGCCGATAGCGATACCTCCGGCGCCTCCAGTTTTCCTTCGAATCCCTACAATCTGCGCCAGGACTACGGCCGTGCGGCGTTTGATTACCGCAACCGCTTCTTCATGGGCGGAACGTATTCCCTTCCCCACGGCATCCGTGTCAGCCCCTTTATGATCGCGAGTTCCGGCCAGCCCTACAGCATCACGATTCCCCAGGACCTCATCGGCAGCTCGCAGTTCAATCAACGGCCGGCGTTTGCCCCGTCTGGGCCCTGTGTGACAGCTGGCAGCATTGTGTGCGTCCCCAACGTCGGTTTGTTCGACACCATCCCGAAGCCCGGTGAAACTCTCGTGCCCATCGACTACCTGACCGGTCCGGGGCGCTTCACCATGACCCTGCGCGTGACCAAAACATGGGGCTTCGGCGAACTTCCCGAGCGCGGCGGCACCGCGGCTGGCGCAGGGGGGGGCGGCGGTGGGCCACGCGGTGGTCCCGGCGGAGGGGGCGGAGGAGGGCGCGGGGGAGGAGGAGGCGGTCCCTTCTTCGGCGGCGGTGGGCCCGCTACCAACAAGCGTTACAACCTGACGCTCGGCGTTTACGCCCGCAATATTTTCAACTACACGAACGCAAACACACCCACGGGCGTCCTCGAATCTCCCTTCTTCGGTCGGCCGAACACTCTCCTCCTCGGGCCCTATTCCACCAATGGCGCGAGCCGCCTCGTCTATCTCACAATCGGCTTCACGTTCTAGGTGGCGCGGGCTTTCAGCCTGCGCTCCGTAAATCGCTCGAGACTCGCGGACGCCCCACCAGCCTCCGCCCACGGCCGATTTGGCCATACGGGCCGGCGGCCGGCCCGGAAAGTATTGACAAATGTACCGAAGTTTTAATATATGGCTCCATGTCCCTTTATCACCGCCGCACAATCGCCCCAGCGAGATACAGCTTTTGTTGTTGTTTCCTCGCCCTGAGCATTACTGCTTTCGCCCAGGAGCAGCCCGCGCCTCCCGCCTCCGCCGGGCCCGTCGTTAAACCTGCCCTCGCCTTTGGACTGGAAGACGGCACGCCCGTGCATTTGAAAACCACGCAGCGCGTCTCCTCCGCCGACGCCCAGGTGGGAAATCGCGTGGAATTTGCGGTCGTCGATGAAGTGAGGGTGAAGGACCTGGTCGTCATCCCCAAGGAGGGAATCGCCTGGGCCACCATCACCGAAGCGCAGCCCAAGCGCAGAATGGGACGGGCCGGCAAACTCGCCATGACCATCGACACCGTTCGCCTCGCGGATGGGGAAAGAGTTCCCCTCCGCGCGGTGAAGGAAAACCAAGGAGGGAGTCACGTCGGCGTCATGACCGGCGCCATGGTCGCCACCGGCATCCTCTTCTTCCCTGCGGCTCCTCTCTTCCTCTTCATGCACGGCAAGGATGTCACCATCCCCGAAGGCGCCGAGGTCACTGCTTTTGTCAACGGCGACGTCCCGCTGGACCGGGCAAGATTTGATCCTGCTGCGCCGCAGGGCCAGCCCGTCCCTCCCTCGGCCGCCACGCCCGCCCCGCCGCCAGCAAACGCGCCGCCCGCGATTGCTACTGCCGCCGTCACTTTCAAATCGACTCCGGATGCTGCCGACATCCTGGTCAACGACAAATTGGTCGGAACCACGCCGTCCACCCTGAAGCTCCCTCCCGGCGACGTCAAGGTGCGTATCGAAAAGGCCGGCTTCCAACCCTGGGAGCGCACGCTCACACTGAGGCCAGGCGGTGAAATCACGCTCGAGGCAACTCTCACAGCCTCTCCCTGATTTCCCCCGCCGGCCGCGGTCCCATGCTGGAGAAGGTTCGCACGCAGGCAACCGTCCCGGTTGCCATCCGCATCTGTTTCGTCGATAATGCGGGTGTTCCTTCCCCAGCCCACTAAACCAACTGCGGGCGGCCCTCCGCCCCGAGGGGGAGGATGTATGCGTCAGGCAATCGTTGCTTTTAGTTTGGGTGCCTTGGTCTGTCTCACGCTCGCCGCGTGCGCCAGTTCCTCGACTTCCACTCACACGCCGTTCGGTCCGGCGCCAGCCGGTGCGGTTCCGGCCAGCATCAGCATTCAGGATAACCCGCCGTCGGGCGTCACCATTCTGCTCTTCCAGATCCAAGTGACGGCGGCAAACCTCCAGCCCGCCGACACCACCCAGCCGCCGGTCCCCATGCTCACCGGACCCCAGGATGTCGAACTCCTGCACCTCCAGACCGAAGCTGCCTTGCTGGCCAATGCCAGTGTTCCCGCGGGTCAGTACACCGGTCTCATGGCCACCTTCGCAAATCCTCAATTGACCATCTTCAACCAGAGCAACCAGACGCTCACCGTGGGCACCCAGAGCTGCGCCCCGAATCAGCTCTGCATGCTCACGCCGCCGCTGAACCAGATGAACGTCAACATTCAGGCGCCTACCTCCCCGTTTCCGATTACTCTCTCGGCGGCCTCCCCGCTCGCCCTGGTTCTCCATTTCGATGTGAACGCGTCGGTCCAGGGAGATCTCTCGGTCACGCCCATGGTCAACCTTACCCAGTTGCCGATTCCTCCAAACGCGGTGACCCAATTCATTCATCTCACCGGAATCGTTACCGCCGTCAGCGCCCCGGGCTTCACTTTGCAGGCGGGCTTTGGAGGCAACTCCTACAACATCACCACCGACAGCAATACGAAATACCGGTTTGACCATTTCTGCTCCGCCGACAACTTTTCCTGCATCGCCGTCGGTCAGGTGCTGAAAGTTCGCGCGGACCAGATGTCCGGCGGCGTACTGGATGCCACCGAGGTGAAGCTGATCGCGCCCCAGAGCCAGCCTGCCTTCGAGGGCGTCATCACGTCCACCAACGCGGCGCAAAACCAGTTCCAGGTGGTCCTGACGGACCGGCAGTGCCGGGAGCAACAGTTTCTACAGGTCCCCTTCGGCGGGCCGGTCACCGTCCAACTGGCTACCTCCCCCACGTTTACCATCGACTCGGACGACATCACGCTCCCCTCCGGTCTTAGCTTCGCCAGTGTGCAGGACTTGCTCGTCGGGCAGGTCGTGGAGTTTCAGCCCCAGCTCCCCATCACCATCTCCGGCACTCCTCCCAACGTCACGTTCACGGTCAACGCGAGCAACGTGCAGCTTGAACCTTCGCACGTCACCGCCACCGTCTCCGCCGTGAGCGCCATGGCCACTCCCCCCAATTTCACTCTCAACGGCCTGCCGCCCCTGCTCACCGGCGCCGGAATCACCATGCTTCAGGTGGACGCAGTCATGGGAACGGACTTCGAAAACATCAGCGGCGTCGGCGCGCTGTCTTCGGGCCAGACCGTTTCCGTCTCCGGGCTTTTGTTCAATACTCCCACTCAGCCGACCGTCATCGCCGAAGAGGTGAAACTGCGGATGGACAACTACTGACCCGCGGGCCTCATCTCTGCTTGCTCCTCGGTTCTGGGTCTACGCCACGCCCGGCCCCATCCCTGGGGCCGGGCGGGCGCTTTCCCCAATTTGATTCTTCCCTCACCGCGGTATATCTTCCGCCGCACCGATGAACAAAATCGTGCGCGCGTTTTTCATCTTCCTTCTGCTTCTGTTCGCCCCGGCGCTCCGCGCCGACCCGCTCGACGACCTCGCGCGCGACTTCTGGACCTGGCGCGCTTCGGAATTGCCGGTCTCCACGGACGACATCCCGCGCCTGGAGCGTCCCGCCGGCTGGACCCCCGACTGGTCCCCGGCCGCCGCCGCGCGCTACCAGCAGGATCTTGAGCGCTTCGAGGCACGCTGGCGACAGCTCGATGCAACATCGTGGCCCATCCCGCGCCAGGTGGACTATCGCCTGATCGGTTCCGCCATTTCCCGCGTCCGCTGGGAGCTCGACGTGAACCGCGCGTGGCAGCGCAACCCGGACTTCTATCTCGATCAGACCCTCGGCGCCTACGTCCTGCTGCTGCTTCGGCCTCCGCCGTTCAACGCGGCGCGCTCGCGGGATATCGTGGCCACCCTGCGCTCTTTTCCTCGCACTCTCGATGCCGCCAGAAACAACCTGACCCAGCCGGCAGCCCCTTTCGCGGGGCTGGCGCTGGAAAGGCTGGAAGGCATTCGTGCTGTTTTGCTCGCCTCCACGGGCGCGTTGAAGCCGCTGCTCGCGCCCGATGCCGCGCGCGATCTCGATGCGGCGGCGGCGCAGGCGGCCGCAGCGCTCGAGTCCTATCGCGCCTGGCTCACCGAGCGCCTGCCCTCGCTGCCGCGCGAGACGGCCGTGGGCCGCGACGCCTACCTCTTTTTCCTCAAGAATGTGGCGCTCGTCCCCTACACGCCGGAGCAAATGCTCGAAATTGGCCGCCTCGAATGGGCCCGTTCCGTGGCCTGGGAAACCTTTGAGCAGCATCGCAACTTGGGATTGCCGCAGCTCGAACTTTTCAAGGATCAGCAGGCGGAGATGGCGGCAGAGCGGCAGGACGAATTATGGATGCGGGCATTTCTGGAAACCCGGGATCTCCTCGACATTCCCGACTGGATGCAGCACTACCGCTTTCTGCCCATGCCGGGCTATCTTGCACCCTTCCACGGCTCTGCCGGCGAGGACGACGACTTCACCTCGCCCAGCCGCCTCAACGAAAACGCCACGCGCTACATTGACCCGCCCCGCCCCGATCTCGGCTACTTTTCGCTGACCATGGCGGAGGATCCCCGCCCCATCACCGTCCACGAGGGCGTTCCCGGACATTATTTCCAGCTCGCCCTCTCCTGGAAGCATCCCGACCCCATCCGCCGCCATTACTACGACTCCGGCGCCAACGAAGGCATCGGCTTCTACTCCGAGGAAATGACGCTCCAGGCCGGCCTGTTTGACGATAGCCCGCGCACCCGCGAAATCATCGCCAATTTCGCGCGCCTGCGCGCGCTGCGCGTCGAGGTGGACGTGAAACTTGCCCTCGGCCAGTTCACTCTTGACCAGGCTGCCGATTATCTCCATCGCAGCGTCCCCATGGATCCCAAAACGGCGCATTCGGAAGCCGCCGCTTTCGCCGCCGGCCCCGGCCAGGCCATCTCCTACCAGATTGGCAAAGTTCAGATCGTGCAACTGCTCGCCGACGCTCGCCGCAAGGAGGGCGACGCGTTCTCCCTCCGGCACTTCCACGATTTCGTCTGGCTCAACGGCAACGTCCCTCTCGCCCTCCAGCGCTGGGAATACCTGGGCCTGCGCGACGACCTCGACGCCTCCGGCCGCCTCCAGTAGCGCTGGCCTGTCCTGAGCGAAGTCGAAGGGCTTCCACCTGTCCCGACGCTTTTTGTCGGGAACGCCGCCGCTCTCACCTCTCGGCGTCCTGAGTGCCTTGGCGAAGGGCCGCGCCCTTCCCTTTCAGCATCCCGCACGGCGTCCTGAAGGAATTCCCTTGTAATGCCGATATTCAATAGGGCGATGAATAGAAAATCAATTGGCCTGACGCTGGCCGGCTCGTTTGCTTTGCTCATCTGCGCCTTGCTGGGAATGGGATCGTTGGGCCTGCAACGCATGGGCCGCAGCAACGCGGACCTGGAAGATCTCGTCACCAAGCGATGGGCCAAGGTCCAGCTCTGCCGCGCGGCTTTGGGCTATTCCAACCTGAACAATCGAATCACCATGGAAGTCTTCCTGCTCGAGAGTCCCGCCGACCTCGCACCGCTGCTCAAGGATCGCGCCGAGAACACGGAAAAAATCTCCGCCCTGGTCAGCCAGATTCAAAAACTGGGCATCGAGCCGGGGAAAGAAACAGCCCTCCTCGAAGCCGTCTCCGCAACCCGCGCCCCGTATATCGCCAGCTACCTCCGTGCCCTCCATCTCCTCCTGGACGAGCACCAATACGCGCAGGCGAGATCCGTCATGGTTCAGGAAACGCTCCCGCGCCTGATCCGCTATCACATCGCCTGGAACGCATTCGTGGAGTTCCAGGGGGAACAAATGGAGGAAGCGGCCACGGCGCGTCAGGCTCTCTATACCCGCGCGCGCAGCCTGGTCATCACCCTCATCCTTCTGGCGGCCGCCCTCTGCGGCGCCATCGGCTTCTATGTCACCCGCGCCATGCTCAAGGAAATTGCGCGGCGCGAAAAAGCCGAGGAGCAAATCGGCAACATGAATATCTTGCTGGAGCAAAAAGTCGCCCGGCGCACCCAGGAACTCGCTCTCGCCAACCAGGAACTGGAAAAGGAAATTATCCACAGAGGCCTCACGCAGGAAGCCCTGCAAGTTGCTAAAGAAGCCGCTGAACAGGCGGACATCGCCAAGGGCATCTTCCTGGCCAACATGAGCCACGAGATCCGCACGCCCATGAACGGAATCTTGGGCATGCTGGAGCTGGTCCTCGATACCGAACTGCATCCCGAACAGCGGGAACACCTCAAGCTCGCCAAAATGTCCGCGGATGCCCTGCTCACCCTGCTCAACGACATCCTGGACTACTCCAAGATTGACGCCGGGAAAATGGATATCGATGCCATTGATTTCAACCTGCGCGACTTCCTCGGCGACACGATGAAAACTCTCGGTTTGCGCGCCACCCAGAAAGGCCTCGAGCTCGCCTCTGACGTTCACCCCGACGTGCCCGATGCCCTCATGGGCGACCCCGGCCGCGTGCGGCAAATCCTCATCAATCTGGCGGGCAATGCCGTCAAGTTCAGCGAGCGCGGCGAGGTCATCATCTCCGTCGACGTCGAATCCCAATCCGAAAAAGAGGTGGTGCTGCATTTCACCGTTTCCGATACGGGCATCGGCATCCCCCCCGCCAAGCAAGCTCAAATCTTCCAGGCCTTCAAGCAGGCGGACGGCTCGATGACCCGAAAGTACGGCGGCACCGGCCTGGGCCTGGCGATTTCCTCCAAGCTGGTGGCCCTGATGCGCGGCCGCATCTGGGTGGAAAGCGAGCCCGGCAAGGGCAGCCGCTTCCATTTCACCCTCCGCCTGTCTCTGCAGCGCGGCGCCAGGCAGAAGTCCGTGCCCAAGACCGCGCGATTTCTGGAAAACGTTCCCGTCCTCGTGGTGGACGACAATGCCACCAACCGTACGATCCTCCTGAAGATTCTCTCCGGTTGGAGAATGAAGCCGCAGGCCGTGGACGGCGGAAAATCCGCGCTCGCCGCCATCGAGAGCGCTCACGCCTCCGGAAATCCGTTCCCCATCATCCTGACCGACGTTCAAATGCCGGAAATGGACGGCTTCGAGCTTGCCACGCGCATCAAGCAGCACCCGGACTGGAAGGCCGCCACCGTGCTCATGTTGAGCTCGGCCGGCCTGCGTGGGGATGGCGAACGTTGCCGTGAAATCGGCGTCGCCGCCTACCTGACCAAGCCGTTAAAGAACTCCGAGCTGCTTGAGGCCATTCTGTGCGCCATGGGAACCCTGCCCCCGGCTTCCGTCCCCTGCCCGCTCATCACCCGCCATTCGCTGCGCGAGGGACGGCGCCGCCTGCACGTTCTTCTCGCCGAGGACAATGCCGTTAACCAGGTGCTGGCCGTCCGCCTGCTCGAAAAACACGGACATGACGTCACCGTGGCCGCCAATGGCCGCGAAGCCCTGGCCGCGCTCGAAAAACAGGACTGCGACCTCGTGTTGATGGACGTGCAGATGCCGGAGATGAGCGGTTTCGAGGCCACCTCCGCCATCCGCGAGAAAGAGAAAACCACGGGCGCGCATATTCCCATCGTGGCCATGACCGCACACGCCATGAAAGGCGACGAGGAGCGCTGCCTCGAGGCCGGCATGGATGCCTACATCGCCAAGCCCATCCGGCCCGACAGCCTTTTCCAGCTCATCGAGCGGCTCGCCCCGCTGAATCATTCCTAGATGACCTGCGGCGCACCCCCAAGGAGATGCAAACCGGAGACGCAACCTTGAAGATCCTGATCGCGGACGATGACCCCGTATCGCGCCGGCTGCTCCAGAAAATTCTCGAACACGCCGGATATCAAGTCACCGCCGTCGAAAATGGCCGGGAAGCCCTCGGCCTTCTGTGCCACCCGGAAGGCCCGCGGCTCGCCCTGCTCGACTGGCTGATGCCCGGCATGGATGGGCCGGCGGTGTGCCGCGAGGTGCGCAAGCTCGTCCAGCATTCCTACGTCTACCTCGTGCTGCTCACCTTCATGGAATCCAAGCAGGACATCGTCACCGGCCTGGAAGCCGGCGCCGACGACTATCTCACCAAGCCCTGTGATCCCGAGGAGCTCAAAGCCAGGCTGCGCTCCGGCCGCCGGATTCTCGAGCTCGAAGACCGGCTGGTCGAGGCCCGCGAGGCCATGCGCTTCAAGGCTATGCGCGATCCCCTCACCGGGCTTTTCAATCGCGGCGCCATGATGGATTTCCTCGTCCGCGAGCTCGCCCGTTCGCGCCGCGAGCAGGGCTGCGCCACGTTGCTTCTCGGCGATCTGGATCACTTCAAGCGCGTCAACGATACCTACGGCCACGGCGTGGGCGATGAGATGTTGCGCGAAGCCGCGCGCCGCCTGCTCGAGTCCGTGCGCTCCTATGATTTCGTCGGCCGCCACGGCGGCGAGGAATTCCTCCTCATCCTCACCAACTGCGATACCGCTCACGCGCTCGAACGCGCCGAATCCATCCGCCACGCCATCGCTCACCCCGCGTTCGACACCTCCCGCGGTCCCCTCCCGGTCACCATCAGCCTCGGCGTTCTCTCCACCCGGGATTGGGAACTCTCTCCAGTGGAAGAAATTCTCCACGGTGCGGATACTGCGCTCTACGAGGCCAAAGCGGCCGGCCGCAATTGCACGCGGTTGGCCAGGCCCGATGCTTCGCTGGCGGCTTCCCCCCAGCAGCCCGCCGACCCCTCGGTTCCCGAGCGTCCTCTCACCGGCCGCTGATTCTCCCCGCGCACGGCCCTGTAGCGGCCGGCCGCCGTGGCGGGCCGCCATCTGTAATGCCGAACCCGCATCCTCGCGAAGGCCATGCCTAGGCCGCTCCGCCCGTTTTTCGTTTTTCGATTTTCGGTCTTCAGCGTTTCCTGCGGCACTGCTGCTAGCGGGAGAGTTGGAAGGTGACGGTCACGCGCAACCGAACCGGTACCGCCTCCCCGTTCAGGTACGTCGGCTCATACTTCCACTGCCGCACGGCCTCCAGCGCGGCCGACAGCAGCAGCGCATGGCCCGAGATCACCTTCGCTTCCACCACATTGCCCGAGGCGTCGATCACCGCTTCGACCACCACGTCTCCTTCCACACGCGCTTGCCGCGCGAGCGACGGATAGTTCAGCTGTGGCGCGAAGATCTTGCGAGGCTCTTTTACGTCGCCCCCAACGCGCAAGGGTGTGCGCGCAACACTCGTGGGCGGGGGTGGAAGCGGTGCCGCCATCCCACCGGAGATGAACGACCCGATGGTGCCGCCCAGTTGGCCGCCGGGGATTCCTCCCAGCACCCCGCCGGGCACGCCTCCGGGCACTCCGCCCGGCTCTCCCCCGGCCACTCCTGCATCGATTCCGCCCGTGCTCTCGGATGGAGGTCTGTCATTTACGATGGCGACCTTCTCGGGAATAAACGTTGGCAACATCAGCTTGGGCCGCACGGCAGGAATTCGTTTGGGAACTGTTCGCGCCCGCCCAGCCGCCAAAGCCGGTGGGGGTGGCGGAGGAGGCGGCGGGGCAATCAGTCGTACTGGCGTCAATTCGCCTACCTCAATGGTTTCCGTGGACCAGAACGGCAGAATGATGAGGACCGCAATCAACAAACCGTGCCCGAGCAGCGATACGAGGAAATGCTTTGTCGCGCGGTCGGGACGTGTTGCGCTCGATTCCTGGAGAGATGCAACGAACAGGTCCTGCCGCGGGCGTGCCATCCCGCGCGCTGGCAATCCCCGCCGGGCTTCGCCGAACCCCGGGTAGCCCGCCGGCATAGCCGGCCGGGGCGCCCTCTGCGCGATGCGCAGCGTTCCCCGCACCACCTCTGGCTGTTCCGGCTTGGTTCCAACCGGAGGTTCTTCCGTCTGAGTCGCGCTGGGGGTCACGGGCATACTTTCTGCACCCCATACTCCGGGCGTTTGCAGCTTCCGAGACTGTCGCATCGCGTGCAGTGAGGTGCGCCCCACGAGCACGTGAGGCGCATCACCCCATGCTCACTTACGCCGCAGGCAGCATCACTTCAGCCGGCTGCGCGAGCTCCAGCTTGTGGAGGATTGACTCGAGTATCTCCGCTCTACTCTTCAAACCATGTTTGAACTCGCGGCGATTTGTCCTGGCAATCTCCCACAGCAGCCCGCGGTAATCCTCTTCCAGAATCTCCAGCAGCAGTTCCTGTTCCGCCGCATTGAGTGTCAGTTCCATAACTTCCTCCAGTCCGTCCAGGCGGCATCTGCCACGGAACGTGCGATCCGAACTCCTCCCGGTGCTTAGGCGGCCACGGCATGGCGCTTCACGGCCGCCACCGGCAGCAGCTTGGGTTGAACCAGCTTTTCATAGTCCGCCCACGCCATCCGCACCAGCTCGTGATGCGAACCTGCGTTGAAGGCGATCTCCTTGTCCTTGGACAGGCCATCCTCGGCATACACCGTCATCCCATAAAGATTGCCGAATGGCGGCATGGCCCCCACTTCGCAATCCGGAAATCTTTCCTTGAAATCGGCTTCCGTGGCCAGCTCGACCGTCGGCGCCCCGGTCGCCGCCTTCAAGACCTCCAGGTCCACGCGTTGCGACGCCGATACCACGGCCATCGCCAGCGCTCCATTCACCTTCACAATCACCGTTTTTGCCAGTTCCCTTCCCGGGATGTGCGTCAACGCGGCGATTCCCGCCGCGGTGTACGCCACCGAATGAGAGATAACCACATACTTCACGTTGTGCATGTCCAGGAATTCCTTCACCTTGGAGAGCAACATAGCGGCCTCCTTGCGGAACGCAGCGCTCACGCCTTCCCTGCCTAGTACCCCAATCTATTGTCAGGCGCCGGCTTGCAAACTTCTGTATTCGGAGTCACAGGTGGATGTGATGTACCCCACTATCGTCGCCGTTCATTTCGACTGGTGGCCCTCAGTCAAATGTGTACGCTCGGTACCTTCGACCTGCCACCTTCAACTTTTCTCCATCCCCACTCTCCTCCTTTTCTTCCCAGTTCTCCACGTACGTCTATTGCATATAGACTTTCCAGGGGCTATTCTCATCTCGCGGTTCAAAATCAAGACGAGAGCTTCACCGCTCTCCGTGCGCCATCAGGCTGCCGTTCCTTGAGATTCGCCGCGCGCAAAGTGGATCAGCGGCGAGGAGGTCACGGTGAGACACCCGTGGACTGGTCTGTTGACCGTCGTCCTTCTCGCAGCAGCCACGCTGCCGGGCTGCAACAGCACCACCAGCGGCTTCTGTCCTGGCCCCGCGGATTTGGCACAGTGCGTCAACAACTCTTTACCGCCAGCGGGGTTCGTGTACGTTGCCAATGGCGCGCCCGATGACACCATTTCGGCCTACACCATCGGCTTCGCCAACGGCGAGCCTACTCCCATATCTGGCTCGCCCTACCCTGTGGGCGGACTTGTGCCCGCGGGCTTGGCGCTGATGTTCTCTTCGACTCCCCAATTCCTCTATCTCGGCAGCTCGGGCGGAGCCACCTTCACCGGGTTCTCCATCAACTCCGAAACCGGGGCATTGACGTCCATCCCCGGCTCTCCGTTCACCAGCACCGGGAACAACCCGGCGGCCATCGGCATTAACCCATCTTTCCCATTTCTTTACGCAGCAAACGCGGGCTCCAACAACATCTCCGTCTTCGCCATCAACCCGGGCACCGGCGCTCTCACAAGCGTGGGATTGCCAACCTCGGTGAATTTCTCGCCCAATGGCCTCGTCATTAACCCGCCGGGTGGTTTTCTTTATGTCTCGACCCTCTCCGGTGCGAACGGTGATCTGGAAGGGTTCTCGATCAACCCGGTTACTGGCGCCTTGACCCCGATTGCCGGGTCGCCGTTTGCCTCCTTTCTCGCCACCGCTGTGGTCATTCCTCCCTCTGGAAATTTCCTCTATGCGGCCGATGAGGCGGGTTTTATCCACGTATTCTCGATTGGCGCCGGAGGAACGCTTGCCGAAATCAACGGTTCGCCCTTCGTCGCTGGAAACGAACCCTTCTCCATGGACCTGGATCCGTTAGGAGGATTCCTCTATGCGGCCAACTTTGTCTCCGACAATGTATCCGCCTACAGCATCGATGCCGCCACCGGCGCACTCTCGCCCATCATCGGTTCTCCCTTCGCGGTCGGGCATGGGCCGCGAGGCGTCTCGGTGTTCGCCCTTGGTAGCCTGCTCTACGTCACAAACGAAGGCGACAACAACGTCTCCGCGTTCACGATCAACGCGCTCACCGGCGCGCTGGCACCGATCACCGGTTCACCATTTCCGTCCGGCACGGCCCCTCACGGCATCATCGCCTTCCCATAAAGGAGCCCCTCGTCTCGGCTCTCCCTGCGCCACACGAATCACCGCAGATCCCGACTCCATCGGGACTAGAAGCCATCTCATAAATACCTGGTGGGCCTTCGAAACGGCTGAAAATCGACCATTTAACCCGCCCGAAACCATTTATGAGATGGCTTCTAGTCACGAGTCACCAGTCAGACCCAGCACCGACGGCATCCGCGGAGTTCGCTCATTCCCGCGGACTCTGCTATCATAAGTGTTGCGTTCGTCGCACTGCCAAGCATTTCGAGGTTTTCTTGAAGGGCTGCAGGGTCGCGTGCAGCCCTATTTTTTTAGGAGGAAGCCGATAACGAGCGTTGCCCATCAATCGGCGATTCATTTCGCAGCGGGAGCACCAGCAAAACCGCCTCGCAGGGGGTGGCCGCTTCTCCCTGCTCGCCTCTCGCCACTCGTCACTCGTCACTGAATGCCCAACATCCGCAATATCGCCATCATCGCCCACGTGGACCACGGCAAGACCACGCTCGTGGACGCCATGCTCCGCCAGAGCGGCATCTTCCGCGCCAATGAAACTCTGGTGGACCGCGTGATGGATTCGAACGACCTGGAACGCGAGCGCGGCATCACCATCCTGGCCAAAAACACCGCCCTCTTCTTCCACGACACCAAAATCAATATCGTGGACACCCCCGGCCACAGCGATTTCGGTGGAGAAGTGGAGCGCGCGCTCCGCATGGTGGACGGCGTCCTGCTCCTCGTGGACGCGAGCGAAGGACCGCTGCCCCAAACGCGCTACGTGCTGCAAAAAGCCCTGGCCGCCGGCCTCCCGCCCATCGTCGTACTCAACAAAATCGACCGCTCGGACGCGCGCCCCGCCGCCGTGCTCGACGAAATCTACAGCCTGTTCATCGACCTCGACGCCAACGAAGGCCAGCTCGACTTCCCCGTCCTGTACTGCAACGCCAAAGCCGGAATCGCCAGCCGTCAGCCGGACAGCGGATTCAAGGATCTGCTGCCCCTCTTCGAAGCGATTGTCTCCTCCATCCCCGCGCCTGCGGGGGATCCCGAAGGCGTTCTCCAGGTCCAGGTGACGAATCTCGACTACAGCGACTTCCTCGGCCGCCTGGCCATCGGCCGCGTCTTCAACGGCACGCTGCGCCGCGGCTCCGACGTGGGCATTAGCAAGCTCTCCGGAGCGCTCCAGCCCGCGCGCCTCACCAAACTTTTCACCTTCCGCGGCCTCGAACGCGACGAAGCCGACGTCGTCCCCTGCGGCGACATGGTGGCCATCGCCGGCGTCGAAGACATCCAGATCGGCGAGAGCATCACTTCGCTCGAAGCGCCCGCGCCGCTCGAGCCGCTCACCGTGGACGAGCCCACGCTGGCAATGGTTTTCACGGTGAACACCGGACCGCTCTCCGGCCGCGAAGGGCCGCTGGTCACTTCCCGCGACCTCCGCAGCCGCCTCGAAAAGGAGCTGCTCACCAACGTCTCTATCCGCGTGGAAGACGGCGACTCGACAGATTCCTTCCGCGTGCTCGGCCGCGGCGAGCTGCAGCTCGCCATCCTGATCGAGACCATGCGGCGCGAAGGCTACGAATTGCTCGTGGGCAAGCCGGAAATCGTGGTGCGCACCGAAGCCGGCCGTAAGCTCGAACCGCAGGAGCTGCTCGTCGTGGACTGCCCGGAAACCTTTATCGGAATCCTGATGGAAGGCCTCGGCGCGCGCCGCGGCGAGATGGTCAAGATGATCAACCACGGCTCGGGACGCGTGCGCATGGATTTCCGCATCCCCGCGCGCGGCCTCATCGGCCTGCGCAGCCAGCTCCTCACCGATACCCGCGGCACCGCCCTGATTCACACGATTTTCGACGGGTGGATTCCCTACGGCGGAGAAATGGCCCTGCGGCCCACCGGCGCGCTCGTGGCCGACCGTGCCGGAGAGTCCACCGCCTTCGCCCTCTGGAACCTGCAGGAGCGCGGCGAGCTGTTTATCGGCCCCGGCGTGCAGGTGTACGAGGGCATGGTGGTCGGCGAGAACTCGCGCGAAGCGGACATGGACGTCAACGTGACCCGGGAAAAGAAACAGACCAACATGCGCGCCTCCACCGCCGACGAAGCCATCCGCCTGATCCCGCCCCACGTGCTGAATCTCGAGCAGGCCATCGAGTTCATCGCCGACGACGAGTACGTGGAGGTAACTCCAAAATCCATCCGCCTGCGCAAGAAGGTGCTCGACGTGAGGAAGCGCCCGCGCCGCTGGCAGCAGATCCGCGCCAGCCAGGAACTCACCGCCGGGTAAGCGAGGGCGGCCACGCGCCGCCGCGTTCCCTCCTTTTTCGTTTCCCGCATGAATCAAGTGCGCCCCCTGGTGCTATCATCGGCTCACTTTGGAGACCAGGGAGTCCGGCAATCTGATAGGGGAGTTTTGGGGCGGCCTGGCGGCGATGCTCGTCGCCTTGCCGTCTGCCCTGGCCTTTGGTGTGACCGTCTTTTCCCCGTTGGGAGCGAGTTACGCGGCACAGGGAGCGCTCGCTGGCGTCCTGGGCACCGCGGCGCTCGGCATCCTCGCTCCCACGTTTGGCGGCACGAACCGGTTGATTACCACGCCCTCCGCGCCGGCCGCTGCCGTGCTCACGGCATTCGCCATCGAGGTCAGCCGCGGAGGTCTTTCTCCCGATTCAACCCTTCTCATGCTTACGCTCCTGGCGCTGCTGTGCGGTCTGCTCCAGGCGGGCTTCGGCGTTCTCCGGCTGGGGCGCCTGATCAAATACATGCCTTACCCCGTCGTTAGCGGCTATTTGAGCGGCGTCGGCCTGGTGATTATCGTCAGCCAGGTTCCTAAGTTCCTGGGCGCGCCGAAGGCGGCGACATTTTGGGGCGCGCTCCGTTCGCCCTCCTTGTGGGATGAGAAGAGCCTCGTGGTGGGGGTCGTCACCGTCGCGGTGATGGTGTTCGCGCCCAAGCTGACGAAGGCAGTGCCCGCCGCCATCCTCGGACTCCTCGCCGGCGCTCTGGCGTATTTCGCGCTCGGCCTGGCGAACCCTTCGCTTCTGACGCTGGCGGGGAATCGGCTGGTGGTGGGCCCTCTCGGTGCCGGGGGCAGCTTCGTCGCGGCACTGAGCGGCCGGGCGAAAGCCATCGGAGCCCTCCAGCTCCCCGAACTCAGGATCCTGCTGACGCCCGCGCTCACACTGGCGGTCCTACTTTCCATTGACACGCTGAAAACCTGCGTCGTCCTGGACACGATTACCCGCTCGCGTCACGACTCCGACCGCGAACTGATCGGCCAAGGCCTCGGCAACATCGGGGCGGGCTTGGTCGGCGGAATTCCGGGCTCGGGCCAGATGGGCGCCACCCTGGTGAACCTGTCCAGCGGGGGGCAGAGGCGCCTCTCCGCCGTGCTGGAAGGTGTGCTCGCCCTCGTCGCTTTCCTCCTTCTGGGTCGGCTGATCGCCTGGGTCCCAATCGCAGCCCTGGCCGGCATCCTGATC
>Ga0187819_10000407_pt1 | contig 21252 bp, 12 predicted proteins | sample NC_wetland_sal_i_15_FD_132411 | JGI IMG/M metagenome (GOLD analysis project Ga0187819, IMG submission 132411) | Wetland sediment microbial communities from Neuse River Estuary, North Carolina, USA - SO4_4 | ecosystem: Environmental > Aquatic > Freshwater > Wetlands > Sediment | place: USA...
CGGTTGACGCCCAACTCTACGCACTGGTCCAGAAAAGGAGCTTCGCCGGCATCCAGAATGTCCCACGGGTAAGCGAACAGTTCGATCGAAACAGGTGTCATAAGGGCGCGAGCAATTGTATTATATGGAAACTCAACCGGTATTCAGAAATGGCGATCATCACCGTAAACGGCCCGATTCCGGCTTCGCAAGCCGGCTGCACCCTTTCGCACGAACACCTGCTTTGCGACCTGTGGGCATTCACCAGAAGCTACGACGGCATCCTGGATGACGAATCGCTGGCTGCCCGCGAGATTGCCAAATACCGCGAAGCCGGCGGCAGGAGCCTTGTCGACGCTACCAGTGGCGGGTTGGGCCGCAATCCGCTCGCGCTGCGGCGCATATCGGAAGCTTCCGGCCTCCAGATCATCATGGGTGCGGGCTGGTACCGCGAGTGCGTCTATCCCCCGGTTGTTTATGAGAAGGACAGCAATGCCCTGGCGGATCTGATCGCCGGCGAGGTCATCCACGGCGCGGATGGCACTAACGTGCGGGCCGGCATCATCGGAGAGATCGGCACTGAGAGGAAGCATATTACTCCCGCGCAAGAACGGGTGTTCCGCGCGGCAGCGAGGGCGCAGCGCCGGACCGGGGCATGCATCATGACCCACACAACTCACTTCGGCGAACTCGCTATGGAACAGATCGCACTGCTGCGAGAAGAGGGCGTACCCGCTGCGCGGATTGCGATCAGCCACCTGGGTGACCGCCACGACACCACACAACTGCTGAGGATTGCCCGCGAGGGCGTTTTTATCAGTGTCGACAATATCGGCTATGTGGGCGGCGGCTATCCTCCGGACGAAGTTCGCATGCGCAACGTCTGCCGCCTCGCCGCCGATGGTCATCTGGGTCAAGTTGTCCTCGGTGGTGACATCTGCCAGAAGAGCCACCTCGCAGCTTACGGCGGAAAAGGTTACGCCCACGTGCTGCGCTCGTTTCTGCCGTTACTTCGCGAAAATGGCATACCAGAGGACGCCATTTACCAGATGACCGTCGCAAATCCTGCGCGCATGCTGGACATTGAGGAAAATTCCGTTGCTCACTAAAGTGCACGTATACGAAAGACTCGGCGTTCGCCCCTTGATTAACGCTCGCAGCTTCAGCACGAAAGCGGGCGGCTGTGCTTTGCCGGCAGAGGTATTGGACGCCATGTGCGAGGCCGGCGAACGCTGTGTGCGCATGGATGAGCTACAGGCCGCCGCAAGCGAGGTGATGGCGCGAGCGACCGGCGCTGAAGCCGGGATTGTAACCAGCGGCGCCGCCGCGGCCCTGACGCTAGGCGCGGCAGCCTGCCTTGCACGGTTGGATGTGACCCGCATGAACCGCTTGCCCGACACCGCGGGCATGCCCGATCAGTTCATCGTGCATCGCGCGCATCGAAATGACTACGATCACGCAGTTCGTGCAGCCGGCGCGAAGTTTGTCGAGGTCGGGTTTGGCTATTACACCTTTCCGTACGAAGTAGAGTCGGCGATTACCGCCCAGACTGCCGCGATGTACTATCAAGCAGGCGCAAATCAAGGCGCCCTCCCTCTGGATGAGTTCGCTACAATTGCGCATGGTCATGGCCTTCCGGTATTGGTGGATGCGGCTGCGGAGATGCCCCCAGGTTCCAATCTGAAATCGTTCATTGCGGCTGGCGCAGATCTGGTAGCGTTCAGCGGCGGCAAGCACATTCAGGGCCCGCAATCGACCGGGATCCTTTGCGGCCGCCGCGACCTCATCCTTTCCGCGGCGCTGCAACACCAGGATATGGACGTATTCCCGCAGACCTGGCCGCTGCGGTCGCTCGTCGAGAACGGAACTGTGATCGGCCCGCCCCATCACGGTATCGGCCGCGGCTTCAAGGTCGGGAAGGAGGAGATCGCGGGTCTGGTAACCGCGCTCGAACTGTATCAGGGACGGGATTTCGTAGCGGAGCGGGCACGCTGGACCGCCGACATGGAATGCATAGCGGCTGGGGTTCGCGATATACCGGGGGTCTCCGCGCGCCTCCAGTATCCGCAGCCCAACGGCCGTGAAGTGCCGAGCGCCATTGTGACCATCGATGCGGCCGTGGCTGGCACCAACGCCCACGCCGTGATCAACGCGTTACAGGACGGGGACCCGCCCGTATGCGTGTTTGAGAAGTTCGCCGGGTCCGGGGAAATCGTCTTTTTTCCGGAAGCCCTACGCTCGGGCGAGGCCGCGATTGTCGCGCGGCGCGTGCGCGCGATTCTGCAGGACGCAGGATGATCGCTTCTACGAAACCATCATCCGATCTTTTCGCCAGTTCGAGTCCTTCCACTTGCCATCCGTAAAATCCGGCATTGGCACTCGAGCGCCGTTGCGGTCGAGCGACAGCTTCGAGCAGAAAATGATGGAGCTCCAGGCCGTCGCATCGTAGACGTCGATCCACGGCTCCCGGTCTTCGCGGAGCATCTTCACGAAGTCGGAGATGCAGTGGTAATCGATGCCTCCGTGCCCACCGGTCCGGCGAGCGGCTTCGCCCTCTTCGCGCCAGTACGAGTGCTGGTATTTCGGCTGGTATTTTTCGAGTGGTTCCCATGCCCCCTCAGCGCCGCTCTTTCCCGGACTGGCTTCCTCCAGGAAAATTCCCGATCGCGAGTCCCAGCACCCCTTGGTGCCTTGCAGCAGGTAATAGCGCGAGTAAGGCCTCGTGCAGCAGATGCTGTAATCGAGGCGGATCATGCGCCCCTTGGCCGTGGAAATCAGGCTGGTGACGAAGTCGCCTTCCTTGAACTGAATCCTGGCCTGCTCACTCGCGGTCCCGAATTGCCGGACCGTGCGAAGGTGTGCTTCGTGGCCGCCCGAAGCCATCATAGTTTGGCAGGATTCCAGGCGGTCACCGTCATTAATCTCCAGCCACTTGCAGTTCGAGCCCAAGCCGTGTTGCGGGTACGTGCTGCCGTAGCGATCGCGTTGCAGTTCGCCGCGCCAGGTGATCTTGCCGTTGTCATCGAAGAACAGAAAGCGGCAATCATGGACATAGCTGCCCTCGGCGTAATACGGCTCTCCGAACACACCCTGCTTGATCATGCTGTAGATCATCATGTTCTCATTGCCGTAGCAGCAGTTCTCGAGAAACATGACGTGCTTGCCGCTCTTCTGCTTCTCTCGGACCATGTCCCAACACTCTTCTTCGGTTTGCGGTCCCGCCACTTCCAGCGCCGCGTGTTTCCCGGCGCGGAGCGCATCGGCGGTCATGCGGCCCAGCCAGTACACTGGCGTGGCGATCAAAACGGCTTCCAGATCGCCGCGCTGGCACAAGTTGCGGTAGTCATATTCGCCCTTGGAGTAGCCAGCAGGCGTGTCGCCCCGCAGTTCCTTGACGATCTCGATGGCTTTTCCGAGGTGATCTTCCCGGATGTCGCAAATCGCAGTGATGGTCACGTCCGGATGGTTGGTGAGCAGATTCCGGACGTGCCACTGGCCGCGCGGTCCCACTCCGATAACGCCGATGCGAATCTGTTTTGACGGTGTGTTCTGGCCTGATGCAAACGAGGCCAGACTCGCTGCCCCGGCTCCCGCGAGCCCCTGCTGCAAGAAACTTCTTCGGTTGAGCTTGGTACGTTGCTGCTGCCTCATACTTGGCTCCTGGAACTTAATAACCCGCGGAGAGCTTGCTTATGCAACCGGGGCATTGGCTCGCCGCTGCACTTCGCGAATCATTTCGGCAACCGGCATAGCGGCAGGCAGATCGCGCGGCTTCTTTCCGACACCCTCAAACACCTGAGTGGCATTCCACTTCGAATAGAGCAAAGGAGGCAGGTGAGGATCTGCCTTCTGGTACAAGCGCCTGGGAATTTCGGTCCATTCGGAATACCTCGGCTGGTCAGCGCGGGCGTAGTAAATGTGCAGCGTTCGCCTTTGCCGCGATCGAGGCTTCAGCTTGCCCGCATGAATCGAGCGCCCATGGAAGATCACCGCCGTGCCCGCCGGCCCGATTACATCGAACTCAGTGCCGGGCGTGACCTCTGAAGGCATAAGATCTACCAGCCGGTAATGGCTTCCCGGTATGATGCTCAGGCAATGATCGTTTTCCGTAACGTCCGTCAGGTAATACACTACCGATACATATTCGATTTCCATGCGCCGGTTATAATCCCGGGTCGCATCGCGGTGCCAGGCCTTGAGGTCTTGCGTCTTGGCCGTCGGATTCCGAATCAGAATCTCGAATTCTTCGAATGTGATGAGCTCGCCGATCAGGCTGCGAAGAATTCCCAGTGTTGTGGGATTTTCGATAGCTGAATCGAACTCCGCCGTGCGCGACAGGACGTCCGGCGTCTCGATGAGTGACTCATCGAATCTGACCCATTCACCGCCATGCCGGCTGAGGTCGTGGTCGACCGCGCGGTTGAAGATCGACAGTTGCTCAGCCGAAAGCGAATTGCGAATGACCACGAAGCCCTGATCATGAAAATCACGCGCGAGTGCTTGGTGATCGACTAGGCCGGTGACATTCACCTGAGTCATAGCTCGTCGCCTCCCTCTTAGTTAGTATTGTTCGAGTCCTGCTTGGTCGCCCACCAGTGGGCCACGTGCGGCGTCTTCAGAACGTCAGCTTGGCGCCAATCTGTATTTGGCGGGAAGTAGTGGTTGTTGAGCCGATGGAACCGGCCGACGGTGTATTGATATACGGGTTCGGACTCGCGAAGTTCGGATGGTTCGCGATGTTGAACGCTTCGCCGCGAAGTTGAAGCTGGTAATGCTCTCTAACGTGGATGTTCTTCATCAAGGCAAAATCCAGATCGATCAGATTGGGCCCTCGGATAATTCCCTTTCCCGCATTTCCAAACTGGCCCAACGGAGCCAGCTCAAACGCCGCGGGATTGAACCATTGGGCAGGGTCATGGTTTCCGGCAACATACAGGGGCACATTAGGAATTACATTCGGACGGTCAGCGTACGTCAGAGTTTCGCTATTGTCTCCCGAGATGAGCGGTGTCACGGGGAATCCGCCTTGATAAGTGAATATGCCTGACAGTTCCCAGCCTCCAACCAAGTTCTTTAGTAACGCATTTTGGCCGAGCGAAGGAACATCATAGACGACGCTTTGCACGAATCGGTGTCCGAAGTTAGACGCGGAGGGACCATAGTCGCAATGGAAGCAGTATTGATTCTGAAAACCGGGGTCTCCCGGCGCTCCAGCCGCGTCGCCCGTCGAAATATTGTCCAGATTCTTCGACCATGTAAATGCGGTGATGAGCGATAGTCCCGCCGAAAGCCTCTTCTCCGCTCTTACCAGGAGAGCGTCATAGTTTCCGTATTCGATGTTGGTAAGGTAGGTGATATAGCTGTACTGCGGATAGGGGAGGAGGAACGTCCCATGCTGCAGCGGCGAGTCCAGGTTCCGGAACGTTGCGAACTTCGTGTTCTTCTGCCAGTTGTAGTCGGCTTCTACGACAAAAGTCGATCCAAACTGATGCTGCACGCCAAACGAGGCTTGCTGCTGGTACCCGAGTTTCAGGTGCTCGTCGAACGCTTCAATCGAAGGAGCCGGCGGGTTAGCCCCTGAATTGACGCCGAATACGTTTTGAATCGGCACGGTGGGAGTAGCCGTCAGTGATCCGGAGAGGAAGTAGAACGGGAAGGAGGAGAATGGCGGATTCGTCCGGGTTCCCTCCGTGTTGTTCTCCTGCAGAACGTCGTAGAAGATTCCGTATCCGCCACGAAGCACCGTGTCCCGATGACCCGGCAAAGCATAAGCAAAGCCGACTCGCGGCGCGTAGTTATTCCAGTCTGAATGAACGTTGGCTGTGCGGCTCACGAAGTTCCTACCGGCGATGATCAACTGACCGGTGCTGGGATCGAAGTTGGACAGCCGGTTGTACTTCTCATAGAACGGCCCGTCATATTCCCATCGGACCCCCAAATTCAGAGTCAGATTTGGGGTCACCCTCCATTGGTCGTTGAAAAACCAACGCGCATTGCTTCGCAGCATATATCCGCCGCTGTCACCGGACTGCACTTGCGCGGATACGGGATAACCGAGCAGAAAATCGGCGAAGGCGTTACCCGAACCGCCTGGGTTGTTTGGATCGGCCGTAAGTGTTCCGTCAAAGTTGAACTGTCCCTGCGGGAAACTGGGAGCCGCGTTCATGAAGACCTGCCAGCGATCGAACTCGGCACCGAACGTGAGCGAGTGGCTGCCGGCGATCTTTTGCAGCTTGCCCGAATATCCATACTGGTTGTCCGCCCGGAATTCGGGATCGTAGGGATTTTCACCTGGATTTGAGATGCCGGCGATGCCCGTGTTGAACGGTTCGCTGCCCAATGTTCCTTGGATTCCAAGCTTGGAGTTCACGTCGTCGCCGAGAGTCTTGGGCAGCAGGTTGAAAAACTGCCGGAAAAAAGAGACGCGAAGCGTCAAAACGGTAGTCGGATTGAAGGTGTGATCGTCTCCCACCACAACGTCGCGGGTATTGATCACGTCGTTATCGCCGAAGCCGGTCAGAGCTCCCGAATTGAACGTCCCCTTTGCCAGCGAAAGCGTCGAATTGTTGAAACTGAACCGGCCAAAAATCGAATCTTTCGCGCGCGAATAATCGATGCGAGTGTTGAACTGGTGACGGCTGATGCGGTCCACATCGTTGGCGGCGTAATTATTGATGAGCCCCGGAGATGTGGGCAGCGGGAACAGGTTCTGCACGTAATACTGGCTCACCGGACTGATCAACGAAGCGGGAATGATATTGCCTGCAAACTGAGTTCGGGAATATCCATTCGAGCAGGTGGAGCAAACGGCAGTTGTAAATGGGTTAAAAATGTTTTGCCCAATTTCCGTGAAATTGCCCTGCCGTTCCAGCAGCGTTGGCACGGTTCCAAAAAACGTCTCGCCGACTCTCTCAATGGTCCCTTCATAGTTGCCGAAGTAGAACAGCTTGTCTTTGATAATTGGCCCGCCAATCGTCGCCCCGAATTGATTCTTACGCAATTCCGGGATCGGAAGTCCCGGATTGTCAAAGTAATTCTTGGCGTCAAAGTCGCTGTTCCTGAGAAACTCGTACGCCGATCCATGAATCTGGTTCGTTCCATTCTTCGTGACTAGCAGAATCTGCGCGCCCGGACTGGTGCCGAGCTCGGCCGAATAGGGCGTCGTCTCAATCTTGAATTCCTGGACGGCATCTATGGAGGGCACATAGGATCCGTTGATCAGGTACGATTTGATGTCGGCCCCATCGAGCGAAAAAGCGTTGCGATCCTCGCCGGCGCTTCCCGAAATGATGGATCCGGCGTCGTCGGTCAGCGCGCCGTTATAGAAACTACTCTTGCCGTAGGTGCCGGTCCCTGGGCTAATGAGCGCTAACTGGAGGTAATTCCTGTCGTTCAATGGTAACTGGGTCATCATCTGGGGTCCAATCACCTGGCCTACGGCGGCCTCGCTGGCCGCGAGTAGAGGCGGCGCGGCATTCACAGAGACAGATTCCGAAACGTCGCCCACTTCGAGTGCGATGTCAACCCGCGCCGCCTGTGCGACGTCGAGTGTAAACTCAGGTCTGGTCGCTTTCTTGAAGCCTTTGGCCTCCACAAAGACGGTGTAGGGATCCGGAATGAGCTCGCCGACGATGTAATAACCCACCGAGTTTGTGGTTGTCGCCCTGATGACGTTCGTCCTGGTGTCGATGATCTGAACGCTCACACCCGGAACGGCTGCTCCAGAGGGGTCGGTAACCGTTCCGGAGATAGAGCCGCGCTCTTGAGCGGGCGCTGACGAGATTGCCACGAGCAAAAGCAATAGCAGCTGAGTTGCGCTGCCAAAGTAATAGCGCTTACAACTTGCCATAATTCACCGCCTGGCGAAATATTACTCTCCAATCGGGCTCGCCGTTCACATGGACAACGGCTACAGGACGTCCACCCAACCGAGCGATCTTGCCTAATATCCTATGAGCGTCCGCAAACCAGGTCAAGATCATTGGTGTGTCTCGTCCAGTTGGTGGGACGGAATCTGACCAGCGGCAACGCCTTGTTATTATTCGTAGTTGGCCACCACTTCATATCTGCTGCGGGACGGATTCTCAATGCGCACCCATTCCTTAACGTTATCGAAGTCCTTCCAGTCCAGACCATCCACTGTGACCGACTGGATCGGCTTTTCCTCCGGATGACGGAAGCGAATCAGCAGGAATTGCGGCCGCTTGTTTCCTGTGAATTCGATCGTGGCCAGTATCTTGCCTGAGCGAGCCTGGCTCTGAATTTGGAACGAGACCGGACCGAAATACGTGGGCGCCGTCTGCACGTCAATCTTCTGACCGTCCTCGAGCCATTTTCTGGGTGTGGCCTGCGCCAGGAGCAGTGTGTGATCGTCCACTTCACGCACCAGCATATTTCGGTAAAGCTCGCACCAGGCGCCGTCTGTGCTGGGCGGCCCGAAGTATTGCCCGTGCGTCCAGCGATGCTCCACGGGTTCGAAAGCCGAGTGGCTGAAAGCGCTGGCCATGTAACTGTAGAACGTGCGGATGGCCGCCTTCGGATCGTCGCGTAACAGATAAGCGGTTCCTTGCTGGTTGTAGACAGGTTCATTCGCCATCCCCCAGCCTTTCAGGTAAAGGTTATCCTCGTGATCGTTGAGCAGCGAATCGGCTAACTCTCCATCTGCTGGGACGGCCTTCAATCGCAGCAAATGCACAGCTCCGGTATCCACGTCGGTCGGGTACCACTGATCCAGAATGCGCCGGTAAGTAAACGCCTCGCTCGGCACATACGGAATCCAGGTGTGATCGCGGAGCTGGACGAGCGTCGCATGCGCTGCCGCGGTCGCAAATGCCTGCGCCGTGGCGGTGCGCAGCTTATGCGCCGCTTCGAGAGCCTCGCCCGCGCGTGCATTGCCGACGCTTTCGAGCATCTGACCAAAGCGTTCCAGTCCCGCGTACATATACGCCTGATTGAACGCCCATGCTCCCTCACCGGTGCCGTCGTTCAACGGCCCGACAACCAGCCCGCGCGACGGCCCGGAACGCTGCTCCGCATCGCGCACTTCTTGCAAGCACCAGTCCAGGGCCTTCAGGCTGTACGGCATCAGCCGGTCGAGCGCCGCTCGATCGCGGTAAAGCATATAATCTTGCGCCACGGTGTATAACATGCCCGGAGTGTTGGACACCCAGTTGGCAAACCCATTCACGTGCCCGCTGTATTCCTGGTTGTTGCGATATTCGGCCAGCAACTCTTCGACTGCAACGTCGTGATATCCCCTCAGCCCATACAGCATGTAATCGACATAGACCGCCTGGTTCACCGGCCAGGGCGTTCCTGTCTGCGAATAAGCGAAATTGGAATACGGCAGGTCAATCTGCACACCTTCTTGTTGACCGCCATGCCTTCGCGGCAATCGCAACGCATGCCACAGCGTGGCCCGGAACAGATCGTTTACCGATTGCTCAGGAACGCGGAATTGCGCACCTCGATTTTCCCAGCCCGACCAAAACTCGAGCGTGGCCCGGCGGGCGGCGTCGTAGTCGATGGCCTCCAAGGTTGATCGGTCGCCAGGATTTACCATCGGCGAAGGCAACTTGACCACAAATTCGCGCGATGCGTTGGCCGGAAGGTTCAGAATGCCGGTCGCGTTAATTCGCTTTTCCTCACGCTGATAATCGTGCGTGCCGCTCCAGTCCACTTCCTGGTCCAGACCCTCGATGGCAAAGAGTACCTTGTGAAATGCCGAATCGCATAGAAATTGCGATTTGCCGTCGTGCTCCAGGATCACGCTCGTATGGACGAAGGCCGGAAACTCCCTGCGGTGCGACATGGTCACCGGAATCATGCGCGCTTTTCCTGAGAGGTCCGTTGCCTTCACTCTTTGCAGTAAAACCATGGGAATGTCGCCGCGCCGCTCTCCGGGAGGACCATTCAGTGGATATGCGAACTGCTCAACTTCGTAACGAACCGCGTCTCTTTCGAATACTGTCGTCAGCACCGGAAGACCGTCTTTCAGGCTCTGCCCTTTCCAAGTGCTTAGAATGCCCTTGGTGAGGTCGCCGAACTCAAACCAGAAGCGAAAGTGATCGGGATTGCCGTAATCGTTCCAGACGCCGGCACCACGGTCGATGCCAAACTTGGCAATCGCACTGTCCCAGGTAAGCCCCACGATGTGGCCGGGCGCCGGCTGATTCGGATGCGTGTACGCAGGGCTGCCCATGTCTTCCCACCGCGCGGTGTATTGCGAGTAACTGGCTTCTGGCTCCTTCTCTACCCGCTCCAGAACGCGATGGTCCTTCCATGGCGCCAGCTCTTTCTGGTGCTCCTGAAACGAGACCGGCCGGTCTCCAGCAATTACATAAACATGTAACGACGGCACCCATAGCGCTTTCTCCGCGAGTAACTGATCGACGCTGACCGTGAATCCGCGCGTGCCTTCCGGATTCATGAGCACGGTTAGCTTGGGTGCGTCCGGATGAAAAGACGCATCGTGGCTCAGGCGGCCGGCCGTATCGGCATCGCTTTGCGCGATCAGATCAGCCCAAATAATATGCAGATTCTGAAGCCGCGTGGCTGGAGGCTGTGGATAAACCAGCGTGAACGTCACGCCATCAACGTCGCCCGCTCCGGCGGTGGTTTGCCAAGCATCGCCTTTGAGTCCTTCGCCCGGTTCCAGTTCGTAACCCGCCGCATCCCGGATCTCCACGCCGCTGGTTGCGGGCATCAGACGAACGTAATAGGGAGAGGCGGCCGCGCTCTCATGCCCCCACGAGATCCGCACCTTCAATTCTGCGCAGAAAAGCGCCGGGGCCAACAGCAAAGTGCAAAGAACGCACCGCATCGTCATTTACCTCCTGCGCCCGCAGCGAGTAACGCCTTCATCCGGTTCCGGTCGCCCCATACCGATTCGGTGTGCGCCAGAATATCCGCTGGCGTAAACCAAAAGCGCTTGGATTGCCGCTGGCTATGCAGCTTGGCCAGATCGTTGTAGTGCGGCGACGAGGGGTGCTCCGACTCTCCGTAGGGCAGCAGGCTCCAGATTTCTTTCGGGCTTCCTTCCACCACAATCAGCAGATCACCCCATCCGTCGTTGCAGTACATCTGCCCGTCGTCCTGTTCCGGACCCTCGTCCGGGTGGAGCACGTCATAGAGCCCCGTGCCGTCCATCGGAAACTTCCCTCCGCGGACCACCACATTGATGTCGCCCCAGCGCACCTCAGCTTTGCCGAACTGCTTCTGGATTCGTGACACGGCAGCTTCGAATGCCCGACGGGCGGCATCCTGTTCTTCAGCCGAGTCGAGGTCGATTTTTCTCCTTCCGTATTGAACGAAGCGCGAGAACTTCTCGGAGAAGAGCTCCTGGTAGGCGCGGCCCCAATAATACACATAGGTGTATGCCACCGAGTCTTCCGCCGACCGCCGGTCCCACGCTTTGACCAGATCCAGCGCCCGCGCAACGCGCGCATCCGAGTCAGGCTTGGCGCTATATGCATGTTCGAGCAGAGGAACGATCACGTCAGCCGGCATGACCGTCGTATCGAAGGCGAGCTCCTTCATGTCTTCCAGTGTGAACTTCTTGTTCTGCCCCAACACTTGAAACAGCCTCTCGCCGCGTGTGTTCAACGCTTCTTCACCGGCATCGGGCTTTGGCGTCGTGCGCAGATAATACGGCGCCGGCGCCAGAGGATTCAAGCCGGAATTCTTGGTCGCCACCCATGGCGGATTGTTGCAATTCTGCAGGAAGCCTGACGGAGGATTGAGCAGTTGCGGATAAAGTTCGAATGGAAAATACGGGCCCCACTCGGTTTCCTTCGTCCATCCTGGAACGGGTTTCGACCAGTCGTAGCCTGCCGCCCGGCGCGCCACGTTGCCGTTGTGAACCCAGAAGATGTTTTCGGCATCGGAGAACAGCAGATTCCAGCGGGGCATCAACTGGCGTCCCAGCGCTGCTTTGAACTCGGCGAGATTCCGCGCTTTCATCAGACTGTACATCCCGGTCGAGTAATTGACTCCGTCGTAATTCGGTAACTTAACCGAATACGCTCGGTTCTTTTCCCGGTCGAAATGGACGATGGGTCCGTGATGCGTGTAGTAAAGGGGCAGTGTGATCGATTCCATGCCCTTAGGCCCTTTCACGCGGAACGTTTCCGTCTCCACGCGGATATCGCGCCATTGCCCTTCGTACAGATACTGAAGATGATTCTCCGGATTGATCTTCTCTTCGTACACGTCGGCCATGTTCGGCTCGTTCCAGGTGGCCGACCAGGTGATCTTGTCATTAAGCCCGTCCAAAAAGAACGGGCTGCCGAACCAACTGATTCCCGCCGCGTCCAGTTTGCCTGGCGTAATCAGGTGCGCTTCGTAATTTTGAAAGCGGTTGGCCCACGGCATGTGCGTGTGCTCCACGTGCATGATGCGCCCGCTGGCCGATTTGAACGGCGCAATGGCCCATTGATTGGAGCCGAAATTCGGAAAGTCATACACTTTCTCGGTCATTTTCCCCAGCGCATCGTGAATGCTGTAGAAGCGCATGTAATGGCTGCGCTCCAGCGCCTCGATGTCCTCGGCGGCCACCGAATCAATCCACGCCGGAATCTCCGCGCGATGCTCTCCGATGTAGCTATTCACGCCGCGCGCAAACGCCGCCAGGATCTTGTAAACATTCGGATCGATTTTGTTCTTGTTCTCGACAACGCACTTCTTCGTCCGCAGCAGGCGCTGCAGGTAATCCCCGTCCCAGCGGTATTCGTAGGGAATGAAGTGCAGATAGCCGTCGCCCAGCGCTTCGAAGCCCTGCACCTCAGCGCGCCGCCCCTGGGCGTCACGATACTGGAGCATCATCCGTTCCAGGTGGTCTTCCGCCTGTGCGTAGCCATAGCCGAAGAATGTGGCCTCCTCGGTTTCGCCCACGATGTGCGGAACTCCGTAGTTATCGCGGTAAATGGTCACTTGTTGCGATAGCGGATCCGCGCCATACGCGGCTGCCGCAACCGCCAGAATGAAGAAAGAAAGCCGCAGGAATGATCGATGCCTCATAGAATTGTCGAACTAATAAGCTGTCCCGGCGATGCCTTGCCGCTGCGATCGCTGTGATGTGGGGGCCGGACATGTCCGGCCCGATACTCACAAAATCGCAAGGACCGCTTACTAGGCGGAATTTTACCTCCAACCGTGCCGAATGAATGGACACGCGCCTCTACCGTCCCGCTAATCGGACGAAAAGTGAATGTCAGTGGACGCGCTTGTAGTCGGAAGGAACCAGAAATCTAACGGCGGCGAACAGCGCCAGCGCCGCCGCAACCAGCAGCAGTGACGCATAGCTCATCATCCGATGAATTCCCAGCGTCTGTTTCCAGACTCCGGTAACCAGCGGAGCAAATCCCGACGTCAGATAACCTGCCAGATTCATGAAAGCCACGGCCGATGCCCGTGTATCCGCCGGAACAACGTCGAACGAGGATATGTATAGATTTGCCAGCGCGAGTCCTCCAACCAACCCAAACGCAATCGCTGCGAGCTTGGTTAGGAATAGCGAGTCGCTGTTGCCGATCAGATGAACGCACGGGGCGGCGAGCAGCAGCCCGATGGCGATCAGCCGGAATCGTGCGGACTTTTGACGCCGGTACAGATGGTCGGCCACGGTGGCCCCCGCGAGCATGCCCACAAGACTGGCTGTTTGCAGGTAGACCGTTGCCGTGTAGCCCGCATCCGCCAAGGTAAGCGAAAACTTCTCGTAAAGAAAATCCGGCAGCCACGTGTACAACAGCCAGAGAGTCAGATTGAACACGCTCGACACAAGGCACAGCACCAGGTAAGTGGGGATCTTCGCCAGTGCGGTAATCGCCAGCACTGTACCGGATTTTTTGGTCTCTACGTGGGCCTCTTCGCTGAAGCGGCTCAGGAAACGAAAATAAGGGAAACAATACAGGATGCCCGCCAGCCCCAGCGAATAAAAGGCCAGCCGCCATTGAAACTCCTGGGCGACAAAACCGCCATACCATCCGCCCACCACGATGCCCGCAAGTTGCCCGGTGCCATAGAGTGCGAATGCGCGCGACCGGTTTTCCGGACGGTGCGCGTTGGCCAGCAGTGCCACCGCCGCCGGCACGAATAGGGACTCCGTGACGCCGGTCAGCGCCCGGCACGTGAGAACCATCCCCACGGAATGAGACATGCCCGTGAGCGCCGTGACTCCGCTCCAAAGCAACAGACTCAGCGCCACCAGCCGCCGCTTCGAAAAGCGGTCACCGATCTGGCCCGCGATGGGAGAACACAAACCATAAACCCATAAGAAGGCCGAGCCCGTCAGTCCGAGCTGTGCGTCTGTAAAGTGCAACTCCGATTTCAGAATGGGAAAAATCGAGAAAATGACTTGCCGGTCGCTGTAGTTCAGGCAATAAGCAACCCAGGTGAAGCCGACCAGCAGCCACGCTCGTCTTTCGAGCACACCCTCGTCTTGCGCGTCACTCCAAAAGGTGCTCGCCATCGCCGGGTCAGGTCATCATACAACTACGTGTAGTCGAGTTCGAATTTGCGACCAGCCATAAGTCCGCCGTCCACCACCAGGGTTGCGCCGGTCACGAACGCCGACGCGTCCGATGCCAGGTAGACGGCGCATTCGGCAACGTCAACCGGCGCGCCCAGTTTTCCCATGGGATACATTTTCGTTACCCGTTCCTCTAGCCCCGGCCTCTCCGCGTAAATCACCCGGCTGTTCTCGGTCATGATCGTTCCTGGACAAATGGAATTGACGCGAATCCCCTTTGGCGCGAACTCCACGGCGAGCAGTCGCGTCAACGCCTGCACGCCCCCCTTGGAAGCGGTGTACGCGGTCAGGCTCAGACCCATCAGCGCATTGACCGACGCCAGATTCACCACCGAGCCGCCTCCGCTTTTAACCATCCTCGCGATGGCGGACTTACAGCAAAGATAAGTCCCTTTCAAATTGACGGCGATGACCTTATCCCAGATTTCATCCGGGACCGACAGGAGGCCGCCGTCGCCGCGGTAAACCGCTGCGTTGTTGACCAGCACATCCAGCCGTCCGAAGGTTCGCACTGCGGTGTCAACGAGCCTCTCCACGTCCTCCGCTCGGGAAACGTCGGCTGGGACAAAGATCGCCTCGCCGCCATCAGCGGTGATAGCGTTGGCGACTTGCCGCCCTCCGATTTCGTCCACGTCCGACACCACCACCCGCGCGCCCTCATTCGCAAACAGGACGGCTGTCGCCTTGCCGATGCCGGTTGCCGAACCCGTAACAATCGCCGGCTTGCCTTTCAATCTGGAACCCATAGGTGAATCCGGAGATTATATGATGAGCAGCTTGTGGAGAACCTTTCTTCCAGCATGCTGGACGAACTGATAACAATTCCTTGACCCACATCGAAATCGGGAGGTAGATGAGACTATGATCGATCGAGTCGCTTCGCGCTGGGCGCCCGCGCTGGCGCTAGTTATCGCGGCGGTGGCAACGTCGGCGGCGCAGAATCGCACCGTCAACTTGCGCGTGAACCTGAAGGATGCAACCGGTCCCATGGAGATGGATCGCTTTGCCCTCGGTCAGGGCGGCCTGTCCGAGGAGCCTATGTGGGCGGACCGCGCCGCTGAAATTCGCGACCTGCATCCGCGCCTCATCCGGCTCTTCATCCAGGAGTACTTCGATTTGCTCCCTGATCATGGCCGGTACCACTGGGACAAACTCGACGAGTCCGTGGACCTGATCCGGAAAACCGGCGCGACGCCGCTCATGAATATTGATTTCAAGCCCAAAGTTCTCTATCCCACGGTCGACCAGAAAATTGTGGACCCCACCAGCTACGAAGAATGGGATCAGCTCATCTACGAGATGGTGCGCCACTACAAAGAGCGCGGAGCGGGCCGTCTTTATTGGGAGGTGTCGAACGAGCCGGACATCGGCGAAAATGGCGGCTGCCCTTATCTCTTTACGCCGGAGAATTTCACTCGCTACTACCAGCACACCGTCGCTGCGGTAATGCGGGCCGATCCCGACGCGCGCGTCGGTGGCCCGGCCCTGGCCTATTCCGGGTCCCCCATTCTGCCCGCGCTGCTATCTTTCTGCGATTCCGGCAAGGCGCCGTTGCATTTTGTCTCCTGGCATATCTACAACAGCGATCCGGTGAAAATCCGCGGCACCATCGACATGGTGAAAACGCTGCTCGCAAAGTATCCTTCGCTGCATCCCGAGACGATCTTGAACGAATGGAACATGGCGCTGCGCGACCCCCCGACCAATCCTCAGTTCCAGCCTTGTTTCATCACCGAAGTCGCTTACCAGATGAAGGCCGGGGGCCTCGACTATTCCTGCTACTACCACATCAAGGACTACCACGTGGATCGCGAGCGTTTCGCGCAATTCATGTCGCCCGTTGGCTCCGGCCTCATGGCACGCTGGTGGAACCGCAGCTCGCAATGGGACGGCCTGTTCGATTATCAGAACCGCGTACGTCCCTCCTATTTCGCGTTTAAACTGCTGGCGCGCCTCACCGGTGACCGCCTGAAATTAGACTCCAGCGACGCCGCTGTGCACGGCTTCGCCAGCTCGGATCCAAAACTTCTCAATTACAACGTGCTCCTTTGGAATTATTCGACCACGCCTGCCAGCGTGGACCTGACCGTCGAAGGAGCGCCCTCGGACCTCACCCTGCGCCAGTTGTTTCTGGATGCCGCCGCGCCCAGCGACGACGAAAATGTCCGCTTGCGGCCGGTGCCCGCCCGTCATCTAAAGCAGGGCGAGATGCGCATAAAAGTCGATCTCGGCAGCTACGGCATCAGTTTTCTGGCGCTCGAGAAAAGCCGCTAGGGCTCGCGCACGACCCGGTATCCGACCGTTTTTACTGAGCCGCGACCAAAGGGAGCGGACTATCGTTCCGGCCCCGCTAGAGCGCTGCACCTCGCCTCAATTCTCTCGGCGCCGCAGTCCCCGCAAGTATTCCCCCAGGCGTGCGTGCAACTCCGGCCGATCGTAGAGGTATTTTCCCGGAAACGGACCTGTCAGCGGATACGGCCCCTCAGCCGGCGGCCGCTTCTTGGGCCAGTTCTCATTTGTCACGACGAAATCGCCGATGCGGTAGCCGTACATATCCAGGTGACGAATCCCCAAGTTCAACGCCGCCTCGCAGATTTCCCTGATTTGTTCGAACGTGGGGTACTTTGCCGGTCCGGCCTGGCGTAATTCCAGAATGTTTCCCACCCAAAACGTATAAATGAACTTCTTGCCGGGCCCAACCGCTGCGCGTGCCTTTTCGATGACGTTGCGAGTTTGTTCGACTGCGCGTGTGCCCGAATCTGGCTTATCATCCCAGCGCGCCACTGTGTAAGCCCCCACGGCGTCGAAAGCTCTTGCTGTCCTGCCAAAATCCACGCCCGACCTGTCGCGCGCCTGTTGTGAAAGCACGTGTTGTTCGTCCTCCAGGTAGACCTCGTGGCGGACATCTCGGTCCACTTCGCGGATGAAGCGATTGGTATCCCGCGCCCAATCCTCCCACCACCCGGCCCGAGCCTGCGTCCACGCCGCCCAATCCGGATCGGACGGTTGTTTGGGTAAGGTCCTGCCGAATCTGCGCCGGTCGTCTTCGCTGTAGGAAATGAATCTCTCCGATGGCGCGCCATCCGATCCGGCGATACTCCCGACCGGCCCGATTTCGAACGAATCGTCGAAAATGTATCCCGCGAAAGCCGGATCTCGCGCGTAGAGCCTGGCGACGGTTTGCAGATACTCCTTCCACTGGGTCTCGCGCCACCTGGGATTGAAGGTGTTGAACGCAAATCGCAAGTGCCCCGCTGCGTCCACTTGCTGAAACTCAGGACTGCGAGCAAGCGAGTTGTGTACCGGATGCCAGACGATGAAGTAAGCGCCCAACCCGGCGCGCTGGCACGACCGCAACGCATACTTCGTGTCCTCCACACGGAGCGCCCACGCCGCCGCATCCAGACCCCAGCAGAGATCCACGTGCGTGAATCCCAGCCCGGCCATCTTCCGAAAGTCGCGCTCCCATTCGTCGCGTGGCGCCGCGTTCAGCCAGTACCACGCGCTGATCCGAAGCGTTGAGGCCGGCGCACCAATCGAAACCAGCAGTGCCAAACCAATCAATCGAAGCACTTGGGCATTCTAGTTGGTAAGTGGTCAGCGGTCTAGTAATTTTCCAGTATTCTGGACAGTGGATTGACACTAGGCGTGCGGAAGCACAGTATAGTGTTATCAATAAGTTGCGGAGCCTCGACGGAATGTCCGCATGTAAAGCCCTCGCCCTCGCCGCTTTCCTCCAATTCGCTGCGTTTGCTCAACTGTACGACGAGCAAATCCGTCCGGTTTTCGAGAAAAGCTGTTTGCCCTGCCACGGACCGCAAACGAAAAGCGGAGGACTCGATCTTTCCACAAAAGACGGATTGCTGAAGGGCGGGGAACACGGCCCGGCGATCGTCGCTGGGGATGCTAAAGCAAGCCTGCTCTATAAGTTAGTGTCGCACGAAGCCGAGCCGCACATGCCCTACAAGGGCGACCGGCTTCCGCAGGAAACCATCGACCGCATCGGGGAGTGGATCAAGGTCGGCGCACCCTTTGAGCCGGCCGCCGATTCGGCTTTGTTTAGAAACCAAATCAAACCCATTCTTGAGGCGAATTGTGTCCGGTGCCACAATTCCCAGATTCGACGGTCGGGATTCGATCTTTCGACGCGTGAAGCTCTGTTGCGCGGCGGGGATACGGGCGCCGTCATTGTACCGGGAGACGCGAAATCGAGCGTTCTTTACAAGCGCATCAGCCACCTGGAGCAGCCGGGAATGCCGTTCGGCGGGCAAAAGCTGCCCGACGCCGCAATAGCGCAAATCGCTGAGTGGATTAACGCCGGCGCACCGTATGACGCGCCTCTGGCAGTGGGCAAAGCCGGGTTGAATCACTGGGCTTTCAAAGTCCCTGTGCGTCCGCCAGTGCCTGAAGTCAAGAACGCCGGTTGGGTGCGCAATCCGATCGACGCGTTCATAGCAGCCGCCCAGGAAAAGCGAGGATTGAAGCCGGTGGCTGCCGCTGACAAGAGAACTCTTCTGCGGCGTGTCTACCTCGACCTGATCGGTCTTCCTCCCACGCCCGAGGAAATGAACGCGTTTCTCGCCGATAACTCGAAAGATGCGTACGAGAAGGTCGTCGACAAGCTGCTGGCCAGCCCCCGCTATGGCGAACGGTGGGGACGGCACTGGATGGACATCTGGCGCTACAGCGATTGGTACGGCTGGCGCGCGCAGAACCAGGTGCGATATAGCCAGCGGCACATCTGGCACTGGCGCGACTGGATCATCGAATCGGTAAACAAAGACAAAGGCTACGACGAGATGATCGTCGAGATGCTGGCGGGTGACGAACTGGCTCCGGACAATCCGGACATCGTGCGCGCCACCGGTTACCTGGCCCGCAACTGGTACATGTTCGACCGCAATGTCATTCTCAAAGACACGGTCGACTACACGGCCATGGCATTTCTCGGCCTCACTCTGAAATGCGCGCGCTGCCATTCGCACAAGTACGATCCGATTACGCACGAGGATTATTACCGGTTTCGTGCGTTCTTCGAACCGTACGATGTGCGCACGGACCGTGTTTCCGGCCAGCCCGATCTCATGAAAGACGGCATCCCGCGCGTGTATGACGCGCATGCCGACACACCCACGTACCGTTTTCTGCGCGGCGTAGACACCAACCCGGACACCGAGCACCCGTTGACGCCGGCAATTCCGGCGATGTTCGGCAACTCTGAATTAAAGATCACGCCGGAGCCGATGCCGCTGGATGTTTACTATCCGGACTCCAGGCCATTCGTGCATCGCGATCTGATCGCAGAGGCCAAGGCTGACATCGAGAAGACCGAGACGGAGCTGCGCAAGTCTCAGGAGGAACTGGCAAAAGCAAAGCAGCAATTGGCGCAAGCGCACACGCCGGAGCCTGTGGCAGCGGGAGCCGGTAATCGTTCAGCGGGAGAAACTTCCGCCGACGACAAAGCAGCGGCAGTGCTGAAAGCGCAGGCTTCCGTCGCGTTGAGAGAGAAGGAACTGGCATCCGCGCGCGCGGCGTTACCCGCCCTCGAAGCGCGCATTGCGGCCGATGAAGCGAAGTATGCGGCTACGCCACCGGCGAATCTGGAAGCGCTGGAATCCGCGGCCCTCAAAGCTGAGAGGCATGCCAACGTCCTGAAGGCCGAGGAAAACCTGTTGCGCGCCACACAGGAGCTCGCCGCAGCCAAACCCGATTCGGAAACGTACGACAAGGAAGCCGCTAAGAAGCTGGGGGAGGCTCGGGCACAACTCGAGGCCGCGGCTAAAGCGCTGCAATCCGAGGACGCCTACACACCGGTAGGTAAAGTCTATCCGGATTCCACGACGGGCCGGCGCCTGGCGCTGGCGCGTTGGATTGCGAGCAAACAGAACCCGCTGACCGCGCGCGTAGCCATCAATGATATGTGGCTCCGGCATTTCGGACAGGCGCTGGTGCCCACGGTCTTCAACTTCGGCATGAGCGGCAAGCCGCCGTCACACCCTGAGTTGTTGGACTGGCTGGCGGTCGAGCTGATGGACCGCCACTGGAGCATGAAAGCGATTCACCGGCTGATTGTTACCAGCAACACCTACCGCATGCAGTCGTGGAGCAAGGATCCCAAGAGTCAGAACGCCAAGATTGACCCGGAGAACCGTTATTTGTGGCGCATGAACGAGCAGCGCATGGAAGCCGAGGTTGTGCGCGACAGTCTGCTCTCTATCGCAGGAGAACTCGATACCACCATGGGCGGCGCGGAAATCGATTCGTCGAAGGGCTTGGAGTCGCACCGCCGGAGCGTCTATTTTCAGGACGCGCCGGACATGCAGGTGACTTTTTTGAAGGTTTTTGACCAGGCCAATCCCAACGAGTGTTTCCAACGGAATGAGAGCATTGTGCCGCACCAGGCGCTGGCTCTGGCCAACAGCAGATTGAGCCTGCAAGTGGCGCGCGTGCTGGAGGAGCAGCTCACGAAACGGACTGGCGCGGAGCCGGCTGCGGATGCCAAGTTCATCGCGGAGGCTTTTGACGTGGTTCTGAACCGTCCTCCGACCGCCGGGGAACGCGCGGAATCGCTGGAGTTTCTGCGCGAGCAAGAAGAATTATTTCAGGACCCTAAGAAGCTGACGCCTGTCCAGACGGGCACGGCCGGCGAAATCAAACCCGAGGCCGACGCGCACCTGAGAGCGCGCGAGGACCTGGTACACGTGCTCGTGAACCACACTGATTTTGTGACCATTCGATGAGGAAAC
>Ga0187819_10000410_pt1 | contig 21243 bp, 16 predicted proteins | sample NC_wetland_sal_i_15_FD_132411 | JGI IMG/M metagenome (GOLD analysis project Ga0187819, IMG submission 132411) | Wetland sediment microbial communities from Neuse River Estuary, North Carolina, USA - SO4_4 | ecosystem: Environmental > Aquatic > Freshwater > Wetlands > Sediment | place: USA...
CATCCCTACCTTCTTTTGGTAAATGGCAATGAATACCGCGTGGACTACGAACCGGGCGAATCGCAGAGCGGCTTGTTCGGAGGAAACTCGAACTGGCGCGGCCCGGTCTGGTTCCCCATGAATTTTTTGATGATCGAGTCGCTGCAGAAATTTCATCATTATTATGGCGACGAATTTCGCGTGGAGTGCCCCACCGGCTCGGGCCAGAAAATATCGCTGTGGGAAGTCAGCGCGGAGATTTCGCGATCGCTAACGCATATTTTCCTACGTGACGAAAACGGCCGCCGGCCAGTGTTTGGGGCAAACGATAAATTTCAGAAGGATCCTTTTTGGAGTGATTTCATTTTGTTTTACGAATACTTTCATGGGGACACCGGCGCGGGATTGGGCGCGAGCCATCAGACCGGTTGGACAGGCCTCGTGTCCAAGCTCCTCGAACAAACGGGGGAGTAAGCTTTATGTGGCGCCCACCTTCAGGTGGACATGTGCTTGAGATAACCGTGCCCACCCAAAGGTGGGCGCCACACGGCTACCCTCGGTGCCGAAAATTCCCAAGGCATACAAAAAGAGGTCGTCATGAACTTCCACGACAAGATCGTTCTCGTTACAGGCGGCACTGGGGGCCTGGGGCGCGAAGTGACCATGGCGTTTCTTGAAGCGGGGGCGACCATACTCGTTACATACCAGGCGGCGGATGAATTCGCCGCCGTAGTGGCCGCCGCCAAAAGGATCGGAGCGCAGCCTCCAGCGGGCGCGAGCGTGGACGTGACCGACGCGCCCGCCGTCGAAAAATTGATCGCCGAAATTGTTGGCAAACACGGCCGCTTGGATGTCCTTGTGAACACGGTGGGCGGATATGCGGGCGGGACAAATCTCTGGGAAGTGGATCCGCGAACGTACGACAAGATGCTGCAATTGAATTTAAAGTCGGGGTTCGTCCTCGCGCGAGCTGCCGTGCCGCAAATGATCCGGCAGAATCGAGGATGGATCGTGAACATCGCGTCCAAGGCCGCCTTCGATCACGCTGCGGGAGGAGCGCTCTATGCCGCGTCGAAAGCGGCGGCGCTGGCCATGATGGACTCGCTGGCTGCGGAAGTGAAACCGTTCAACATTAATGTGAATACCGTCTTGCCGAGCATCATCGATACGGCGGCGAACCGGAAAGCGATGCCGGGCTCGGATTTTTCAAATTGGCCGAAGCCGGAGGAAATTGCGCGCGTCATTTTGTTTTTGTGCTCGGAGGAAGCGCGAGTGATTCACGGGGCGGCGATTCCGGTGTATGGGAAGAGTTAGTAGGACAGGCTGAAGCCTATCCTACCGAGCGTTTCGGCTGCTCGACGAGCTCGATTAGTACCTTCTGATTTTCTGGCGTTGGGACCAGAAAGAAGTTGACGCGGGTGCCGTTTGCTCCTGCGCGCGTCGAGGCATAGATTGGTTGCAGGCCGAATCGTGTGCGCAGGATTTCCGTGGCCTGGTCCACGTCGGTGACGTCAATCTCCACCTGCTGGATTCCTTCGCCAAATTTTTCGAGGAAACGCGCGATGGCGCCTTTCCCGCCGGGCGCTGTTGACGTCAGGATGTCCAGGTGGACGTATGGCATGCCGCTGTATGCAAATTCGAGCTCGAATTCCAGAACATCCTGATCGGCTGGTGCGTCGGCGAGAGGGGGAGTACCGTTGGCGGCACGGATTTTGTCGAAAGTCTCCGGGAGGACGGCAATTCCGACCGTTAGCCTGGTGTCATATGGGAACGGTGGTGTACCACCCCTAAACTTTTCCCGGACGGTGAGCTTTTGCCATTCGTCAACTTGTTCCCACGTCTTTAATGATTCGAGAGCACGCGCGAAGCCCGCTCTGAACAGTTCAAATGCTGTCAGCGCGCGCTCCGCGGGATCGTCATCCGCGAGACGCGCTATGTATTCCGGCGTCACCACGACCGCGACAAGATGACCGCGCCTGCTTATCGCCGGTTGCGCAGTTTTCTCCTGCAGTTTCGCCCAGATAACCGAAATGAGAATGGAGAGGATGATGATACCACCGACGATTGCGAGCGAGAGTCCCGTGGAAATGTGCACCCACGGGTTGGCAAGCATTTTGGCCCCGATGAACATGACGGTAATCGCGAGGCCCTCATCCAGGTACTGAAAATATTGCAGAATTCCTGCGAGGAGAAAATAGAGGGCGCGCAGGCCAAGAATAGCGCAAATGTTGGAACTGTAGACGATAAAGGGATCGCGTGTCACGCCGAACACGGCGGCGATGGAGTCCAGCGCTAAGATCAAGTCCGTCGTTTCGAGAACGATCACCACCAGGAAAAACGAGGTGAACAGCCAACGCCCGCCTTGCCGGACAATCAATCCCTGCGGGGCTTGCGCGTCCGACATGGGCAGAATCTTTTGCGCCCAGCGCACCAGCGGATTTTTTTCGGGATGCACGGCGTGATCGGCGCCGAATAGACGGAATCCCGAGTACACCAGGAAAGCTCCCAAGAGGTAGAGAGTCCAGTCAAACCTAGCGATTAACGCCGCCCCTGCGCCGATCATCGCCCCGCGCAGGACGAGTGCGCCCACCACTCCCCAGAACAACAGTCGATGTTGATAGCGGGGCTCGACGCGGAAATACTGGAAGACCAGCAAGAAAACAAAAACATTGTCCAGGCTCATGGATTTTTCAACGACATAGCCGGTGAAAAACTCGAGCCCGGGACCGCGGCCATGCGAATAGAAAATCCACGCGCCAAAGCCAAGCGAAAGCGCGATCCAAGCGGCGCTCTCGATGGCTGCATCACGCAACCCGATCGTGCGCGCGCGCCGGTGGATTAGCCCCAGATCGAGCGCCAGGAACAGCGCCACGCCGGCGTTAAAGCCGATCCAGAGCGGCCAGGTGCCCATCTAGGCCGCGCTCTCGTCTGGGGAAATCACTGCGGAAGGAATCCTCAGTTGTTGGAATTTTGCGCTTCGATGTTGGGTCTTGAGGCGTTGAGGTTGGTGAGTTCGACCCGGGCAGTTTCGCCGTGGCGGACCGTCACGGGATAATCCCAATGCAGGTGAACATCGCCGGAAATCGCCTCCGAGCCGAGCATGCCGATCCAGTAGTTGCCCGGAGCGATGCCGGCGAACGAGCCGTGCCCGTCGAGATCGGTGTCCGATTGCGCGACCAGGTATCGCTCCTGAGCCAGTTCAAGCGCGTGCGACTCCTGCAGCCGGCGTTGTTTGTGCACGAGGACGTCCCACTTCGGATAGGGATCGATATCGGTGAGGTCGATGTCGATTCCCTCCACGCTTTCCGGCATGGCAGCGACAAATTTTTGGATCGCCGCCAGATATTGCTCCTTCTCCTGATCATATTTTTCGGGATTGGATTCGCGCTCTTTTTCCTTGAACTTTGGTTCGGGGAAACCTACTCCCTTGAACGCCGCGTTGCGTGACATGTAGGCTTTGAAAAACTCGGGAACGTCCACGATGTCCCTGGGGGCAATGCTCTTGGTGAAGGTTTCGCCGGACAACTGAACGGAATTATGCTTTTTCATCCACACTTTCAATTCGGGCGAAACGGTAAGTGCGTCGATGAATTTGTCCATGTCCGGTGCGGGCGCCAGTTGCAGGGCCTCCGCGCGGATGTCTTCCAAACTCTTGCGCAAGAGGTAGAACGTCATCTGGCGGACAGGCTCGGGCCGTCCCCCGGTCGGCGCAACTCGCGCCGTGAATTCGATGCGCCCTGTGGACTGGCCCGCGAGGCGCGCGGGAAGAAGGATCGCTAGGGCTCCGATTAACAGGACCATCGCACAAATGCATGATTTTTTGTTCATTGATCTCATGGCGAAGTGTACCTCGCGGAGAAGCCGTTGGGAATGATTCAGCGAGGATGTGTTTCCCATGTACGTGGGTGGGATTCGATGGTTGTGCGCCAGCTCGTAGTTCCTGGCGCAGAGTTCTTGCCGCCCGAGGGTTACGCAGCGCCATCGCTACAGTTTATTGGCTGGTTTTTTCTTTATAATGGGCAGCCGCGTGAATCTTAAATCCTGGGCGCGCTTGAGTTTCGTAATGTAGATGATTTGTCCAGTGTGATACCCAAAATGCTCGGCCACGTGGAATGCCGCATCCAGCCCAGTGACGTGATAGCCCTGAATATCATATTTCCGTGACAGCGAATCGTCGGAGAGCCGCGCGATCACCCGGGACGCGTCCCGAACCGTCCGGCGCAACTGGGTGACGAGCGCTTGTCGGGGAATGGGCCCTCGCTCCGCAAACTCGCGGTCGCGCTCCCGCTTGTAATCCGTCCCGCCGAGTCCCGCAACAATCCACTGGCGTACATTTCCGCACAGATGCAGGACGAGATTGCCTGCGCTGTTAGACGCCGAATTGGGCCGCCACCAAATCTCGTCTTCCGAGAGCTGCTGAAGGCATTCCACGATGTAGCGAAGATTTTGTTTCGCGACCGACTGTTGCCAATTCGCGAGAAACAGGCTTGCTGTTCGCGTAGGTTTTGGATTCAAGGCACGTACCTCGCACTCCAATGGTAATCAACACGCGAGCAAACGGCAAATGGGGAGAATCACGAAACGAAGAAACTTCGAGAGGAAAATACTAGAGCAATCGGAACGTAACTTCGATGGGAACGATCACTGGAACCGGTTTTCCGCCGGGGCCGTTGGCGGGCTTGAAGCGCCATTGCTTCACGGCCTCCACGGCTTTTTCTTCCAAACCTAACCCAGGGCCTTTCACGACTTGAATATCCGTGGCGCGGCCATCCGGAGTGATCACCGCCTGAAGAACGACCGTGCCCTGGTATTTTGCCTTACGGGCCTCCTCTGAATATTTCGGATCAGGGCAATAGACACAAGAAGGATAACCGACTCCGCCTGTTCCCGGATGATAGGCTCCGCCCCCGGTGCCGCCGCCCGAACCCGGGCCCAGGCCGCCGCCTTCTCCGCTGCCGATTCCCGTGCCCGTGCCGCTTCCAATGCCGCTGCCTCCACCGGGACCGCCCGAACCGTTCATCAGCTTAGCCAGGGGATCGCCGAAGTTATCCATATTCGGGCTGGGAATTTTTAAATCCGGAGGCCCCAGTAACGTCGCCGGAATGTTCGAGTCCGGCTTCGTATGCACCATCGGAGGTGCGATTTGGTTAAAGCTGAATTTCGGCGCCTTGCCCTTCGTTGCGGGAAGAGGATTGCGCTCGCCGCCTCCACCGCCGCCTCCGGCTTTGTCCTTGCCTGGCGGCAGCTTTGCCGTGTAGGGGGAAATGTCAATCGGCGTAACGAGTAGGTTGTTGACAGGGCTCGCGGCTACCTTTTTCGAATACTCATAAAGAAGCGGAGAAAAAACCAATACGGTAATGGCTATATGGAAAGCCAGGGCAATCGCTTGAGAAGGACCGAAGGCTTTGTCCTTAGACCAGATATCCTTCACCTTCACCGGCTGGCTGGTCACCTTGAGCGGCGGCAATTTCGGCGGCGAAATCAAGTCGCGGAGGTTCTGCCACATGACCCTGTAGGACGGCTGCCAGTCCACGGTCATGCGCGAAGACACCGCCTTGGGCGTTGGCTTGAACCACTCTCTTAAATTTTCGGTGATGCTGTCGCCGTACTCATCGACGGTGAAAACATCGCCTTTGGCGTTCTTGGCGATCTTCACCGGACGCTCCATGAGGAAGTCCCTCAGGTTGGAGACAAAACCGCGGGACAGCGGCTTCTGGGAGCCGCCGAGTCGCGGAGCAGTTTTCCCTTCCGGCAGAACCACCTTGGGAGGCGGTGTGCTCGGCTCACTCCACTTTGGCGCAATGGTGCTCAACGAATTTTCTGCCTCACGTTATTGAAAATGGTCTCTCTATTCGATTCTCTCTCTTCGCGAATGGATGCCCAGCGGTGAGGGCGGGCTGACACACCGCCAAATCCATTGTAACATTGTGAGGTTACCACGAGGAAGATGGTTTCCAGACTAGGCGGTACAGGCGCTGCAGTACAGGATAAAACTGTCCTTTGCGCCCAGTCGCGTACCCAGTCGCATGAATGATCGGCGCGCTGCGCTCTACACTTGAGGCGTTCGGGAGAATGAGGACAGTCCGCACTTGAAACTAACTTATGCCCAAAATCGTTGACTTGAAAAGCACCCTGAACCTGCCGCGCACGGACTTTCCGATGAAGGCCGGCCTGCCGCAGAACGAACCGAAACAGCTCGCGGAGTGGGAAGAGAAAAAACTCTATCACCGCATTCAGCAGGCCCGCGCCGGAGCTCCGTCCTACGTCCTGCACGACGGGCCACCTTATCCAACCGGCACGATCCACCTCGGCACAGGCCTGAACAAAATTTTGAAAGACATGGTCGTGAAGTCGAAAACGATGGCGGGCTTTCGCGCGCCCTACGTTCCCGGATGGGATTGCCATGGACTGCCGATCGAAACGCAGGTGGAAAGAGAATTGGGCGGGAAAAAGGGAAGCGTGCCGCCCGGAGAGTTCCGGCGCATGTGCCGCGAATTCGCTTCGCGCTACGTCGATCAGCACCGGCGGGATTTCAAGCGGCTCGGCGTGCTGGGCCAGTGGGAAGAACCGTATCTGACCATGAGCCCGCAGTACGAAGCGACGATCGCCGACGCCTTCGTCACTTTTCTCGAAAAAGGGTACGTGTATCGCGGGCTCAAGCCCGTGTACTGGTGCATCGTCGATTCCACGGCGCTGGCCGAAGCCGAGGTGGAATACGAAGATCATACCAGCCCGTCGATCTGGGTAAAGTTTGCCGTTGTTCCCGGCTCTGCTGCGGAAAAACTTGGCGCTGGAGTGAGCGCCGTGATTTGGACGACCACTCCCTGGACGCTGCCGCACAATCGCGCGCTCGCGTTTCATCCTGACTACGATTACGTCGTGACCGAAACTCCCGCCGGGGCGCTGCTGCTCGCGGCGGATCTGGTCGGCCCGGCGCTCGATGCATTGAAGCTCGAAGCAATAAGCGTGCGCGGGCCGTGGAAAGGGAAAGAATTAGCGGACCTGAAATTCAAGCATCCATTTCTCGATTTGACCGTGCCGGCGGTTTTAGCCGATTACGTCACGCTCGATCAGGGCACCGGCATCGTGCACACCGCGCCGGGACATGGCGTGGAGGACTTTCAGACAGGCCAGAAATATGGCATCGAAGCGTACGCGCCGATCGATGGACACGGGCGCTATCTGGAAGGCCTGCCGGAATACAAAGGGAAGACGGTTTTCGAGGCGAATCCTATTGTTGTAGCGCTGCTGCGCGATCGTGGAGCGCTGCTCGGCGAACAAAAACTCTCGCACAGTTATCCGCATTGCTGGCGCTGCCACAATCCGGTGATTTTCCGCGCCACGGAACAATGGTTTATCGATTTGGACGGAGTGGGGACGGGTGCGGGCGCGATCCGGCCGCGCGCGCTTGCGGAAATCTCCAAGGTGAAATGGACGCCCGAGTGGGGCGCCGAGCGGATTCACTCGATGATCGCGGAGCGGCCGGACTGGTGCGTCTCGCGCCAAAGGTTTTGGGGCGTGCCGCTGGTAATCCTGTACTGCGACAAGTGTGGCAAACAGTTTGATGACTACGCGGCGCTGCATGCGCTGGTGCAGAAATGGTTCACTGTTGAGGGGGCGGACGCCTGGTTCACGCATCCCGTCGAAGAACTTTTGCCCGCGGGCACGCGATGTTCCTGCGGCGCGTCCAGTTGGCGCAAGGAAACCGACATCCTGGATGTGTGGTTCGATTCGGGCTCCTCGCATCTGGCGGTGCTCGATCGCCTCGACGCCGCCGGCCAAAAACTTCCGTGGCCCGCGGACATGTATCTCGAAGGGCCTGACCAGTATCGCGGATGGTTCCACAGTTCGCTGCTCGTCGGCGTGGCGGTACGCAATGGCGCGCCCTACCGGCATGTGCTCACGCACGGATGGACACTCGACGCCAAGGGACAGCCGATGTCGAAGTCGCTCGGCAACGTCGTGCTGCCCACAGAAATCTGCGAAAAGTGGGGCGCCGATTTGCTGCGCCTTTGGGTGGCCTCGCAGGATTACACCGCCGACGTGCGCATGTCCGACAACGTGATGACGCAGCTTTCCGAGGCCTATCGCAAGCTGCGCAACACGTTTCGCTTCGCGCTGGGCAATCTCGCCGGTTTCGATCCCGCGTGCGACGCCGTGCCCGACGCCGAAATGGAAGAGCTTGATCGCTGGATGCTTTCGCGCACGGCTGAACTCGTAGCCCAGTGCCGCAAGTGGTACGAGGGATTTGAATTCCATCGCGTTTTTCACGCGCTGCACGACTTTGCGGTGGTGGACCTCAGTGCTTTTTATTTTGATGTCTTGAAGGACCGCCTCTACACCTTTGCGCCGAAGAACAGGTCGCGTCGCTCGGCTCAAACCGCCGTCTATCGCATCGCAAAGGCGCTGCTGAGTCTCTTGACGCCGATCACGGTTTTTACGGCCGAGGAAGTCTGGAGATATTTTCCTCGTGTGGCGGGAGAGCCCGAGAGCGCGCACCTCGCCTTGTTCCCGAAGCCTGAGGCCCTCGGTTCTGCGTTCGATGCTTCCAAGTCGACGAACTGGGAAAAGCTGCTCGCGGTTCGCACGGAAGTGCTCCGCGCACTCGAATCCGCGCGCAACGCGAAAACCATTTCGGGCGCGCTCGAAGCCAAAATAATTTTGAGCGCCGAGCGGGATTTGGGTCCATTGCTTGAACAATATAAGAGCTGGCTCCCCGGCCTATTCATCGTTTCGCAAGTGGAACTCGCCGCCTCGGCGCCGGCCGACGCGCAGAAATCCGAATTGCTTCCCAGACTGAGCGTCGCGGTGCAACGAGCCGACGGCGCGAAGTGCGAGCGCTGCTGGAATTATTCCACGCACGTGGGCGAAAACGCCGACTACCCGACGGTGTGCGAACGCTGCGTGAAGGCACTCAAGGAAATCGAAGAAGCGGGCCACGCGGGGGAACGAGGGGCCGCCTCCTCGTGAGCGGGATGCCAGGGGCGCGCTGGCTGTGGTTGTCGCTTGCGGTGCTTGCCGCGGACCGCGCCACGAAATTTGCCATCGAACGGTACACGAGCCTGTTCTTCCGCCACTCCATCTTTTCGGACATTGTGGTCCTCGTCCATAGTCAGAATCCCGGCATCGCGTTCAGCATGTTCTCCGATTCGAGATCGCGTTGGCTGACGCCGGTATTGGTGTTCAGCGCCGTGGTGGTGATGGGTCTGCTGGTGTGGATGATTGTCACGGACCGCGCGGGCGGTGCCCTCGCGCAATGCGGCCTTGCGCTAATCCTTGGTGGCGCGGCAGGCAACGCGCTCGATCGAGTAATACACGGCGGCGTAACGGATTTCCTGGAAGTGCGGCTCTGGAAGTACATCTGGCCCGCGTTCAATGTCGCGGATTCCGCAATTACGATTGGCGCGATTTTTGTCCTTTTTGAGTTGCTCCTCGGCGGCTCTCGCCAGCAGGGTACGGCCCACGAGAGATAGCGCTGCGCGGTTAGGTAGGATAGGCTTCAGCCTGTCTTCTTTTGACTTCTGCCAGCGCCGCAAAGATCAAACCAAGACAGGCTGAAGCCTTTCCTACTTTCCATGCCGGAGAATCCCACTCCACAGCAGAAGTTGACCGCCGCGTCGGGGGATGCGGGGAGGCGGCTGGATTTGTTTCTCGCGCAGCGCGTACCGGAGCTGAGCCGAACGCGCATACAGGAACTGATTCGCGAAGGCCACGTTCGCGTGGACGATCAGATCGCCAAAGTTTCTCATCGCGTCGCAGCCGGAGAAACGATCGAAATTGAAGTTCTGCCGCGGCCGGCACCGGAGGCTCTGCCGGAAGATTTGCCGCTCGACCTGCTGTATGTAGACGACGATTTTGTGATCGTAAACAAGCCCGCCGGCATGGTGGTCCATGCAGGCGCGGGCCATTCGCGCGGGACGCTAGTGAATGCGCTCCTGCATCGCCTGGGAAATCTTTCCGCAGCGGGCGGAGCCTTGCGCCCGGGCATCGTTCACAGATTGGACCGCGAAACATCCGGCGCGATGGTGGTGGCGCGCAACGACCAGGCGCACGAACATCTCTCCGAACAATTTCGTTCGCGAAACGTCCGGAAGATTTATGTCGCGCTGGTGCATGGCAAGATGCCGCGCGATTCCGGCACGATTACCCTGCCCATTTCGCGTGATCCGCGCCGCCGCACGCGCATGACCGCACGAGCGACCAAGGGCCGGCACGCTCGAACCGACTGGCGCGTGATCGCGCGCCTGGACCGCTGCACGCTGGTCGAGGCCGTGCTTCACACCGGGCGCACCCACCAGATCCGCGCGCACTTCGCAGCCATCGGCCATCCCGTTGTGGGAGACACGCTCTACGGCGCGCCGCGCGGCCTGCGCGCCGGCACGCGCGAACTGCCACTTCTCGAGCGAAACTTTCTGCACGCTGCGCGCATCGGGTTTTCGCATCCGTCGAGCGGTGCGTGGGTGGAAGTTCGCGCTCCGCTGCCGAAGGATTTGCGGGTATACTTCGAGCAGGTGGGAGGATCTTTGGGTTGGCGCGCCGCGCAGATGGAAGCCGCGCTCGCGCCGTACGTATGAGAACCATGAAGAGACAGGTTCTTTGGATCGCAATTCTTAGTTTCCTCGCGGCTGTGGCCGCGGTGAGGGCGCAGCAGGCGCAGCCACAAGCGCAGTCTCCTATCGGTGCGAAGTCTCAACCGCAGCCTCCACCGCAGGCCCCCGCGCAGGTGGACCGCCAGGGCGCGATCGTCCGCAACGTCAACCTCGTGGATGTCCTCTTCAGCGTGGTCACGAAGCACGAAAAACTCGTCACTGATTTGAACAGGGAAGATTTCAAGGTGTTCGACGACAACGCCGAACAGGAAATCACTTCGTTCAGCCAGCCGACCGATCTTCCGTTGCGCATCGGCATGGTGCTGGACACCTCGAACAGCATCCGGGAGCGATTGAAATTCGAGCAGGACGCCGCCATCGATTTCCTTTTTAACGCGTTGCGCCGCGGGAAAGACCAGGCATTCCTGATGACCTTCGATGACGGCGCGCAAATCATCAAGGATTTCACGGGCGATACGGGCGATCTGCGAGACACGATTCTGAAACAGCGGGCCGGCGGCGGGACCTCCCTGTACGACGCTGTGTACGCCGCCAGCGATCATTTGCTGAATAAATCGCCGATGCCTCCCGGGCCGAATTCGGACGTGCGGCGCGTGCTGGTGGTGATTTCCGACGGCGACGACAACAGCAGCAATCGCTCGCGCGGTGAATCCGTTGAAATGGCGCAGCGCGCGGGAGTGATCATCTACTCGATCAGCACGAGCACGGATTGGGTGACGACCGGAGCCGAAAAAGATCCGGCCAAGCGCATCAACCGCAAGTACGAAAAAGATGAGGGAGACAAAGTCCTCGACCAGCTCGCCGCGGAAACCGGCGGCCGCGCTTTTTTTCCCTACGAGATTGATGATCTGGGGCAGTCGTTTCTGGATATCGGGGACGAATTGCGCCATCAATACGCGCTCGCCTACAGCCCGGCGGGCCGCTCGCCGGACGGCAAGTACCATACCATCCGCATCCAAACCGATCGTAAGGACGTGATCGTCCGCGCCCGCAAGGGATACTATTCCGTTCCGATTCCGGCGTTGGGCCTGCCTGCCGCGCCTCCGGCCTAGTCCGGGAAAGATCCGGGTCAGTTGGTGGGCGCGTAATATCCGCGGCGGGTGAGGACGGAATAATCCTTGTTCTTCATTTCCACTTTGATTTTGCGGTAGGTCCCGTCGCGCTTCTTGTTGGTGGGCGTGTAGCCGATGGTGTACTGGCTGCGCAGCTCTTCCGAAATTTGATCGAATGCCGCCTCCAGATTTTTTTCGCTGCGCACCACAATCATCCGCCCGCCGGTCTCATCGGTGAGCCTCCTGGCGACCCCCTGGTCGCCCCCGTCGGCGGCCACCAGAAGGATATGGGTCACCGTATCCGTCCGTTGCGCGGCTTCTATGGCGTCCTGCAGATTCAATCTGCTCCCTGTATCTTCCGCGTCGGTCAGAACAACGATGGCTTTTCTTCCCGCTTCATCTGACAACTTGTCGTGCGCGGCGAGGTAGACCGCATCGTAGAAATTCGTGCCGCCCGTGCCGCTGGTGGGAAGGGGGCCCTGCGCGATCATCCCGCCGCTGGGAGCGTTGATCTGGGCGCGATTGATGGCGCGGTTCAGCATCCCGCGGTCATCTGTGAAATCGGCGAGAAGGTCCACGTCCGTATCAAAGGTCATGACCATGGCCAGATCGCCCTTTCGCAACACCCGACCGAGGAAGCGTGAAGCCGCATCTTTCTCTGCGGAAAGCATATAGTACTCGCTGCCGCTCGTATCGATCAGCATGCCCAGGGTGATGGGGAGATTGGATTCGGCCGAAAAATAGGTAATTTCCTGTTGCTGGCCATCCTCATAGACCTGGAAGTCATCTTTTGTTAGGCCGGTGACAATTGCCTTGTGCTTGTCACGGACAGTAGCGAAAAGGTTTACCAGATTGACTTCCACGCGTATTTGGCCCGGAGGCGCCGCGAAAGCGAGCCCTCCCGCAAGCGAAGCGACACATAGATAGGCAAGGATGGCTCGAACCCGCATTGTATAATCACCTCCGGCTGCGATGGCATGTTGGATGCCCCGCCGGAACATTAAGATGCCATTTTTGGATGCGCCAAGCCTGGCGGCCGGTGGCAGCTCACGCAGAAATAGTGACGGGATGCCTATGAAATGTCCACGAAAATTCCTGGCAGCGAGCTTCACGATTTGCCTTGCTCTGGCTCCTCTGGCTGCGCTGCGAACGCAGGATGCGTTCGGCCAGAGTGCCAGCCCGGGCGCCGCTCAGCCGCCTTCGCTGCAAACGCAAGATCCTCGCGCCCGAATCCGGGCGACGACTTCCCTTGTGGTCGTGCCCGTGACAGTGAAAAACGGCGAAGGCGAGCTGGTAACCGATCTCCAGCAAAACGACTTCCGGGTTTTTGAAGACGGCATCGAGCAGCCGATAGCCCTTTTTTCCGTGGATGCATTTGACTTGTCGGCGGCGATATTGATTGACGATGACCTGAAGACGAGCACCGCGGAAAAGGTTCAGAAGACACTCGAGACTCTGGCTGGGGCGTTCAGCGCTTCGGACGAAGTGTCCTTGTGGCGCTTCGACGAAGTGCCTGAGCAAATCTCCGACGATTTCATCACCGACAACGATACGCTCCTCACGCAGCTGAAACGCATCGACCTCAGCAGTTCGTTTCCAGGCGTCGGCTCTTACACGATGACGAACGGCCCGCGCGTCGGTACGGCGCAACCCCCGGGCCCGGCGAAAGTTCCCACGGAGGCCAACGGCCATCCCAACACCAAACACGTCAACGACGCGATTTACGCCGCCGCGGAACAGTTGCAGAACCGGGCGCGCGAAAGGCGCAAAATTATTTTTCTGATCTCCGACGGGCAGAACGCCAAGAACAACACGCACAAATACGAGGAGACGCTGCAGCTCCTGCTGTCCGCCGATATTTCCGTCTATGCGGTGGGCGTCGGCGAAGCGAACCTGAATCGCGGCATCACGTTCCTCGGGAACAATATCCTGGCAAAATACGCCCACGCCACCGGCGGGGATATTTTCTACGGCGGCGTGAGCCGGGAGAACCTCGAGGAACTGTACGGGCGCGTTTCCGACCAGGCGCGCAACCAGTACACCATCGGTTATTCCGGCGCGCACACCGATCGCTCCAAGCCGTATCACTCGATTGAAGTGCGCGTGAAGCGCCCCGGCCTCTCGTTGCTCACGCGCGACGGCTACTACCTCAGCGACACGCCGTAGTCCTTCGATTTCACTTTCCTACCAATTGTCATTGGAAAATCTTTCGTCAAGCTGATCGCCTTTGAGCGCAGGGTTTTGTACTGCCGGCGGGACGCCGGCGCTAGAACTTCAAGCGCATTTTTTGCCGCGCCAGACAAGGCTCGCTCGTCACAAAATTTCTCGACAAAATAAATTTTCCGATTCCATCTCTTTTTCATGTCGCGCTTCTGGAATTTCTTCTTGACTTCCGGCGCGCACACTCGTAAAAGAACGATAGCGAGTCTGGGATGGATCGGCTCGCTGCTCCGAGGGGAGAACGGTTCACGGAGCGATTGCGCGATCGGCCACAACAGGGAAACGCAACACACCGAGTCAGGTCTGGGAGAAACGTTTCCACAAAAGGCGGTCACTCAAGTGGCCGCCTTTTTTATTTTGTGTCTCCTGGGAACGCCAATCTCCCGATTGGCTTTTGGCACTCTGTCAATCGGGAGATTGGCGTTCCCAGGGATCACTCCTCGCCGGAGGCGCTGGCTGCCGCGCCCTGTTCTCGCGCGGGGCAAATGGATTCGTAGTCGCAGAACCGGCAGGCGAAACCGGGCTTCGCGGGGAATTTACCGGCACGAATATCGGCGGCGGCTTCCTGAATTTCCTCGCGCACTTTCTTGAGCTGTTTGTCGCCGCGTGTGGCGCTCACGGCCTGATTCGACTGCAGGAAGTGCAGCGTGAGCCTGACGGGATTCCAGTCGAACACTTCGCGGGCCGCGAGCGCGTAGGCGCTCAATTGCACGTCCTTTTTGGCTTTGTCCTCGTTGCGCGGCCTGCCCGTCTTGTAGTCCACGATTTCTTCCTGGCCGGGCGCAAGACAGTTCACCTGGTCCATTCGTCCAGTCAGGACAATATTGTTTTCCAACGGCAGGTCGAAAACTTTTTCCTGCGCAACAACGTCCGGAGGTGAAGCGAGCGTGCTGGCATAGAACGCGCGCAATTGCGCCAGGCCGTCTTTTTTGTACTCTTGTTCCTGGTAGTCGTCTTCGAATCCGGCCGAGGTCCACTCGAGCTCGAATTTCCGTTCCACTTCCTCGAACGGGAGCGTGTGCCCCTTGGCCATCTCGCCGATGAAATATTTGATCGTGTTGTGCATCACGCTGCCAAAGCTCATGGCAGCTGCCGGCCCGCCGCGAAGCTTCCACGCATAATTGAATAGATATTTTTGAGGACACGTTTCGAGCGTGTCTACCGCAGATGGGCTGATCCTCAGTGGTTCCTGCACGGCAGGGCGATAGGATACGGCCCACTCGCCGATTCGCGAACCGATCCGCGCGCGGCGCTGCGGCAGGTCGAATAGAACTGGCTCCGCTTCGGCAGGAGCGGCGGCAGGCTCATTCGTAGGAGTTGGCGAAAGCTGCTCGATGTCGCGGCGCTTGATTTGCGCTTCCATCAGGATGTCGTCCAGGAATGGAGACGGCTTCGAGCGCTTGTTCACAACCGTGTTGAGCGTGAGCCGCTGTCGCGCTCGCGTCACGGCCACGTAAAACAGGCGGCGCTCTTCCTGGATGTGGAAGCTGCCCTGAGGCTGCTCTTCCTTCATCAATTCCGAGGGGAATTCGAGCACGCGCGGTTTTTCTCCAGCCGGGAATCCGCGCTGCACGAGGCGCAGGACGTAAACGTGGTCGAATTCCAGGCCCTTCGCCGCGTGCACCGTCATGAGCTGCACGGCGTCGCCGGATTCCTGTTCGAGATTGATCGATCCGCCCGCCTGTTCGAAATAATCCAGGTACTCGACAAATTCCTTGAGGCGCTGCGTCTCGCTCTTGGGCTGCCACTCGCGCACGAATTGGGCGAGGCGATCGAAATATTTGCGGTCTTCGCCGGCTGCGGCAGAGCTGATTTCGATGGCTTGGGCGAGTTCGTCGAACAGCTCCGATGCGGTCAATTGCCGTGCTTTTTTCCTAAGCTCCGTGATGAGTTCGGCGAGCGCTCCCAGATCGCGCCCGCCGCCGGAGAAAGGTGCCTCGCTTTTCGCGGCCTCCATCGTGTCCCACAGGGAGACGCCCTTGCCTTTGGCGGCGCGTTCGATCAGGCGCACCAAGTCAGCGGCCTCTAGGCCCCATGCCGGCATCGCCAGCACCCGCGCGCAAGCGACGTCGTCCGAGGGCTGATCGATGAGCCGCAGGTACGCGATGAGGTCCCGAACCAGGCGATGCGACAGGATTGAGAGATTCTTAATGACGAAGGGAATCTTGCGGCGCTTGAGCTCGTCGACCAGCTTGTCGCGATGCGCGTGGCCGCGGTACAGCACGGCGAACGTGCGCCACTTGGCTCCGGCGCGATGCAGCCGCTCGAGCTCGCCGGCCACCCACTGCGCTTCGGCTTCGCTGGTTGGATGCGTGACGATCCGCACCTTGTCTCCGTCCTCTCGCACGGCCGTCAGCGGGTACTCGGGGATGTTGGTCGGTTTTTCGTTGTGTCGGATCACTTGTCCCGCGACGCGCAGGATTCGCCCGGCGGAGCGATAGTTCAGAGTGAGCGGACGCAACAAATCCTGGTGCGTGGCGACAGAACCCGAAGCGAAGCGTTTCAGAAAAATCGTGAAGCTGCCGAACGACGCCCCTCGAAACCGGTAAATGGCCTGGCGATGGTCACCTACGACGACCAGGTTGGGCCGCTCGCCGCCGAGAAGCCAGAGCAGTTCGAGTTGCGCGATGTTGGTGTCCTGAAACTCGTCGACCAGAATGTAACGGTAGCGCGCCCGAAGCGCCTCGCGCAGAGCTTCGTTCGCGCGCAGATGCAGAACCGCGTCCATGATCTGCGTGCCGAACGTAAGCAGCTTGCGTTCGCGCAGGAGAAGATCGCTCGCGCGGTAGGCGCGCGCAATTTCCTGGGTCTTGGCTATTTCTTCGTCGCGGATGCGGCGCTCGTCCTCGGGCATCACGCCTCGGACGCGCTGAAAGTTTTCCGCCAGCTCCGCGGCATAGCGCTGATAATCATCCGGCGTGACCAGCTCATCCTGGCAGCGCGAGAAAAATTCCACGAAGTCGCCGAGAAATTGTCCCGGCTCCGCCAGGCGCCGGTAGTGCTCCAGTTGTAAGAGCGGCAGGTTGCGCCGGAGCAGAATCCAGTGGTCGATTTTATCGATGGGCTTAAGGTCGGGATCAATTTCCTGAAGCAGCGTGTTGCAGAACGAGTGGAAAGTACTGAGCGTAACAGCCTCCGCGCGCTCCACGTCCGATTCTCCGCGATCGCTCGCCGCCGCGACCACGCGGTGTTTCATCTCCGCGGCGGCCTTATCTGTAAACGTGAGCCCCAGAATCTCCTTGCCGGTGAGGTCCGTCTGCGTATCCAGCAGATAGCGGATGCGCTCGGTGATGACACGAGTCTTGCCCGTGCCCGCGCCGGCGACTACGACGAGCGGTCCCTCGCCGTGCTGCGCTGCGGCGCGCTGCTCGGGGTTGAGCTGAATTCCCGGCGCCGGGGTTCCGGCATGTTCAAACAGGTCGGCCATGTTGGATCGTCCCGGGAGATAACAGTAGCACAGGGTCTGGGGGCGCGCTTAACGAGCGGCGCTATAACAGAAACGTTATAGTCTCATTCGGTAAAAAATGTTTGTATCTTCCCATTAAGATTGTGGTAATGTCCCCGTAACTTAAACTTAAAAAGAACGACTTAGTTTTGGAACGGGAAAGTAGATCGAGACAAAAGGAGGGTCCAAATGTCTCATCGAATCCCAGCCCGCGTTCCGACCAGGACGCCGATCGAGCGCATCTTTGAAAAAGTGATGCGCCGGAAAATGACCGCGCAGGAAAGGATCTTCCTTCACCTGGAGCGCAGAATCAAGCCGCCCCCGCGAGTAAACGCCCACAAACAACGCCGCGCAGCCTGAAACGCGCGAAATTGACCCCTCACCTACGACCTCCTATACTGGGCCATGGCGAATCCACCACCCCGGTGGCGCACCCCGCTAATGAATTGTTCGGGAGAGCAACCATGGACCAAGCCGTCATCCTGAGTGCAGTTCGCACTCCCATCGGAAAATTTCAAGGGGGACTTGCGCCACTGTCCGCCACGCAACTAGGCGCGAAGGCGGTTGCGGAAGCCGTGAGCCGCGCGGGCATCGATTCAAAGGCCGTGGATGAAATTATCATGGGCAATGTCGTGCAAGCGGGGCTTGGGCAAAATCCTGCGCGGCAGGCGGGGTTGGGCGCTGGGCTTGATGTGCGCGTCGCAGCCATGACCATCAACAAGGTTTGCGGCTCGGGTTTGAAGGCCGTGGGACTCGCCGCGCAGGGAATTATGCTCGGCGAATCCGAAATCGTGGTCGCGGGCGGCATGGAATCGATGTCCAACTGTCCTTACCTGTTGCCGGGCGCGCGCACCGGCTACCGGTACGGCAATGCGGAAGTCGTGGACTCGATGGTACGGGACGGCTTGTGGGACGTATATAACGATTTTCACATGGGTATAACAGCTGAACTCGTGGCCGAAAAATACGCAATCACTCGGCAGGAGCAGGATCAATTCGCTTTGGAGAGCCATCAGCGCGCCGTCCGGGCGAGGAAATCCTGCTTCATTGAATCGCAGATCGTTCCCGTCGAAATTGCCCAGAAGAAGGGCGATCCTGTGGTCATGAAGTACGACGAATCGCCTCGCGAGGACGCTTCGCTCGAAGCCCTGGCCAAATTGCGCCCGGCGTTTAAAAAGGACGGCACCGTGACGGCCGGCAACGCGCCCGGCACGAATGACGGAGCGGCGGCGCTGGTGATGACGAGCGAACGCACCGCGGCGCGCCTGGGCAAGACGCCGATGGCGCGCGTCGTCGCGCAGGCCGTGAGCGGCGTCGATCCGAAATGGATCATGATGGCGCCCGTGTATGCGGTGGAAAAAATCCTCGAAAAAACGGGCTGGGACCGCGGCCGCGATGTGGACCTTTACGAATTAAATGAGGCGTTTGCCGCGGCCGCGATCGCCGTGACGCGCGAGCTGCATATCGATCCGGCGAAAGTGAACGTGAACGGCGGCGCCGTGGCCATCGGGCATCCCATCGGCGCTTCCGGCGCGCGCATCCTGACGACGCTGATGTACGAAATGCAGCGCCGCAACGTGCATCGCGGAATCGCCGCATTGTGCCTCGGCGGCGGCAACGCCGTGGCGCTAGCCGTCGAGCGGTAGCGACCCTGCTGTAGCCCGCCTCTTCAGAGGCGGGGTTTTGCTTGCATAGAACAAATGGCTTCTCCCGCTCTTCGTCCGCTGAGCCGAACTCCGGACTTGGGGCTTCGATGCATGGAAGGAAACCCCTCGCCTCTGAAGAGGCGAGCTACAATGCCATCCCATGGCAAACGATTCTCTCGAAATTCTCTGGCGCGGTTCCGATCCCGCCAAATTCACCGCTCTGCAGGCGGCGCTGCGCGACGAGAGCATCCCGTTCTGGCAGACGCAGGTCTACGACCCTGCGGGCGGATTTCTTTCTTCTCGTCCGTATTATCTGGAAGCCACTCCCGGATTTGAGATTCGCGTTCATGCCTCCGACCTGGAACGCGCCAATGCCGCCTTGGAATGGGTGGAGAGCAAAGAGAGGTCTTCCTCTATTTCCGGCGATTCATGGAACGACAAGCATGAGCGTCTCGATTCGAGGGTGCTGCTGCCTTACGATTGGGATGCGAATGAGGCGACCTCGGAAGTTTGGTCCGGCGAAGACGAGTCCATGGCCGAATACCTGGCCAGCGCGCTTCGCGAAAATGGAATCCCCAGCCGCATTCCCGACGAACCGGGCCACCGCGTCCGCCTCTGCGTGCGTCCCGCCGATTTGACCCGCGCGAGAGACATCGCGCGCGAAATCACGGAAGGATAGATTCCCGCCCGCGTCAGCGGTAGAATGCACCGCCCATGATCTGCCCCAATTGCAAATGCGAATATATTCGCGGCGTGACCGAGTGCGCCGACTGCGGCCTCCCTCTCGTGGACGCTCTCGATCCCTCAGCCGCGCCTTCGCCTGACGACACGAAAATGGTAGCCATTTGGACCGGGGATGATCCCGCAGAATGCGCTGCCGCAAAACAAGCGCTCACGAAAGCTGAAATTCCATTCGTGGAACAGAGTTCCGATGCCTACATCATTCTTCGGTCGATGCGTCCGAAAACGGAAATCTATGTGTCCGTCAGCGAAGAAGAGCGTGCGAGGAAGGTATTGCTCGATCTCCCAGGCAGCACTGATCTTGACCAATTGACCCCAGAGGAAATCGCCTCACTGACGCTTCCGGAATCAGAAGGCGTCGACCCCGATGAGACCGAGGCCGATCCGGCTGAGCCAACCGAAGATTGGGATGACCAGGAAAACGTCAGCGAAGTCTGGACCGGCGAGAGCGAGGATTTGGCCAATAACTTAATGATGTCCCTCCGCGAAAACGGCATCTCTGCGCACATGACCGTTGAAGGCAGCCGGCGGCGCCTTGTGGTTCATCCGGAAAAGGAGACCCGCGCCAGGGAAATCGTGCGAGAGGTCGTCGAAGCTAGCCCGCCGGAATGAGAATCAGTGGCGCAGGCTTCAGCCTGTGGACTTTCGATTGATCTTGGCGTGCCTGCAGTCTCAGCTCCGCACCAAAACCTCACAGGCTGAAGCCTGTGCTACTGAAGCCCGCGCCACTTTCCTTTCCCTCCTTTACTTCCTATACTTCCTTACCATCATTAAGTCCCGGAGCTTAAATGACCCTCGACACCATCCGCACCGTCGCCGTGCTCGGCGCGGGAACCATGGGCAACGGCATCGCGCACGTCTTTGCGCGCTGCGGCTACGACGTGATTTTGCGTGATGTGGAGGAGAGTTTCCTCGTTCGCGCGAAGGACACGATCGCGAAGAATCTGGACCGCGAAGTGAAAAAGGGCAAGATCGTAGAGGGGGACAAATCGAAAATCCTCGGCCGCATTAACACGACGACGGACTTGTCCGAAATTGCGCGCGCCGATTTTGCCGTCGAGGCCGTGCCCGAACGCCTGGACCTGAAACTTTCCGTTTTGCGCGAAGCCGACAAACTCCTGCTCCCCAAAGTGATTCTCGCGTCGAACACATCCTCGATTTCGGTGACGACTCTCGCCGCGGCCACAGGCCGCCCCGCCCGCTTCATCGGCATGCACTTCATGAATCCCGTCCCGGTGATGGTCCTCGTCGAAGTGATCCGCGCGCTGCAAACGAGCGATGAAACGTTTCAAACCACTATGGCATTGTGCGAACGGCTTGAAAAAAAGCCTGTCGCCGTGAACGACGCCCCAGGCTTCGTCTCCAATCGCGTCCTGTTGCCGATGATCAACGAAGCCGCCTTCGCCGTCATGGAAGGCGTAGCCGCCGCGGAGGCCGTCGATGCCATCATGAAACTGGGAATGAACCATCCGATGGGCCCGCTCGAACTCGCCGATTTCATCGGCCTGGACACCTGCGTGCACATCCTCGACGTCCTCCATGAAGGCTTC
>Ga0187819_10000412_pt1 | contig 21233 bp, 17 predicted proteins | sample NC_wetland_sal_i_15_FD_132411 | JGI IMG/M metagenome (GOLD analysis project Ga0187819, IMG submission 132411) | Wetland sediment microbial communities from Neuse River Estuary, North Carolina, USA - SO4_4 | ecosystem: Environmental > Aquatic > Freshwater > Wetlands > Sediment | place: USA...
CGGTGAGGCGTCGCCATCTCACTCCGCGGTGCACCCGCTGGCCGGCGTCTGTGCTCTTAGCCGCGGCCCTCAGTCTCGCAGGAGTCGGGTGCAGCGGCTCAAGCAGCAGCGGTTCGAGCTCCATTGGTTCAGGTGCCGGTACCACGCCCACCACGCCGTCCACACCGGTGAACAACACCCAATTCATCCAGGTCGGCGCCGGACCCATGGGGACCGATGTCAATCAGCTCCTGACCAGCGTCAGCATTTGCGTGCCCGGCACGAACACGTGCCAGACCATCTCGAATGTGCTGGTGGATACGGGTTCGACGGGCCTTCGCCTGCTGGCTTCGCAGGTCACTCTGGCGCTGCCGCAACTGAACGACTCCAACAGCCATCCCATCGGCAACTGCGTCGCTTTTGCGGATAACTCCTACGCGTGGGGTCCGGTCCAGACCGCGGATATCGAAATGGCGGGCGAGCGCGCATCCTCGGTTTCCGTCCAGTTGATCGGCGCCACCGGCTTTCCCGCCGTGCCGGCTGACTGCAACACGGGCGGAACTAACAACGACACCGTGCAGGCGCTGGGTGCCAACGGCATTCTGGGCGTGGGCGTTTTGCGCCAGGATTGCGGCAGCGCATGCGCCACCAGCGGGAGCCAGCTTCCACCAATCTACTTCAGTTGCGCGAACAACACCTGCTCGGTCACCGCGGTGAGTTTGCAACAGCAGCTTCAGAATCCCGTGGCGGTGTTTCCGCAGGACAACAACGGCCTGCTAATCTCGCTGCCCGCGCTTGCGGCCCAGGGCGCGACGTCCATATCGGGTTCCATGCTCTTCGGCATCGGAACGCAGACCGACAACGCGCTGACGGGCGTGCAAGTCTATGCCACCGACAGCAAGGGGAACTTTACCGTGACCTTCAACGGCCAGGCGTATTCCGGGAGCCTGGTGGACAGCGGTTCCAACGGAATCTTTTTTCTGGATGCCGCGACGCTGGGCATCCCCACCTGCCCGGGCACTCTGAGCTTCTATTGCCCAGCCTCTGCCGTGAACTATTCGGCCATCTCCACGGGCACGAACGGCAACTCGGGCACGATCGCCTTCGGTATCGTCAGCGCCCAAAGCCTCTTCGCCACTGGCAACACGGCGTTCAACGACCTGGGCGGTCCCAATCCCGGCGCCTTTGATATCGGCTTGCCCTTCTTCTACGGCCGCCCGGTGTACGTGGCCATCGAGGGCCAGACTACGACGGCCGGGTCAGGCCCCTACTGGGCCTATTGAGCGCCCGCGGCGCACACCGAATCTGAGCGCGCGATGGTGAGATAATCTCGGCATGAATCGCCGCCAATTTCTTGGACTATCCGCGGGCGCAGCGGCCCTGTCGCGGGCCGGCGCGCAATCGTCCAATCCGCAAGCCGCGCGCATCGGTATTTCCACCTGGAGCTTCCACAATTTCTTCAGCACCACACGCGATGACAATGCTCCGCCGCTCGCCGGAAAGCCGTGGGACGCTCGGGATTTTCCGGATATGATTGCGGATCACTACCACGTCCACCAGATGGAGATCGTAGCGCCGCATATTTCGCCCGAGGCTTCCTATATCCGCGACCTGAAGGCGCGGATCGAGCGCGCGCACTCGCACCTGGTGAACATTCCGGTGGACATTCCGGAATTGGACCAGGGCGGCGGCCTCTCCGATCCTGACGCCAAGCTGCGGGAAAAGATTATTTCCGCGTGCAGGAAGTGGATCGATATCGGTCACGAGTTGGGCGCGCGCTCGGTGCGTTGCGATCCCGGCAAGATCAACCCCGCGGATCTCGCACCCACGGTGGCGTCATACAAAGCGCTGGCGGCTTACGGGGCTCCCAAGGACATTTTCGTGATTATCGAGAATCACGGAGGAGTGGGCTCGGAGCACCCGGAAGAGCTGGTGGAGCTGTTCAAAGCGGTGGGCAAGAATTGCGGCGCGCTGCCCGACTTCGGCAATTTCCCCGATGAGGCCACGCGGCAGAAGGGGCTCAAGATGCTGTTTCCGTTCAGCCGGACGGTGTGCCACGCCAAAGGCCTGAAGTTCGACGATAAGGGGAACGAAACGGCATTCGATTTCCCTCAGTGCGTGAAGACGTCGAAGGCCGCGGGGTTCAAAGGAGTGTACTCCATCGAATACGAAGGCGAGGGCGATCCGCATCAGGGAGTCCAGTACGTGGTGAATGAGCTGCTGCGGTACCTGTAAGAGCACCCGCGGGCACCTTCAGAACCGTCGACAGCCCCCGGCACTAAAGCGGCGCTACGGGTTCGTTAGGCTCTATTTGGTCCTCTTGGGCCGCGCCGGTGCGAATGAGCATCATGGCGCCTCGGCGAAGCGCTCCGGGATTGCGCGACTCGCGCCACAGCATGTAAGCAAAGCCGGCAAAGAGTGAAAGGACAAACAGGTAGGGCGTCAGGTTGTAGGGCCAGGCGGGTTCCGGGTAGACAGTCACAAACAGGACCGGGAGCAGAGCCAGGGTCGCGATCCAGGGAACGACTACGTGTTGCCAAACTGAGCATTTGGCTCGCCGTTCCCGGCGCATATAGAGCGTCAGGGCCAGGTTCGCCATAGCGTAAAGGATAATGACCGCGAGGGTGGCGATGGTTTCCAGGAAACCGAAGATGGTATCGGGTTGTAACAGGAAGCCCACCAGCAGAATGGACGCAATACCAGATGCCTGGACAAAGGCGATGGCGAATGTAGGTGTCCGGTGGCTGGGATGGATACGCCCGAAACTCGCGGGAAGCGTGCCCGCCCGGCCCATGGTGTACATCACGCGCGACGCAGCGTTCGTGCAGGAGAGACCGACGCCAACCGCGCTGTTGATGATGGCGAGCACCACAAACCACCAGCCCGCACCCCAAAGCGTGTGGCCAAGCACGTAGTACGGATTGGAATTGGAGGCGAAAGCGGCCATGTTGCCCGTGCCCCAGCCGATGGCGCTGGCATAGGAAGTAAAGATGTAGAAGATGCCGATACTCCCCAGCGAGAGCATGATGGCCTGGCCGATGAACTTGCCGGGAAGACGGGCTTCCTGGGCGAGCGGCGCCGGAGCCTCGAAGCCACTCAGTGCCAGGATGGAGAACACCATTCCCGCCAAAATACCGCCGAAGTGATGGGGGGATGAAGAAGGATTGAGCGGCGCGAGGTATGTGGAACCCGGGCCTGGATGGATCAGAAAGGCGATCGCCAGCACCAGCATAATCAGCATTTCGAGACCGCCCAGCAGCGCTGTGATCCGCGCCGAAATCTGCACGCCGCGGTGAGTGAGCACCCAGACGAGAGCGGATGTCGCCAACGCCAGAGACCACCAGGGGACGTTCACATGGAACTGCGCTTTTAACATGTCCGAGATCAGATAACCCAAGAAGCCCGTGCAGCCGGCCGCTCCGAGGATCTCATAGACCAGGTAGCTCCAGGTCGCCATAAAGCCGTTGCGGCTTCCGAGCCCCCGAGTGGCGAACGAATAGTAGCCGCCGCTCGACGGCATGTACCGAGAGAACTGGGAGACGGTGTTCCCGATAAAGAAGCAGACGATGGTGGAGAGCAGGAAGGAAAGCGGCATATCCGGTCCAGCCTGGAGGGCGATGATCGGAAAAGTGAACACGATGTTGGTCGCTGGTGCAATGTGCGTGACACCTTGGAACACCAGTTCTGGAAGGCCCAGCGAATTGCGTCGAAGCTCGGGATCCCCATGGGGACCGGTGTTCGGCTGGCTCATTTTGGAGATCTTCGAGTCTAGCAGGCTACAGCGAAGATCTTCAGAGTGCCAGCGCTGACTGGTGTATTGCAGGTCTGTATCCGTGGCGCAGGCATCGAACCACGGGTTCCGGCGTCAGGATTGTGACTGTCTCATTGGACCGGTGATGCCTCTCCAGGTAGCCCTCCGGCGACCATAGAAGTAGCGTATCGCCCCACACCAGATAACTGGAGCCCGCGATCTGAACGAAACAACCATCCGGCAGCGAGTTCAACGGCGCGTGATACGTGATCTTCCCCTTTCGGCGGTCCATTCGGGTTCGATGCAGTTCCATATCGATGGCATCAGCGTAAAGAAAGTTCCCTCCACGCCGGCCTAAGGAACGAATCCAGGCTTCTTTGAATGCATTGAACCGCTCCCGCCGGCATTCCGCACAGGGTCTGTGGCCGGCGGCAAGCGCCACCGCTTCGTCCAGAAAGAACAGCTCCGTATAGCGGCCCGGAGACATCACGGTGCGCCGTCGGCCCTTGAATTCGAGGAGACAAGTAATCCAGCGCCGGCTCGCGTACTGGCGAACGATCTCCCGTTGGTCATTGTGAAGCGCCCCGCCGCGGTTGCCCATGAAGGTTCCACGAGCCGCCGAGACCAGAATCTCCCCGCTGGGCGTCACACGGTTTTGTAACGGCATAAGCTCAAAAAGGGGACAGACGCATTTATCGCGCCAACTCTTACACTAGCGTAGGCCGGTAGATAGCTGTAGCGCATGACCACGCCTGATTTTGGCGGGGGCCTGCGGTTTTTTGCCGTGCGGGAACAAAAGCCGCAGGTCCCGGCGGGTAGGCCTGCGATACATTATGTGGAGATGACACGACGACAGCTTCTTGCCCTACCTGCCGCCGGCGCATTCTTGCGGCTGCCGGCGTTTTCCCAAAAATCGTTTCCCGGCGTGGCGTATCGCGATTATCCGCGTTGCCTGCCGGACTACCTGCGCGACCTGGCGGAACAGGCGTACCAGCGCCGCAATCACGAGATCGCGCGGCTGAAGACGCCCGAAGCCATTCGGGCGCGGCAACAGTGGGTGCGCGAAACGCTGTGGAAGCTCGCCGGCGGCGAGTTGGAGCGCACGCCGCTCGAGGCCCAGAGGCTCGGCTCGTTCGAACGCGACGGTTACCGCGTGGAGAAGATTCTGTATCAGAGCCGGCCGCAATTCCATATCTCCGCGAATCTGTACATTCCGACGGCCGGCACTGCGCCTTATCCGGCGGTGCTATTCCAGATGGGGCACTCCGATAACGGCAAGGCGTACCCTTCCTACCAGCGTTGCTGCCAGGGACTGGCGCGGCTGGGATACGTGGTGCTGGCGTTCGATCCCATGGGACAGGGCGAGCGTGTTTATTATCCAGACGCGTCGGGCACGCACACGCGGCTCTCTTCGTCGGACGACGAGCACACGGTTCCGGGCAAACAGATGCTGCTGGTGGGGGATTCGAGCGTGCGGCTCCAGTTGTGGGATGCGATTCGCAGCCTGGATTACCTGGCCTCGCTGCCGATGGTAGATGCGAGGCGCATCGGGGTGACCGGACAATCGGGCGGCGGCACGCAGACCATGGCGCTGATTGCGGCGGATGACCGGCTCGCGGCGGCTGTGGACTGCATGGGCAATACCGAGAACGTGGCGTGCGCCAATTTCATTCCGCCGGGGTCTACCGACGATGCGGAACAGGACTTCGTGGGCTCGGGCCCGCTGGGCTTCGACCGCTGGGACACCATGTACCCGTTTGCGCCCAAGCCGCTGCTTATCACCGTCAGTGACAAGGATTTCTTCGGCACGTACTCGCCGCACTACATTACCAACGGCTGGGAAGAATTTCAAAAGCTGCAGAGGGCATACGAGGTATTGGGCCACAGTGATCGCGTGAAGTGGGTGGACACGCCGCTGCCGCACGGGCTGGAGTACGATTCGCGGCTTGAGGTTTATAACTGGTTCAACCGCTGGCTCAAGGGGCAGGAACAGCGCATGGAGCAAGAGCCGCCCACCATGCCTGAGCCGGATAGAACGCTATGGGTTGCGGAATCCGGCAATGTGGTCCGGACATTCGGGGGGACCACGCCGTTCGCCATGAACAAAGCCCGGGCGGTGGAGAAGACGCCGGCGGATCTGAGGGTGCTGCTGGGGGTTCCGGCGGGCAGTGAACCGCCCATGACCACGCTGCGGCGCGTGCCGTCGCGCACCGTGGACGTGGAAGCGGTGGAGGTGGCTTCCGCGCCGAGAGTGTGGGTTCCTGCCTGGTTGGTCCTGCCGCGGGGTCAATCCCAAACCAAGCCGGTGGTGGTTATCCTCGAAGCTTCCAGCCGGAATTATCACTGGCACGAAGACGGGTTGTACCAGGGGCTGGCAGAGCACGGCTACGCCGTGTGCGCGCCGGACCTGCGCGGCGTCGGAGACATGGCGCCGGAATTCGGGCCGGGCGACCCAGGTTACATGCGTCCTCACCAAAGCGAAGGGAACTACGCCTGGGGTTCGCTGATTCTCGGCCGCCCGCTTCTCGGGCAGCGCGTGGCCGACGTACTGGCCGTTGTGGCTGGGTTGCGCAAACATCCCGTGGTGGGGTCGCGGAGCGTGGTGTTGGCAGCGCGCGGCAAGATGACCGTGCCCGCGATTTTTGCCGCCGCGCTGGACAGCCACATCCGCGAGCTTTATCTGGAGAGGGGACTGGTGTCGTTCCGCAGCGTTGTGGACACGGAGATCTACGATCATCCCTTCGCCAATTTCGTGCCGAACCTGCTGCGGCACACCGATCTTCCGGATGCGGTGGCCCAGCTCGCGCCCCGCCGCGTGAGGCTCGCGGGAACCGTGGATGCCGCGGGTAATCGAATGGATGCCGGCGCGGTGCGTGGCGTGTATGCGGGTGAGCACGTGGCCGTTGCGGAAAAGACCGGCTGGGATCTCGAAACTTTGTCGGGCTGGCAATTGTGAAAGCGTGTCTGTTACGCGGGCCCGCACCCGTGAGTACCAATCCCCTGGCGCTGGCGGAAGTCCAGAAACCTGAGCCTGCCGCGGGCCAGGTGCTGGTGCGGGTGAGCGCATGCGGTGTGTGCCGCACGGACCTGCACGTGGTGGAGGGTGAACTCCGCCCGCGCAAATCGCCACTGATTCCCGGCCACCAGGTGGTGGGCGTGATCGAACAGATGGGCCAGGGTGCGCACCGGTTCCGCATCGGTGACCGCGTGGGGATCGCCTGGCTACACGAGACCGACGGGGTGTGCGAATACTGCCGCGCGGGGCAGGAGAATCTTTGCGAGCATGCCACGTTCACGGGATACGTGGTGGACGGCGGCTATGCCGAATACGCACTGGCGGCCGAGGCATTCGTCTATCCCATTCCACCGTCGTTCAGTGATCTCGATGCCGCCCCGCTGCTATGCGCCGGGATCATCGGATTCCGCTCGCTGCGGTTATCGGCGATCAAACCGGGAGGGCGGCTGGGCTTTTACGGATTCGGCGCGGCGGCGCACGTAGCCATCCAGGTGGCGCGGCACTGGGGGGTTGAGGTCTACGCGTTCACGCGGGACGCGGCTCATCAGAGGCTGGCGCTGGATCTGGGGGCGAAATGGGCCGGATACTCCAACGTCCAATATACGAACGGCCAGGGTCCTCCAAAGCTGGATAGCGCCATCATTTTTGCTCCCGCGGGCGAGTTGGTGCCGGCGGCTTTGAAAGGGCTCCGGAAAGGCGGCACGCTGGTGCTGGCTGGAATTCACATGAGTACGATTCCGGCCCTGGATTACGATCTGCTGTATTGGGAGCGGGTGATTCGCAGCGTGGCGAACAACACGCGCCAGGACGGGGAGGATTTCCTGCGCGTGGCTGCGGAGATTCCGGTTCGCACCCAGGTGCAGGTTTTTCCTCTCGCCGAAGCCAATCGTGCTCTCAATGCGCTGAAGAACGATGAAGTGCAGGGTGGTGCTGCTGTGATTCAAGTGCGCGGGTAAACCGGGGAGATCAGAAGATAAAGTTCACGCCGCCACGAACGCTGCGGGGCGTTTGCACGAGCAGCATTTGCTGCCCGTTGGGGAGCGAGATCGGCAGATAGCCCTGAGCCAGCAGGTTGCGCAGGTCGGCCGTGGCTTCCATGCGCCAGGGCAGCGAGAAGAAGGTGGGGATGGGCTGGCGGACGTAGATGTTCAGGCCGGGTTCCGGGCGTATGGGCTGCGTTGTGTAGATCGGGCCGGGGGTGATGGCTCGCTGGTCCATCCACTGATAGCTGGCGATGAAGTGGGTGCCGCTCTTGGCAAGGGTGCCCGTGCCGCGCGTGGTCACGGCATTGCGGCGGCTGGCTTGAATCAAAGAGCGCAACTCCGCCGCATTTTCCGTCGACAGTTCATCGGCCCTGGGCGCCAGCACTCCGAGCGAACCATACATCACCGCGACGCTGAAATTGTCGCCAAGGCTCTGCGTCGCAGAGGCCGTGTAGCCCAGCGTCTGGAATTCGCCGGCGTCGAAAATCGAGCTGTCGGAGAACATATCCGGCAGAAGATCGCCGCTGGCAAATAATCCGGAAGCCGGGCCGGAAATCGTCAGCGCGGCGTTGGACACGCGCTCGTGGTACCCGGAAACACGATAGGTGCGCGAACCCACTTTGCGCGAGTAGCCGACTTCGAGATCTTCACCGCGCTGCACTTTGGCGCGGCCATCGTTCAACGAAATCCGGGGCAAGATGGAGAGCGCTTGCAGGTCGCGCTGCAGTTCCGAATCGGAAGCGCCTGTGGACGCTCCGAGGTCCGGCCGCGCATTCCCTGAAGTGTAGGCGACATCCAGCTTGCTCGAATCGGGCAAGGTGTAATCCAGCCTCACGTAAGGGCTGAAGTAATGCAGCCGGTCGAGAAACGCAACCGAATCGAGCGAGAAACCGTACTGCACGCGAAGGGCGTCGGAAATGTGTTCCTCATCCCCGATGTTGATGGACATGGTCCGCAGAGGCGGCAGATCGCCCTGGCCGGGTCCGCCCGTGAGCGATTCGGCGATACGGGGCAAGAAAGTCTCGCGCATGGTGAGCGACACCACAGGGCTCACGCGCCCCAGGTCGCGTTCGTAGCTGGTGCGAAAACCTGCTGAGGCCATTCCCGATTGCGCCGTGTACCCGAGGTTCCCGCTCACGCCCACCTGATTGCTGCCAAACATGGAGGTGGCGAAGGCAAAGGCAGTGCCGAGGTCGGCTTCATTGCCGAAGCCGGAACTCTGCCCGCCATCACCGCCCGAAAGCTTCACCAGGCCTCGTGTTTCCGAGAACACGGCGGTGGCGTGCCGCGCCGGACGGCCAGGATCACCATCGGGATCGAAATTCGGCAGAATGCGCAGGATTGGGCGGGTGGAGCTGGCGCTTCGCAAGACCCATTTCCAATCGTCGGTCATCAAGGCGCGCTCGCCCTCCGGCGGCGTCACCAATTGAATGGTGCTGAACAGCGTGGTGAGGTTGACGTTCAAGACGCTGCGCATGCCCGGCTGCACCTGAATATTGTTGCGGAACACAGGCGCAAAACTGCGCAATGTGACCCGAATGGAATAAACCTCCGGCATGAGACTCAGGAAGGAAAAAGCGCCGTTCTCGTCCGTCAACGCACGGGCGAAGAGACGGTCTTCGTGAGTGAAGAGCAGGACGGTAGCCCCCATCTGAGGGATACCCACGCCATCACGCACCTGACCGGTGATGGCGCCGGAGAGTTTCACGGGAGCGACGGCAAAGGAAGGCGAAGCGATAGCCAGAATCCCAGCCACCAGGAGAGCGGCTGTCCTGGGGGAACCGACCCTCGGGGAAAACGGTGTCATCGGCCGTGATCCTTCATCCATTGCCTTCAGGCAATATCCTGGATACCCTCTAGGTTATCGTAAACGTGGCCGTGGGTGTTAACGTCTGATTCCGGTTCCTATCGGTCACCTTCATCTTAAGAGTATACTGCCCCGGCTTCAGCGTTTGAAGGGGCAGGAGTTTCTCAATTGTTACTTGTTGCGCGGAGGCTTCCGGCAGCTTGGCGATCTCCTCGCTAAAATTGAAGATTTGCTCGTTGGTGCCGTTCTTGACCACCTCGTACTCCACGCTTCCATTCGGCTTTTGGGTCTTCTCATCCGGGCCGAAATTGTAGAGCTGCAAGTAGATGCCCATCTTTTCCGCCTGCTTGAAGGTGTCGGTCAGCCGTGGCCGCACTTTGGTCGTTCCCACCACGAACTGGCCCGCGCCGATGCTTCGCGTGGGAACTTTTTCGATGACGTCGGCAAGGATCAAGCTGCTGGAGGCGAGCTTCTCATCGTCGTAATGCGGCACATTCAGAGCCATTTCGTAGTTGTTCATGTTGCCGCCGATGACATCCTTCGCCACCACGTTCAACCGGTACATACCTGGCGCCAGAGGGACGGACTTCCAATAGACGCTCTGCTTCTTGATAATCTCGGGCAGCAGCTCCGCCGGCGCATCAATGGACACCGTGTCCTCAAAAACATTAACCACGCGGCGCGACATGGTGGTAATGCGGGCATAGATATTGATCACCGCTTTTTGCACGCCATCCTTCATCTGGAACTGCATGTCTTTGTTTTCGAACTGCATGGTGACATTGGTCAGAACCGAGGAGTTGGTGACCTTGATGAAATCGGCCTGCACTTTCATGGGCAGCAGGTTAAAAGTGATGTGCGTGGTGACGGCGGCTTCCAGGTCTTTGAACTTCACCGCGGGCGGTTTTTGCAGCTTGGCGAAGCGCTCCAGGCGCTCAAACTCATCCATGCTGGCTGGAGTGCCGCCGAAGGCCTGGCCGAGGTGCGTCCCATCGGTATTCTGGAACCGTTGCGTTTTGGAGGACAGGCCCATCTGTTCCATCAGGGTCAAGCCGGCGCCCGGCACATACAGCAACGCGTCTTTTTCAGACGGGTCCATGGTCATGTGGTATTCGCCGCTCATGGTGGGGTCGACGAACTCAATGATGATGTTGTTGCCGATGCCGTCGATGTAGCGATAGCGCCATTGTTCGAACGGATAGGTTGACGTTTCACCGCCGCCTTCTTCCATGGGCCGCTCGTAGCTGCCGCCGGAGGGGTGCGATTCGATCTCATCCGGGGGACCGTACATGATGTAAATTCTGCCGCGATCGGTTTTCCATCCGGGAATGCCCGAAGCAAAGCGCTCGTTGGCATACGCGATGCGCCGGTAGTGCTCTTCCTTGAACTCGTTCTCTACGGTGTCGGGTGTGGGGTCGCGTCGAAGCCAGAACTGCTCGATGAACTGTTCGCGCTCCTCGTCGGTCTGCAAGCGCTTGAACGCCTGCCGCTCTTCGTCAGTGATAATGTAAACGACGTCCTCGTTCAGCCACTTCTTATAGGGCGTCTCGAGTTCCTTGCGCAGTTTGGCTTCGCGTTTCTTCTTTTCCTTCTCGCTCAGCGGTTTGGCGACAGTTTCCTTCCCCTGGTTATCGGTGTTGGAATCCTTGTCACTCTTGTCCGCGTAGCCGAGGGTGATAGTGAAAAGTATGCTAACGGCTAAGCCGGGTATCCAAAGACGAGCCGGTCTCAATTGCACACCGCCTCCTGAACGCTAGTTTAACTTTAACTATATCAATTCTATTGCGGCAAAAAAATGGGCGTCAAGTGGGCGGATTCGGCCCAGTGTGGCGCTATTTTTCCGCCACCACCAGGATCTCGCCGCAAAACCGGCGCAGCGAGGGGAACCGGTGCAGCAGCCGGTCGTCCACGGATTCGAGAAAACGCAGAATCCGGGGCACCAGGGGCCACTGGAATCGCCCGCGAAAGAGCCGCTTGGCCATGGCCAACAGATTCATGGGCCGCGCCTCCACGTGGTGAAAATGCGTACGCAGCAGACGGAGCTCACGATTGCCAAGAAGGATCTCTTCGCCCGCTTCGTCGGGCTGGCGGCTCAGCCACCAGCGGGCCCGCCGGAGCCCGTTGAGCAGGCGGTTATTGCCGTAGGTTTCGGCCAGCACCAGTTGGCCGCCCGGCCGGAGCACACGGATGAGCTCGGCGAGGGCGTTGGGGTATTTCAGCGTATGATGCAGCGCGGCATTGGCATAGATCAGGTCAAACTCGCCATCCGCGAAGCAGCTCAGATCGGCGGCATCCCGGGCAAAGCCGCGAACCCGGTCCGCGACGCCGCTTGCGGCGGCGCGGCGGAGGCCGATCTGGACGGCGACGGACGAGAGATCGAGCAAGGCCACGCGCGCGCCTTCGGTGGCCATCAGCACGCCCCACTCGCCCAATCCGCAGCCGTAGTCGAGCACCGATCGTCCCGCCAGGGGTTCGAACAGAAGCTGCTGGAGCACGGCGGCGTACAGGCGGCGGCGCTCGTAGAGCGGGCCGGAGGGCTGATTCACGTCTCGGAGGATGGAGTCGCGACTGATGCGCAGGTCGTCATCCGGAGCCTGGAGATGCGCCCGATACAACGTATCGTAGAACTCGCGCTCATCCTGAGCCGTGATCTTCAAGGAACTCGTCACACCGCGCGGCGGACGCCCGCGGCCGCAATGAGCCGGTCCTCGAACGTGAAATCGAGCTTGCGCCGAGGCCGTCTCAGATACCAGCGATAGGTTTCGCGCAGGCCGGTTTCAAAGACGATGGGTTTCACGCCCAGAACCCGCTGGAGCTTACTCACGTTTTCGGTGATCGGCGAAACATCGAGATATTCGCCGAAGTACATAGGCTCGCCCATGGGATTGCCGCCGGCGGCAGCAATTCTTTCCCGCGGCACCCGGATCAGCTCGGGTTTCTTGCCCGTAGCGCGCGCCATCTCGCGTACCGCGTCCACCTGGGTCACGGGCTTGGAGTTGGCGATATTGAAGGACTCGCCGATGGCTGCGTCGACCTCGATGGCGCGCAGGCAGGCGCGCGCCAGATCCTGGACGTGAATGAACTGCATCAGGCGCGTGCCATCGCCGGGAATGATGATGGGCCGCCCGGCGCGCATGCGGTCCCAGAAAAAGGCCTCGCGGTAGAAGGGATTCTCGGGACCGTAGACGAACGGCGGGCGGAAGGTTACCACGGGAAAGCCGGTTTTCCGGTGCATGCGCAACAACAGGCGCTCGGACATCGCCTTGTTGCGAACGTAAGGCTCGGGATGATTGTCCGGCGCGAGCGGATCGCCTTCGTAGTGGTTGAGCCCGTCGCCGTAAGCGGCGACGCTGGACATGAACACGTAGCGCTCCAGATGATTGCCCGCGGCCAGCGCGGTGGCCTCCACGTGTGCGGCGGTGGTCCCGCGTTCCCAGTCGTAGGCGTTATCGAAGACCACTTCGAAGCGGCGGTCGCCGATTACGCGGCGGACGGCGGCGGGATCATTTCGATCGGCCACCAGATTCTCGACGCGTTTCGACAGGTTATGCCGGGAGCGCCGATGCAGGATGGCGACCGAGTGTCCGGCCTTGAGCAGCTCGGCGACGAGCCGGCGGCCGATGAAAAGGGTTCCTCCGATGACCAGGACTTTCATGAATAGGGCGCGAAAACCTCAGTCGTAATACTCTAGCCCAAGGTGCGTGATCAGCCCTTCCCCGCGCATCCAGCGCAGCGTGTTCTTGAGTTTCATGAGCTGGATGAAGATGTCGTGCTCGGGGTAAAGGCCGGGTGCGGTCATGGGCGCCTTGAAATAGAACGACAGCCACTCCTGGACCCCGCGCATGCCGGAGCGTTGGGCCAAGTCCAGGAACAGCACCAGGTCGAGCACCAGCGGCGCCGCCAGGATGGAATCGCGGCACAGAAAGTCGATCTTGATCTGCATGGGATACCCCAGCCAGCCAAAGATGTCGATATTGTCCCAGCCTTCCTTAGCGTCGCCGCGCGGCGGGTAATAGTTGATCCGCACCTTGTGATAGATGTTCTTGTACAGGTCAGGATAGAGGTCCGGCTGCAGGATCTGTTCGAGCGCCGACAGCTTCGATTCTTCCTTGGATTTGAACGAGCCAGGGTCATCGAGGACTTCGCCGTCACGGTTGCCCAGAATGTTGGTCGAAAACCAGCCGGAGACGCCTAGCATCCGCGATTTCAACCCCGGCGCGATCAGCGTTTTCATGAAGGTCTGGCCGGTCTTAAAATCTTTCCCGCAGATGGGCACATTGCGTTCCCGAGCGAGCTCGATGAGCGCCGGTGTGTCGGTGGTCAGATGCGGCGCGCCATTGGCGTAGGGGACGCCGGACTTCAACGCCGCATAAGCGTAAATCTGGCTGGGCGAGATTTCGGGATCATCGTTCGTCAGCCCGCATTCGAAGTTCTTGAGCGACTCGTGCACGGCAGCCGGCTTGTGGAAGACTTCGGTGGAGCCGCACCAGATGATCACCAGGCGCGAGGCGCCGCTCGATTCCCGAAACTTGCGAATGTCCTCCATCAGCATTTCGGCGTGATCCATCTTGGAGCCTTTGGGCTTCAGATTGGGACCGTGAATGCGCTTCACGTATTCGGGATCAAAGACCGCAGGCTGGGGACGAATGGCCTCCAGCGGCTCGCGCAACTGATCGAGCAGAGACTTTTCGAGCACGCCGGCAAGTTGCGCGGCCTGATACGCGTTCTCTTCGAAAATATCCCACGCGCCGATGGTGAGGTCTTCGAGCGAGGCGAGCGGAACGAAATCCTTGATGAGCGGCGAGCGGCCTTCGGTGCGTTTGCCCAGGCGAATGGTGGATAGCTGGGTGACCGACCCGATGGGCTTGGCCAGCCCCCGCTTGACCGCCTCCACACCAGCGATGAACGTGGTGGTGACCGCACCCATGCCGGGAATCAGCACGCCCAGTTTTCCGTCAGCAGGCGCGATACGAACGTTATCTTGCGCAGACACGATGTCACTCTCCCGGGGGATGAAAAGGGTATTTGATATAATATCAACTCATGCGAGATCGCGCGACAGCGGCGCTCAGTACGCTGATCGTGGATGATGAGTCGCTGGCTTCGGAAGAACTCGCCTACCTGCTCCAAGACTTTCCGGAAGTAGAGGTTGCGGCCACCGCGCGCAACGGTGTGGAGGCCGTGGATCTCATCCAGAAACTGGAACCCGACCTGGTTTTCCTGGATGTGCAGATGCCCGGCCTGGACGGCTTGGCTGTGGTACGCCAGTTACGCGAGCGCGGCATCGAGCTGCCACACATTATTTTCGTGACGGCGTACGACCAGTACGCGATTGAGGCGTTTCGCCTGGAAGCGCTGGATTATCTGCTCAAGCCGCTCGACCGGGCGAGGCTGGCGGAAAGCATCGAGCGCGCCAAACGCGCGACGCAGGACCGGCAGGAGAAAGCCGAAGTTGAGTCTCCTCCGCGCCAGACGCCCCAGCGCACCAAGCTGCTGGTGCGCGCCAATAATCACAATTTCATCGTGGACGCGCAGGACATGATCTATGCGACCATCGACAGCGGCTTGATCACGATCGTAGCCTCCCATGTGGAGGGCCAGTCCAACTACCGCACCCTCGAAGACCTGCAGGCGAACCTAGACCGCGACACTTTTTGGCGCGTGCATCGCTCGTACCTGGTGAACATCAACCGCATCAAGGAAGTGGTGCCGTGGTTCAAGTCGAGCTACCAGCTCCGCATGGACGACAAGAAGAATAGCGAGATCCCGGTGAGCCGCGTGCAGACGAAGAGGCTGCGGGAGTTGTTGAAGCTGTGAGGGTGCCGAGAGGCGCCCCATCGTTTCCTGCAGTTTTCTTCGCGGCTCGAATTCTCTTAGCGAGCGCAAGCAGCGTGGGCGGCCGCCTGGTGAGCTCAATCAGATTACCAGAGCGGTTTTCCGCGCCCACTTCGCAGGAGCACTGATTTACCTCCGACGTCAGCCTCGGTAGCAATCAACAAGTCGCCGTCCGATGACGCGGCGCGAAAGCCTTTCACCGTGATCGGCTCTCCTTCATGGAGCGTAAGGCCGTTTTGCGTCAAGAAATCGTCCGGCCCCAGCCGGACCAGAATCGTGCTCCCCGCCGTTTTCAGCCAGGCCTCTATCACGCCTTTTGCCGTGGGAGGCCGCCGGATTTCCGCCACCGTTCCATTCAGCGATTCAATCGGGGCGGAAGTTGGTCCTTCGTATTGCCCAACCCGGTCACGGTCAGCGCAATCGTGCCCGCCACAGCAGTGGTGGCCGCATTCCGACCAGTCATGGTCGCCGCAGCAGTGGTGGTTATATCCGTGGCAGTCGTGCGCCAGAATTGGAGCGACCGCTAGAAGCGAACCCATCAGGATTATCACGTGAGACTTCATATATCACCTATATGTGAACTACATCTATATTCCATATTCTGCTATTCTATTGCAAGGGGGTGTTGAATATGCTTCCGGCAACGAAGACTTCCGTGGCTCACAGGACCGTCTGCCCGCGACATGGCGGGAAACATCCATGCACTTGCGGGATGGGTCATCTGTATCGCTTCGTGGAGCCGGTCATCCTCTTGCTTCTAAAGCAGAAAGGCGAAGCACACGGATACGAACTTGCGGGCGAGGTTGAGCAGTATGCATTAACGGATGCTCAGATCGAAACGGGCGCTCTGTATCGAACCTTACGGGCTCTGGAGAGCAATGGGTACGTCGTATCGAAGTGGGATGTAGAGGGTAACGGCCCGGCGCGCCGCATCTACCGTCTTTCGGCCAGCGGGGCCGAACATCTCAACGAGTGGGTCGCCATTCTGGAACACATGTCTAAATCCATGGCCACCTTCGTCAGGCGAGCCCGCAACGCCACCGCGGCATGAACGCGGCCTGGCAGTCACTGGTAAGGATTTAACAGGATGCGGTATTAAGATGTCCTTCAAAATTAGACTTCAAGTGGTTGGGGTCGTTCTGCTGTTTGGGCCGCTTTTGCGTTCACAGAACACGCCGGAACCCGGCTCCCAGGAGGTCCTTGCCCGCGTCAGTGAGGCGACCGCAATCATCCTCTCCGGGGAGGGCGCTGGCAGGCTAACCTCGATCAGCACAGGCGCGGTCGTGCGATCGGATGGCGTGCTCCTAACTTCCTACCACGCGTTAAAGAATGCCAGAGAGGTTCAGGTCCGTTTAAAAAGCGGCGAGACTTTCGACCGTGCAGTGTTGCTGGGTGTCGATGAGCGCAGAGATGTCGCCGCAGTTAAGATCTCTGCGACGAACTTACCTTCGCTCACGCTTGGGGCCGGGCAGAACATCAGGCCGGGCGAAATTGCGTACGCCGTCACGAACTCCAACGGTCTGACCTGGAGCGCTAGTCAGGGCATTTTCGCGGCGATCCGAATGGCAGACGAAATTCCAGGCGCCGGCCAGGGTTACAGGGTGCTTCAGTTCACGGCGCCCGTTGCTCGTGGCTCTAGTGGGGGGCCGCTGGTGGATGCAAAAGGTAACCTTGTTGGGATCATAACGCGAGGCAACGCGCAAGGCGCCGCTTTTGCAGTGCCAGTGGAGTCCGTAGCGGGATTGCTCGATGGCACCTTAAACGCGGCACTCGGCGATGGCTCCGCCCTTCAACTGCCGGGTAGCCAGCAGTCGTCGTCCAGGGCTGTGGCGAACGCCGACCCTAAACAACTTCTGCGCTCCGCCAAGACGGCGATCATCCATACGCGAACAGCGTTCTTCACGCCGGAAACGCTTGAGCGCGAGTTCCTGAAGCAGGACGGAAATAAAGGCCTTGGGCTGGTGTTGGTGAACGACCCGCGAGTCGCTGATCTGGCGATCACGATCGACCGCCCTCTTTTCACCTACACGTTCACATACGCCATCACCGACGCCAGGACTTCAGTCGTACTGGACACGGGCAAGGTGACGGCGATTGACGGAAATTCCGCGGCTGGTAAGATCGCCAAAGAGCTGATTGTGCGGCTGACAGCGCTGCGCCAAGGCGAGACCACCAAGCAGCCGAACCCATAGACGAAGGGCCCCGGCAGTCACTCCACTTCTGCCGAAGTCCTCCGGCGCTCGCCGGTATTGGCACGTCACTCGCCGAATAATGCGGGAATGCGGGCTGTCCCGGCGCTAACATCCAAACTGGAGTGAGATAAATGACGACGAATCATTCCAGTTCGCACAGTTCCGGCGCCGCTCTGACGGCGGTTGCATTCATGCTGATCTTGGCAGGGGTGTTACTTCTTCTGGATAATTTCGGTATGTTATGGATCGAGCACGTATGGGACCTTTGGCCGCTGACGCTCATTGCGGTGGGCCTTGCTGAGCTGCTGCACTGGAGCCGGCAGCGGGAAACGTGAGTCAGGAGGACATGCCCATGGCAGAAAACCGCGGCGATGACCGCAGTCAATCGGCGGAGGAGTACGCCAGGTCTCTGCAACAAGACATCCACGACCGCGTTCACGCGCGCATGGAGAAGGTCCATGAGCGCATCGAGGAGCGTTTCGGCGCTCGGCGCCGGCCTCCCACGGCCGGAGTCGTAATCGCGGTATTGATCATTGCGGTCGGCGTCCTGCTATTCCTCGACAATCTCGGTGTGTATCACATCTACAACATCTGGCGCCTCTGGCCGGTTGCGCTGATCATTGTAGGCGTCTCGAAGATGTTTGAATGCCGCGGTGCGGGTGGCATGGTATGGGCTGGCCTGGTGACGGCGGCCGGAGCCATCTTTCTGCTGGACAATCTCGGCATCTGGCATGTGAGTTGGGGCTTGCTCTGGCCCCTTGCGCTGGTGGGCGTGGGTCTTAGCATGCTGTTCCACGCGATGGAGCAAAAGGATCTGCCGCGAAGAGCCCCGCCTTGGGCTGACATCGGAGCGTCGAGCGACAACACACTCCGGGAGTGGGCGACCTTCAGCGGCGTGAAGCGGAGGCTCCATACCCAAGACTTTCAGGGTGGTGAAATGATCGCGGTATTCGGCGGCATCGAAGTGGATCTGCGCGAAGCCAGCATACCCCCGGGCAAAGAAGTGGTGGTCGACGCCAACGCCACATTTGGCGGCATCGAGCTGCGGGTGCCGTATAGTTGGCAAGTGGTCATGCGTGGAATGGGCATTTTTGGCGGTTATGAGGACAAGACCGTTCCGCCCCGGCGGGAGGAGGGAGTGACTCCTCCGCGGCTCTTGGTAACCGGATACGCGGTATTCGGCGGCGTCAGCATTGAGAATTGAGCCGGGCGGAGGCTAGCCGATGCACCCGCTCCTCTCCAGCCGCACCAAATTCTTCCTTTACCTGACGGCCTGGATCCCTCTGGGCGCATTGCTGGGACTGGTGCTCAGTCTGCCTGCCGGCCTCGGGTGGAGAGAAACCACGGCGCTGACTGTCCCGCTCAGCCTGCTGCTGGCGCTCGACTGCTTGACGCCCTGGTATACCTGCCGCTTCCTAACTCTGGGCCGGACTCCCATCTGGAAGCTGCTCACCAACCACTTACTGGCGGCGGTGGTCTTGAGCGGTTTAGTGCTGCTGGCGGGACGAGCGCTGGCGGCGAGCTTCACCACCTTCTTTCCGGATCTAGACCGGAGATTCCGGCCGGCGCTGCCTGTGCTCGCCGGCATGTCGATTCTGTTTTATCTTCTGGCGATCGCGCTGCATTATGTGCTGCTGGCCGTGCAGTCCTCGCAGAAAGCCGAAGTTCTGGCGCGCGAGGCGGAACTCAAGGCGCTGAAATCGCAGATCAACCCGCACTTCCTGTTCAACAGCCTCAACTCCATCAGCGCGCTTACAGCCGTGGATGCCGGCCGCGCGCGCGATATGTGCATTCGCCTTTCCGATTTCCTGCGGAACTCCTTGCGGCTGGGGGAGCGCATCACGATTCCGTTCAGCGAAGAGCTGGCGCTGGCCCGGAATTATCTCGATGTGGAGCAGGTGCGGTTTGGGCAGAGGCTGCGCGTGGCGCAGGATATCGAAGAAGGCTGCGGGGATTGCGAGGTGCCGCCGCTGCTGGTGCAGCCGCTGGTCGAAAACGCAATCAAGCACGGCATTGCCACATTGGTTGACGGAGGAGAGATCTCCATGCTAGCCCGCCGGTCGGTCGACACGCTGCGATTCGTTATCGAAAATCCGTTTGATCCCGAAGCGCCCTCCACGCGCAGGAATGGCATCGGCCTGGTGAACGTGCGCAATCGCCTGGAAGCGCGATATGGCAGCGCGGCGCGCATCGAGATTCAGACGGAGAAGGACCGCTACCGCGTAACGCTGTCGCTGCCCTGCGTGGCGAAGCGATAACATCGAAGAGACCATGGAACCGGCGCTGGCTTCGGGCGACAGTATTGCTCACTACCACATCGTCGCGCGCCTGGGTCAAGGCGGCATGGGCGAGGTGTACCTGGCTACCGACACCCGGCTCGACCGCAGCGTCGCGCTTAAAGTTCTGCCTGCCACGGTGGCTCAAGACCCCGTGCGAATGGAACGGTTCGACCGCGAGGCCAAAGCGGCATCGGCGCTGAATCATCCGAACGTCGCGCACATTTATGAGATCGGCGAGGTCGATGGCCTTCATTTTCTGGTGATGGAATTCATCGAGGGCGAGCCGCTGGACCGAAGGATCGGGGGCCATCCGCTCCCCGTGGACGAGATCGCGCAGATCGGCGCGCAGGTCGCGGACGCGCTCGACACGGCGCATGCCAAAGGTATCGTGCATCGGGATATCAAACCCGCCAACCTCATGATCACCCCGCGCGGCCTGGTGAAGGTGCTGGATTTCGGTTTGGCCAAATTGATGGAGCAACCGTCCTCACTGCATAGCCAGATGGCGACGCGCACGCTCTCGGCGGCGGGGGAGCTCATTGGAACGGTCGGGTACATGAGTCCCGAGCAGGCGCTGGGCCGGGTGGTTGACAACCGCACCGACATTTTCAGCCTCGGCGTGGTCTTGTACCAGATGGCCACCGGCCGAATGCCGTTTGAAGGATCAAACCCTTCGGAAACCACCGCGCGCATTCTCGAAGCTCAACCGGAGGCGATGGCGCGTTTCAACTACGGCGTGCCGGAGGATCTGGAGCGCATCGTTCGCAAGTGTCTGGAGAAGGATCGCGAGAGGCGCTACCAGTCGGCGCGGGATCTGATGGTCGATCTGAAAGGAATCGCTCGAGAGGCGGCGCCGCCGCACCGGCAGGCGGGTTCTAAGATCCGCGCGGTGATCGTGGATGATGAGGACCTGGCGCGGCAACTCCTGCGCGAATACCTGCGGAGCGAGGAGGACATTGAAATCGTTGCCGAGTGCGGCAATGGGTTCGCCGCCGTAAAGGCTGTCGCGGAACACAAGCCCGATCTGCTGTTTCTTGATGTTCAGATGCCTAAGCTGGACGGATTCGAGGTGCTGGAGCTGGTGGATCGAGAGGTCGCGGTGGTGTTCGTCACGGCTTACGACCAGTACGCGATGAAGGCGTTTGACGCCGCAGCAGTCGATTACCTCTTAAAACCTTTCGGCGCGGATCGGTTCCGCACGGCGCTGGAACGCGTGAGGCGCCGGTTGGGCGAAAAGCGGCCCATGCCTGCGGCCGCCGAACTGAAATCCGCGGCGCGCGCACCGGGACAGTACACAGAGCGCATCGTGGTGAAAGATGGCGCGCGCGTGCACGTGATTCCCGTGAGCCAGCTCGATTTCGCCGAAGCTCAGGATGATTACGTATCGCTCC